>SXGS01323223.1_pt1 | contig 12180 bp, 3 predicted proteins | sample 3174681 | NCBI WGS metagenome assembly SXGS01 (sample SAMN11356861, study PRJNA531348) | freshwater metagenome | isolation source: freshwater sample F1-80 | place: China: Fuxian Lake, Yuxi | collected 2017-12-25
ACCCCAGCCTAACGCGCCCGGCCTTCCTTGATTGCCGCGTTCACTCTCTGGCTTGCCTGGGCCAGTAGTTCCTTCGCGCTGCCCTTCCCCTGCAGTGCGAGCGTCTCCGCACCCTCGGGCCCGTCAAGCTGGGCGTTGAGTATTGGGATCTGCACGATCGGAGGGCGGATGGATGGCTACTGAGGCCGTGTCGCAATCTCACTCATGCCTTGGATCAGCTTCAGACGCATCGGCCTGCCGGCCTGCTCACCAAAGTAGTACGCATGATATTTGGGCATCGCCTTGATCCGATCGGCATACGCTCGCACCTGTGCGGACTCAGCAAACTGGCGCGCGAGCAACTTGGCGTCATCCTCATTCACTCTCAGGGCAAGATAGTTTGCAATGGCAGTGAATACGCTGTCATTGAAATCCTTCGCTTCCTGTGAAGCCAGAATGAACGAAATACCGTATTTGCGGCACTCCTTGGCCATCGTGGGAATGAGTTTGAGTTTTGAGGCACGATGGGCCTCATCGAAGATGATCGCGTGGGTTATCCGGTCCTTCAAGCCTCGTTGGAACATGCCCTGATAGAGGCTGTAGAGAATGAATGTTGCAATCCCCCTCTGCAGGGCCTCGTTTGGAGACTTGTGGATCTGGATGATGACTGGCTGACGGGTTTCGAGCAGCGATGACGCTTGATCAGTGCCTTCAAACAATCCGTAATCTGCCAGTTCCTTAAGGCGCACGTTGAGGTTCCGGTCAGGCCTAGGATCGGAAGTCAGGATGTCGTAAAAGGCGCTGAATGGCGGCGTGTCTCCTCGGACACCCCTGGACCATCCCCGGTCCGTGTAGCTAGCGAGAATGGCGTCCCTGAGCTTTCCAAGCTGGATCTCCCCAAGATTAGGGAAGATGGCGCTGAAGATATCTCTCAGGTTCCCAACGCTGTCTACGTGGGCAAATGGCCCAGACGACGAGGGACGCATCGGGTTGTACCCAAGGCCGTCATAACCCACGTGCGTAACCGGAAGGGTGCTTATGGCCTCAAGCTTTTCGTCGATGTCCTCGTGATACGAGAAGATGATCGGGGTGATGTCTTGCGCGATGAGTTGCTCGCAGATGTTGAGCAACGCCGACGTCTTGCCCATGCCGGGCAAGCCAAGGATCATGAGATGGGGGTTCGTCCTGATGTCTTGACGCCACATGGCCGGGATATCCCCATCATCCCGATAGCCCAGTACGACCCCATCGGGTGCCTGCGAGGGCGGAATGGGGATGGTCGTTGCGTTGGTCGTGGCTACCGCTTCGGGGCTTGGAACCGCAGCGCCGGAAACGGTCGCAGTCGCTGGGGGAGTTACTGCGGTGTCCGTTCCCATCGCGGGATTGACGACAATCTCAGGGTCGCAGTTGCCTTCTCCATGTGTGGTCGTAGCTGTCACGGTCCGTGACAGTTGGCCACTAATCACCTCAACGGGACCCTCACCGTGGCTCGCGGCGATATGCCCCTCAGCTAACTCGGCATGATCTGAGCTTGACTGGGGAGCCCCTGGCCGGGTAGGCGACGGTTCACCGTTAGTCCCCGTGACGATTCCATCACCGCCGTCCGAGGCGAGACCCTGATCACTTACGTCGGTGATTTCCACGCGAGACGCGGGTGCCCCTGGCCTGTCAGGCAGCGTCGCGGGACCGAACAGCCAGACAACGGGGTCGGGCGAGGCGTCGAGACGGGCCGCATCGACCGGTACATACTCGGGGCAGAACACCACCCCGACCTTCCCAATGCTCATTGCGTCCGGCAGGGCGCCTTCAAGGAACGCCAACTTATCGATCTCGCGCCGCATGTACTTGGCCGCGGTCTCTCCGGCGGCGGTCTTGCCCAGCGAGTGACGTTGTCCCTTCTCCATGTAGAAGGTCAGAATCCGCGCAAGCCGCATCCTGTTGATGGTGCGCTGGAGTGCGGACACCGAACCACCGAACAGTTTGATCCATCGCTGATGCGAACCACGGAGTTGCTCCCCGATTTCCAAGAGGGTCTGCGACGCGCGTGCCGCACGCAACGTACGCCGAAACTTGACCTCGACAAGCGTGAGTGCCAGGGTCCCAGTGCGGCCAGCCGTCACGTGGAGGAAATCGGTTCGCATATTCGTCTCGTCAGTGGCGAGCCTTTGCCCGCTCTCGGCAGCCGATGCCGGGCCGAAGAGGTCCGACACGTCGTCCAGAGGGACAAGGAACCCAGTCCTGAGGCTGAGCCCTGACCAGGGCGACGAGGAATCTGTTTCGCAGTGCCGTTGCACGGCGGCCAAGGCGACAAGCTCTTGGGCGACCGTCCCGCCTCTGGAGAGGCGCATCGTCAACCGCCCACTCATCGACTTGAGCGACCGGACTAGCGCATCGGCATTGCGCGGGCTCTGGGTGATATTCATCGTCCCCAGGGCATGCGTCAGGAGGCGCTGGAGTTCGTCCGTGCGTGTCGTGGACGTCATCAGCTGGACCGCGCCGAGGTCGCTCCGTTCGGGAACGCTGTCAATGACGTAGGTATCCTGCCGTCCCCTGAGTTTGTCATCGTTGGGACTGTCGAAGTACTCGATCCCAGCATTACGGTCGACGGTGACTACCCAGTCGCTCAGACGGTGGACCGTGTCAAGGGTCGACTGTTCGGCATCGCTGATCCGGGTCGCGAACGCGGGAACCGAGCCTCCGGCCCACCCGAGACGCCGGGACACCGCGTCGAGAACCAAGCCGTGCATCTTCAGCAGTCGTCTGGTCAGACCATCGCTCACCGGATGAAGCGTCCCGGCGGGCTTTGGAGGAATGTGTCCGATCCACGTCGGCTCACCATCATTCGTGAACACCCGAACCGGCGAGGCCACCAACCCGTGCAGTTCAAGTCGGCCTGCCGACAAAGTGTCAGCCGGACGAGGCTCAATGTGGGTAGAAAACGCATCGAACATGATTGCGATGTGGGCGTGGCTAGCGGGTTCTGGCGTCTCACGTCGTGCCCACGTCAGGCGTGGCACGTCCTGGCCCCCCGGACGGCGCACAGACTCGAGCAGCCAACGGTCGGCCTCGGCGACGACGGAGCCGGCGCTCTTGCGGTCGCGGGATGCCGTCAGCGATAAGTGACGTCCAGTAAGGTCTGCCCGGTCACGCGCCGCCGGGTACATGTCGAGGTCGAACGTGACGGGTAGGTCATCATCAGGACCGTCCTCGGCCGAACGCTCGATTGCTCCGCCGAGAGCGCGTGCCACTGTCATGCCGTCACCGGCACGGAGAGCGTGTGTCCGGACTTGCGTGTAAGCTGGGTGGAGGTCAAGGTACTTCCGGATCTGACCACCAATTCCGGAAACGGCCGTCCCGCTGTCGGCGGCGCGATGGGCCTCGTCACCCGTGAGTACCTGGCGCAGGATGGCGATCGATGCTTTTGGTTCCGGATCCCCTTCAGGAACGAGCGCGACCGCGTGGAACCCGAGCGTGTCGCCGAATATGAAGGGCTTACTGTCGCCTATGCCCGGCAGCATCGCGGGGTACTGGGAGCCACTGCATGCCGAGACAAGATTTTCGAGATGTTTCCGGTCCACACCCGTTTCGAAGCGCGCATGCCAGACAAGCATGTCGAAAGATTGCTGCCACGCCACACGAAGCGGATGCGTAGGCAGGACGATGATGCCGATGGTGCGCCCAGAGAGTGAAACAACTTCAACGGTTTGCACTAAGGTAATGTCGGGAGCCGAGGTGCTGAATGCGCCAGCAGCCGCTTCGACATAATTCTTGACCGCGGGTGTGTTGTCGTGGTGGTAGAGGGCGCCGACCGGGCCTCCAGGCAGGTCGACCCAGTCAGCGAAAATCCCGGATGCGCGCTCAAACGCACGGTCATTGCACTCGATCGGGATGAACTCGGCGACAGCGAGACCATTCACGGGTGATCCATCGGCGCGCACGGTTACGCGCCAACGCCCAGGGACGCCCGCCTTGTCCACGGCCCACGCCTTTGCAAGCTCGATGAAGGCTCGCGGGGCCGCGACCCGTGCGCCCCGGTGGTTATGCCTCAGCGTGACATACCCCTTTTTGTCAGCCCCAAACACTGGCTGTTCCGCGATCATGCCGCTCTCCGCAAGACTGGCGAACAACTCACGATCAACGGTGTCAAGACTGACCGCTGCCAGCGCCATGGTTGGATGGACGCGCCCGGCTGCCTGGCTCGGCGCTCCATCAGACGCATCAACATCACCGAACCTAAGGACGAATAGTGGGCTCTCATCGTGAATGCCAGGTCCTGAGGAGCCTTCGAGGGTGTCAGGCCGGTCGTTCGCAGAGGCGCCGATGACCGACACCACCACATGGGCAGAAATCACTTCGGCATCATCAAGGTCCTTGAAATCCGCGCGCGTGAACGAGACACCTTGGTACGGCTTGGAAACGTGAGTGACCTCGCGCGATGCGAGCACGTCATCGTTGGCACGGACCTCTACCCGGTATCGCGCGGTTCCCGCCTGGAGATTGGCGGGAACGGTCGTCCAACGAACTCCGAGCTTCGCGGCAGATTGTCCGTGTGCGTCCTCAAGGGGGAGAACAAGCTCCAGAGCGCCGTCGGCCAGACGCAAGCCACTCCATGCAAATGTCGCGTTCCCCGCCCGTATCCATGGAGACAACCGGATCCGGCCCACCCACGGCTCTTCTGAGAAGATGCGAGGGCGGATCGAGCCGAGCCAGAGTGCCGGCGCCGATTTCAGACCGAGTAAGGCGCTGACTGAAGACATCCCGGAGTGGGATCGAATGAATGCGACTAGGTCTCGGGCGAGATGCCCTTGCTCCTCCGGAATGCGTAGAGCTGCCACAAGTGATTCTGGTCCCTGCCGCGCGCCTTGCAAGTCGATGATTCGTCTGACCATCTGCTCGGAGCCGTCGAGGTCTTGATCGGTCGGCAGTGACCCTCGGGCGGGGTCGACCGGCCAGAGTCCGATGTCCGCGAGTAATTCGCCCATTCTCTCGGGATTTGCTGCAACCGCACATTCAAATAATAAGTACTGCCAGACCCAACGGGGTAGAAGTCGCGGGGCGCGGCGCCGGGACATTTCGATTGCATCATCAACGGCTGCCCACAGTGCAGCATCCGGCGATGAACGTCGCACCGCCTTCGATGCTCGCTCTACCAGTTGACGTTGCGTGAACTCGCTCCCACCGCCTTGGTAGATGCTATCCATCCCCGGCCCGGCATCTTCGGTGTCCACCAGGAGGAGGAGATTGCCGGGGAGATTGCGCGCTGCCACGGCATGATCGGCGGTGAACCAGCGGATGTTTGGGTCGGACGTGCCAACTACTGCCCCAATTTCCCACCCTTCGATGGCGAAGTTTGAGGTGTCGGTTGCGAGGGATCGGACCAGCGCCGGTGGCAATTCGCGCGTGAACGCGAGTGACGTCTTGCTCCGGCGTGTGAGCAATTCACCGAAGGCGTCTCGGAGCGCGGTCGTCGACAGGCTGTTCATCGCGAGTTGCCCCCTCCTCTAGTACCGCTCTCGCAGTGATTTCATGGTCTCGGCGTCGTTGACGGTCACCAGCAGGCCGAGGTCGCGCAGCCTCGCTTCGAAAAGCTCCTTGTTCCGTCTGAGGAGGTCGGACGGCACGTCGGTCCCGGGCGGGGCCTGGTCGATCCACAATCCGTGGCGCGTGCGAAGAAGGAAAAGAAAATTCTTGAGTGACAGTTGGCGCAGACGGTCACCGGGCTCACTGACCAGGTGGCGGTGCACGAGATAGTCGATCATGGGGGTGTGGAGGACTACGGAGCGCGCATAGCCTGCACGCCCTATCCTTCGACGAGCCACAAGCCCGGTGGCACGCGCCGCACCCATCGAACTGTTAAGCGTTGCTAGATAGTGCTTTTGCTGGTTTTCGAAACCCATGAGCTCGCAAAGTGCCTCGGCAAGGCGGGTGACTGGGTGTGTCTGGGCGTCATCAAGGGCCGAAGCGATCTGCACGTGTTCGGGATCCGGATCGTCACCGTCGGGACCACGCAGTTGTTGAGCCAGGCGTCGACAGTCTCGGCCAATGTCCCGATTGAGGCTGTCTGAATTTTTTCCCTCGCCCCGGTACACCTCGGCCAGTGTCTCGAGGAGCTTGGTTGGGTCAGGGACGCGATGGGGGATAAGCGTCGGATAAAGACGTGCTTCGTGCAGATAGTCGTAGATAATCCGAAAGATCATCATGACCACCGGGAGACGCTCGAACCGTCGGTAGGTTTCAGCCATCGAGTCCTCGGCTTGATGCCGCAGCTGACGATCGCGTCCTTCCGAGCAATCCACAAAGAGGGGCCACGGGTCGGCGAAAACGCTTTTGGGGACCGGCGAGCCAGACCGCTCGAGGTGGAACAGGGACTGCGCTGAACGCAGGACCATCTGGGTCATGCCAACAGAGAAGGCGCACTCCAGCATCTGGGTGAGGGTCTGGCGTGGTACCCGTTCGCCGAAATGCCGCACGAATGCGGTCACATCCTCGCGGAAACCGCGGGCAGACTGAATATTTGCCGGTAATCGATTCGGAATGTTCCCGCCACGCGGTCCGCCGGATGCCTGCGTCGGTGCCTGCCCCGTGGCCAATGCCATGCGAGCCATGAGAAGTTCGCCCATTCCCAGGCTACCGGCCAATGTCTCATCAAGAGCGTCCGCTGTCAGCCGAGCGGTATTGGTAGTGCTGGACCGGATAGCAGCACCCAACACGGTCAGCAAGGGGTTGGATCCGGGCGGTGCAATGTCCGGCGGTACGCCTATTGGGAACCGCCCGGTACGGATTGGCGTAACAAACTCACTGTTGGGCTGGTCGGCGAGTACCGAAGTGATCAACTCGGGGACGCCCCTGAGATGTCCAATTTTTGCCGGCAGATCAATCCATGAGGCCAGGAAGTGGGTCGGGTAGACCCGTGCCACCTTCACTCCCCGTCCTTCGCTGAGGTTATTGTTCTCCAGGCACCAGGTCAGGAGCATGTCCCCGAGCATGGCTTGGCCAACTTCATCGTCGAACCCGAGCAGGTTTGCGTGTTGCTGCGCCAAAACACTGGCCACCGACGAGATCGTGGTTGCGTTACGTCCATTTCCGTCGGCGTCCGGGAATGTTCGTGCGAACTTTCCGGCGCCACGGCGTTGCCCGAAACGGGCCATGTACATGATGGCGGGTAGAACCCCGGATAGTTCAAAGTCCTGAGGCGTCATGGGCAGGGCTGGTTCGAAGCGTGTGGTCCACAGCAAGTGTGTACGCGCTGGTGTCAGGGTGTATTCCACAATTTGTCGATTAGTCCGCATCAGATGGCCTCCTCGAGGCGTTGGACCGAACGATTACCTGCCGTCCGCCTCGCTCCTCAATGCGCATGAGAAAGACATCATCGGGCGCCGACGGATGCCAGCCAAAGACCTCGCGTGATCCTTCTTGAGCCAGGCGTTCGGAAAAGACCCCGAGGTTGGCAAACACCCCTGCCTGGAGGGTGCCGATCAACTGCTTGCCCTCGCGCGCCTGAAGCAGCACATCGAAGAGCGCTAGGTCGATAAGCAGTTCGGTCACTGCGGTCACACCATCTGGTTGGTAGACAAGCTCGATAACGGTGTGCAGTTGATCAAACAGGCTTTCGGCAGGGTCGGTCGTCTGCACCTTGATGCGGAACCGGTCAAGTGGCTTTGTCGTCCAAAGGATCGTCTCAGTCGGTGTGCGGGGGCTGATGCGGAATGGCACCTCACCCCGTTCATCGGCGAATGCGAATGCGCGGGACGGGAGGTCTTCAAGCCGGGCAATGCCACCGCAAAGATCTGCAACAAGGACGGCCCGGTCCGCATCGTCCATCGTCACAACTTCCCGGAACCGGGCTTGGTTCCGTCCGCCAACGAGCATGACGGTCGGAGACCCATCTGCATCGGTTTCGTGGAACCACGCACGACGTCGTTCCTTACGCAGCACACGAGGATCCACGACACCGGACATTCCATCTTTGAGGAGGATCCGTTGGACAAGTTCCCTGTCGGTCTCTGGTTCGGTCCCATTAGCCGGATCGAGCATGGCGAGCTCACCGAGAAGAGGGAGCGACCCTTGTCTTCCGTCGGAAGTCGCATCGAACGCGCGTTGCCAGAACGGCTCCGGAGACGCTCGCTCGTCGGCGTGGACCTCTTCGCACGACTTCATGCCGAAGAAGATGTACGAGAGCGTGCCTCGGAGTTCGCGCGAAGTAATGTGCACGGTTCCACGCTGATGGCACGTCTGCAGCGCGATACCAAGCCGTTCGCGGATAAGGCTGCGCTTACCTCCCTCGGTGAGCTCGTGTGCCGAAATCCGTGCGGTGCACCTGTCCTGGGCGCTGCATGTCCGACACACCCTCCACGCATCCGGGTCGCCAACCCCCGCGAATCGGTCAATGAGGTCGTCAAGGAACTTCATTGATGTCTCGCCGGTATCCGCACTGATCCCGCCCACGAGTGACCGTGTGTTCAGGTCGATCAACCGGATGCGTGGATCGGGATCGATGCGGTCATCGGCTTCCACCGCCCAGCTGCCCATGGCCCGGCGCAACTGGCGTGTCAGCCATGTCTCACCCCCGTCAGAGTCCTCGACCCGTTCAACCCATTCGAGCAGCTTGCCACTGTTGACCGCGACCAGATGAATGCGGTCGTGCCGATACCCGTCGTTATGGAAAGGCGCGAAGATCTCGTCAAGCATGTCGTCGGCGCTACGGTCACCAAGCGCAGCCGAGCCATCAAAGTTGATCAGCACTGGCACGCCTGCGCCCGCATGGCCTTCCCAAACGCGATCCGACGCCGGTGGATGGCGGTCGGCACGTAGTCCCACAGCAAGTTGCTGCAGGAAGGCGGTCTTACCGTCACCGGCATTGCCGAAGAGGAGGACGAGACTTACTTCATTTGTTTGAACCAGATCCAGAACCGTGTCGTCGAGACCGGTCCGGACGTAAGTCCCGACTGCGAACTCTGAGTCGAGACCCCGTGCCTCGTCGTTCCCGTGGCGCGATCCAGGGTACGTTGAAAGCAGCTTAAGGAGTCGCGGGTTTACCTGCGGGGAAAGCACCTCCCTTGGCTCAGGTTTATCGGTTACGTTGCCACCGTCGTCCGCCTCCACTGCGCTACCGGGCGGCGCCTGCGCACTCGAGATCGCTTCGGCAATCGCGTCAGCAGCCTCGAACGCATCGGCAAACCGTCGCGCTCGCTCGCTTGCCGTCGCCCGATCAAGAACTTTCTTCAGTTCGACAAAACCACGTGTTTCGCTCCAGTGGTCGTCACGGAGCCAGCCCAAGCCACGCGAGCGATCAATTACGCCGCCGTGGTCAAAAGGGGTGCGGTCGGCGAGAATTTGGTAGATCGACGCGGCCAATGCATAGACGTCGTCAGATTTTGCGACCGTCCCAGACCCAAATTCCGGGCAGGCGAAAATCCGGTTTCCCCCAATCGGTTCCCGTCCCTCTTCAATCACGGTGTCGAAGTCGGTCAACTGGACCTCGAACAAACCGCCACCCCTGGCCATGATGTTCTGGGGGCTGACATCCCCATGAACAAGATTGACCCGATGCAGAGCCTGAAGCCCTTCGCAGAGTTGTTGCATCCATTTCAGGAGGAGGGTGGCGACCGTATCACCTCCAAAGTCGGACGCCCTGTCCTCAAGTTCAATTTCCAGCAGGCCAATGTATCTACTGAGCGGATCGCCTTCGATCCATTCGATCAGGCACATTACCCCTGTCTCGGACCAAGTGCCTGCAACCTCGTGGATCGTGGCAATGTGTTGGGACGCGACGGTGTGCTGCTTCGCCAAACGGTATGCCCGTATTGCTTCCTGACCAAGGTGGGCGTCGTTGATCGTCTTTGCGACGTACGTGCCAAGCTCATCACCACGGCTGCCGTCTAATTCCACCACCTTGAAGGTCTTGCCAAAACCACCCCCGCCAAGGCGTTCAATCACTCGGTACCGTGAGTCTCCGAGCTTCACGATGTGGGCTTCATCCCAGAGTTCCGGTCGCCTCAGTGGCTCGACGGCTCCGGGTAGTTCGGCAGGGCGTCCAATCGCCGCCAGGCTTGCGGTAATTTCCGACAGTGGTTCGCGATCAGCAGCGTTTTGGGCGATTCCCCTCTGAAGGACCTCGAACGCCGCGCCGGCCTGGATCAGTCCATCGGAAGAGATCCCTGGCATCGTCTCTTTGAGTAGGGCCGGGTCAAGGACCGGCGCAAGGGTGGCGCAGATGGAGTAGGCATCAGATTCTGGACTGGCGTTGACAAGGCCGGAACGCTGGATCTCCGGTGCGACGAACGGGCGGTTGCTTCCCCAGTTAGGGAGATCGCTGGTGCCGGCGCTGATGGTTTGACCAAGGTCGATGCGCGAGAAGCCGAAACCGGTCAGCATCGGCGCATTAGTACTCAAAACCCGCAGCGTTTCCGGGTTGATTTTCCGGTGGATGATCTGCAACACGCCCGAACGCGTCGGATTGTGGAGTTCACCCACCGCCTTGATCGCGGCGATCGAGAATGCGATGCGGTCTTCCACATTCCAGTCAGGGTCGTCCTGACGCTGGAGGACAGGCTTCGCCAGCGTGTCGATCAGAGTGAAGTACGCGATCTCACCCGGGTAATCAGGATCGTCGTTGAATGAGTCGTATATGCGCGGTACGAAGTCGAGGTGCTGCACCCTCTGCATCGCCTCGAAATCGCGCCTCGCAAGGCTCGCTGTGTCCACACTGGCACGCTGGAAACCTGGAGGACGCACCGAAAGGTCGTAGCGGTGCACGACCACGCTTTCCTGCCGTCGCCGGTGGCTCCCGCGCAACACCCGGTGGAACGGCGCCTCGCTGTCGTCGATAACGCGCCCGTCGGCATCGGCCTCGAAATCGATCTCACCAATGTTGCTAAAACTTCCCGTCCGTCGCCGGTGCGCCGCAGGTGCCAAGGCTCGTTCTGCGAGATCCATTTGATCCGGTCCCAGAACCGATGCCCCGTCGATGTTGAGCAGAGACTTCCAGTCCGCAAGGCCACATACCTGTACGCCGCTGAACGGGGTCCCGCCGGCTGGCAGCCTTAGTGGTTCGGCGGTCAACAGGATTCTGGCTGCAACAAAAGTAGTAACACCGACGCTCTCCAGAGTGCCCCTGACACGCTTGGCCTTGTCGTTTGTGAGGATCGCAAATCTATTGACCGTGTCCGGGTTTCGGTCGAGGTAGACGTGTTCCCATGGCTTGACCTCGATGACGAAGGCGCCGGGCGGGCCGATGACCACCATGTCAATCTCGTCAGGTCGACGTCGCGGGTCATAGACGTGATTGAGGTTCGTGAAGATCAGCCAATGATCGTCGCCGTTGGACGGAAGCGGTCTCGCGACGCTGGTTCCCGCACCGCGCACACCAACCGCAGCCCTTCGCGGTGACAGCCCATCGAGCGCGTTTCTGAGGCGCTCAAAAGCTTTCCGCTCTCCTTCGGTTATGAACTCTCCGCACGAAACGTGACGCACCACCATTCCGAAATCCTCACGTGCCAGATACATTACCTGAAAACATAGATTGATAAATGGTGTCTAGGTGGCTGCCTAATCGCAATACATCAAGTGCGCTACGCGCCCATCGTATCGCGGTGTCGCATTCGGACAATTGCTCAATCGGTGTTGGGGCACGTTACCAATTCGCGTTTGTGGATGATCGCCCTAACGAGGGCAGCGCTGAGCATCGGTTGCGTTGTCCACTGAATGCATCGGCTGCTCTTCGAACAGAGATCAACTGGTCACTGCCAATAAAACATATGGATACCTTGGCGCTTCCCGAGTTCAGCGGATCATCAAGCGCACCGAGGTTTTCACTTCGGCGATGTGAACAGCCAATCGCGACCCTGGTTCTGGATCTGGCTAGGGATGCCCAAGGTCCACGGCCCGCCCTCTGACGCCCCCTCACCCCCCATGCCTCGCCCGGGCGTCACCCGGTGGCACCATGAGCGGCGACGTGTACCTCGACGGGTCCCATCCCGCGGTCGATAGCGCGTCCCACGCCTCCGTCACCAGGCGTTGCGTGCGGTACTCGCCGTACTGGCGCACCTCGCGGTCCTTCAGGACCCGGAAGGTCTCCCCCGGGAAGCCCGTCACCCGTGGCGCGTCCGGTGCGTCCTCGGTGTCGTCCGCCACCAACGTCTCGATCTCCCGCGCCGTCAGGGCGTTCGGGTCGAGGATATACCGCAGTTGCTTGCGCGTGAG
>SXGS01360109.1_pt1 | contig 12177 bp, 10 predicted proteins | sample 3174681 | NCBI WGS metagenome assembly SXGS01 (sample SAMN11356861, study PRJNA531348) | freshwater metagenome | isolation source: freshwater sample F1-80 | place: China: Fuxian Lake, Yuxi | collected 2017-12-25
CAACGTCTTCCTCGAAGACGAACACGGCCGCAAACATTTCGAGTTCCAGCCCGGCCCTGTTTTCGCCAACATCGTCCTGGCCGATGAAATCAACCGGGCAACCCCCAAGACGCAATCCGCGCTGCTCGAAGCGATGCAAGAGCACACCGTCACCGTCGCCGGCCACACGCATCATCTGCCCGAGCCGTTCTTCGTCCTCGCGAACCAGAACCCGCTGGAAATGGAAGGGACGTATCCGCTCCCGGAAGCGCAACTCGACCGTTTCTTCTGCAAGCTGCTGGTGAAATTCCCCGCGCTGGCGGAACTCGAATCGATCCTCGATCGCACCACGAACATCGACATTCCGCACGCGACGCCGGTGCTCGACGGAGCTCGCATCTGCCAGATGCAGCACCTCGCCCGGCAAATCCCCATCGCGGAGGACATCCGCCGCGACGCCGTGCGTCTGGTTCTCGGCACGCATCCAGAAGACTCACACGCCACCGAAATGACCAAACGCTTCATCCGCTACGGCAGCAGCCCGCGCGGCGCGCAGGCCATCATCCTGGCAAGCAAAATCCTGGCGATCATCGACCATCGCGTTCACGTCGCCCGCGAAGACCTCCGCTCTGTCGTTCTGGCCGTGCTGCGACACCGCCTCATTCTAAACTTCGAGGGCCAAGCCGAAGGAATCTCGACCGACGCGGTGCTGCAGGACGTGCTCGCGAAGATTTTGAATTCGTAATTCTGTGGTCAGTCGGCGATCAACTGCGATCGCTCGACAAGCGGCACTTTGAACGCTTCGCCAGGAACTTCGCGCACGTACTGCGGCACGGCATATCCCGGCAGTCGCTGGCGAAGTTCCGCCATCAATCTTAGCCCGGTCTCTTCCGGCACCTCGAAGTGAGCAGTCCCGGCAACTCGGTCAAGTTGATGCAGGTAGTACGGCTTGATCCCCAGATCAATCAGCCGCTCGCTGAGCCCGACCAATGTCTCGGCCGAATCGTTCACACCCCGCAGCAGCACCGCTTGATTGAGCGTCATCACGCCAGACTGCGTGAGTTGCCTCAGGGCCAGCGCGCAATCGGCAACCAGTTCGTGCGGATGATTCGCATGAACCACGACGATCGAAGTCAGCCGAGTGGATGTCAGCAGGTCGAGCCACTCCAACGTGACACGATCTGGCAGCACAATCGGCAACCGAGTGTGCCATCGCAGGCGGCGGAGATGCGGGATGGATTCCAAGCGGCGGACAACAGTTGTCAGCCGTTCGTCGGTCAGCATCAGGGGATCGCCACCGCTCAGCAACACTTCGTGGATCGACTCGTCCTGTTCGAGAGCCGCGAACGCCGGCTCCCAATCGTCGAGCCGTTTCGGTTCCTGCGAATACGGATAATGCCGCCGAAAGCAATAGCGGCAATGGACCGCGCAGGCTCCGGTCAGCACCAGCAATGCTCGACCTTCGTACTTGTGCAGCAAGCCCGGTGCTTTGCGAAACGTCGCCTCGTCGAGTGCGTCGATCGTGAAGCCGGCAACCTCTGCGTCTTCCTCTGCAATCGGTAGCACCTGTCGCAGCAGCGGATCATTGATGTCTCCCGACCGCATGCGTTTCAGAAAACTCTCTGGAACCAGCAATGGAAATTGCTGACTGAGCTTCGGAGATCGAGTTTCATCCGCCGCTAACCCCAACCTCGACAGCAACTGATTCGGATCACGAATCGCGTCGGCCAGAGACCGACGCCAACTCTCCGGCGTGGATCGCGAACGCTCGCTGAGTGGACGTTTGGCGAGGCTGACAATTCCCGGAACCATGCTCGACACCAACCTCGCGACCCCGCTATAAACCCGCCCCTTTGCGGCCCAAACGCAGGCCGCACGACCCCGCGAACACTATCCGTTTCTCCGAGAAAGACCAATGGCCAACATCAGCACCAGCGACTTCAAGAAGGGAATCAAAGTCCTCGTCGACGGCGAGCCGTGCGACATGGTCGGCCTCGAATTCGTCAAGCCGGGCAAAGGCCAAGCCCTGTACCGCACACGGCTGAAAAACCTGCTCAAGGGAACCTACCTCGACAAGACCTACAAAAGCGGTGACGGTCTCGAAGAGGCGGACGTCCGCAAGACCGATGGCGTGTACTCGTACCGCGACGCCAACGGCTACGTCTTCATGGACAACGAATCCTTCGAGCAACACTCGCTGCCGCTGGAGACTTGTGCCGAGGCGCTGCGCTACATCAAAGAGGGCAGCCCCTGCCAACTGTTGTACTGGAACGATCGCCTGATCGATTTCACGCCTCCACAGCATGTGACGCTGGAAATCACCTACACCGAACCGGCTGTTCGCGGCAACACGTCGTCCAACGTAACCAAGGCCGCAACCGTCGAGACCGGAGCCGAAATCCAAGTCCCCGCCTTCGTCGCCTCTGGCGAAAAAGTCCGGATCGACGCCGTCACCGGCGAGTACATCGAACGGGTCCGCGACTGAAGTCGGATGGGCACTCTTGCCCGTCTGCCGTTTGACGGGCAAGAGTGCCCGTCCTACAAGCTGACGCCATGACTACTCCCGAACACAACGGCAAGCTCTACATCGAGACTGTCGGCTGTCAGATGAACATGCTCGACAGCGAACTGGTCGTGGCCGAATTGCGCCAACAGGGCTTCTCGCTGACCAATGACGTCAAAGATGCCGACACGATCCTGTTCAACACCTGCTCGGTCCGCGATCACGCTGAGCACAAGATCTACAGCCAACTCGGACGCCTGAAATTCAGCAAGCGAGCACGCCCCAACCAGGTCATCGGCGTCATGGGCTGCATGGCCCAAAAAGATCAGGAACTGATCTTCAACCGCGCTCCGCACGTCGATCTCGTCGTCGGCACCGGACAACTCAAAGAGATTCCTCGGCTCATTGACGAAGCCCGCTCCGAACGTGGCCGACGCATGGCGGTCAGCTTGGATCGGAAAGAAGGCTCGCGAATCGAAGTCGCCTCCAGCTTTGAAAGCTACGACCCCTCTCGCGATCCGACAATGCGTCCGACGCCGTTCCAAGCATTCGTTCGGATCATGATCGGCTGCGACAAGTTCTGCACCTACTGCGTTGTCCCGATGACTCGCGGACCCGAACAAAGCCGCCCACCACGCGAGATCGCTCACGAAGTCAAACTGCTCGCTCAGCAAGGGGTCAAAGAGGTCACACTGCTGGGGCAAACGGTCAACAGCTACAAGGTCACACAAGACGGCAAACTCTTCCGACTGTCGGATCTGCTCGAATTGATTCACGACACCGACGGCATCCTGAGAATCAAATTTGTCACCAACTACCCGCGTGACATGACCGATGACCTGCTGCAAGCCGTTCGCGACTTGCCGAAAGTCGCCCAATACTTGCACGTCCCGGCCCAGTCCGGTTGCGACGACATTCTGAAACGTATGAAGCGTGGCTACACCGTCAACGAATACCGCGAGATGCACGCTCGGATTCGCGAGGCGCTTCCAACTGCCGCCGTATCGAGCGATTTCATTGTCGGCATGTGCGGCGAAACCGATGAGTCGTATCAAAAGAGCCTCGACCTAATTCGCGAGTGCCGTTTCAAGAACTCCTTCATTTTCAAATACAGTCCGCGCCCCGGCACGAAGGCGATCGACCTGTGGGAGGACGACGTTCCGGAAGAGGTCAAACGCCATCGCAACAACGAGATGCTCGACCTGCAAAACCGCATCAGTGAGGAAGACAACGCCAATTTGATCGGCTCAACCTTCGCGGTGCTGGTCGAAGGCATCAGCAAGTCCGCTCGCAAGGCCCAGGCGGCCGATGGGCTGGACGATTCCTTCGTGCCGCAAAGTTCCAAAACTGAACTAGTGACAGGCCCGACTCAGTTGGTCGGCCGCACCCGCTGCGACCGGATCGTCGTCTTCGATGGCAATCCTCGTCTCGCCGGCAGCCTGGCGGAAATCTCGATCCGCGACTGTACTGCCACGACATTGATGGGCAATATCCTGACCCACGAATCAGAACACCGAAGTGACGTTCTGCCGGTCGTCTCATAGGCGGGACATACAAGCCCCAAAAAGCTCGCCAACCAGAAGGATCTAGCAGCGAGCATTCTTGTACGGCAAACCCGCAATCCTGCTACTGCCCACCCACATGAGAGGCTAATTCTGTTAACACAGAAATCGCCCGATCGATTCCACCCATATTCGCCGCGAAAGCCATTGCCGGGTCATTTCGAACGGCTTCCAAAGCCTTCTTGGCCTTCTCAATGGTTCCATTCTTCAATGCAAAGAGCATCGCTTCTTTCTGTGTGTCTTGGCTCAAGCCTCGGCGGCCGCGGCCTCTCGCTCCCTTGGTTCGGATATTCGACTTGATGACGCTGACATACTTCGGGTCAATCTCCAAACCTTTGGCTTGCTTCGCATACGCCGAGATCGCCGACGGAGATTCGATTCCTTTGCCAAGAGCTTCGCGAATGATCGCGGCCTTGTTTGCCGACGCATTTGCTTTCTTTGCCATGAGTGACTCCTCTCATTAAACCTGTGAGAACGATATAACCAACCTCAATGAGCACTCTATAGCAGCAGCTCATGAACGCGTCAAATCCGCGCTATCCTCTCTGATAAGGATTGCCCTTTCACGGCGAGGACATTCGGTTGCGATTGGTCGATCGTTATGTGGCGGCGGGTGGTGTCGGAGCGGCAGCCTCAACGGCATAGTACGCGAACGTTCCGAATTTCTTTTGGCACTTCGGACACTTCGCCTTGGCGATGCCCTTGCCATCCGCGCCTCCCAGCTTTTCTTTTTTGCGACCATCCTCGCTCACGATCAAACCACAGCCTTCACACTTACGGCCCACGATCGCAAGCTTGAGAGTCGGATCGGCTTGCTGATAATCGGATTGATCCAACGCATGAAACGCCTGATCGGTGTAATGGCATTTGTATTCGGCGAGTTTGTCGGTCATCGGAATGCCGACATCTTCTCCCAGCCCCTGCACGCCGAAGACCTCGTCCATTTGTTTCGCAAATTCACGGAACTCGGAGAGCCAAAAGGATGCAAACAGCAACTCATTGCCTTCGGATGGCTTCGGCAACCGGACGGCGATGCGGTTGACGCCGAAGACCGGAATGCCGGCGAACATCGATTCGTGAGCGTAAATAACCGGCTGCACAACTTGAATCTGCTTGAGCGTGTCCGGTCCAAACAAACGCTGTGCGGCGACTTGCAATTCTGAAAGCGGCTTGCCTGCCACCAGGTGAGCGACCGCGGCATCACGCACTTCTGGTTTCTTTTTGTCCGTTCCGCCAAAAAGTCCTCCCTTCTTTGTCAGAGACAACTGCAACAGCCCATCAAGTCCAAACCCCAGGTCCTGTGTCTCAAACACGCTTTCCAAACTGCCCGGTTTGAGTTTCAGCTTCGTCGGGTCAAGGGAGTGAACATGCACGTCTCGCAGCCACCGAGTGAATTTGCCGGCGACCAGTGTGTCGGTCGGCTCACTGGGGGCAGCGGCAACCGCTGTCTCGCCCAGTCCAGCCTCGGCAGCTTTCCCAACGGCACGAGCCTGTGGCACGATGAATGCCGCCTTGCATCGCGGACACTTGCCCATTTGGCCGCGATGCTTCTCTTGGACTTCGATCTGATGTCCCCACGGACAAAAAATGATAAAGCCCGCCCGCGTTTCACCCGGCTTCCGCCTGCCACGCATTTTGCGGCGGCTTTCAGATTCGGATTCTTCTTGTTTCGCGATGTCCAACAACAGATCACCTGCCGTTGCATCGGAATGTGGAACGTCAGCCGCTCGAGGATCCGCCGAGACTTTCTTCTCACCAGGCTGGGCATGATCCACCGGAATGTCGGGTAACTCTGCTGAAGCAGACGGCGACGCATCACTCAATGCGGGAGCATCCAACGAATAGGTATTGTCACCGTCGGCCGTCGATGCCGCCTGACTCGGAGCAACTGCGGTTACTCCTGGCCCTAGCGCAAAATCATCGTCATCGGCAAGTGGAGGCAAATCCGAAGAATCCGGCGACTGCGATACAGTCGGTACCGTTCGAACCGCGTGAGAAATCTCTCGTAGCGCTGGCACATCGACGTTCGGAGCGTTTTCACGCATCCGCTGGTACGACTCGGCCATCTCTTTGCGGAGAAATGCACCGCACTGATAACAACGCACCAGTTCCTTCCGCACCATTTCGCCGCAATCGGGACATGGAATCTCGTTGGAACTGACCCCCATGACTTCACTGTGCGTTTTCAATTCGGACAGATTGACCTTCTGATCCGTGTGCAGCACATGATGGCAGTTGGGACATTGAGCCGTGTCGCTGAGCAACATCGACTTACATTTTGGGCAGGAAACGATGGCAACGCTCATAGTTGGACGAGTCTCACGGTACGGCAATGAAACCGTCCGCACCAAGAATCAGGGACAAAACCACCGACAAGAAGACGACGCGTCGGGGCAGAAATTCCGAGTGGCCACTGTATCAGAGCCAAAACCAGATTTCACCGAAGAAGTCCAGCGAGATTCAATCCGGCTTTTGTCGGTTCCGATTGGGTGGAATCTGCCGAAGGGTTTATGAAAGGACATCCCAAACTGGCTGTCCGCCGTGCGAAATCGGGATTGGCCGAGTGAGGTGGTCCGGGACGGTTGCCTCGTGCGAGATGCCTAGGAGGTGATAAACCGTCGCACAGAGGTCGCCGGGAGTGATCGGGACATCGATAGGAAAGGCCGCCTGCTTGTCACTCGTACCAAAGACGCAGCCTGGTTTCACAGCTCCACCAGCCAGCACACAAAAGCCGCATTGCGGCCAGTGATCGCGGCCAGCGGCTTTGTTGATCTTCGGAGTTCGGCCCATGTCGCCGCACATCACCACTAGCGTGCTGTCCCAGAGTCCCCGAACCTGCAAATCCTCGAACAGCGACGGCAGCGAGCGGTCGATGAACGGCAGCCGCAGATTCTTCAGCATGTTGAAGTTGTTGTTGTGCGTGTCCCAGTGGCCGTTGCCTTTCGATTCGGTGTGGATCGTGACGTAGCTGACTCCGTGCTCGACCAGCCGTCGAGCCATCAGCGTCGATGAACCGAACAAGTCGCGACCGTAGCGATCGCGAGTGGCGTCGGTTTCCTGCGACAGATCGAACGCCGTGCGCACGCGGTTCGACAGCAGCAGGTCGAACGCGGACTTCTGCCAGCCTTCGAGTTCGCGAGTCGCTCGCGAGCTTTCCGCCAATCGAGCGTTGGCATCGAATTGTTGCAACAGAGTTCGTCGACGATCGAGAGCATCCGCTGTCAACGAGTCATCCAGCGAGGGCATCTGCGGATCGCCGATCGCCCAGACATCGTCATCATAGAAATCCTTCTTCGGATCGAGCGGCTTGTCGAGCTTCGGATCGCAAGTGCTGAACAGCGGATCGTACTTGCGGCCGAGGAACCCGCCGTACGGCCCCGCTCGCCGCAACGCTTGCGAGTAACCGGGGAGCGCCGGCAGCACGATGTACGGCGGCACTCCCGGCTGACCACAGCCGAAGTACGTCGCGACCGATCCCATGCTCGGATAGTCCGTCGGCCGCCAGTAGTAATCCTGGTTATCGACGCCGCCCGTGAAGCCGGTCATCACCGCATACGGGTTGTGGCTGTTGTACGGATGCGAGACTGTCCGAATCAGCGTGACCTGTTTCATCCACGTCGCCATGCGCGGCAAGTGCTCGCAGATCGGCAATCCAGAGACGCTGGTCGCGATCGAACCGAACTCGCCCCGCACTTCCGGCGGAGCCTCCGGCTTCGGATCAAACATGTCGATGTGACTCGGCCCGCCGAAGAGGTCGATCAAGATCACCGACTTGATCCGCGCCGCATGCTTGACCGAGTTCGCCGCCGATGCCGATGTCAGCAATCCGCCGAACAACGACACCCCACCCGCTCGCAAAATCGCCCGCCGCGAAACGCCGTCGCACGCTTGGCCACGGGGGCCGAGAAGAGTCAGCATCGAGAATCCTCACATTCACTCAAAGAAGGCCAATAGCCTTCCTCAAAAACATCTCACCGCCAGGACCAACCATGTCGGTTAGTTGGCTGGCGATCGGAATTGAAATTAACAATGCAACCCACTGCCCGTATTCCAAATAAGCTTGGTCCATCGGCGTCAAAGAATCTCTTCGCCGGGCAACCATGAACAGCACGCCAGCCCAATAGGCTACGGAGGCACGGATGAAAACAAAGGCCACAATGCCGTTGTCGAGAATTAAGAACATGGAAAACGTGAGACTAAGTTGCATTCCCGCCGCGCGAATGAAGGGAGACATGCGGCGAGGCAGTTCAGAAACCGACTTCTCGTCGTTGGGCGGGCCAATCGCAGGGGTTTCTTGAATCATGGTTTGATTCCCAGCCACTCGATTTGACGTTAGCCGAAAACTTCTTGAACCACATTGCCACCGTTGACGGTCACCAGTTCGCGACGGTTGTGATGTTCGTAAACGAGTTCGTGTTGGTCGAGTCCAAGTGCCTGCAAAATCGTCGCGTGCAGGTCGTTCGGATGAACGGGACGCTCCACGGCCGAATAACCGACCTCGTCGGTCGCCCCGATGATCTGGCCCCCTTTGACTCCGCCCCCCGCCAGCCAGGTTGTGTACCCGGAGGGGGAGTGATCGCGGCCAGGCTTGGACGCTCCACGCTGCGACGCGGGAGTGCGACCGAACTCGCCTCCGCAGACAACGAGCGTTTCGTCGAGCAGCCCGCGTCGTTTGAGGTCGATCAGCAGCGCAGCCAGCGGCTTGTCGAGTCATGCTGGCAACTCCGAATCACGCACATGTCATCGACGCACCGCCCCAACTCCGGATGCAACCCGACACCGGAATCCCGCTCTCGCCGTACCGCCGAAACTTCCACGGACTGGCCATCAAATTATTGAGCGGCGACCGCGCGATCTTCGGGATAGTTTTGCCAATCGACTCCGGCACGTCTTTGCCGTGCAACTCCTGCAGCAGCGGTTTCGGATCGAACGTATCGACCTGACTCGGCCCACCGCCTTGAAAGACGAAAATCACCGAGCGAGCGGTCGCTCGCGAATGTGGATGCAATTCCGATGCTGATTCACGAGCAAGAACACCGTCAAGACGAAGGACCTCCGCAAGTGCGACACTTGCCAGTCCGTATCGACCGAACTCAAGCAAAGCTCGTCGCGAGATTTCACTCATCATTGCAATTCCGAAATACCGTTGTGCGTGGAAGTCCTCGATCCGCTTTGCGATGGCGCTGGGTCACTTTTGCATTCTGTCGGCATCCGCCAAACCCACGCTAGCATCAGAATCGTGAAACAGGACCAACTGATTGGACTCATGTACCACGAATCATCACCGTAGAAGCGCCGAAGCTTCCACTCGATCGAGTGTGGCAGATGCTCTCGAAGCCAGCGAATGAACACGAACACCGCGACCGTGACAATCCCACTCACGCAGTTAGCCGTAAAGACTCGAATCCAAATTGGCCTTCTGGTCCAACGATTCCAAAACAAGCACTCCACCGCCACCGGAAAAGCAAACAAGCTGGCGTAGAGCATCACGACAAATCCGAATTCCAAAGACTCAGGAGTCAGCCGCGAAATCTTGTTTCCAAAGTGTTGGCAACCTAAGCAAGCCAAAACACCGACCAGCGCGGCGACGCAATTCGCTCTCAACGCCATCGTCAAGCGCGTCGAGCGGTTTCCAATAACGTCGCGGTAGAACAATTGCTCGATGTAGGCCGAAGTCACCGCTTCCATGAACACGTAAGGAAACACGCAATGCGGCAGGACTAGCGCACCGACGAATTGCTCAATCGGGGAGACATAAATTGTTCCAAGGATCGCCATGAAATTAGACATGATTCATCGTCACTTACTCCATCGACGACAACTCGTTGAGGCTCATCATCACATGGCACACCAACTGGAGCGGCGTCGGAGCGTTTGGTATCGCTGAGCCTCCGGAGCGTTTCGCGGTTTCTTCGTCGAGGAACTGGCGTGTCTTGAGCTTTTCAGTTTCGGTGGGTCGGCGATTGAGGACTTCGCGAAACAGCAGATCGACTTGACGCTCGTGGTCGGGGCCGGCGAGCGATTCGATGCGGTCGGCCAAGGCGATGCCGCAGCGGATGGCGAACTCATTGTTGAGCAGAAACAAGGCGCTCAGTGGCGTTGTCGAGACGTTTCGTATCGGACAGCTTTCGCTCGCTTCGTTCGGGCCGTCGAACAGAGATTGCATCGACGGCGGTTGACCTCGCTTTTGGAAGAGATACAGATTGCGGCGGCTCGACTTTTCACGAACGTCGAGCGACTCGCCCGGCCCACCGACGCTCGGCCCGCCGATGCGGCGCTCGAGCAGTCCCGCAACGGCGAGTTGCGTGTCGCGCAGAACTTCGGCTTCGACGCGGCGACGGGGGAAGGAAATGATGAGGGGCGAGGATTGAGGGGTGAGGGACGAGTCGGAATTGGCAATTTGCTCGCCCCTCGCCCCTCGCCCCGCGCCCCTCGTCCCTCGCCACTCTTCGCGCGATACGTCCGCGACGTGACGATCAGCCGCTGGAGGTGCTGCGTGCTCCAGTCGGATTCGATCAATTCACTGGCGAGCCAATCGAGCAACTCCGGATGCGAGGGCTTCGCTCCGCGAATACCGAAGTCGTCCGACGTCGCGACGAGGCCCGTCCCGAAATGCCATTGCCAGAGTCGATTGACCCACACGCGAGCGGTCAGCGGATGACGCGGATCGGTCAGCCAGTTGGCGAGGTCGAGGCGTGTCGATGACGCAGTGCCCGGTCCCCTCTCCCTCTTGGAGAGGGCTAGGGTGAGGGAACCATTCGTCGATCGACTTTCGTTTTCAATTCGAGAATCGATCGCCGATCGGCCCTCACCCGGCCTTCGGCCACCCTCTCCCGAAGGGAGAGGGGATGAGTTGGCGCTCAACACACTTGGAAACCCCGCTGTCACGACCGGGCCGATGTTGTGAACGTCGCCGCGAATTTTGATCGAGCCGCGTTCGCGAGGCAGAGCTTCACGATCGAACGGCAGCGGGTAGAAGCCGATGCTCGGCAGCGTGTCCAGCCGATGCGGGCTGGTCGCGGGGGAGTAGAACGCGAACGTCTGCGGGATGCGTGGCGAGGTCTTATCGATCTCGGTGATCTTCTTTTTCGTCTCTTCGTAGAGCTTCCGATCGGACTCCGGGATGTAGCGGTCGAGCACATTCACCGACGCCTGGAACTTCAGATCGACCAGCCGCGCGAGTCGTTCTTGCTCAACGTCGCGATCAGCGGCCGGTGTGTCGTAGGCCGCGCGTTCTTCCGGCGACAGCGAACGGCGGACTTCGTCGTGAAACCGCCGCCGAGCCGACTCCAGCAGTGACTCGCGCAACGCGAGAGCCGGTTCGTATTCGGGTGGCCGACGCGAATCAAACTCTCGCCACAGCGTCGGGTCGTGCAGTTTCACATCGACCGGCTGGCCGGTGACGAAGAACGCTTGCAGGCGGTAGTAGTCGCGCGTCGTGATCGGGTCGGACTTGTGGTTGTGGCACTGAGCACACTGCATCGTCAGGCCGAGAAACGCGTTCGCCGTCGCGTTGGTGATGTCCACGAGCACGTCGTTCCGCTGCCGCCACTTGTCCTCTTCGTTGCTGCTGATGCGAGCGGCTGCGAGAAAGCCAGTCGCGATCAAGTTCTCGTCCGAATAGGGCTGCAACTCGTCACCGGCCAACTGCTGCCGAATGAACTCGTCGAACGGCTTGTCGCTGTTGAAGGCGTTGATGACGTAGTCGCGATATCGCCACGCGAACGGCCGAGGATGATTGCTCTCGTAGCCTTCGGACTCCGCCCATCTCGCGACATCCAGCCAATGCCGCGCCCAGCGTTCGCCGTAGGCCGGCGACGCGAGCAGCCGATCGACGAGTTGCTCGTAGGCGTCGGGCCGCTTGTCGGCATCGAACCCTTCGACATCGTCACTCTTCGGCGGCAGACCGAGCAGGTCGAGTGACAGTCGGCGAATGAGCGTGCGGCGATCGGCCGTTGGAGTCCCGCCTTCAGGCGGTCGAATCTCGAGCGCTACCGTGCGCCGACCGCCTGAAGGCGGAACTCCAACTGGCGGAACTCCAACTGGCGGAACTCCAACTGGCGGAACTCCAACTGGCGGAACTCCAACTGGCGGAACTCCAACTGGCGGAACTCCAACTGGCGGAACTCCAAC
>SXGS01167100.1_pt1 | contig 12176 bp, 8 predicted proteins | sample 3174681 | NCBI WGS metagenome assembly SXGS01 (sample SAMN11356861, study PRJNA531348) | freshwater metagenome | isolation source: freshwater sample F1-80 | place: China: Fuxian Lake, Yuxi | collected 2017-12-25
CGGCAGTTGTTGTGGCTCGCCCAAACACGGCCGTGGAAATGGTCCAAGGCCTCCCAGAAGCTATCGTCGCACAGGTGAGTCGCGTCGAGGATGACCCCCAACCGCTCGATCTCGGCGAGCAACTCACGGCCGCGCGGTCCCAGTCCGCCAGTGGCATTAGTGCCCTGCGCGTAAGTGCCGGGGCCGTAATGCGCCGGGCCCATCGCCCGCAGACCTTGTGCATAAGCCCGCTCCACATAAGCCGGCGTGACCATCGAGTCCGCGCCTTCGAGGCTGAGAATGTAGCCGACGGGCGCGTCGGGCGGCGGATTGTTCAGCCACAGTTGAAGATGCTTCTCCAAACCGACACGGTCTTTCACCTGCACCATTTCGCCGCGCTCTTCCATCGCCCGGTACCACGCGAGTTGTCCCTGCGTCTGCGCCCATGCCTGCTCGGGCGAATGCCAGCCAGTGATGGGATTGGACCGCTTCACATAGCGCGCGATCTGCGTAGCTACGCACAAACCGATCCGGCCGCGCCGCATCTCGGGCAGAGAGACCGTGCCCTTGGCGCGGTCGGGCTTGTCCGTGAGATGCGCCTCGCGCTCACGGATCTCGGCGATAGGCCGCGTGAGGTCGCGATTCCACTCGAGAGCGTTCATCGAGAGGTCAAGATGGGCGTCGAGAATGAACATATTCAGAAGCAATAGCGGATGAGAGCGTCCAAAGCCAGCACGAGCACGAGCCCGGCCACGGCGATGATGGTTTCCAACACCGTCCACGTCTTGAGCGTCTCCGTCATCGACAGGTTCAGATATTCCTTCACAAACCAAAAGCCACCGTCGTTCAAGTGCGAGAAGATGAGGGAACCCGCGCCCATCGCGACGATAAGCAACTCGAGATTCACGCCCGGCGACGCCCCCACCAGCGGCGCCATGATGCCCGCCGCCAGCGTAATGGCGACCGTGGCTGAACCGACCGCCACACGCAGCACGGCCGTGACCAGCCAACCGAGCAAGAGCGGCGACAGATTCACGCCCGTCATCCGTGCGACGATGGCTTGGTCCACTTCAGCCGCATCAATCACCTTGCTGAAGCCGCCGCCCGCACCAACCACCAGCATGATGGCCGCCGCCGGCCCCACGCAGTCCTCGGTGAACTTCAGGATGCGCACGCGATCGAAACCGCAGCGCGTCCCGAATGTGACGAATGAAACCAGCACCGCCGCAAGCATCGCCATGGTCGGTGCCCCGAGGAAATCCGCCCACATCCGCAAGCGATTGCCTTTCGGCAAAGAGACGTCTGCAACCGTCGCCAGCAACATCAACAGCACCGGCAATGAAATGGTGAGGATGGCTGTGACGAAGCTCGGCGGGTTCGCGGGTGGCTGGCGATTCATCAACTGCTCGCCAATCCCCCCGATGCGGCCGGGAATTTTCGCCACGATGAATTTCGCGAACAGCGGCCCCGCCAACACCGCCGTCGGCAGGCCGACAAGGATCCCGTAAAGAATGGTTTTACCGACATCCACGCGCCCCGGCTCGAACACCGCGATGGCGGCCATTACGCCCGGATGCGGCGGCACAAGACCGTGCGAAGCCGAGAGACCGGCGACCATCGGAATGCCCAGTCGCAACAGCGGCGTCTTGGTCTCGCGCGCGAGTGTGAAAATGATCGGCACGAGCAGGACGACGCCCACGCCGAAGAAAACCGGCAGGCCAATGACGAACGCGACGAGCATCACCGCCCAAGGAAGATAACGCTCACCACAAGCGCGAATCAGTGTGCGCGCGATCGTCTCCGCGCCGCCCGACTCGGCCAGCATCTTCCCGAGCATCGTGCCGAGACCGACGACCACGGCGATGAATCCGAGTGTGCCGCCTACGCCGTCCTGAAACGCCTTGCCGACGGCGGACAAATCCATTCCCGAGGCAAGCCCAAGCCCAAGCGAAGCGAGCGTGAGAGCGACGAAGGCGTTCAGCTTGAGAGCGGCAATCAGCCCAATCAGACCGGCGACCGCCACGGCGGTCCAAAGCAAAAGTGCGTCATTGTGGGCAAGCCCAAAATCCATAATCGCATGCGTCGGACGAACGTGATGTTTCTAGCCGAAGCACTTTCTTACGGCAACGCTCTTCCATCATAACCTGCTGCCCGCCAGATTTTGGTTTGACAAGGTCCCATGAAAAAAGAAGATTTCAGCCGCAGGGACGTAATCCTTAAACACAACCACAACCAAACATACTATGAAGAAACTCATCGCTCTGTTCACCCTCACCGCCTTCACCGGCATGTTCATCGGCTGCGGCGAACAAGCCCCGGCTCCGAAGAAAGAAGAGCCGAAGAAGGAAGAGAAGAAGTAGTCTTCCGCCAACTTCCAAGCCGTTCGCCTTCGGGCGGACGGCTTTTTTGTTTCCAACAAAGCGGGAGAAATCTTACGCGCCAACCAATTCGCGGATCGGTGTGCCGCCATTGGTCAACGGCCGGGGCCGACCGAACAGGTCAGGGAAATCGCCATTCGAATCAATGCCCAGCAGATGGAAAATGGTCGCCGCCAGATCTTGTGGCCGCAGCGGCCGACTAACAGGATAACCGCCGGCTTTATCGCTCGCTCCAATCACCTGCCCTCCCTCGATGCCCGCCCCTGCCACAGCGAGCGAAAAGCAATGGCCCCAATGATCGCGTCCGCCTTGCGCGTTAATCTTCGGGGTGCGCCCGAACTCGCCCATCGCGATCACGAGCGTCTCCGCCAATAGGCCGCGTTCGTGCAGATCCGCGACGAGCGCCGAAAAAGAGAGGTCAAACTGAGGGCACAGCACGTCGCGCAAACGGGCGCTATTGTTCTTGTGCGTGTCCCACACCGGGTTCCCGGTCGCCATGTCGTTCAGCTCGCGTGGCCAGTTCACCTGCACCAACCGCACGCCCGCCTCGACGAGCCGCCGCGCCAGAAGCACGCTCTGCCCCCACTTCGTCCGCCCGTAACGATCACGCAGGCCGGCCGGTTCGCGCTCTAACTCGAAGGCCGCGCGGGTCGTCGCGTTCCGCACCACGTCAAACGCCTGCTGCTGTATCCGGTCAAAGGCCGCCGCCGAACCATTCGCCGTGACGTTGGCAAAATGGCGGTCGAACTGACGCAATAATTGCACTCGCTCGTCGAGCCGCAGCGGCGCCACTTCCGCCGGCAATTTCAGGCCATCAATCTCGAAACGCGGCGCGGACGGATCGCACTCGAAGATATGCGGATTCCACACGTGGCCCATGAAGCCGCCGAACTGGCCGGGGGAGGGCGGCGCGTTGTCGTTGTGCAAAATCTCCGGCAGGATCACCGACGAAAACGCAGACCGTTGGCTCGGCTTGAGCGCGCCGACCACCGAGGCGAGGCACGGCCAATCGCTCGGGCTAGCTGGAATCTCCACTTTCGCCGGATGTTCGTAGCCGGTGAGCATCCAATAGCCGCTGGCGGTATGGCTGTTGTTATCCGTGCTCATCGAGCGGATCACCGCCATCTTGTCCGCGATGCGGGCAGTGCGCGGCAGCAACTCGCTGAAATGCACACCGGGCACGCTAGTGGGAATCGGTTTGAAATCGCCGCGGATCTCCAGCGGCGCGTCGGGTTTCGGATCGAACGTCTCGTGCTGCGGCGGACCGCCCGCGAGATAGAGGAGGATGCACGATTTCGCCCGACCGAAGGAGGCTCCTTTGTTCGCCCCACCCGTCGCGGCTCGCGCTTTGATCAATTCACTAAGGGAGAGTCCAAGACAGCTCAATCCGCCGAGCCTCAGCCACTCGCGTCGGCTGCGCGCACCCAAGACATTCATCGCGTCTGGACCGGGCGGAAACATGGTTTGAATCTATGCGCCGGGTTGGACGCGGTCAACCCGCGGCACATTCACAGGAGGTCGCCGGCCTGTCGCGGCTTCAACCAGCCGCGCATATTCGTCGGCGCCGACTAGTCGGGGAATGGCATGGCAGGTTTTCTCGAAGCCGGGAAAGTTCCAGAGGTTTGGGAAGTCACGGCATTGTTGCGGCTTCACCGACTGCACCGCGCAATTCTCGCCTTCGAGAAAAATACACGCGCCATCCGACTTATCCAGCAAGGCCAATCCGAGGCGGTCACGGGTTAATCGCGTGTAGCGTTGGATGAACTCCGGCTCTTCGAGTCCGAGAAAGTTCGCCAGTCGCGTGATTTCCTCGCCCGGCAACCGCACCTGCCCCGGCCAGCGACAGCAGGCCGTGCAACGCTGGCATTCGTGGAAAACGGGCATGCGACCGCGCGCGTCAAATGGTCAGCACACGATCCCGCGCAGCAACGGCCCATCGGCCCGTCGCGCGGCCGTTCTCGACAACGACCGCTTCCGAGTGGAGCGCGCAGGTGGGGCAGATGTGGCGCGGCACGGCATAAATGCAGTCCCCCACAGCGAACTCCGCGGCCGCCGGCGTCTCGACCACAAGATGTTCTTCACTGTGCATCACCGCCACGGCGTCGGGCAGGTTCAGAAACTTCACACGCGGCTGCGGATTCTCGGCCGCGACGGCTTTATGACCCAGATCGAGACACAACCTGCCCGCGCCCGGCTTGCTCGCCACACGCGTCAAGAGCACTGCTGCCACTTGGAAATCCAGATCCGGGAACTTCTCGCCGTAACCGAAGTCCCACAGCACACACGTGCCCGGGCTGCATTCGACGCCGGCCCGGTGCGCGTGCAACGGGAAGGTCGGAGTGCCGCCGGCAACGACGTTCGGAACGAAGAGGCCTTGCCGATCCAACTGGCGGCGCAACTCCGCCACAGGAAAAAAGTCAGCTTCACACCGGGCGGCGCGGGCGGCTAAATCAGGCTCGTGATTGTGGCCGTCATAAACATGAAGGCCGGCGGCACGGAGACCATTGGCATTCGCGATTTGCGCGTACAACTCCATGGCACGCGGACCGGGCGCGATTCCCGTACGCCGCATCCCGCAATCCACATCGAGATAGACCCCGATCCGGACGCCTGCGGCGATGGCCGCCTTTGAGAGAAGCGTGATCGTGTCCGCATCGTCCGCGATGGTGGAGAAGGCTATGTTTGGAAACTTCTTGGCCAATTTTGCCAACCGCGCTGCGTTCGGACCGGTCGCTTGGTAGGCGAGCAGCACATCGAGCGCCCCAGCCGCAGCGGTCATCTCCGCCTCGGCAATGGTGGAACACTTGAACTTGGCGATGCCCAACGCGCGCTGGCGCCGGACCAGCTCGGGCATCTTGTGCGTCTTCACATGCGGCCGAAGCCGCCCGGGACCGCCCGCAATGGCGAGCATCCGGCGCAGATTCACATCAATGCGGGCGGGATAAACGAGCAGTGCGGGCGAAGGGATTTCCGCCACGTTCGCCACGCTCCACCACGCGTTGTTGCCTTCCACTTTGCTCACGCAATCTCGAATGTCGCCTCGATCTCGACGGCGATGTTGCCGGGTAACGACCCCATTCCGACGGCGCTGCGCGAGCCGATCCCGTGCTCCGCGCCCCAAATCTCGGCGAAGAGTTCGCTGCAGCCGTTGATGACGGCGGGGTGTTCGCGGAAGTCCGGCGTGCTGTTCACCATCCCCAGCACCTTGATGACACGCTTCACACGGTCGAGACTGCCCAGCTCCGAACGAAGCGTGGCGAGGATGGCGAGACCGACCTGCCGCGCGGCGGCCTTGCCAGCGGCGACATCAAGATCGGCACCGACGCGGCCCGTGATAAGCGTCTTATCCACTCGAAGCGGGCCGTGGCCCGAGACGAAAGCGAGATTGCCGGTGATGACCAGCGGTTTGTACACAGCCACCGGCTTCGGGGCCGGGGGCAATTCGAGTTTGAGTTCAGTAATGCGTTTTTCGGCGCTCATAGTGTTTGGTGCCGGTGGTGGGACTTGAACCCTGATTGAGGCTTCATGTGATTTCGTAAAATAACCGTAAAACCGTTGTTTTATTGGTGTTTTTGCAAAATGGATTTCGAGACGAGACGCAGCGTCACGAACAAAAACGAACGATTGTTGTCATCAATTGTCATCACAGATGGCACTCGCCGCCGCCGCGGAACCAGATCTTGATCGCGCCCAGATTTCTTAAAGGCCTGAACAGGTTCTGGCAATCCCCCATTTGTTGATCCAAGCCCATAACACTTGACTCAATTATGGAGAGCAGACCAGTCCACCCATCCGCCCGTTGCTGATCCGGTAGCCCCGCCAGCATCCGCACCAGCATTTCCGTCGCCCCCCCGACTTGTCATCTCACCCGCTGGATTTCATTGGGAGCCAAGAGTCGCTTGCCAGACACTGCGAACTTAGAGAGAATTACCCGTGTCTCGCCCAAGAACTCAATCCATGAGCACAACCCTCACCAAGAAAATTGCCGAGCAGTTCCTTGCAGATTGTCACTCGGTAGATCTGTCAAAGTTCACCTCCATCGAAGACGCCGCTGCTGCTGTCTTGGCCAAGAATGAGAAATATTATCTTGAACTCACCGGCCTAACGAGCCTGAGCGATGCGGCCGCCGAGATGCTGACCAAGCAACGATCAGCTCTTGAGCTTCGAGGCGAGGTCAAAAAAGCGTTCGTGCGTGTCCGCAGGCGCTTGGCCTCGCAAAAGGCTATGAAACAAACGTCCAAAGCTAGGGCGAACCCGGCGCCGCCGCAATACCGGGAGGGGCGCTTAAATATGCCGCCGCCCGAGAAGCCGGTGAAAGGTGCCGGATACGAGCGACTTCGATGGCGGAAGGACGGATCGCTAGAGAACCACGACAAACCGACTGGGAGCGGCTTCGAGGAAATCGATTCAGGCCTGCAACGCTGGTTCTATGAACTGTTGCCCGAACTGCACTCAACCAAGCAGAAGGAAGACTATTGGGTCACCTCGGAAGCGTGGAGAGTGTTTATCGACCATCTAGATTTCTGGCGAGAGGAATGGGAAAAGAAACAAAAGGAAAAAGCGGAAAAAGCGGCAGGCGAAAGGGCGAAGGTTGAAAAGAAGTTGGCCGAGTCAGCCGTCAAGGCTGGCTTCAAGAAGTCTGAGTTGAAGGCGAAGCTTTCGCGCCTAAAACAGATGATGAGGAACGGCGATCAGGCCTTGGCCGCTCAGTTAATCATGGCAGGCGATCCTTGGTTGCTGGAGTCGGTGCTGGCCGGTGCGCGCGTGAAGAAGGCGAGAACTGATTACGGGGTCGAGTTGGAATGCGATCAGGGTCCGTTCTTCAAGGGGGAAGACGAGTTCGTGTTCTGGGTGGCTGTGGCGCAGGCTAAAACGGCGGGATGCTGTCCAAGGTCGATCGCGCTGGAGGATGTCTTTGCATTGCGCATTAGCGCCAAAGACGAGGCTCAGGTCGCGTTGCTGACTGGGCACGTGCTGCCTGCGTTGGAGGGACTGCAGGAACTGACGCTAAGCCTGTCGTTCGAGGGTTGCCGGTTTTCAACGGCAGAGTTGCCTCTCATGCCGGTGCTCTCCCGTCTGGTCATCGATATGGACGACAAATCACGCCTGACGGTGCAAGCACTCGATCGACAGATCTCCCTACGTGCGTTGTTTTGTCAAAGAGTGGCCGAACTTGATGTCGATGAGAATCAGGTAGTGGTTTTTGACCGGGTGCGCCTAGAGATTCCACAAGGCGGCCATTCTGTAGGTCGAAATGGGTTGCGCGATATTAAGGCACCGCCTGAATCCTACGGGGATGACCTTCGGCAACTGAACACCGCTGCTCTACGGATTCTCCTGAACATGCAGCGGGATCACTCGCTGAAAAAGCATCCGCCGGCGTGGTGGTGCGCGCGTTGGAACCTGCCCGATGTTCGCGCGCGGGTGTCCGGAGAGATTAAGGATTTTCAGTGGCCGAAAGACGAAGTAGCCGAGACCTATGTGATAACGGTAGTCGATACTTCAGGGAACGAGCACCAGCACGAGATTCCATTGGGACATGAGGGAAAATATGGAATCGGGGGAAGGATCGTGAAGGGCAATGTTTTGGCCAAGCGTCCGTGCCGAATTCTAGACCTGAGTGGTTTGGAGACGCTTTCTGTCGAACAAGCCGCTCTGATTGCAGAGGCCAGCGTGCCTGTCCGCGTGAACGGGCAGCACCTGACTGCCGAGGTGGGGCCGCTTTTCAAGAATTTCTCCGGTGAGCTCCACGTCGCGGGCGAATACGGGGCCAAACAGTTGGCCCCGTTGATGGGGGCACGTGGCGCGCTTTTTTTGGAGTCAGGAGATGGTGCCAAGCCATTGCCATTGGATGCTGCGCTGGAGTTGTCGCGCTTTAGAGGGGCGACACTGTGCGTCCATTGCAATGAGCCGTTGGGGCCAGAGCGAGTGAAGCATCTCGCCAGCTTTGCGGGGGAGTTGCGTTTGATGTGCGAGGGGGGGCGCTACTCAAGGCCGGTTGAACTCGGTGTTGCGGAGGCGAAGATCCTCGTCGAACGGGAAGCGCCGGTTCGGTTGGGAGATGGTTTCGGTTTGTCGGTGGAAGCCATCGAGATTCTGACTCGGAGAACGGACATCGACCTGCGAGAATACAGGCGGTGTTTTCGCCAAGCGGGCAAGCAGGGTGAAAGCACGGTGACGCTGGAACGATGCTATAGCGCAAGGGGCGGGAAGCCCCACCTCCTTCGCACCATCCGCTGCATGGCAAGCCGAGCCGCAAAAGTGTCGGAGAAGACATTTACTGTGGGCATAGATTTCGGGTCTTGGGTTCAGAGGTTCTTGGCGGATGGATGGGAGGAGGTGCCGGCCGCATCCAGGGCGCAGTCCAAGGCGGTGGAGCAGCGGGTGGAGAAGGCGGCGGCGACCGCTGGCCTTTCGCGGCCAGAACTCGAGGCCAATCCGGATCGGTTGGCCGGTCTGGCGGAACAGGGCGACCTGAAGCTGATCGCCGACATGGTCGCCGGGTTCGATGATCCTGGGCTGTTTCAGGCTCTGCTGGCAGGGGCTTCCATCAGTCCGGAAGGGGACCTGAAATCTGGCAAGCCACTCAAGCGCTTCAAGGAGCAGGCCGAGCTGATTCTGCTGCTGGCCGTGGCGTTCGTTCCGGAAGGGGTGGAGGTGGACGCATCGCTCCGCCGCGATGCGGTCATGAACGTGAAGGTGTCCAGCGACAACGTGGACATCGTCGCCGAGATGCTGGCGCCGCGCTTGCCCGGGCTGAAGCCTAGTTTGAGATACACCGACGACCTTGGTGAGCTTTCCGAGTTGAAGCCGGCAACTGCGGCGCTCCTCGCACGATTGAAGGAAAGTCTTTACCTCAATGGGCTGAAGGTGTTGTCGGACGCGGCTGCCGAGGCCTTGGCCAAGCATGAGGGAGACCTTTCGCTCGGCGGGCTGACGGGCCTGTCGGAAGCGGCTGCCGAGGCGTTGGGCCAGCATGTAGGGGACCTGGAGCTGGGCTTGAAGGATCTGCCTGAGGCAATCGCTACCCGCTTGGCTGCCCATCAAGGTGGGCTGGAGTTTCCACACGTGCGGTCGATATCGCCAGCCGCCGCCGCCCAACTGGAGAAGCACACCGGCGAGTTGAGCCTAGGTAAACATGACTTCTTCTCATCAGGGCTGGTATTCACACTCAGTGCCGACGCCGCCCGTCATCTGGGCCGGCACACAGGGCCATTGTGCTTTCCCAGTTTGAAGCACCTCGATCCCGAGGTTGCTCTGGCGCTTTCCGCCCAGCAGCACGGCCTAAAAATGCCCGACATCGAAGAGTTCCCGCCCGGGCGCACCGGTGTTGCCCTGTGTGAGAGACTGGCGGAAACTCCGGGAGATGACCTGTCCCTGATAGCTATAAATCGGCTCGAACCGGCCTGCGCCGCAGCGCTGGCCAGATTCAAGGGAGACCTGTGGCTGAGCGTGAACGAATGGAACGATGGCGCGCTGACGGCGCTGGGGGCTCATCGGGGGAATCTTAGGATAGATCCCAAGCAAATCTCCGATGAGGTGGGGCGCGCACTGGGCCTGCGCCGCGCCGACAGTTCTCTGAAAATCGAGTCCTACGGCACTGTCTCGCTCACAGACATCGCGGCGGAGGCCTTGAGCGCCTACGCCGGTGGACTGGCCTTCGAGGGGAGCATCGAGATGTCGCCTGAAGCGGCCGGACACCTTGTGAAACGGCGCTCCATCGGGATCTTTCGATCGAAATTGAAGTCCGCGGTCCGGAAGATTTTTGAATCCGCCGGAAGCTGGACAGGCGCGACCTGGACCCGGAAGGCATGATGTCGCACAAACACCAGATCATCGCCGACGAGATCTCCCGGGCGGCGTTTGACCTGCTGCTCAAGGAGCCTTTCTACGCCCATGTGCTGGCCGGGATGCCACGTGAGGTCACGGAGCGAGTGGGCACCGCCGCCGTGGCGTGGAACGGCCAGCAGGTCAGGCTGCTGGTCAACCCCCGGTTCTTCATGAAGGCGCTGACGCCCAGGCAGCGCGGTGCCGTGCTCAAGCACGAGGTGCTGCACGTGGTGTTCCGTCATCTCTTCCGCGGGGCCAACCGGGATCCCGAGATCGAAAATATCGCGGCGGATCTGGTGGTGAACCAACTGGTGCCACCTTGCCCGCTGCCCAAAGGGGCGGTCTTGCTGGAATCCTTCCCGGACTTGAAGCTTCAACCGGATCAAACCCTGGAGCAGTATTACGCCGCCCTGATCCAGATTTATCGGCAGATGGTTCAACATGGGTTTGGCGGTAAGCCGGATGTCTCGACTGGCTCAAGCGCTGGCGCTGGGGGGGGCAACTCCAAGCCGTCCTCGAAGAAACGAAAGCCGTCCGCTGCGGTGGACATGCCGGACTGGGCAGGCAAGACCTCGGCGCCCACAAGCGCCATGGCCATCGGCAGTTTTTTGGGGGACGGACCACGCGGTGATCACAGCCAGTGGAACGAAGACCGTGACGCGTTGGCCAATGCCGCGGGCCGCTACGCGGTTGGTAGCGTGCTCATCCGCGCACGGGAGCGGATGCCCCCGCACCAGTGGGGCAGCCTGCCGGCAGCGCTCCTCTCCGAGCTAGATCTAATCCTTGCCGAACGCCAGCCGAAGCTCGATTGGAAACGGGTGGTGCGGATCTTCTGCGCTTCCAGCGGGTGCTCCAAGATCCGGCACACCATGAAGCGTATCAGTAAACGCTACGGCACACGGCCGGGCATCAAGGTGCAGCGCCTGCAGCGTTTACTCGTGGCGGTGGACACCTCCGGCTCGATCGATCAGGGGATGATCGAGGCGTTCTTCACCGAGATCCATGCCGCGTGGAAGGCCGGGGCCACGGTGCATGTGGTGGAATGCGATGCCAGCGTGCAGCGGGATTACCGCTACGCGGGCAAACCACCCCGGGAAGTTGCCGGCGGCGGCGGCACGAAGTTCGAGCCGGTGTTTAAGTGGATGCTGGATCAACAGTCCTTCGACGGCTGCCTTTACCTCACCGACGGCTGCGGGCCAGCGCCGACCACCCGCCCCCGCTGCAAGCTGCTCTGGGTGATCACCGGTGACGACGATGCGAAGCCTGAGGACCTCCTGCCTTTCGGGCCCTCGATCAAGTTACGGATTGAATGAACCTGTTCCCTAATCAAACCCTATGAGCCATACACCCACCCAAGGCCCCAAGCTGGACGCAATCACCATCGAGCGCGTGCTCACCCACATCTTCCACCGCAACGACGAGGTCGGCAAAACCGGTCGGCGCGGCACCCCGATTTGCATCTGGGGCACGCACGGTCTGGGTAAGACTGAGATGGTGAAGAGCTTTGCCGCCAGCCGAGGCTGGCACCTCGCCTACTGCGCCCCGGCGCAGTTCGAGGAGATGGGCGACCTGCATGGCATTCCCGCCATTCACGACCCCACTCCGAACCAGCCCAACAGCGGCGATGAATACACCGTGTTCGCCCCGCCAGAGTGGGTGCCCACCGCCAAGGGACCGGGCATCCTGCTGCTGGACGATGTGAACCGCGCCGACGACCGCATCCTGCGCGGCATCATGCAACTGCTGCAGAACTTCGAGATGTTCTCCTGGCAGTTGCCAGAGCAGTGGCAGATCGTGGCCACCGCCAACCCCGAGGGCGCCGACTACTCCGTCACGCCCATGGATGATGCCATGCTCACGCGTATGCTGCATTTCACGCTTACCTTCGATGACAAGGCTTGGGCCAAGTGGGCCACGGCGTCTGGAGTGGATCCCCGCGGTGTGTCCTTCGTCCTCAACAACCCCGAGACCGTCACCGACAAGCGCACC
>SXGS01725588.1_pt1 | contig 12176 bp, 10 predicted proteins | sample 3174681 | NCBI WGS metagenome assembly SXGS01 (sample SAMN11356861, study PRJNA531348) | freshwater metagenome | isolation source: freshwater sample F1-80 | place: China: Fuxian Lake, Yuxi | collected 2017-12-25
CCGCGGTAGGGATTGACCGAGAAGCGGAAGGGGATGTCGGGGCTCGTGTTCTCGGCGAGGATGCTGCGGCTCGCGTCGACGACCTCGGCCGTGCGGACGCGGCGTGGGCTCCCGGCGGGGAGGGGAGCGACTTGGCCGCTGTCTCCGCCGTCGCTCCAGAGCCCGCTCGCGAAATGCTCGTCGGTCTCGGTGTACTGCTTCTCGAACCGATTGCGTGGGCGCACGAAGGTGCCGCGGCCAGGGCTGAGCGACGAGGACATTCGTCTTTTATTCGCCCCAATGCCGAGCCGAGTCAAGAGGGAAGCTCGGCGGTGCGACGGGGCGATTCCCTCCGGCCTCACCGGGGTGGGCTGCGCTCAGATCCAGCCCCGCAGGCGGTAGTAGGTGAGGCCGAGCCACTCGTGCAGGGCTTGGGAGAGCAGGCTGGCACGCCCGGACTCCTCGTCCGCCGGGGTTTCGATCGGCGCCGGATGGACCCGCAGGCCGTGCCGCTCGAAGCAGCGGCGGGCGCGGCGCATGTGCAGGGGGGTGGTGACCAGCAAGATCTCCCGGACATCGCTCGCGCCCAGCAAGGCGGCCACGAACGCGGCGTTCTCCGCCGTGCGACTGGAGCGGTCCTCGACCTGCAGAACCTCCGGGGGAGCGCCGAGTTCGCGCGCCAGCGCGGCCAGCGCCGGAGCGACCGGGGGGCGGCCGGGCCGGCGGGGTCCGCCGCTCAGGACCAGGGTTCCGGCGAGGCCAGCTCGTAACAGGGCCACGCCGTGGCGGACGCGCTCCCGGCTGGTCGCGCTGAGCCGTCCGGTCGAGCGGATGCCAGCGCCGAGGACGACGATCACGGGGGCCGGGACCAAGTCAGCGGGCTCGACCAGCGGTGCGCCGAGCCATCTCCCCAGCGGGTCGAGGCCCGCTCGCAGGGCCCGGCGGCCGATCCCCTCGACGACGCGCTCCACCCGCCGGCGCAGGCGGATCTCGCGTGGGTCGTATTGCCGGCCCGGCCGGGGGGGCCCGGGCGGCCGAAGATCTGGCGGTGGACGTGACACGGCGGACGGGCCCCTGGTTCGGGTCGCCCCCCTTAACCAATTTCCCGGCCGGCCCGACAAGGGGAACAAGGGTTGCCTTTGCCGGCGCAGGGCGGGAACATCGCTCCTCTGCCGATTCCGCCCTCGTTCTCCCCTTCCCGTTCTGGAGTTCCCCTCGACATGGAGTTGCCTCGCTTCGACAAACCGCCGGCGATCGTGCTCGGCCTCGGTCAGAATGGACTCGCGAGCTGCCGCGCGCTCGGGCGGGTCGGCGTGCCGGTGATCGGCATCGACGACGACCTCGAACAGCCCGGTGCCCGGACGAAGTACTGCCACAAGGTTCACTGCCCCGGCTTTACCGCGGGCGGCGACCGCTTGATCGAAAAGCTCGCCGAGATCGGCCGTGAGCTCGAACGGCAGGGGCACCGCGGGGTGTTGCTGCCGAGCGGCGACCTCAACGTGCAGCTCATTTCGCAGAGGCGCGAGGAGCTCGATCCCTGGTTCCTCTACCGCTTGCCGTCGAAGGAAGTCCTCGAGCTCTTCCTCGACAAGAAATCGTTCTACAAGATTGCGATCGAGCGGCAGTACCCGCTGCCGCGCACGTATTTCACCGACGGGGTCCATGACATCGACGCCATCGCGGCCGAGATCGAATACCCCTGCCTGATCAAGCCCTATCAGCCGACGGCGGCCTGGCGCGAGACTTTCGACACCCGACTCTTCCTTGCCGACTCGGCCGAAACCCTGAAACGTCTCTACGACATCATCTTTCCGGTGCACCAGGATCTCATCATCCAGGAGTACATGCCCGGCGATGACGCTCAGGTCTTCTGGGGCGTGACCTATCTCGGCGGCGACCAGACACCCCTTGCCGTCTGGTCGGGCCGCAAGCTGCGCATGTATCCGCGCGGCTTCGGCACGGCGACGCTGGCCGAGAGCCGGCATGACCCATGGGCCGGTGCCGAGACCGTGCGCATTCTGCAGGATGTCGGGCACGTCGGCTACGGCGTTGTCGAGTACAAACGTGATCGACGCGACGGCAAGCCCAAGATCACCGAGGCCACGGGCGGTCGCACCTGGTTTCCGCACGGGCTGGTCACGCGCTCGGGCATCAATCTGCCCTTCATCTGGTACCGCGAGGTTCTGGGCGAGAAGGTCGAGCCGCAGACCACCTTCGAGGAAGGCATCAAGTGGATTCACGAGGAGCGCGACCTCAAGACGGTCAGCCTCTACTTCCTGCCCGAGGGGCGCCTCTCGTACCTCCAGTGGCTGCAATCGTATCGCGGCCGGCGCACCTACGCGTACTCGGCCTGGGATGACCCGGGCCCGATCCTCGCCTCGGCGAGTCGCATCCTCGAGGCTGGATGGAATCGACTCCAGCGCCTGAGCCGCGGTCGTGGCGGCGAGCGCAAACGGGTGGCGGAGGCCGGCCGCAAGAAAAAAGACGACATCCTGCTCGAGACCGATCCCACCGTGGGCAAGGGGCTGCGCCGGATCTCGCTCGACTGAGCACCGGGCAGGAGCATTCCCATGGCGACGCGCGGACAGGGCGAGGGCGGGCGGCTCCGCGAGGGCCCGGCGCGAGAGCTGGTCGAGGCCTCGTTCGCGCTCGAGATCGCCGACGCGCCGATCCTGCACCGCGGCCTCGGCCTCGCCGATCTCGCTCACGTGCTGGTGTTGCTCGAGGGGGGCGTTGTGCCGGCCGAGGCGGGCACGCGCCTGCTCGCGCGCTTGCTCGATCTTGCTGCGCTCCCCGTCGGCGAATTTGCGCTCGACCCGACGCTCGAGGACGTCTACTCGAATCGCGAGGCGTGGATCCGCGGGCGCGACCCCGAGGCCGCGGGCTGGATGGGGGCGGGTCGGCCGCGTCGCGAGCCGGCGACGATCGCCTACCGGATCGCCGTGCGCGACCGTTTGCTCGAACTCCACGCAGCTCTCGCCGCCTTCGGCCGTGCGCTCGTCGAGCGAGCGCGGGAGCACGTCGACACGGTCGTGCCCGACTACACCTATCTCCAGCCGGCCACGCCTTCGAGTCTCGGCCACTACCTGCTGGCGTTCGCCGAGCCGGTGCTGCGCGATCTCGAGCGGGTGCGGCAGAGCTACGCGCGCAACGATGCCTGTCCCGGCGGCATCGGCAATATCAACGGGACCCGTCTCAAGCTTGACCGCAGCCGCCTCGCCGAGCTGCTCGGTTTCTCGCGGCCGGTGCGTCATACCCGGGATGCGATGTGGCAGGCCGACCAGCCGATCGAGGTCATGGCGGTGTTGCAGGCGGCGCTCGTGAACGCCGATCGCCTCGCCGAGGATTTGCAGATCTGGTCAACGCGAGAGTTCGCACTCTGCGAGCTGGCCGACCGCCATGCGCGCATCAGCCTGATCATGCCGCAGAAAAAAAACCCTTACGCACTGGCCTTCGTCCGTGGCATCACAGGAGCCATGCTGGGGCGGGTGGTGTCGATGGCGGCAGTGGCGATGACGCCGTCGGCGCAGATGGACAACCGGATCTTCGCGCTGGGCGAGGTACCGCGCGCTCTCGATGGCGGTACCCGTGCGCTTCGCCTCATGGCCGAGGTCGTCTCGGGACTGGGCTTCGACGTCGAGCGCATGCGGCGCGCGGCGGGCGAGGGTTTTGTCCAGGCGACGGATCTGGCCGAGGTCATCGTCGAAAGACAGGGTGTTCCCTACAGGCAGGCGCATCGCATCGTGGCGATCGCGGTCCGGCGCACCCTCGAGTCGAACCCCGCTGCCGGCGTGGTGGCGGCCGCCGCATTGGCCGAGGCAGGTCGCGAAGTCCTGGGCACGGCCGTCACGTTCGATCCGGCGACGCTCGCAGCCCTCGAGGACCCCGCCGGCATCGTGGCGACGCGCCGCCAACTCGGGGCCGCCGCGCGCGAGCCCGTTCTGGCGATGGCGCGCGAGGCTCTGGACGAGCTGGATATGGCGGCGCATTGGGCCGACGGCGAGCGCCGCCGCCTGGATGCCGCCGAGGCGGCACTGGTCGAAACGGCCCGGCGGCGGACGACCACGGCCCCTTCCCGAGGAAGGCCCCGTTGATGATCTCATCCGCCGGAATCCGCGCTGTCGCGCCGCTGGAGAAATGCCGGTGAGCCGCAGAGTGAGTTCACGCCCCGTTCCCCGTGCCAAGCGCTCCCGAGCGCATGTTCAACCCTCACTGGAATCGGAGATCTCCCCCATGCTCGACTTCTGTTCACTTCCGACCCGCAGTCCGAAGCCCCGCGATGTGGGCATCACGCACGTCATCGACAAGGGGCTCGGCCTTGGCCAGATCGAGGACGTTCTGGCGACCTGCTCGGATTATATCGACATCGTCAAGCTGGGCTGGGGTACGGCCTACGTCACGCAGAATGTCCGCGACAAGATCCGCGCCTACCAGGCCGCGGGCGTGCCGGTGTGTTTCGGCGGCACGCTGCTCGAGCTGGCGATCCTGCAGGGGCAGTTCGACCAATTCCGCGGCACCGTGAAGGATCTCGGCCTGACGCATGTCGAAATCTCGAATGGCGTGATCGACATGACGATGAAGGAAAAGGCGCGCTACATCCGGACGCTCGCGCGGGATTTCACCGTGCTCTCCGAGGTCGGCAGCAAGGACTCGGACAAGGTCATTCCACCTTTTCGCTGGGTCGAGCTGATCCAGTCGGAACTCGACGCCGGGGCGTGGAAGGTGATCTGCGAGGCGCGCGAGAGTGGCACCGTCGGTCTCTACTTCGGCTCGGGCGAGGCGCGGGCCGGACTGATCGACGAGATCGTGGCGAAGATCGATCCGGCCGATCTGATCTTCGAGGCTCCGCTCAAGACGCAGCAGATCTTCATGGTGCGCAAGCTCGGCGCCGAGGTGAACCTCGGCAACATCGCGACCGGCGAGGTGATCCCGGTCGAGACGCTCCGGCTGGGGCTGCGCGCCGACACCATGGCGGCCTTCCACGAGGTCGACGTGTGGAACAAACGCCGTGATGCTGAGCTTGCCGCGGAGCTGCCCAAGCCCGAGCGGCGCAGCCGGACCCAGGAGCCGAAGCGTCGCCTTGGCCGGGTGCGCTGAACCCGCAAGCGCTGCGCGTCGCGCACAAGTTAATCCGAGGGCGAGTCCGCTGCGCCGGGCCGGCGCGCGTGTCTCAATGAACCGCAGTGCGTCCCGCTGCCGCGCGGATGACGACGGCCGTGGCGTTGTCGGGGCCCCCCGCTGCCAGCGCTGCTGCGATCAGCCGCTCGGCTATGCGTTGCGCCGGGCCCTCGAGGGCAAGCTCCTCCTGCAAAATCTCGGGGGTCAGGGGTTCCGAGATACCGTCGCTGCACAAGAGCCAGACGTCGTCGCGGTGCGCGTCGCCGAGGATGACCGTCGGGTCGAGCGAATCCTCGACGCCAAGCGCGGCCAGGAGCTGGTTGGTGTGCGCCAGATCGAGCGGGGGTTCGATGTCCTGGGGGCAGAGCTGGCCGGGCTCGGTGTGGTCGGCGGTGAGCAGGGTGAGACGCCCCCGTCGCAGCCGGTAGAGGCGGCTATCGCCGACGTGGGCCCAGAGGGCACGACCACCGGTGCAAAGACAGAGGACGACCGCGGTCGTCGCCATCGGTCGCGCCGTCGCTATGCCATTGGCCCCGAGCGCTTGCTCGCGGATCGCGCGGTGCGCCTTGAGGAGGGCTTCGGCGAGGAGTTCCTCGGAGCGTGCGGCCGTGCCGAGCAACGCCCGCTCGATTTCCACGATCGCGGTGCGGGCGGCGAGATCGCCGTCGACGTGGCCGCCGAGGCCATCGGCAATCGCGAACACACCGAGATCGGGGCGGCAGAGCAGGGCGTCCTGATTCGTCGGGCGCACGAGCCCACGATCGCTGAGCGCACCGCTGTCCAGTCTTCGCAGGGTGCGTCGCATCGGTCTTCGTCTGCCGGTCTCGGCCCTCCGACGCCAAGCGGCGGAAGGACGAGCCGCTTCTTCGCTTTTTGCCCCAACCCATGAGCGCGGGCAAACGGCGACGGAGAACTGTCGCGCGGGCCGTCACGACGCGCGCCACGAACGGCCGCAACGGGCGCTTGGACCTGCTCGACTCTCGGCGTACAAGGCCGGCTGCGCGTGTCGCCGCGGTGGTGAGGCCTCGTTGTCGCGACAGGGAGGGAAAACGCGGATGTCCTCGAGCGGAACGATCGAGCTGGCCCCTCTCGCCCGAATCTCGACGCTCACCCTGACCGCTCCGGGTCGCAAGTCCGCTCAGCCGAGGTCCGTCACGATCTGGTTTGTCGTGGTCGATGGGCGGCTCTACGTCGGATCGTTGCGCGACGATCGCAACTGGGTTCGCAACGCGCGTGCCGCGGGCCACGTCACGCTACGAATCAGTGACGCCGTGTTGCGCGGCGGCTTCGCTGAGATACGCGAGGAGTTGGAGATCGGGGCGGTGCGGACGGCGCTGCGCTCGAAGTATCTGGCCGCGCGTATCGCCGGCTGGTTCGGCGTGCAGCAGCGGTTCGTGTTCCGCATCGACTCGCTCGAGCGGCTTTCGCCCTGAGGCACCTCGCCGTGAGTCGTGGCACCCAGGGACCGGGCGCAGCGGGGATTCTCTCGGACCGGGGTCCGAGACGACTTCCGGCAGGTATGCGGCCGATCTAGTCTCTCTGCTCGGTGGGCGGTGCGCATCATTCACCGTCGCGGCCGGGAAACACGGGGTCGCCGACGGGAGCCGCTACGGGGGCAGGTCGGGTACGCGAGGCCGTGCCGGGGCCAGAGATCCTGGCGACACTCGTCGAGGCTCTGCCGGTCGCCGTGGCGCTGCTCGACGGCGCCGGTCGGATGGTCGTCGCCAACCAAGCCTTGTGCGAACAGCTCGGTGAGCCGCTCGACGCCCTGCGCGGACGATTGATCGACACGCTGGTGGCGGTGCTGGAGGCCGGCCGCATCGCCGACGGTGCGGAACTCCGCCTCGGCGACGGCGCGCACGCCGCTTGGGTGCGGCTTCGTTTCATGCCGGGGAGTGGCGCCGCCGCAGGCCTGCACTGGGTGATCTTCGAGGACATCAGCGAAGCGCGGCGGTTGCGCGGCGAGCTGCGCGCGCGCGACGATCGCTTTCGCGACGTGATCGAGGGCCTTGACGCGGGCTTCCTCCTGCTCTCGGGTGACGTCTCGCGGATCGAGGACGCCAGCCGGGCGGGACGGGCCTTGTTCGAGGGCACAGGCCTCACGCCGCACGGCTCGCTCGTGCCGCTGCTCGAGCGCGTTCATCCCGACGACCGTGGCCGATTCGACGAAGCTCTTCGTGGCATGGCGCACGAGCCCATGCGTGTCGACGTGCGGCTCGTGCTCGGCGAAAGCGAGCTTCTGTGGTGGTCGATCCGCAGCGCGCCGGTGCACGACGCCGCGGGGCGCACGCGCAACGTCGCCTGTGTCGTCGAGGACATCACGGCGCGGTACGAGATCGCCGAGATCCTGACGCAGGCGCGCCAGCACGCCGCGCGTCTGGTGCATGCCGTGCACGATCCGCGCGGGGTGATCGGTGTGCTCGGTCTCGATGGGTCTTTGCCGCGTCCAGGAGCCGCCGTTGCCGCGTCGACCATGGATTCATCCGCGGCGGGCGGCGACACCGTTGCCTTCGCTACTCGCGTCGCGACCCTGACGGCGCGCGAGCGGGAGGTGATGGATCGTCTCGTCCACGGCGAGTCCTCGCGGGCGATCGCGGCAGCCCTCGGGCTCAGCCCGAAGACGATCGAGGTCTACCGGGCGCGCGTCATGCGCAAGATGGCGACATCCTCACTCGCCGTCCTGGTCCGCCGGGCGTTGCTGGAAGACTTCTAGGCGGTCGGGACAGCACCCGCCGTGGAGTCCCTGCCCGCCTTCCGTTCGATCGCTCCGGCAGGCTGCTAGGCCTCCGGGCCCGCTTCCGCGCGGGAGCCAAAAACGAGTCGGCGCACTTCGGCGATGGCGGCGGCCGGGTCGGGCTCGACCAGCAATCCCCGCAGGCCGGCGCGGCGTGCCGCGGTCACGTTGCCGTGGAAGTCGTCGAGAAAGAGGGCGGCTGTGGGATCGGCGATGCCGAGCCGGGCCAGCGTCAGGGTGAAGATACGCAGATCCGGTTTGCGCATGCCGACCTCGCTCGAATCGACGACGACGTCGAAGAGGTCGTCGAGCGGCAGGCTGCGCCGCCAGTGGTCGCGGAACTCGGCCAGGTTGTTGGTCACGAGGGCGGTGCGGAGACCGGCCGCCCGGACCTCGCGCGCCAGCGCGACCATCTCGTCCCGCACGCCGGCCGTCGGGGCCATGGCGACGAGGAAGCTCGTCAAGTCCGCGGCCACGCCGGCGTCCCGGCAGAGCTTCGTGATCAGGCCGTCGGCGCTGGCGAGATCGATCTCGCCGCGCTCCAGGCGGTGCCACGGATGATCGGTGTCGGTGTCGTAGGGGCCGAGGAAAAGTTCGAAGAGCACGGCGGCACTCGTCCCGAGCTTGTGGGCGAGGACGTCCACGGCCGAAAAGGTCGGGCCGGTGAAGACGCCACCGTAGTCGAAGAGGATGGCGTGCGGCCGCTGGTCGGGGAGGCGGTTCATGGCGAGCGCTCGAAGCGCCAGCTCTCGCCGACCATCCACAGCCGCAGCCGCGGGCCGGGGGCGCCGACGTCGCCGGTCGCCCATGCCGCGTCGCCTTCCCAGACCGCGACGCCACCCTCCTCGGCCGTGAGAATCCGGGTCTCGAAGCGCTCCGGATCGCGGTCGCGCAGGGCGGCCAGCAGGTTCGTCGTGCTCGAATGTTCGGCGAGGGTCTCGAGCGTGACCCAGGTGGGTGGCAGGAGGTCGAGCGCGCGGGCATTGCGCCGCGCCAGCGCTTCCGCCGGCCGGAGCCAGACGTGGTCGTGGATCTCGCCCTGGTCGATCCGCACGGCGCCCGGCGGTGCGGGGGCGACGAAGAACCAGGTCAAGAATCGCTTCGGAGTCTGCGGCGGCGGGGTCCAGTGGGCGAGCGTAACCAGGAGCGAAGCATCTACTTCGAGCCCGGCCTCCTCGTGGGCCTCGCGGATCGCCGCGCGTCGGGCCGCACCGAGTTCGTCGTCGGCCGCGAGACCGGCACGGTCGGAGGGATCGACCCGGCCGCCGGGGAAGACCCAGAGACCGCCGGCGAAGTCGAGGCGCTTGTTGCGGCGCAGCAGCAGGGTTTCGAGGCCGGCCGCGCCATCGCGGACGAGAATCACGGTGGCGGCAGGAGTCGCCGGCGGCGGGACGGATTCGTTCGGGACCATGGTCGGGGGGGCCGGGCGCCTCTCGTCGTGGCAGGCGAGGGGACAGCCGTCCGTGGCGGCTAGCAGAGCGGCGCTCGTCCGTGCCACCGGCCTCGCCAGATCGCGCCGGGTCGGAGTGCGCCAGCGGCGAAAAGCTCAGCGCGTCGGGGTCGCTTCGTCCAGCATCGCCGCGCTCACCAGACTCCGGGTGTACGGGTTGCGCGGGGCGGCCAATACCTCGCCGGTCGGACCCTGCTCGACCATCACGCCGTGCCGCAGCACGAGAATCCGGTGGCTGACTGCACGCACCACGCGCAGGTCGTGGCTGATGAAGAGATAGGCGAGCCCCCGCGTCTCCTGGAGACTCCGCAGCAGGCGCACGATTTGTGCCTGGACACTGACATCGAGCGCGGATGTTGGCTCATCGAGCACGACGAGTCTCGGCTCGAGCACGAGCGCGCGGGCGATCGCGATCCGCTGCCGCGGACCGCCAGAGACTTCGTGCGGGTAGCGGTGGCGCATCCCCGGCTCCAGCTCGACGCTCTCGAGCGCGTGGCGGACGCGCGCCTCGCGCTCGGCGGCCGGGAGATCTCGCCGGTGGACGGCAAGCCCTTCCTCGAGGATGGCGCCGACACTGAGGCGCGGGCTCAACGAGCCGAAGGGATCCTGGAAGACGATCTGCAGGGCAGGGCGCAACTTGCGCAGTTCGCGTCGGCCGAGCCCGGCGATCGGGCGGCCTTCGAAGCGGACTCGACCGCTCGCGGCGACGAGCCGGAGGAGAGCGAGCCCAAGCGTGCTCTTGCCCGAGCCACTCTCGCCGACCACGCCCAGCGTCTCGCCAGCCCGCAGCACGAAGCTCACGCGATCGAGCGCCGGCGGGCGCGGCTCGGAGCGGCGCATCCGGCTCTTGCGCTGGCGGTAGCGGACGGTGAGGCCCTCGGCTTCCACCAGTACGGCAGCGCCCTCGGGGAGGGGCTCGGGCGCGCCATGCGGTCGTGCTGCGAGCAGGGCGCGCGCGTAGGGATGCCGGGGGTGGTCGAAGACCGTGTCGGCAGCGCCGGTCTCGACGATGCGGCCGCCACGCATGACGGCGACCCGGTCAGCCGTCCGGCGAGCGAGATCGAGGTCGTGGGTGATGAACAGGACCGCCATGCCGAATCGTCGCCGCAGGTCGTCGATCAAGCGTAATATTTGGGCCTGGACCGTGACATCGACCGCTGTCGTCGGTTCGTCGGCGATCAACAATGCCGGATGGTTGGCCAGCGCCAGGGCGATCATGACGCGCTGGCGCTCGCCCCCCGAGAGTTCGTGGGGCAGGGCGTCGAGCCGGCCCTCGGCATCGTCGATCTCGACCATCTGCAGCAGCTCGAGCGCCTGTGCCCGGGCCGAGGCGCGGTCGAGGTGCTGGTGGTGGATCAGGGTCTCGGCGACCTGGTCGCCGATCCGGTGCAGCGGATTCAGGGAGGTCATGGGTTCCTGAAAGACGACGCCGATGCGTCCGCCGCGCACGTCTTGCAGTGCTTCTTCACCCACATGGAGGAGATCGCGGCCCTCGAAGGTGATGCGGCCTCGCGGGTGGGTTGCCGTGCCGGGGAGGAGGCGTGGGATCGAGAGTGCCGTGGCGGATTTGCCCGAACCACTCTCACCCACCACGGCGAGCGTGGCGCCGGCATGAAGTTCGAGCGAGACACCGCGCACGGCGTGCGTGGCCGCTTTGCCCTCGCCGAAGACGACGTGCAGGTCGTCGATGCGCAGCAAGGCCGGCGGGCACGCGGTGTCGTGGTGCGAGCCGGCCAAGGCGTTCGGGTCGAGTGCCGGCGCCGTTGCGCCATCGTCGGGTCGCGGGTCCTCGGCCGGCACCGGCCACGCGCCGCGGCGCGGGTCGAAGGCGTCGCGTGCCGCCTCGCCGACGAAGACGAGTAGCGTCAGCAACGTGCCGACGGCGACGAATCCCGTCACGCCGAGCCACGGCGCTTGCAGATTTTCCTTGCCCTGACGCAGCAGTTCACCCAGCGAGGCCGAGCCCGGTGGCAGGCCGAAGCCGAGGAAGTCGAGCGCGGTCAGGGTGACGATGGCTCCGCTGGCCACGAAAGGCAGGAAGGAGAGCGCGGCGACGGTGGCGTTGGGCACGACGTGGCGGACCATCACCCGCAGCGGGCCGAGTCCCAGCGCGGTCGCGGCGCGGACATACTCGAGGTTGCGCACCCGCAGCGCCTCGGCCCGCACCACGCCGACGAGCGTCATCCAGCTGAAGAGCAGGAGCAGCGCCAGCAGCCAGCCGAGCGAGGGCGTGACCACGCTCGAGAGAATGATCAAGAGGTAGAGGGTCGGCATGCCCGACCAGATTTCGATCAAGCGTTGCAGGACGAGGTCGGTCAAGCCGCCGAGGAAGCCTTGCGCAGTCCCGGCCGCCACGCCCATCAGCGAACTGAGCAGGGTGAGCGTGAGCCCAAAGAGGACGCTGGTGCGGAAGCCGTAGAGCAGGCGCGCGGCGACGTCCCGGCCCTGGTCGTCGGTGCCGAGCCAATGCGCCGTGGACGGGGGCGTGGGCGGTGGGCCCGGCAGGTCGCGCGCGATGGTTCGCCACGACCACGGGATGGGCGGCCACACCATCCAGCCCCTGGCCGCGATCTCGGCCTGGATCTCCGGCTCGTGGAAGTCGGCCTCGGTCGGCAGGAAGCCGCCGAAGGTGGTGTCGGGGACGGTTTCGACGACGGGGAAGTAGAGGCGGCCCTCGTAGCGCAGGAGCAGCGGCCGATCGTTGGCGATCCACTCCGCGCCGAGGCTTGCCGCGATCAACAGGGCGAGCAGGAGAAGCGAGACGAAACCGCGCCGGTGGGCGCGAAAGGCCTGCCAACGCCGGCGCGCGATCGGGCTCACGACTCCCTCGCCGAGAAGTCGATCCGCGGGTCGATCAACGTATACGTGAGATCCTCGATGATCTTCATGGCCAGG
>SXGS01341158.1_pt1 | contig 12174 bp, 13 predicted proteins | sample 3174681 | NCBI WGS metagenome assembly SXGS01 (sample SAMN11356861, study PRJNA531348) | freshwater metagenome | isolation source: freshwater sample F1-80 | place: China: Fuxian Lake, Yuxi | collected 2017-12-25
GATCATCTCGCGCAGCAAATCGGCGTCGGCGCTCTGATCGTGTCCCGGCGCGTTCTCTAATCACGGTTGTCAAGCTGGTCGGAGCGGGCATCGCAGGTCAGACGCATGGTCTCGAGGTCGACAGACGTAGTGATGCTGGCATCGCGCCATCCGCAGCGCCGGATAGAGCGCACCACGCCCTAGGACACGATCGCTATGGGCGGCCTGAGAAATTTGTCGCAGTCGCGGCATTCTTGGCCTCCGAGCAAGCCTCGTATGTCACGGTAAGCAAGATCAGAGTGGATAGCGGAGCGATCAGATTAATCTGATGATGCAAACATGAGAGACGGAAAAACAACAAGCTATGTCCGTCCCACCACTATGGTGGCACAGATCGGTAGCTGATCACCCTCTAAACCGCGGCTTCCGCTTCAATCTCGACTTCATAATCACCGACCAGAGCGCCAGCCTCAATCAAGGTATTTGCCGGTAGAACCTCGGAAAAGAAACGGCCATGGGCACGCGAGACCGGCTCCCACTGTGACGCATCCTTGAGATAGATGCGCGTGCGAACGACATCCTCCATGCGTCCGCCAAGCGCGGAAATGGATGCGGCAATCTTGTCGAGAATATAGGTCGCCTGAGAGCCCGGATCGCCGGGTGCCACACAACGGTTACTTCCGTGAGTCGCCGTGGTCCCAGATACCAGAATTCGATCGCCGACCCGCACTGCACGGCTGTAACCGGCAAGCGGCTCCCAGATGCTGCCGGAGGAAACCCGCATGCGATCCGCGCGCCCCGGCACCGGAACCGCCGTGTAGACGGACGGGATCGCATCGAGGTGATGGCTGAGGTCGCCGGATGCGGTCAGGAAGGGCGGCTTGCGATACTCATCGCCGCAATCGCCGGGAATTGGTGTGGCTTCGGCAAAGGCGTTGTCGAGGAGAGCCTGATCATCCGCATCCAGTTCGAAGGTGAAAACCTTCAGGTTGTCGCCGCGATGCTCGTTTTCACCGAGCCGTGCCCCGATGATCGTGGCGGCAACTGCCGGATGTTCGAGAACCCAGCGGCTGGCCACGTTGGAGATCGAAACGCCATGCTTGCGTGCGATCGTGGATGCCGCGCGGAGAATACCCTGATAGACGCTCCATCCGCCGGCGGTATCTATGAAGCGCTTGTATTTCGAGCGGCTCCAGTCGGGGATCGACGCAGGCTCCGGTTTATCCAGCCACTTCTCTGACAGGAAGCCGCCGCAGAGCGTGCCATAGGCCAGAAGCTTCACGCCGCGCCTCAGGCAGATTGCGGACAAATCGCCCGCAGCGCGCCTGTCGATCAGGGAGAAGGAAACCTGGTTGCTGGCAATCTCGATCCCGTCTGACAGTGCAAGATTGAGATGGGCTGCATCGAAATTGGTGAGGCCAAGGGCCCCAATCAGGCCCTCCTCCTTTATCGCCTGCATTTCATGCAGGGCATCGAGCCACGCCGGGTGTTCGAAGGTCCACCAATGGAATTGCAGAAGGTCGACCTTGTCGACGCCAAGGCGGGCAAGCCTGTCCTCCACACCTCGGCGCACCACATCGCGCGTCATCGGACCAGGCTCGGGACACCATTTGGTGAAGGCCACCGGTTTTTTTTCGCCAGCGCCATAGCGTTTCAGGAGATGGCCGGTGATGATCTCCGCCGATCCGTAATGATCGGCCATGTCGAAACTGTCGAACCCGGCCTTAGCATAGGCCTGAAGGGCATCAGCCCCCTGCTCCGGATCGACCGTGGCGCCATTCTTTTCGATATCGGCAACCTGCCAGAGGCCGCAGACGAGACGGCTGATCGACAGGCCCGGGGTGAGATTGATGCGTTCGGGATGCTGGGACACGGAGATCATTCCTCTATGATCAGGATTGTTCGTTGCGGCTGAGGCGCGCGAGCGGGCTCACCTCGCCAAATAGGCCGCGCGGGCGCAGCAGAAGCATGACGCATAGCCCGACGCCGATGGCGACGATCTGCAAGGCGGCGGCCCGTGCCTGTTCCTCGGGCGGTACGAAGGCGGAGACAGCAGCGGCCGTGAGAGCCCAAAGCCCCCAGACGAGAATGGCCCCGGCAATGGCCCCGCGATTGTTGCCTGAGCCGCCGACAATCAACATGGCCCAGACCTGGAAGGTGAGAACCGGCATATAGTTGTCGGGCGCGATAAAGCCGATGAAATGTGCCTGGGCGGCCCCTGCGAGGCCCATGATGGCGCCACCAACGATGAACGCCTGCAGGCGAAAGCGGACAGGCCGTTTGCCGAGCGCCTGGGCGGCCACCTCATCTTCACGGATTGCGCGCAAGACGCGGCCCCATGGGCTGCGCGACAAATGCTGCAGCCCGAGATAGAGGACCAGCACGACGAGGGCCATGAGGCCGCAATTGGCCAGACTGAAGAGCAGCGCATTGCCCTGCAGATCGGCGAAGGGGCGCGGAATGAAGCCGATCCCGAAGGCCCCGCCGGTGATGCTTTGCAGGTTAAGCATACAGAGCTGCACGGTGACGGCGACGCCGAAAGTTGCGAGGGCGAGGTAGTCGGATCTGAGCCGGATCGTCAGCGCACCAACGGCCCAGGAAAGCGCTCCCGACACGATGGCAGCCCCCAACCACCCAACGAAAATCGGCATGCCGAAGCCACCAAAGCGCTCTGCCGTTTCAGGTGTAGTCAGAATGGCCGAGGTATAGGCACCGACCGCGACGAAGGCGGCGATACCGACATTGAACAAACCCGTCATGCCCCACTGAACATTCAGCCCCAGGCAAATGATTGCATAGGTGAAGGCCATGGTCAGGAAGAAGGCGCCATAGGCGATAAGGTCGATGCTCATGTCGATTTTCCGAACAGGCCGCGGGGGCGGACGAGAAGAACCGCAGTCAGGATGGCAAAGGACACCGCAGCCCGCCATTCAGCCCCGATAAGCTGGACCGTAAAGGCTTCGGAAAGGCCGATGAACAGGCCGGCGATCATAGCGCCTGGAACCGAGCCGATACCGCCAAGAATGGCAGCCGCAAACAGGGGCAGCAGAAGGTCATGCCCGAGATAGGGGCGGATCTGGATGATCAGGCCGCTCATGATGCCAGCTATGCAGGCGAGTGCGGCGCCCAAGAACCAGGCCGTTCGTATGACCCGGCGGACATCGATCCCGGCGATACCGGCAAGGCCGGGATTCTCGCTGACCGCGCGCATGGCCCGGCCGATATCCGTCCGCGTCATGACGAGATGAACTGTGATGACTGAGACCAACGCCACGGCCAGCATGGCCATCTGGTCCGGCGTTGCTCTGAGACCAAGACCCAGCTTCATCGCAATCTGCAGCGCCTGACTGAAATAGGCCGGCTTCGAGGTGAATAGGAATTCGAGCAGACTGCGCAGCGCAAGCGATGCGCCGAAGCTTGCCATGACCATGATGATGATGGCGCTACCGCGTCGTCGGAAGCTGGAAAATAGTGCTGCGTCCACGGCAAGCGCCAGGAGCCCCGTCAATGCGACGGCGAGCACCGCTGCGATCGGCAGCGACCAACCGAAGGAGAACGGCCCAAGCGGCGTGGTAAGCCCTGCTGTCAGGACGCCAAGCGCACTGCTGATGCCGAGTGCGAGATAGGCACCCCAGGACAGAAGTTCTCCATGTGCAAAATTCGAGAAGCGCAGGATCGAATAGGTGAGCGTGACACCGACCGCGCCGAGGCCAATAATCGCGCCAGCAATCAGTCCGTCCATCAGGAATTGCGGGTTCATCGCGCGACCTCATTGGCTGCGCGACCGGTCGTGCCGAGATAGATCCTGCCGATGAGGGGATCATCGGCGAGATCGGCAGGCGTCCCTTCGTGGCGGATCTGCCCTTCGGCCAGAATGACAGCACGATCGGCAATCGCCATGGCCGCCTTGACGTTCTGCTCGACCAGAACGATCGTCACGCCCTCACCATTGATGCGCTTCAGCATGGAAAAGACCTCGCCGACGATCTTTGGCGACAGCCCTGCAGATGGTTCGTCGAGGATGAGAACCGGCGGATTGAGCGCAAGAGCGCGCGCCACTGCCAGCATTTGTCGCTGACCGCCGGAGAGCGCGCCGGCGAGCCGTTTCGGCTTGACGGCAAGATCCGGAAATCGGCTCAGCATCGCCTCGATTGCAAGGTTACGTTGCGATTTCGGCAGGAGTGCCACGGCGATCTGGAGGTTTTCCAGAATGCTCATACTGGCAAAGACATTGTCCGTCTGGGGGACGAAGGCCAGACCTTCGGCCAGTTTACGGTGCGGAGCGACATCCGTGATATCCCGGCCAGCCAGATGGATCCGACCCGAATGCACCGGCACCATGCCAGCGATCGCCTTGACGAAAGTGGATTTGCCAGCGCCGTTCGGCCCCAACAGGATCACGAGTTCGCCCTGTGCAATAGAAAAATCGACGCCGCGAACAATGGGAAGGTCCGGCTCATAGCCAGCGACCAGCGCTGCAGTGTTGAGAACAGGATCGGTCATGCGCCACCGCCAAGATAGGCTTCGACGACTGCAGGATTAGCCGCCACGTCAGCTGGCGCGCCCTCGGCAAGCAGCTTGCCAAGCGCCATGGCCACCACCCTCGAGCACAGCCTCGATACCATGTCCATATTGTGCTCGATGAGCAGGATAGACTTGCCCTCAGCATTCAACGCCACCACCCGCTCCATGATCACTTCAAGCAAAGCCGGGTTCACCCCCGCCGCCGGCTCGTCGAGGAGGATCACCTGCGGGTCGGCCATCAGAACGCGCGCGAGTTCCAGAAGCTTGCGCTGTCCGCCGGACAACACGCGTGCGGGTTCATGGGCCAGCCGCGAAAGCGTGACGAACTCTAGGATCGCATGCGCTTTCTCAAGCGCTGCCCTTTCTTCGCGGCGCACCAGACCAGCTTTGAGGAAATTCGCAAATAAGCCTTCGCCGGTCTGCTTTTGCGCGCCGACCAGCAGGTTCTCAAGCACGCTCATCTCCAGAAAAGGCCGCGGAATCTGAAATGTCCGCGCGACCCCATGGGCGATGCGCTGTTCCGGCGCTTGGCTCGAGACTTCACGCCCCTCGACCCAGATCTCGCCAGAACTGGGCTTGAGGCTGCCTGCCAGCAGATTGAACATGGTGGTCTTGCCCGCGCCATTCGGCCCGATCAGGCCCAGGATCTCGCCCCGGGCGAGATGAAGCGACATGTCGGAGACCACCGTCAGTCCATCGAAATGCTTCGTCAGATGCCGTGCTTCGATGGCAGGCGGTGCTGAGGCACTCTGAAACGATCGTGATGGTCGGGAATGGGCGGCAGCCATCTGCAAAAATGAGCCTTGATTTGATCCGTGATGTTTGATCAAACTTTACGTGGACGCGAAAATCAACCGATATTTCCGGGAGGCTTGCAGGCGGGATGACAGACACGATTGGCCAATCGGACGACTTCCTCACGCCTGTCGGCCGAGAGACCTTGCAGGATCGCGTCTACGACCAGCTGCGCCGCACTTTGATCAATGGCGGCTTTGCCGCAGGCGACATGCTGCGGATCGTCGACATGGCAGATCGGCTGAAGACGAGCACCATGCCGGTGCGGGAAGCGCTCGGCCGACTTGTCTCCGAACAGGCTCTGGAAGCCCTGCCCAATCGCTCCGTCCGCGTGCCGCTGATTACCCGCGAACGCCTCGATGACCTGGAGCGTGCCCGAATCCTGATCGAGGGCCGTCTGGTAGCGCTCGCCTGTGGCAGGCTGACGACGGAAGACATCGAAAGTCTGAAACAGATCAACCGGGATTGCGAGGCGGCTTTTGAGCGGCATGGCCAGGACGTTGGTCCTGTGACCTCCGAAATCAACCATCGCTTCCATTTCCAGATCTATCGCGCAGCCTCCTCGCGGGTCCTGATCCCGATGGTGGAAAGCCTCTGGCTGCAATCTGGTCCGGTCGTGCGCGCCGCCGCCCATATCCACGACGAGCAGGGCGGCCTTGCCGCGACCAATCACCACTGGACGCTCATAGAAGCACTTGACGCGCGTGATGAAGACGCAGCCGTCAACGCGCTTTCCAACGATATCGGGCGCTCGTTCGATCTCGTGCGAGGGCGTCTCGACGCCGGCGAAGAAGCGGCGTGAGGAAAGGCACAGATGAGCGGCACCGACGACACATTCGAGCTCTTTGACCTGCGTGTCGAGGTGGTGATCCCTGAAAATGGTACCGTCTACTGCGGCGCCAAGCCCGGCGACTATTTCGAGCTTCAGGGTGAAATGCTCTATCTTCCGCCGGGACAGGGAATATCGATTTACTCCCTCGCCTCCGTCCTTCCCCTGCTTGCCGCCAAGCAGCGCCCGACCCATGCGCATGACTGGATGACGACGGATGCGGACATCGCCTGTCCAGATCCCAATTGCTCCACCCGATTGCGAATTAAGCGCACAGGCCTTCGCCGTTTCAGCCATGCCGCCACGACAGCCGTGCCCCTCAAAGGAAAAGAGTAACATGCAGCGTATCACCATCGCCCCCGGTTACGAGATCTCCCGCGTCATCCGCGGCGGATGGCAGCTTGCCGGTGGCCATGGTGCCATCGATGACGAGACGGCCATCGAAGACATGGTGGCCTTCGCCGACGCCGGCATCACCACCTTCGACTGCGCGGACATCTACACCGGCGTGGAAGACCTGATCGGACGTTTCCGGCGGCGCTACCGGGACATGCAGGGCCAGACGGCCCTCGATCGCATTCGCGTCCATACCAAGTTCGTACCCGATCTTGGCGTCCTGCCGACGATCACGAAGGCCTATGTGGAAGGCGTAATCGACACGTCGCGCAAGCGGCTTGCCATGGAGCGCCTGGATCTCGTCCAGTTTCACTGGTGGGACTACGAGGTGCCAGCCTGGCTCGACACCCTCGGCTGGCTGAAGGAGCTTCAGCAAGACGGTCGGATCGACAAGATCAGTGCCACGAATTTCGACAGCGACCATGTCACGGCAATCCTTGATGGCGGGATCCCGCTGACCTCGCTGCAACTGCAATACTCGCTGCTCGACCGTCGCCCGGAAAAGCGCATGGTGGAACACGCGGCCCGCCACGACTTTGCGCTATTCTGCTATGGCACGGTCGCCGGAGGCTTCCTCTCCGACCGCTGGCTCGGCCAAGCCGAACCGGAGCATCCGCTCGAGAACCGCTCGCTGACAAAGTACAAGCTGATCATCGATGACCTCGGTGGCTGGGAACTGTTCCAGGCATTGCTTGCGACGCTTCGCAAGGTGGCGGACCGCCATGCAACCGACATCGCAACGATTGCCAGTGCCGCCATGCTGCGCCGGGCCGGTGTCACCGCGGTCATCGTCGGCGCGCGCAATCGCGATCACCTCGCCTCCAACCTCGCCATCTCCAATGTCGTCCTGTCGGACGCCGATCTCGCGGAGATCGAGGCTTCTCTCGCTGGCGCACGCGAACTGGAAGGCGACGTCTATACGCTCGAGCGGGACCGCACCGGGCGGCACGGCAGCATCATGAAATATAATCTCAACAAAGGGGAATGACATGAACAAGGGAAATCAGATGAAACGCCTCGTCCTCGCGTCCACCATGCTTGCGGGCATTGCGGTCGGTGCAGCACCAGCCTATGCGCAAGAATGCGACATCACCGTCGGCGTCGTCATGGAACTCACCGGCCCCGCCGGCGAATACGGCAAGGCCGGCGCAAAATCGGTCGAAATGGCCTTCCGCGACTTCAACGAGGCGGGCGGCGTTGACGGCTGCAAGCTCGTCATGGACACACGCGACAGCCAGAGCCAGGGCAATGTCGCAGTGGATCAGGCCACACAACTCGTCAACATCAAGAAGGTGCCTGTTATCATCGGCGGCATCATTTCTTCCGTCTCGATCCCGATCCTGACCTCGGTCACGGCACCAGCAGGCGTCGTGCAGGTTTCGCCTGCATCCTCCTCACCGACGCTGACAGCCCTTGGTCGTGACGGCAAAACCAATGGCGTCTTCTTCCGCACCATCACCTCGGACGCGCTGCAGGGAACGGCTGCCGCCAAATACGCGCTCGACCAGAGCATGAAGAAGATCGCCATCATTCACGTCAACAACGACTTCGGCAACAATCTGATGCAGGAGTTCACCGCCGCCTACACCAAGCTCGGTGGCACGATCACCTCGACGACACCCTATAACGAGAAGCAGGCGAGCTATTCCTCGGAGGCTTCGGTCGCCATGGAAGGCGAACCGGACGCGCTTTACCTCATTTCTACACCGGTCGACGGCGCAACGATTGCCCGCGCCTGGATTTCTGGCGGCGGCGTGCAGAAATTCCTGTTCAACGACGGCATGAACTCCAAGGACTTCATCGCCAGCGTCGGCCAACAATATCTGAACGAGGCCTACGGCACATCGTCGGGAACGACGCCGACGACCTCGACCGAATACTTCAACGCCAACTACGCGGAATTCTCCGGTGGGATTGAACCGTCTGCCCCGGCAGCTGATCGGTCCTACGATGCCGGCGCCATTGTTGCTCTCGCCATCGCCAAGGCCGGCAAGGCCGACAAGGACGCGATCAAGACCGCGATTTCCGAGGTAACGGCGCCCGGCGGCACGCCGATCTACGCTGGCAAGGCGGAATTCGAGAAGGCGCTCGGCCTGCTCAAGGACGGCAAGCCGATCAAATATGAAGGCGTCATCGGCCCTGTGAGCTTCGACCAGTATGGCGACATCACCGGCCCCTTCAGGCTCTGGAAGATCACCGATGGCGAGGTAACAACCGCGGGACAGATGGAATCATCGGAAGTGGCAGAGATCAAGGCTAGTTTGGCGAAGTAGCCGCCGAGGCAAGCAAAGAAACGGACGGGCCGTCGACGCCCGCCAACGATTAGAAGCAAGTCAATCAAGATCGAAGCCAAGACGGATCTCGATCACTCTCAGCCGCCCGGATATGCCTGGCGGCTGAGACATTCAAATGCCCATCGACAGTCCTTTAATCTGACTTCTAACCAGATCACATTCCGTGGTATTCGCGGCCGCCTGCGCCTGATGCGTAATTCGCGCCATCTCGGCCAGCTGTGCCAAATCCCCCCTCTCCGCTTGCCCCCTCGTCAGGCCCACTAGGTCCTTATGGCGCAGATCGTCAGTCCCAAACCGCTGCCTCATCGCATCGGCGACCGCCTCCGCCTCCTCAAGCGCCCGCCGCCCCTCCGGCGTCCCGACAAGCTTCTCCAGAAACGCAGGCTTCTCCGCACGGTCGAGTCCATCCAACTGCCTAAGTATCTTCTCACTCTGGGCGCTTAAGCCCGGCACCTCGATCACATCCTGTTTCTCCCGCTTCCACTGTTCGGACTTCACCGCCTCCTCATATCGCCTCGTCCAGTGGCGTGCCGCGCGTCCGACATGGGCACCTAACGGGCCCGCCATTCGACGCGCTTGCCTGCGCTCCCAGTTTTCGCCCAGGAGCCCAGCCTTGCCACGCAGCGCACCGAATGCCTCCGGACGTTTCGCCACCGCCTCAGCCAGATCAGCGACATCGCCGTTGCGCTCGCGGAGCGTCTTGGAGACCAGTCCGGTAAAGTGGTTGGGATTGGCAAACACACTTCGCCCAAGTGAGTGCACGCCACCGAGTAGCTGTTCGAGATGCCTCGATGCCTCTGCCAGCGCCACCTCCTCGATCGTCTGGGCATAGTGGGTGATCACCGGCACCAGTGGCGGGACCTTGACGTTTCGCTCATCGGCTGCCGGACCATTCTCGGCCCCCTGCGCCTCCCCCACCTCTACCCGCGCAGTCTCCTCGAAGGGCTGCTGATCGGCGGGCGAGCGAACGCGCTCACCCAAAGCGCCGTAGTGAGCCGCCAGCCGATTGTCAGCCCACTGTGCCGCATCTCGCTGTCGCGTTGGGCCCATCACGATCTCGCTCGCGACACCAACGCACTCCCCGAGCCCGCGCCGGGCCGCGAATGCATCGGTGTAGTCAAGCACGGTCTCCTTGGCGCCAGACCTCCCGAGACTGGCCGACCGTGCCTTCATGTCCTTCAACTCATCGCGCCCGGCATAGAGGGTTACCGCATCGCGATGCCGAGTCATTGCCACGTAGGTCAGATGCCGATCCATGGTGACGGACGCCATGACGAAGGCACGATCGACCGTTGCCCCTTGCGCCTTGTGAATCGTCGTGGCGTAGCCATGGTCAAAGCTTTGGTAACTTCTGACTGGTATCGAGAGGTGACGGGGCTCTGCTTGGCCCTGCGCCGTCGAGCCTCACCTGTATTGCGTTAGGCTCGACGGCAGTCACCATTCCCAGCATCCCGTTCTTCACGCCAAGATAGCGATTGTTCTTCAGGAGCACGATGCGGTCACCTGGCGCAAAGCCGAGCTTTCCGTGATTGGTCGGATAGAGGATCTCCCGGTCGACGCTGTCCGCCCCCCTGCCCTTGACCTTTACGGATGCCCTGCCCCGGCTCTCCTGCGTCAATGGTCTGATCGGCTTTCGCCAGATCGCCCCGCGCCTGCAATGCTGATCGGATCGCGTCATTGATCACCGAGGCGGCGGACCCGACGCGCTTGAGGGCGACCGAAGGCCGCTGTCTCGACCTGCCCCGCGGCAGCTTCGTGCGCGCGCCGGTCGCGATCCGCGCTGATGGGACCTGGCTCCTGCCGATCTTTTGATGCATCCCACGCCCCGGCCAGAAGTGGAACGGCAGTCATGACACCGCCGCCGTTGGGATCAGCAAAGACGGCGGAGCAACCTGGCGACTGGAAGAACTCAGCCAATCGATCGGCTACGTGCACATGTCCCCCGTCGCTTTGAACGACGCGACGATGACCGCGCTTTTCCGACGTCGGCAGGCGGATTTCGTCGACCGGACGGAGAGTCAAGACGCTGGCCGCACCTGGAGCACGCCCGCACCGACCGATCTGCCCAACCACAACTCCTCCATCGCGGCCATCGCTTTGGACGTCGGGCGTGTTGCAGTCATCTGCAATCCCGTCAACGCCGCGGCCTCCGCGGACCGTCGCACCTCCCTCTACGAAGAACTAGGCGGGGAAGATGACAGGCCGGAGGCGGGATCCGACCGGAGGCTGCGCCCCATCTGGGGAGTGCCGCGAGCTCCTGTCATGGTTTGCATCTCGAGCCATGGCGGATTAACATTCCCGCAGCGGATCCAGATCGAGCATGGCCCGTGAACCTGCTTGTCCAACGATTCCACCGATGGACGAAACAAGGAAATGTCCTATCCCTGGCTGATGGACGATCAGGATGGATCGCTCCATATCGGCTACACCTATCACCGACGCGCGATCAAAGATGTCCGGCCCGCCCCCGGCTGGGATCGTCCCGAAAACGGAGAATGACATGAGCGGCACTATCGGCATCACCATGGGCGATCCCTGCGGCGTCGGCCCCGAAATTTCGGTCCGCGCCCTCGCCGAGATGTCGGCAGAAGACCGCGCGGCCACACGCATCTATGGCAATCTCGCGACCTTGAACGCCGCGCGTGACGCGCTCGGCCTATCCATCGATCTCGTGCCCTATGTCGTCGACGTCGAGGTGGAAGGCGCCCCGCTTCCCTGGGGCACTTTGAGCCCCGTCGCGGGTGACGCCGCCTTCCGCTTTATCGAAAAGGCAGTCCGCGACGCAGAAGCCGGAACGATTGGCTGCATCGTTACGGCCCCGATCAACAAGGAAGCCCTGAACCTTGCAGGCCACCATTATGACGGCCATACCGGGATGCTGCGTAGCCTGACAGGCTCGAAGGCCGCCTATATGCTGCTGGCCTCGGAACGCCTGAAGGTCATCCATGTCTCGACCCATGTCTCGCTGCAGGAAGCGATCCGCCGGGCAACGACCGAACGCGTGCTCGCAACCATCAAGGCCGGCAACGATCACCTGAAGCGCATCGGCTATGATAAGCCGCGCATCGCGGTTGCCGGCGTCAATCCGCATTGCGGCGAAAACGGCCTGTTTGGGACCGAAGATGACGATCAGATCGCACCGGCGGTCGCGGCTGCGCGCGCCGAAGGCATCGACGTGCAGGGACCGATCTCGGCTGACACCGTCTTCTACCGCGCCTATTCAGGCGCCTTCGATCTTGTGGTCGCGCAATATCACGACCAGGGTCACATCCCGATCAAGCTCGTCGCTTTCGACACGGCCGTCAACGTCTCCGTCGAGCTGCCGATCGACCGCACCTCGGTCGATCACGGCACCGC
>SXGS01065523.1_pt1 | contig 12173 bp, 11 predicted proteins | sample 3174681 | NCBI WGS metagenome assembly SXGS01 (sample SAMN11356861, study PRJNA531348) | freshwater metagenome | isolation source: freshwater sample F1-80 | place: China: Fuxian Lake, Yuxi | collected 2017-12-25
ATGCTCGGCCATCGCGGTTGCCGCCTGGGCGTGACCTATCCGGAAATCTACGAAATCCAGGCGCGCGCGATCTTCGAGGCGGCGCTGGACGTCGCGGAAAAGTCGGGCGAAGCGCCGATCCCCGAGGTCATGATCCCGCTGGTCGCCACGCGTCGCGAGCTGGAACTGATGAAGGCGGTGGTCGACAAGGCGGCGCAGGCGGTGTTCGCCGAGCGCGGCAAGACGGTCGAGTATCTGGTCGGCACGAAGATCGAGCTGCCGCGCGCCGCGCTGAAGGCGGGTGAAATCGCTGAGGTGGGTGAATTCTTCTCCTTCGGCACGAACGACCTGACCCAGACGACGCTGGGCGTCAGCCGCGACGACGCGGCGCGCTTCCTGAGCGCCTATGTCGAGAAGGGCATCTACGCCAAGGACCCGTTCGTCAGCCTCGATGTCGAGGGTGTGGGCGAGCTGGTCAGCCTGGCCGCCGAGCGCGGCCGCGCGACGCGGGCCGGAATCAAGCTCGGTATCTGTGGCGAGCATGGTGGGGACCCGGCATCGATCGCCTTCTGCGAGCAGGTCGGGTTGGATTATGTCTCGGCCAGCCCGTACCGCGTGCCGATCGCGCGGCTCGCGGCGGCGCAGGCGGCGTTGAAGGCGCGGTGATCTTGGGGGGAGGGGTGGTTTCGGCGGGTTTATCGCCTGGAACCTTCCCTCCCCCATCCCCTCCCGCTTGCGGGAGGGGCGTGCCAAGCGGAGGCGTCCAGCGCTTCAACCAGCCTACCGTTTCGAAAGAAGCGTAGCCGCTGCCTAGAAACGCTCCCCTCCCGCAAGCGGGAGGGGATGGGGGAGGGCCGGTGTCTCACCGAGCCCCGACCCCACGACACCATCACCCGTGCGTCGTCACCCGGTTCCCGAAATCGAACCACCCACGACGCTCCCCCGCCGGATAGGCCGGACGCGCAGCGCTCGCGGCGACCGAGCGGTAAGGTGCCCGCTCCGCCACCGGCGCCGCCGCGACCGGCTGCGCCGTCGCCAGCCGCTGGTTCTCGCGCTCCAGCTCGGCAATGCGGTCTCGCGCCGCCGCCAACTTCGCCTCGGTCTCCTTCTGGTGTGCGGCATGGGCATCGCGCTCGGTGGAATAGCGGGTGCGCCATTTGCGGCCGCCCGGATGGCTCGCCAGTCCGAATAGCCAACCCGCGATGAGGACCAGCCCCAGCACGGCGAACTGAGTCGTCGAAGTGAACAGCATCGCGTCGATCCCTGTCTGTTACGTCAGGTCAACGACCGATCGGGCGGAGTGGTTGCGATACCGCCGGATTTCGCCCGTGGCGGGTGTTACTTCCCGCCCATCGAGGTCATCAGCGTATCGTTGATCGAGCAGCCGGCCGGCCCCAGGATGACGACGAACAGCGTCGGCAGGATGAACAGGATCAGCGGCACGGTCATGATCGCGGGCAGGCGTGCGGCCTTTTCCTCGGCGCGCATCATGCGCTCGTTGCGGAACTCGGCCGACAGCACGCGCAGCGAGCTGGCGAGCGGGGTGCCGTATTTCTCGGTCTGGATCATGGTCGTCACCACCCCGCGCAGCGCGTCCAGATTGACCCGGGTCGACAGATTCTCGAGCGCCTGGCGGCGGTCGGTCAGGAAGCCCAGCTCGACCGAGGTCAGCTGGAACTCGTCGCCCAGCTCGGGATAGGCGCGGCGCAGTTCGCGCGCGACGCGGGCGAAGGCGGCGTCGACGGTCAGCCCGGCCTCGGCGCAGATGACCATCAGGTCGAGCGCATCGGGCAGGCCCTTGCGGATCGCGGCGGTGCGCTTGTCGATCCGGTTCTTCAGCGCCAGATCGGGCGCCTTGTAACTGAGCACCAGCGTCCCTGCGACCATCATGTAGCGGCTGAACCCGCTCCAATCGGCGAAATCCTCGGTGCCATAGACCCAGAGCGCGGTGCCGCCGCCCAGCACGATCGGCAGCGCCAGGCGGCCGAAGATGACCGCCACCGCCAGCTCCTTCGATCGGATGCCGGCCTGGAGCAGCTTGAGCTGGACGGCCTTGACCTGATCCTCCTGCAGCATTTTCAGCGCGCTGAGCATCCGACGCATCCGCTCGAGCATGTCGGTGCGCTCGATGAACTGGGCGCGCCGCTTCTGGGTGGGATCGATCCCGGCCTTGAGCTGCTCGCGCCGTTCGTTGAGCGCCTGTACCCGCTTGCGCATCGGATCGCGCGCGCCGATCAGGACATAGCCGGCGACGAGCAGGCAGAGGACGCACACGCCCCACAGCATGGCGGCGGCCGATCCGGCGTCGAGGCCGAGAATTTGGGGTGGGGCGGTCATTCAGATCTCGAAATTGATCATGCGCGACATGATGAAGACGCCCAGCCCCATCCACAAAAGCCCGCCGCCGCCGATGATCATCAGGCGGGGATCGACGAAGAACTTCGCCATGTAAGGCGGGTTGATCATCCAGATCAGGCCGAAGACGATGAAGGGCAGCGCGCCGATGATATAGGCCGATGCCTTGGATTCGGACGACATCGCCTTGATCTTCAGCTTCATCTGCGCGCGCTTGCGCAGCACCTCGGCCAGGTTGGACAGGGTCTCGGCCAGATTGCCGCCGGTCTCGCGCTGGATGGCGATGGCGATCACGAAGAACTGGAACTCGGGCGTCTCCAGCCGGTCGGCGGTTTCCTGCAGCGCATTGTCCATCGTCCGGCCGATGCGCATCCGGTCCGACACGGCGCGGAATTCCTCGCCGACGGGGCCGGGCACTTCCTGCCCCACGACCGACATCGTCTCGCTGATCGGCAGGCCCGAACGCAGGCCGCGCACCAGCAGCTCGATCGCATCGGGAAAGCGGGTGATGAACCGGTTCGTCCGGCGGCTGATCGTCTTGCTGACGACCATATGCGGTACGAGCAGCCCCAGGCCGACGCCCATCGGCAAGGCAAGCAGCAGCGACAAATGTAGCATCGCCAGCAGGATCGTCATGCCCAGCGCCACCACGCCGCACGCGATGCCATATTGCCCCAGCGTCCAGTCGCGCCCGGTCCGGTCGAGCCGCTTGGCCAGCTTCTCGGGATTGGGCAGCAGCCGCCCGAACATCTGGTCGACCCGCGTGTCGCTGGCCAGCGCGATACCGCGCGACGCCGCGACCATCGGCGACACCGGCTTGTCGAGATCGAACGCGACGCGGCCGCGCAATCCCGCGAGCTGCCGCGACTGGCTGCGCGAGGTCTTGGGCGCGGACAGCGCGGCCATCACCAGCACCAGCGTCAGGAACACGCCGCCCGCCAGGATCAGGGTCGCCATCATGCTCATCGGGTCAGTTCGCCCGCGCCCGCTTGGGCAGGAACGCCTTGATGTCGAGCTTTTCGAGCAGGCGGCGCTTGCCGCGCACTCGATCCGATGCCTGCCCCGCCGCGCAGATGCGCTCCGACAGCGCGATCAGCGGGGCGATGGTGCGCGATGCCTTGCCCAGCTCGGCGATCGGCTTGCCGGCCTTCGCCGCCTGGACGACCAGCTTCTGGTCATAGGGGATCAGGAAATCGACCGGGCGCTCGATCGACCCCTCGAAATCGCTCTGCGCGATTTCGGTCTGCGCGGCCGGGTGGACGCGGTTGGCGACGGTCAGCACCTGGGCCTGCGGGGCATGGGTCTTGAACCAGGAGAGCAGGCGGATCGTGTCGCGCGCGGCGGCCAGCGTGAATTCGGTGACCAGCACGATCGTCTGCGCGCTCGTCGCCAGCACGGGCTGCTGGATCAGCATGTCGCGCGGCAGATCGACGATCGTCGTCTCGAAATTGGCGCGCATCTCGTCCTGCAACTGGGTGAAGGCGACGCCGTCGGTCAGGATCGGCGCGGCGATCGGCGCTTCCGCCGACAGGACGGACAGCTTCTCCAGCGCCTTGACCATCGCGCGTTCCAGGAACAGCCCGTCGATGCGGCTGGGATTGTCGATTGCATCGACCAGCCCGCGTCCCGGCTCCAGATCGAGCGACAGTGCGGACGTGCCGAAATGCACGTCGAGGTCGAGCAGGCCGGTGGTCCGGCCCAGCCGCTCTGCCATCAGCCAGCCCAGCGAGGCGGCGACGGTCGACGCGCCGACCCCGCCGCGCGCGCCGATCACCGTCACGCTGCACGGCGCCTTTTCGGGCGCCATGTCCATCGCGCGCGGGGTGTGCAGCATCGCGCGCGCCTGGCCGATGGTCTCGCGCAGCTGATCGGGATTGATCGGCTTGAGCAGATAGTCGTGCAGCCCATTGGCCAGCAGCGCGCGGTACAGGCGGACATCGTTGACCTGGCCGACCGCGATCACGATCGTGCCGGGTTCGCACACTTCGGCCAGATTGCCGATCTCCCCGACCGGGTCGGAGGTGTCGCTGAGGTCGACGATCAGGATCTGCGGGCTGGCGGACACCGACAGCGCCTGGATCGCGCCGCGCAGGCCGCCCTTGGTCACCTTCTCGGTCGACCAGCCCTGTTCGGCGAGCATCGGGCGCACCGCCTCGGCCGTCCAGTCGTCGCAGACAAAGGCCTGGATGGGATCGCGCCCGATCAGGCCATGGGGCTTCCAGGGGGCGTTCATCACTGTCCTCCCATGCCGGCCATTCCGCCAGGGCCGCCGCCCTGGGTGGCATTGGGGGAGCGCACCACCGTCCCGCCATGGCCGGTCGGTAGCGCCTTTCGGAAGGTATCGATCGCGCGGGTCGCCACCGCGGGATCGGCGCTGGCCGGCCCTTCGACGCCGCGAATGAGGTCGTTGGGATTGGCGACCATCGCGGCCAGGTTGCGATTGACCGCGCAGCCATGGTTGGACGAGGTTTCCGAGGTCCAGTCGGGGCCGACATCGCTGGTCCGGTCCGGACAGCCCGGAACGCTGGCGCGTGCGCGGGTGACGACGACGCGGATCATCGCGGGGGCGAGCGGCGCGCGGGCGATCGAACCCGCCGGTCCGACCAGCAGGCCGTGGCGGCCGATGATGTCGGCGATCTGGCGATAGGCGATGGGCGCATCCCCGGCCGGGTCCTCGATCGTCACCCGGTCGCCATAACCCAGCCGCAAATTATCGGCCCAGCCCGCCAGTCGCTGCGCCTCGTCCCCCGCCAGCCGGTTGCCCGACACGGCGAGGTCGAGAACATAGTCGGCCTGCGACACGACCGGCTGATGCGCGCTTTCCAGACCCGGCTGGCCGGTGCCGCTGCAACCGGCGGTCAGCGCGAGCAGGGTGATCAAACCCGAAAGGGCGAGGGGCAGACGCATGGAACGGGGCATCCTTGAACGGGCGATCATTCGGAAAAGCCGGGGGCGGGGGTGCCCTTGCGCGCACGGGGCATGGAGGTCAGCGGCGCGGGGCTTTGCACGCCCGTCACCGGGCGCCCCTGAACGGGCGCGGCCATCGTTGGCACGGGGCGCGGCTGGCTGGACCCCGCCGAGATACGGCCGAGCAGCACCCGCTCGGCGTCGTTCGGCGCGCGTTCGCCATCGGTGGGCAGCGCGATGTCGGACGGCGAATTGACCGGCTTCACCAGATAAGGGGTGATGATGATGACGAGTTCGGTTTCCTTGCGCTTGAACGCGTTGGAGCGGAACAGCGCGCCGATCAGCGGCAGGTCGCCCAGCCAAGGCGCTTTTTCGATCGAATTGTCGCGGGTGTTGGACAACAGGCCGGCGATCATCATGCTCTGCCCGGATCCCAGCTCCAGCGTCGTCTCCGCGCGGCGGGTGGTCAGGGCCGGGATGGTGAACTTGTCCAGCGTCACCGCGCCGGCGGAGGAAATCTCCGACACCTCGGGCCGGACCCGCAGCGAGATGCGGCCATCGGCCAGCACGGTCGGCGTATAGGACAGGCTGACGCCATATTGCTTATAGTCGACCGACACCGTGCCCAGCGTCGCGGACATCGGAATGGGGATTTCGCCGCCGGCCAGGAAGGTCGCGGTCTCCCCCGACAGCGCGGTCAGGTTGGGATTGGCGAGTGTCGAGACCTGTCCCAGCGTCTCGCCCAGGTCCATCGCTCCCAGCAGGTCCATGCCCAGCACCCGGCCGCCCAGGCCCAGGGTCGTGCGCAGCGGACCCTGGTTGAAGCCATATTGGGTGCCGATCGTCGTCCCGGCCGCGTTGGTCAGATCGGTGATCGTTCCCGCATTGCGGCCCGACCCGACGCCGAAGACGAAGCCGCTGGAATTGCGGTCGCGGTTCAGCAGATTGACGCCGATCGACTTGACGAAGCTGCGATTGACCTCGGCGATGCGGACCTGGAGATTGACCTGCAACGGGGTCGCGGTCTTCAGGCGGCTGATGACCTTGGTATCCTTGCCGACAAAGGCCTGGACCAGTCGTTCGGCCTCGGCGACGTCGTCTGGCGCGGCGACCGTTCCGGTCAGCAGGATCAGGCCGTTCATCGGCGTCGCCGCGATCTGCGCCTCGGGCATTGCGAGCCGCAGCATCCGGCCGATCGAATCGAAATTGTTGCCGACGCGGACGGTGGTCGCATAGACGACCGCGCCGCCGCGCGCCGTCGCCGACACGGTCGTTTCGCCGGGCTTCTTGCCGAAGATGTAGAGCTGCGTCGGCGAGCGGACCTGGACATCGGCGATGCTGTCATCGGCGACGAACAGGTCGGTCATCGGGCGCGGCAGGGTGATCAGCCGCGCGCGACCCGTGTTGATCTCCAACGTGCGGCCACCGGTGTCCTCGCCCTGCGGAGCAGCGCGCACGGGGGCGGGCGCGAGGATCAATGGTGCCAGCATCAGCGAGATAGCGGCGGTGCGGCCCAGGGCCGCACAGGGCAGGTGCTTCGTCATGATCCTTACTGATCCCCCGCGCCGCTATTGGTCGGGCTGGCCGGTGCGGCGTCCGCCTTGGGCCCGCCGCCCGAGCCCCGCGCGACGCGCACGCCGAAGCCTTCGGTGGTGACGGGACCTGTGGCGGCGGGGCCTGTAGCGGCCGGGCCCGTGGTGGCGGCGCCGGGCGCCGCCGAGGCACTACCTTCGCGCTGGCGACCCGGGACGGTCCGTCGCTGGTAGCGCGAGATGTCGCCGCCGGTGACATAGGAGGCACGGTCCGCCACCGGTGCCGGGGCGCCGCCGCCCGGATTCTGCAGATCCTCGGGCCGGTCGGCCAGCGCACGCAGCGACAGCGACAGGGTGCCGACCGTCTGCGCAACCGCCAGCTGCTCGGCGATCTTCGGCGTCGCCTCGACCGTGACCGTGGTGAAGGTCTGGATGGGCGTCTTGCCGTCATTGCCCGACTGGCCATCGGTGCGCTGGTCGGTGGCGAGCACGCGGACGTTGCGCAGGATCGTCTCCGACACCTTCAGCGGCGGGCCGTCCCCGCCGCCCGCCACGTCCTGGGTCAGGACGACGTCGATATGGTCGCCGGGAAACACGAATCCCGCCACCCCGGTCTGCGCCGATACCGGCACCGTCACCGCGCGCATCCCCGGGGTCAGCGCGGCGGCCAGGAAGCCGCGATCACCCGATTTGACAACCGCGCCTTGCGTCAGCGGCTGGCCGGCGGTGATCGCGAAGCGGACCACCGTGCCCAGCAGCTTGGACATATCGGTCTGGTCCTTCAGGAAATAGGCGCCGCCGACCAGCTCCTTGGGCCAGGGCTGGAACTTCAGGGATGCGGAATCGATGATGGTCCCGACCGGCAGCGCGCGCGTCGCGACCAGGATTTCTGGGCCGGGTTCGGGCGGCGGCGTGACGATGACGGCGGCGCCCGCCTGGGGCGCGGCGCTGCCTGCGGTCAGCGTGCGCGCGAACACGGCGGTCATCCCCGCGACCAGCAGGGCGCCCACCAGCAGTAAGATCTTGCGACTGTCCATCCTGCGTTCTTCGGCTTTCGTGCCGGGCATTCCGCCCGATAAGTTTGGCGTATCAGCTATGCGAAAAGGGGTTAAATATCGGTTCCTGCAGGATCAGCAGCCCGGCCATCGCGATGGCGACGCCATAGGGAACCTCGATCGCATCGCCGCCGCGCGCGCGCCGCAGCCGATGGTCGATCAGCATCGCCAGCGTCACGACTCCGCCGAGCAGCGACATCAGCACCAGCATCCGCAAAAGCACGCCCAGCGGCAGCCACAAGGCAAGTGCCGCGATCATCTTCACGTCGCCGCCACCCATCATCCCGACGCGAAAGGCCAGCGCGAAGAGCAGGAACATGCCGACCGCTCCGCCGATCTGGAGCAGCGCATCGGGCCAGAGCGGCAGGCCCGATGCCCACCACCACAAGGGCGCGATCAAGGCGATCGCGATATTCTTGCGATCGGCGATCTCGCGGGTGCGCGCATCCTCGATCCCGGCGGATAACAGCAGCAGGCCGAGCGCGCAGAGCAGGGCGATACGGATGACGGACCAGTCCATAGGGCAAAAGCTCCTAGACGGCGGGGCTTTCCAAACCGTAACCGGGGATCGAATGACCGATGCGCCCGCTTCCGCCCTGGCCCTTCGCCGCCGCTTTCCCGCATCGGCGCGCCTGTCGCGCTGGGCGGCGCCCGATGGCTGGTCGCATCGGCGGTTCGACTGGGCGGCGGCGCGGCCCGTCGGGCGGCTGCTATTCCAGACCGGGCGCGCCGACATCATCGAGAAATATCTGGAGGTCTTCGCCCATCTGGTCGAACGCGGATGGAGCGTCACCGCCTTCGACTGGCGCGGGCAGGGGGGATCGGGGCGGCTGAGTAAGGACCCGCATGTCGGGCATGGCCCGGACTTTGCGGTGCTGGTCGACGATCTGCGCGCCTTCTGGGCCGACTGGCGGGGCGAGGCGGATGGTCCCGCCGTGCTGCTCGGCCACTCGATGGGCGGGCATCTGGCGCTACGGGCGGTGGTCGAAGGTGCGGTCGTGCCGGATGCGCTGATCCTGGTCGCGCCGATGCTGGGCCTGCGCCTGCCGTTCGGGCCGGGCCTGAGCGCAGCGATCATCGGATGCATGGGCAGCACATGTCCCACGCGCGGCATCTGGCGCGCGCGCGAATCGGCGGGCATGCACACGCGGCAACGCAATCTGACCCATGATGTCGGCCGCTATGAGGACGAGGCCTTCTGGTATGCGCGGCATCCCGAACTGGCGCTGGGGCCGCCAAGCTGGGGATGGGTGGCGGCCGCACTTCGCTCTATTGGCGGATTGATAACCGACACGCGGCTCGACGCGATGGGGGGGGCGACGCTGATGCTGCTGGCCGAGGCCGACCGGCTGGTCGACCCGGATGCCGCCGCGCGGACGGCCGTGCGGATCGGCGCACGGCTCGTCCGTTTCGGACCCGAGGCGGCGCACGAGCTGCTGCGCGAGGCGGACCCGGTGCGTCTGCGCGCGTTGGCGGCGATCGATGCCTTTCTGGACGAGGTCACGCGGTGACCTGGGACATCGCGATCATCGGTGCGGGCATGGCCGGGGCGAGCCTGGCCGCCGCCATCGGCCGGCGCGCGCGCGTCGTCCTGATCGAGGCGGAGGATCTGCCCGGCCGTCATGCGACGGGCCGGTCGGCGGCCTTCTGGTCGGAAACCTATGGCGGCCCGGCGGTGCAGCCGCTGACCACCGCCTCCGGCCCCGCCTTGCGCGATGGCGGCTATCTGACGCCCTTGGGGTCACTGCATATCGGGCGGCGCGAGGATGCGGGCCGGATCGACCGACTGCTCGCCGATTTCGAGGGCAGCGGTGTCGAGTTGCAGCGCGTCGATCCCGCTGCGCGGGTGCCAGGCCTTCGCCCCGAATGGGTGCACGGCGTGTGGGAGCCGAGCTGCGCCTATATCGATGTCGCCGCGCTGCATGCCGATTATCTGGCGGCGGCGAAGGCGGCGGGTGCTGCGCTGATGACCGATGCCGCGCTGCTGACGGCGGAGCGGCGCGATGGCGTATGGCGGCTGGAGACCAAGGCCGGCCCGGTGCGGGCGCGGCTGCTGGTCAATGCGGCGGGCGCCTGGGCCGACACGGTCGCCGGCACCGCGGGCGCGGCGCCGATCGGTATCACCCCCTATCGCCGCACCATGATGCAGCTGCGCACCGACCCGCCCGCGCCCGCCGGCCTGCCGCACGTCATCGACATCAACGGCCGATTCTATTTCAAGCCCGAAGCCGGCGGCCGGCTCTGGCTGACCCCGCACGACGAGACGCCCAGCGTCCCTTGCGACATCGCGCCCGAGGAATGGGACGTGGCGGTGGCGATCGACCGGCTGGAAAAAACGGTCGACTGGCGCGTCGAAGCGGTCGAGCGTCGCTGGGCCGGCCTACGCAGCTTCGCCCCCGACCGCGCGCCGGTCTACGGGTTCGATCCGAAGACTCCGGGCTTTTTCTGGTGCGCGGGGCAGGGGGGGTTCGGCATCCAGACCGCGCCGGCGGGCGCGGCGTTGGCGGCGGGGTTGCTGCTGGGGGACGGGGATGTGCGCGTGGGATTGGACGCTGCACGCTATGGCGCGGGGCGGTTTTTGGGCTAGCGTTGCATTTGACGGCTACCGCCCAAACCCGGACGCTTCGGCGGGCAATCTATCTGGCCGAAAGCGGCCCTTCGTGCAGCGCGATCATTCCCATTTCGCCATCTTCAAGGGTTAGTTTCGGGAAGACGCAATTGGGAACATATTCTGGGAAAGTGGACGCTTCGGACATCATACGGTGCGATCACCAGGGCAGCATTCTCCACAACGGGTTCCCAATCGGGAATGCCCTTACTTAGCCCGATGGCTTGTAGAGCTGTCTGCTACGTCAATGAAAGTTGTAAGATTTCCACAACTCTGGCCGATCATTCAACCATGCGGTCATCCACCGCGCTAGACGCTGATGATCGTTGCGGCTTCCGTGATAATCACACGCAGAGTTTTCCGGCTCAAAATCAGGCAACATTGGGAAGTCGATGTGCGTGACACCAGCGTTGATAGCTGCGGAACGGATGTCAGCCTGCGCGCTGGCGCTGAATTTCTTCATCGTTATGTCGTTGATTTTGTCTAAATTTGGCCACGGCAGTATAAAGGTCGTCCTACGCGAGCGCCGATGGATTGTATCAATGAGATGCCGGTAGGCCTGAACGTAGTCCGCAACCAAGGCAGCCCGATCCGCCCAACGCTCGCCCGGACGTAGCTCGGTCCCGAAGTCATTGAAGAGCATGATAACCACGACTTGGGGATGCCATGAAGGGTCGAACCATTCTCGCGGGTCATTTGGCAGCGTGCGGGGATAGAGCGCCGACATGACCCGCTTCGGCGTAACGCCGCTGAAATCGCGCACTAGACCGATGCCGGATATGGCATTCACCTGATAATCTGCGTCAATCGAATGCGCGACGATCGAAGGCCAAGCCGCCGAACTATCTGAACGTAACCGAACCTCCTCTTTCGTGCAGATACGCGTATCGGATCGGACACCATACCCAGTCATTCCCGAGTCCCCGATAAACTCGATCTGTCGGGGGCGTGGATTGGGCGCTGGTAGAGCCGTTTCACTGCGCGGGATAAAGAATCCATTGAATGCGCGCACAAAGTCGACGCTTTCCGTCAATTTATCGAGACGCACGTGATGGCGTCCCGGCCCCAGTCCTTTGACTAGAAGCTCCACCCGTCCAGGCTGCGGTATCGATCGAAACGTAGTGCCATCAATCGTCAGACGATATTCATTTTTGTCATCATCGAACTTCAGCAACAACCTATCGCCGACGAACGCCGCTTCCCAATATACAGCAGGCCACTGGTGATAATATGCCCATGAACCCTTTGGAGTGGGAAACTTCTGTGGCGAGGCAGCAACCCGGCCGCCTATATGCGGCAACAGAGGGCGGGCATCCTTTCCGATGCTACGGTTATTCGCGTCGATAGTCAGGCTGGCCCCTGCTGGGTCCGAGGCCGCTAGCAAAACCCAAACCATAAATGCCAACACTGTTGCTTGCCTCAGTACGTGACGCTGGCCCCCTTTTTGGCGTCAGACAGGCTTTCACGCCATTCCCGTTTTTCGATCCTTTTTGGGAAAGAAGGGATGGCATAGCGTCGGCTATGGGAGCGGCGTCTTCATAAAACGGAATGTCCGCCACCCACCCATTTCGCCCTTGGTCGACGTGGCGGAGTCCGTTCTACCTCCGAAACGTCTCCGCCGCATCGCTCGCCAGCTTGTCGGCGCGTTCATTGTCCGGATGGCCGGCATGGCCCTTCACCCATTTCCATTCGATCTGGTGGCGCTCCGCCGCCGCAAGTAGCGCCTGCCAGAGTTCG
>SXGS01458248.1_pt1 | contig 12172 bp, 10 predicted proteins | sample 3174681 | NCBI WGS metagenome assembly SXGS01 (sample SAMN11356861, study PRJNA531348) | freshwater metagenome | isolation source: freshwater sample F1-80 | place: China: Fuxian Lake, Yuxi | collected 2017-12-25
CGCCAGCAGTTTCGCCATGCCCGCCTCCAGATCACAGCGCTTGCCGTTGTCCTTCTGGCGCGCCGAGAAATAGGTCAGCTGGCGCACCCCGACGAGTTCGGCCGCCATCATCACCAGCTTGTTGGAAACACGCGGGAACTTGAAGATTGCCTGGCCAAACTGTTGCCGGTCGAGCGCGTAACGAAGTCCGGTCTCGAACGCGTTCTGGGCAACGCCCACCGCGCGCGCCGCCGTCTGGATGCGAGCGCTTTCGAAGGTCGCCATCAAATGCTTGAAGCCCTGCCCTTCCACGCCGCCCAAAAGGTTTCCGGCCTTCACCTTGAAGCCGTCGAAGCCGATCTAGTATTCCTTCACGCCGCGATAGCCGAGCACTTCGATTTCGCCGCCGGTCATCCCCTCGGCCGGGAACGGCTCGGCATCGGTGCCGCGCGGCTTCTCCGCCAGCAGCATGGAGAGACCCGAGAAATTGTTTGTGGCCGGATCAGTCCGCGCCAGCAGCGTCATCAGATCGGCGCGAACAGGGTGGGTGATCCAGGTCTTGTTGCCGGTCACGATATAGTCCGCGCCATCGGCGGATTTGACCGCGCGCGTGCGCAGCGAGCCAAGGTCGGAACCGGTGTTGGGCTCGGTGAACACGGCCGTCGGCAGGATCTCGCCGCTGGCAATCTTCGGCAGCCACTTCTCCTTCTGCTCGGGCGTTCCCCCGATCAGGATCAGTTCAGCAGCAATCTCCGACCGCGTGCCCAGAGAGCCCGTGCCGATATAGCCGCGTGAAAGCTCCTCGGAAACAACGCACATCGCTGTCTTGCCCATGCCGAGCCCGCCGAACTCTTCCGGGATGGTCAGGCCGAACACGCCGAGCTCGGACATCTCGTCGACCACATCCATCGGGATATAGTCATTGCGAAGATGCCAGCCATGGGCATGCGGCTTGATCCGGTCTGCGGCAAACTTGGCAAACTGTTCGCGCACCATCTCCATGGTCTCGTCGAGACCCGTGGTCTCCACCGTATGGCGCGACAGGGCGTCCGGCAGCAGGTTTGCCGCCGCCGTCATGACCGCCTGCGTCTTGCCCTCGATGATCAGCTTGCGGATGACCGGGACCGCAAACAGAGCGTCAGCCGCCTCAAGGCTGCCCAGCTCGTGCGGGCGGATCGTCTCACCCTGGTTCATCGGGATGCCGCCGATGATCTGGGCGCAGTATTCGCTGAACAGGATCTGCGAGAGGAGCGCCTCGGCCTCACCGAACTTGCCTTCATCCTCAAGGCGCGCGGCCCATTCGGAAACCTGGCGCAGCGTCTCGACATAGGTGACCAGCCAGGAGAGCCCGTGGGCGAGATGCTGGCTGCGCTCGAACGCGGCGCGGTCGGGGCGGCCATCGGGACCGGCGAGCTGCGCCCTGGCCCCCGAAAGCGCCGCAGCGGCATAGGTATCAAGCGCCGCGACGGCTTCCGCCAGCGCCGGCACCAGCCCCTTGAAGATTGTGACCTGCCCGTTTTCCAGCGTGCTCACTGCGCCCATGCTCTGCTCCCTAGATATATCTGTCGCGTCATGTCGCCTTATAGGATAGGGCGGCAAACGCTTTCTGGCACATCCACATTGTGCGGCGCAACAACGCGCCGGAGTCCATCCCGTGGGCTCAGCCCTCAAGTTTGCGGTAACGTGCGGTCTGTGAATGGGCCAGCGCCCGGCCCACCGGCTCGGGCAGGATGCGCGTCAGCGTCGCCACCGCCTTGTTGAACATGCCCGGCACCACCACCGGCTGGCCGCGATTGACCGCGTCGATCCCTGCTTTCACCACAGGGGCCGCCTCCATCCACATCCATTTGGGCATCTTGTCGGTCGTCTCGCGCATGCCGTTCACATCATGGAACTCGCTCCAGGTGAAGCCTGGGCAGAGCGCGGTGCAGTGCACATCCTTGTGCCCCATCGTTTCGCATTCAGCCGCCACGCTCTCGGAAAACTTGATCATTGCGGCTTTGACGCTGCCATAGAGCGTGTGGCCGGCGCTGCCGGCGGTATAGCCCGCCAGAGAGGCGACATTGATGATCCGCCCGAACCCGCGCGCCGCCATGCCCGGAAGTACGCGATGCGTGAGCTCCACCGGCGCGGTGTAGAGAACCTGCAGGAAATCGGCCTGATCGTTCCAGCTGGTCGAGAGAAATGTGCCCGGCAGGCCATAGCCGGCATTGTTGACCAGCGCGTCGATCTCCCGGCCCTTGCCTTCCAGCGCCGCGATGAGGCGCGGCGGCGCGCCGGGATTGGACAGATCTTCAGGGATCACCTCGACCAGCACCCCGTGGCGGGCGTGCAATTCTGCCGCCAGAACCTGCAACCGGTCCGCCCTGCGCGCTGTCAGGGCGAGGTCCCAGCCCAGGGCTGCGTACTGTTTTGCAAACTCAGCACCTATGCCGGAAGACGCACCAGTAATGAGGCAAAGCCGTCTATTCATGCCCATTTTTCATGCCTGCTTCATCAATTGTGTCAGAAATACAACAAAAGTAGAACTAAAGCATGGTGTTAGCCACGTCTTCTTGTTGATTGCTGCGCCGCCCACACCTTACGATCACTACAGGTTTCCACAACCGTCCGCCGGCGCACCGGCAACACATGCACACGGAGTAACACTTCCATGCGATTCAAATCAGCCTTGTTCGCGGCCGCCGCCGCTGTCGCGTTTTCTGCAGTCTCTGCACCAGCCTTCGCACAGGAGCAGGAAGACGAGTCCTCCCGTACGCTCGACACCGTCGTCACCGTCGGTACGCGCGTTGCCAACCGCTCGGCCCTCGACACCGCCGCCCCGGTCGATGTCGTTTCCGCCGAGACCATCCAGAACATCGGCGTGGGCGAGCTCAACCAGGCCCTCGCAGTCAACCTGCCTTCCTACAACTTCCCCCGCCCGGCCCTCGCCGACGGCACTGACTCGGTCCGCCCGGCCGCCCTGCGCGGTCTTGCGCCTGACCAGACCCTCGTTCTCGTCAACGGCAAGCGGCGCCACTCGGCCGCCCTCGTCAACGTCAACGGCACGATCGGCCGCGGCGCTTCGGCGGTTGACCTCAACACCATCCCTTCCCTCGCCGTCGGCGGCGTGGAAGTCCTGCGCGATGGCGCCTCGGCGCTTTACGGTTCCGACGCCATCGCCGGCGTGGTCAACGTCCGCCTCCGCGAAGCCAATACCGGCGGCGCGGTCCAGGCCAGCTATGGCTGGCGCGAAACCGAATACACTGTTCCGGTGATCGCCCCGACAGCTGCCGGCGTGCCCAACCCGGGCGCAGAAGTCACCCGCGAGCGCTCTGACGGCCACATCCTGACGGTCGCCGGCTGGAAAGGCTACGGCCTCGGCGAAGACGGCTTCATCACCGTCACTGGTGAATACAAAGACCAGAACCACACCGAGCGGGCCGGCTATGACAGCCGCCAGCAATACCCCGGCGCCTTCCCGGAAGGCGAAGCCATCATCAACCGGTTCAACGGCTGGACGGGTGAACCCGACCTGGAACAGCTGAGCTTCTTCGCCAATGCCGGCCTCACGCTGGACAACGGCGTAGAACTCTATGGCTGGGGCAGCTTCCAGGACCGCGAAACCGTCTCGGCCGGCTTCTTCCGCCGCGCCAATGACGCCCGCAACGTCATCGAGATCTATCCCAACGGCTTCCTGCCGAAGATCAATCCGACGACCACGGACATGTCCGCCCTCGGCGGCGCCCGCTTCAACTGGGCTGGCTGGGATGTCGATGCTTCGCTTGGCTATGGCTCCAACAAGATGGAGTTCCAGATCATCGACACACTGAACCGGTCGATCGGCCCGACGTCGAAAACCTCCTTTGATGCCGGTGGCTATGAAAGCTCGCAGCTCGTCGCCAACATCGGCTTCGTCAAGGGCTATGCCATGGACGGCCTCGCCTCTGACCTCAACGTCGCCTGGGGCGTGGAAGCGCGTCAGGAAACTTATGAGATCTTTGCGGGTGAGCCGGACTCCTACCGCAACGGCGGCGTTCTCCTCGGCGGCGCACCGACCGCATCGGGCGCCCAGGTGTTCCCGGGCTTCCGCCCTGAGAACGAACAGGACGAAGATCGCACCGCTATCGGCGCCTATCTCGATGTCGAAGCCAATGTCACCGACGCCCTGCTCCTCTCCGGCGCGGTGCGTGGCGAGTCCTATTCGGACTTCGGCGAAACCCTGACCGGCAAGCTCGCTGCCCGCTATGACTTCACCGAAAGCTTCGCGGTTCGTGGCTCGGTCCAGAACGGCTTCCGGGCTCCGTCGCTGCAGCAGCAGTTCTTCACCACCACGTCGACGAACTTCATCGGCGGTGTTCCGTTCGACATCACCACCTTCACAGTGGATGATCCGGTCGCGATCGCACTGGGCGCCCAGCCGCTCGACGCTGAAAAGTCCATCAACTATGCCCTTGGCTTTGTCTTCCGCGCTGGCGCCTTCAACCTCACGGTCGATGGCTACCGGATCGATGTGGAAGACCGCATCGTCCTCTCGGAAAACCTGACCGCTGCCAACGTCCAGGCCTTCCTTCAGGGTCAGGGCTTCATCGGGTCCGGCGGCGGCCGCTTCTTCCTGAACGGCGTCGACACCGAAACCCAGGGCGTTGACATCATTGCCAACTATGCTTTCCCGGAGACCGAAATCGGCACCTTCCGCGGCACAGTCGGCGCCAACTTCAACAAGACCGAAGTCACAGACGTTCCGGCCGTTCCGCAGCTGGCTGCGCTTACGCCGGCACCGGTTCTCTTCGGCCGCGTCAACGTGCTGACGCTGGAAGAAGGCGCGCCCAAGGACAAGTTCACTGGTCAGCTCGACTGGTCGAAAGGCCCCTTCGCCGGCACGCTCCGCGCCATCCGGTACGGGGAAGTTCTGGTCCCGGGCACCACCGCTGCAACGGACTACACCCTTGATCCCAAGACGCTCCTGGATCTGGAAGCCCGTTACAACTGGAACGACCGTCTGACCCTCGCGGTCGGCGCCGACAACATCCTGGACGAATACCCGGATGCGGCACCTGCAGCGCTGAACGGAACGGGCAACACGCCCTTCTCCACCTACTCGCCGTTCGGCTATTCGGGCCGCTTCGTCTACACGAAAGCGACCCTGAACTTCTAAGGCCCGAGCCTTCCGCTCACAAACAAACGCCGCCCTGTCCGGGGCGGCGTTTTTCTTTGCCTCAACGGCATGCTTGATCTTGGCCCGCGCGCGCCCCTACTGTCCGCCCGCAACGCCAACATGATCGGGGGGGAACGCCAGCATGGCCCGCACACGCGCCAATGGGATCGAGATCGAATATGACACGCTGGGAAGTCCCGGCGATCCGGCGATCCTCCTGATCATGGGCTTTGCCTTCCAGATGACCCGCTGGCCGCGGGCTTTCCGCCAGGGGCTGGCTGATGCCGGCTTCCACGTCATCTGGTTTGATAATCGCGATATCGGCCTCTCCCAGGAAATGGGCGGCTTTTCCAGCTACACCCTGAACGATCTGGCGGCCGATGCCACCGGCCTGCTCAGCGCCCTCGGCATTGAGCGCGCGCATATCGTGGGCATGTCGATGGGCGGCATGATTGCCCAGCTGATGGCGCTCGATCATGCCCACAAGGTCAACAAGCTCGTCGCCATGATGACAACGTCCGGCGCGCCGAACCTGCCCCCGCCTTCGCAGGAAGCCCTTGCCGCACTGACCGCCGTGCCGCTCCAGCGCACGGCAGAAGCGATTGGAGAGATTGCCGTCACCGCCCAGCACGCCATCGGCTCGGCGCCCCATCTGCGTAACAGCGCGGACGTGATCCGCCAGAACGCAATAGAGGATTTCCGCCGCTCCGACAGGCCCTTCGGCGTCATCCGTCAGTTCACGGCCATTCAGGCCCAGCCCCGCTGGCATGAACGCCTCGGCGCCATCACCGCGCCCACGCTGGTGCTCCACGGCGCAAACGATCCGCTCGTGCGCCCGGCCGCGGGCGAAGACATTGCCCGGCGCATCCCCGGCGCGCGCTTCAAGGCGCTTCCCGGCTGGGGCCATGATCTGGCTGACGCGATGTCGGAAACCCTCGCGGCCGAGATCACGGCCTTCCTCAAGGAATGATCCGTCAGCGGATCGCCACCGGATTGATGATCGCCTGAACCGCCCCTTCTAGGCGCGGCGCGCCCAGCGTGAAGAAGAACTCGCTCACCCCGTCTCCGGCGAGGTCATGCGTCACCATATTCTCGAGGATATACACCCCGTTCTTGGCCAGCAGCGTCAGGTGAACATCAAACGGCCGGGCTTCCTTCTCGAACGGGATCACTTCCAGCGCCCAGGTATCGGCGCCAATCGCCACCGCGCCCAGGTCAGCCAGATACTGCGCGCCCTCCACGCCAAGGCCCGGCTCGACCGGGGAAAGCTCGGCTGAGCCTTCCTGCGCCTTCATCGTGCCGGTATGGAAAAGGACCACATCCCCCTCCCCGATGGTGACGCCCGCTTCGCGCATCGCCGCATCGATCTCGGCCTTGTTGAACGCCGTGCCCGCCGGCACCGGGCTGCCGAACTGTTTGGTCATGTCCAGCAGCACACCGCGCGTCGCAATCGGCGGAATGTCATGCGTCCCGAACTGCGTCAGCCCGCCCGTGGTCACAAAGTCCGCCACCGGAACACCGTTATAATACCGGTGATCGATGCCCATATGGCCGAGCCCGTCGATCTGGCTGCCGATGCCGACATAGGTGTTGACGAGATCGTCATTGCCCACCGCCTTGTTCTCGCCAAGCGGCGTGCCCGAACCATCCGACAGCTGAAGGATTGTCATCGAGAAACTGCGCGGGCCATAGGCCGGCGTCTTGCGCCCGGTCACCTGCCCCAGTGAATAGGTCTTGCCGGTGGTGATGAGCTTGGCCGCCTCGGCCGTCTTCTCCGGCGAGAGCAGGTTCAGCGCCCCGATCCGGTCCTCGGCGCCATAGCGGGAAGGATACCAGACCTCCTTCACCTCGGGCTTTGCCCCCGGCGCAGGCGCAGCCTCATCCGCCGCCATATGCCCGCACGCCGCGAGCCCCAGCACCGCTGCCATCAGGATCTTCTTCATCGCTTCCTCCCGTTTTGTCTTTGGAAGAAGCCTACCCCACCCGTCTCAGCGTGCAAGCGCTCTCACGCCCGGCGCACCAGGAAGCCAGCCCGCGGAAAATGCACGTGGATGGTTTCCGCCTCTTCGCTCACGCGCTGCAGGATCACGCGCTGGCTGTCGGCGTGCACCAGCTCGCCCTCCACCCAGTCCTGCCCGTAATCATCGGGCGCAACCGCCACATGCTCGCCCGGCGCAAAGCCCTGGGGCTCATTCCGTGTCGTCGCTGCCACCAGCCGGGGCGCCGCGTCGCGCGCAATCGCCACCGCCTGCGCCGGGGTAATCGTCTCGGGCGTCTGCCCTTCCACTTCGGTCAGCCGGTCATACCAGGCCCGCGTCAGCGGCGCGCTTTCGAAGCAGGCGTCCGCAAAGGCGGGCACAGCCTGCTTCATCCACCACACATTCATGTAGGCGTGCACATCGACAAAGCCGGGCTTGGCGCCAATCAGGTAGAGCCCGCCGCCCGCGCCCTTGGCGCCTGCAAGCCGTTCCTCCAGCAGCATCAGCCGCGCCCGCCACTGGTCGCGCATCATCGGCGCCACCGCCTTCATGCCCGCCACATTGAACGGCCGGCCCGAGAGCTGCTCGCGGTCCTTGATGAACGCCTCGGGCACATTGTCCCCGATCTCGCCGAAGATCACCGCAACCGATGACTGGAACCAGCGCCCGTCGGTCCATCCGGCCACCATCTGCGCCAGCCCCTCATGGCCTGCCAGCTTCAGCGCCGCCATCGGATAGCGCACCTCCAGCTCCCGCAGGATGATCGCCGTGTCGCAATAGATATCGGCCCCGATCTGCAGCACAGGAATGCGCCGGTCGCCGCCCGTCAGCGGACTCAGGTCAGGCTTGGGCATGATCGAGGGCTGCTCGACCCGCGCATAGGCAAGGTTCTTGAGGCGAAGCGTCAGGCGCACCTTCTCCGCATAGGGCGAGGCGGGATACTCATGCAGGATGATCGTGCGGGCGTCCGCCATGGTAACCGTCTAGCCTCCCGGGGTCTGCTTTTGGCTGCGCACTTTGCGCGCGTTCCTGTTTGCAGGAAAGTGTAAACACCGCCCTCACCTTGCGGCAAGAATCGGGTGGCGCGCCCGCCACCCCTCCGGCACACTCTTCCCATGGCAGACACATTCTTCCCCCTCGACGACCGCGCCCGCGCCTATGACCGCATGGCCCGGGCCCTGGAATGGCTCGGAGACACCTGGCAGGACTGGCCCGACCTGGACGCGGCCGCCCGCGCCATGGGCCTCTCGCCGCACCATTTCCAGCGCGAGTTCACCCGCTGGGCCGGCATCAGCCCCAAACAGTTCCAGGGCGCGCTCGCCCATGGCATGGCCGGCGATCTGCTGCGCCAGGGCGCCAGCGTGCTCGACGCCAGCCTCGAGACCGGCCTCTCCGGCCCGGGCCGCCTGCATGATCTCTTCATCGCCCATGAAGGCCTCACCCCCGGCGAAGCCAAATCCGGCGGCAAGGGCGCAGACCTCACCCTCGGCAAGGCCCCCACCCCCTTCGGCATGGGTGCCTGGCTGATCGGCCCGCGCGGCCTCATCGCGCTCGGCTTCATCGACGAGGACGCCGCCCCGCGCACCGGCTTCGAGCATCAGGGCCGCAGCGAAGACGACGCCTTCGCAAATCTCGCTGCCCGCTATCCAGCCGCTTCAATTCGCCGTGATGACGGCCCCGCCCAGCGCATGGCCCGCGACGTGTTCGAGGAAGGCCAGCCCCTGCCCGTCTGCCTCTATGGCACCCCCTTCCGGCGCCAGGTCTGGCGCGCCCTGCTGGAGATTCCGGCCGGCGAAACCCGCACCTATGGCCATCTGGCCGCCGCCGTGGATGCGCCCAAAGCTGCCCGCGCTGTCGGCGCCGCCGTAGGCGCCAACCCCGTCAGCTGGTTCATCCCCTGCCACCGGGCCCTTGCAGCCGATGGCCGGCTGCATAACTATCATTGGGGTGTGGCGCGCAAACGCGCCATGCTGGTATACGAACGCGCCCGTCTGGCTTGACGCGTCCTTCCGGCGCGCCGGCCGGCCATCTGCGGGCGCCAAGGAAAAGGGCCCCGATGTGGCCTGGAAGCGGACCTGACCCATGTGGCTCTACTATCTTCTCCTCGCGGCTATTGTCCTGTGGGGCGCCCATATCGCCTGGCGCTGGAAACAGGCGAAGGATTTTGCGCCCCAGCTCCTCGCCCTGCGCAAGGAAAGCGGCGAGCTTCCCGCCCATGTCGACGAGAAAGAGTTCACCGATCTCTATGTCCGTGCCGAGGGACCGCGTGCAGCGACCTATATCTATGCCTGCGGCGCCTTCCTCGCGGTCGGCCTGCCGCCGCTCTCCAGCGTCTATAATTCCGTCTGGCAGACCTTCTGGCGCCTCTCGGGCGGCTCGCCCGTCTTCGAGCAGGGCACGCTGATCCACACGTTCAGCTTCTTCCTCGCCTTCATGGGTCTCTCGATCCTGATCCTCGCCATCGCCATGCGCCGCTACTACACTCTGATGCCGCCAAACCTCCGGCAGGTCATCCGTAATCTGAAGGACGCCCATTCATGAGCCCTGAATTCCTCCACACCATGATCCGCGTCGGAGACATCGACGCGGCCAAGCGTTTCTTCTGCGACGGTCTCGGCCTTGCCGAAGTCACCCGCTATGACAATGAAGCGGGCCGCTTTACCCTCGTCTTCCTCGCCGCCCCGGCCGACATTGAGCGAAATGGCGGCGTGCCCGAAGGCGCCTCCCCCACCTCGCTCAACATCCCGATGATCGAGCTGACGTATAATTGGGACGAGAAGGACTATTCCGGCGGGCGCAATTTCGGCCACCTCGCCTATCAGGTCGAAGACATCTATGCCGCCACCCAGCGCTTCGCCGATCTCGGCGTACCGATCAGCCGCCCGCCCCGCGACGGCCGCATGACCTTCATCCGCTCGCCCGACGGCATTTCCATCGAACTCCTCCAGAAGGGCAAACCCAAAGCCCCGCAGGAACCCTGGGCCAGCGCGCCGAATATCGGAGCGTGGTGACTCGACCGAAGAAAGGCTGCGCAGGGAGCGTGATTTGCTTCTACCTGCTGGCACCTAGTCAATTTTGATCATGGCGCCACTTCGAATTGCTTCTTCAGCTACTAACAACGCTGAAACGATTGCATTTTTTGCGGCCAGAGCCTGATGATCATCGTTCTTCTGTGCACAGAGGTCCGATATCCCCCTAACAATGAAGGGGGTAATACCAGATTCGTCGATCTGTATGGCGTGAAGAAAGCCCGCCGACTCCATGTCCACTGCAATCGGCAACTCATAGTTCCAATCTGCTGGATCATAAGACATATCCGAGTCTTTCGGCTTACGTTTGTCCGTTTGGACATAGTAGTCCAATTGATCATCCGTCACTTTCTCTAAAATATACTCAAGAGCATCTTTGCAATCTATAACAAGATCACCGGAAAATATTTGTCCAACCTGAATACCGGATATGACATCCGAGATTTCCTTTGAGGCGCCGCTACTACGGGCTCTATTTTGCATTTCGACAACAAAGCCGCCAAGCTCACCGTTCATAGGAACAGGATTGTAGTACCTTCTTTTATTTCGAAAAAATGAGTCGCTGAATATCCGCTCACGGACATCTATCTGTATCTTGCCAGAAATTGTATTGTCGTACTTGGAAACGAACAACTCGTCTTCATCTCGTTGCTTAACTTTGTTAGCGTAAATTGTCTTGGCTCTGTTGGAGAGAACAACTCCACCAACCGGAAGAATATCTGCATTCATAGAACCTGCGATGCCCGCAAGAATAGCGATCTTGGGCCTCAACCGACCTAGTGCCCAAGCGACATATGCCGCTGTCGGCCAATTTCCCATATCATCTATCAAGCAGACGTGAATATTAAAGCTATGCTTGTATAAAATTCCATTGAATTTATACTGCACAATACTCGATTTCTTTGTGGACAAATCCCCGTATTTTCCGAGTATTTCTTTTGCGTACTTAAGCTCTTTTCTGAGCGGAACAAACAGGCATATAGACATCAAGCACTCGCATTAATGCTAGAGACCCGCGTTCCATCGAATGACAGAGCTTCACTTATTTCTCTGCCAAAGTTACTGTCCGGCTCATGGGCAAGAATTTCAAGCTTCATACATTCAAACGAAATACTCTTTAGGCAGATTTTATTGAGAGCAAACATGTCAAACGTGTCCACTAAATCAGAAATAAAGCGCGCGGCATCTAATGGAACTCGCTGAGTACTTCTATCAAAATAGATGTTCTGGTGTTCATTTGTACAAATGAATTTTTCACTCCATACGAACTGATCGGCAGCAGGATTTTCGTATCGAAAAACTTTTCCAATTCGCATTATATTCAGTATAATGAAGAGTTTTCTGAGTCGATCTTTCTTTGAATCGTCTGGTTCAACAGAAATTTTCGCTAGCTCAAGCCGCGAAGCTCGACGAATATCTTGTTTACGACGAACAGTCCTGCTGACCGACAGTGCTAACTGTTTTTCTAATGCGTAGCTCAAACGAATCACCATTCAGCTTCACGTAACTTTCGAAACTAATTCGCGAATCTCGTCAACAAATGGTTGATCCTGTGACTATTCACAGGCGTTGCGCCACTTGTTCGCGCATGAGGGCTTGATTTGCCTCTCCTTCGGCGATCACTCCTCAGATCAGGAATGAGGTATAGGTTCTGCCCTGTGCGCCACACCAGCTACTTTATCCATTTCATTCCGGAATTTTTGAAAGCAAATGTTGGGAATTGAGCCCCCCACCAGTTAAACTGACTAGGGCCGCGCACCGACCGCAGAACCAGGAACTTCTTTTCGCGCTTGTCCGACCTCACGAAGGTCCTGAATGGGCCCTCCGGGCCGTCCGGGATTACACGCGCGGAGAAAACTTATCCGCCCGGGTCCCTTCCTCCCCCAAAATTACACGCATCCTTCTCGCAGGAGCCGCGCCGGTACCGTTCGGTTTGTGGGAGGGTCGCCCCGGAGGATGGGGAGTGTGGGAGTTTACGGCCCATGCTTCTCTAGGGACGTTGATCCAGGCAAGCCGGAGCAAAAAGCCGGTAGAGAATCCCGACTGGC
>SXGS01671017.1_pt1 | contig 12168 bp, 8 predicted proteins | sample 3174681 | NCBI WGS metagenome assembly SXGS01 (sample SAMN11356861, study PRJNA531348) | freshwater metagenome | isolation source: freshwater sample F1-80 | place: China: Fuxian Lake, Yuxi | collected 2017-12-25
GATCGAAGCGCTGCTCGCCACCGTCCGAGCCGCCGCGCCCGTCACCAGCGCGGTACGTGCCGGCGCTGTGCCAGGCCAGGCGGATGAAGAAGGGGCCGTAATTGCCATAGTCGGACGGCCACCACGGCTGCGACGTGTGAAGGACACGGCGGATGTCGGCCTTGACCGCATCCAGGTCCAGGCTGTTGAATTCCTTCACATAGTCATAGTCGGCGCCGTAGGGGTTGGCGCGCGTCGCCTCATGCTGACGCAGCGCCGTCAGGTCGAGCCGGCTGGGCCACCAGTCGCGGTTGGTCATGCCGCCGGGACGGGCGACGACCGGTGCGGGCGGGTCCTGCGTCACGGTCTTGGCGGCGGTGGCGGGCTTGTTGGGCTTGGGTCCGTCGACCTGCTGCGGCGCGCCGGCGAGCGCGGCCGCCATGGCAAACAGGGAAATGGATGCAATCGGCATAAGGCCCCTTTGACTTTCGGTTATCGTGCCGGGGCCGATTAGAAATGCGGGGGCGGCCTGCAAAACGTGATAACCCGATCACTGTCATCGATTGCAGGGTGCGGTGCGGTATCGGTGGTCCGCGCGAAGCCCTTGGCGTTGCCGGATGCACAGGGTGTGGTCGAGGTGGCCTCAGTCCGAGACCGGCACGTCGAAGGCTGACGCCAGGATACGCTCGACCTTCACGATGCCCGCATGGGTGAATTGCACGTTGCGCTCGGGCGTCGAGCAGGTTTCGAGGATGCCGCGCTTGCTCAGCACATCGACCCAGCGTGCGGTCAGGCTTGGCGGGATGTCGCATTCGGTGGCAATGTCCGCCAGCCCGACGATGCGGCCCTCCGCCTCGGCGAGATAGACGCAGTTCAGCACCGACCCCACCGGATCGGTCGCCAGTTCGACACCCAGCTCGGCCTTGCGCACTTCGCGCAGTCGCTTGACGCGCAGCGCCATGTCCCACAGTCGCGCCGGGGGCAGATCGCGCCCCTGCTCGTTCCAGAACAGGGTGCTGACCAGCCGGTCGGGATTGTCGAACCGGGTGACGTACAGATTGGCCGCGATCGCGGTGCCATCGGGGCGGACATAGCGCTTCTGCAACCGGATCGGGGCGGCGCGCTTGACCAGCGAGACCAGCATGTCGGCGCTGCGGCCTATGTCGTCGGGATGGGTGATGCTTTGATAGGTGGCGCCGATCACCTGATCTTCGGGCCGGCCGACCAGTTCGAGAAAGGCCTGGTCGGCGGCGAGGATGATGCCGTCGATCGTAGAGACGCAATGTGCGGTCGGCATCTTTTCCCTGTATTCTGAACGCCCTCGCCCGCGACTATGACGCTCTTGCAACTAAATCTCAATCAGCTTGGTGGCGTTCCCGGTCAGGGGCCTATCGTATGAACGGCCGGTCGCGGCGCAGATAGACCAGGCTGTGTCCTTCTTCCCGCGGTACGCGCAACACCAGCCGGTAATCGCGGGCGATAGCCTGTTCGACCAGCGCGTGCGTCGCGCGGTTCCAGGTCGCGAAGGGCTGGTCCAGCGTCACGATCACCGGCGGGCGGGTCGCCAGGATGCGGCGGACCTCGGCCACCTCGTCCACGCCGCTCGCCCCGCGCTCCGGCTCATAGGCGAGGGTCGAGGGGAATGCGCGCGCGGTCGGGATGCAGGTGCCCGCCAGCAGATAGGTGACGGAATCGCCGGCGAAGACATAGGGACATTCGCCGCCGCTGTTCGCGCCGACGACCCGGCCGACCAGCCGCGCGCCCGCGGCATCGCTCGGCACCGTCAGGACGCGGGTCGCGAACAGGATCAGCCCGGTCGCCAGCAATAGCGGGATCGCCCAGCGCCGCCGACCGAGCATCGTCGCGGCGATCATCGTCAGGGGTGCGAGGACGGGCAGGGCATAATGGTCGAAGAACGCGCCGATCATCGCATAGGCGATCAGCGCGGCGGCCAGCCAGCCAAAGGCCAGTCCCAGCTCTGCTCGCCACGGCCGGGTGCGGAGCGCCAGCACGGCGCACAGGACGAAGGGCGACAGCTGCGACCAGCTGCCCGCCAGCCGCCCGGCGATCTTGGCGGCGGGATAGCCCTTGCGCAGGGTGACGGACGCGAAATTGGCGAACCAGAAGGCCTCGAACACCGCCGGCCCGCGCTGCCAATAAACCGCCATGACGGCCAGCGTGGGCAGCAGGGCCAGGATGATCCAGGTCAGCGCGGCGAGGATCAGCACCCCCCATGAGACACCCGCCCGCCGCGCATACCAGCAATGGGCCAGCCCGAACCACGCGCCCTCGATCACGGGCGTATATTTGGTCTGGATCGCCAGCCCCGACAGGAAACAGGCCGCCGCACCGCTCAACAGGATCGCGCGCGTGTTGCGCCGCGCCGCCCATTGCGGCAGATGCAGCGTCAGCAGCGCGGCCCCGACGGTGAACAGATTGTAGAAGACCGGCGACTGGCCACCACCGCCGCTGAACAGCGACAGCCAGATGAGATAGGCGACGCCCCCCGCCAGCGCAGGTCCCGCCGTCGCGCCCAGCCGAACCGCGCCGCGCGCAATCAGGAAGGCGGTCGCGCTCGCGAACAGGGTCGCGGTCAGCTGATAGCCCAGAATGGGGTCGCCGGGCAGCATCCGCATCGCCGCGAACAGCGCGAACAGCCCGACCGGCTTGCGATCCCACAGGTCGAGATAGGGCCAGGCCCCGTGCAGCATCCGGTCGCCGACCAGCAGATAATACTGCTCGTCGACATGGATGACCGGGTTTCCGAAGTCGTGCGCGCGCAGCAGCACCGCGACCAGCAGGAGCAACGGGGCCGAGGGCAGGGGCGACCGGGCGACGGCGGATAGGGTTCGCATCATGTCTCGAACGGGATGAAAAGGGGCCTGCGCAGATGCGACCGGCACCCCGATCTCTACGGCCGACCGCCCTGAAAATCGATTCAACAATTTTTCACGAGGGTGGTGCGGATCGTCGCGATCGGCGTCGTCATGCCCTTGGAGGGAGGTTGCCGGGGGGCATTCGACTGACGTGGGAAGGGAGGGGCGATGCCCGTCCGTGTCCCGCGCCCCAAGGTGATCGACCGGGAAGCTCATGGATCGCGAACGATGCTGCTCGACGTCACCCAATGTTCCGACGCCCTTGCCATGGCCAAGCCGGCCATCGTCCACAGGCCGCACGACTGGACCATCCTGATCCCCTTCTTCAACGAAGAGGATTATCTGGCCGCCACGATCGAAAGCCTGGCCGCGCAGACCCGCACGGCGCGACTGATCCTGATCGACAATGGCTCGACCGATGCCAGCGCCGCGACGGCACGGGCGACCTGCGAGCGGCTGGGCCTCGACCATCTGTTGCTGACCGAGCGGCGGCCGGGCAAGGTCCAGGCGTTGCAGACCGGGCTGGCCTGGGTCCACACCCCCTATGTCGCGACCTGCGACGCCGACACCTATTATCCCGCCAACTATCTGGAAGCCGCCGAAACGCTGTTGCGCCAGGACGGGTGTGTCGTCGCCGGGGCCTATTGGGCGGGGGCGGACTCCGATGCCGCCGCACGAATGGGGCCGGGGCGGTTGATCCTGACCCAGGCGCGCGCGCTGCCGCATCAATGCCATACCGGGGGCGCGGGCGAGTGCTTCCGCACCGAGGCACTGATCGCCGCTGGCGGCTTTGATCCCGCCATCTGGGGCTATGTGCTGGAGGATCACGAGATCGTCCACCGCATGATGCGGTACGGCACGATGCGCTATGCGATGGACCTGTGGTGCGCGCCTTCGCCGCGCAAGCGCGACCGGGTGTCGATCCGGTGGACGCTGTTCGAGCGGCTGGCCTATAGCGCCTGCGCGCCGCGTGCGGGGGACTGGTTCTTCTATCGTTTCCTTGGCCCGCGTCTGGCCCGGCGGCGGTTGATGAGCAGCAGCATCCGCGAACAGGTTCATCAGACAACCGAACCCGTGGCGCCGCAGGCACTGGCCGCCGTCCAGCCCGCGCTCGCCTGAGGTCGCATCGATGTCGCGATTGATCTTGTGCGCCGACGACTTCGCCTTCTCGCCGGCGGTCAGCGCGACGATCGCCGAGCTGGCCGGCGAGGGGCGGCTGAACGCCACGAGCTGCATGACGCTGATGCCCAACTGGGCGACGGACAGCGCGTTGCTGCAGGGGCTGTCGCCGCAGGTCGCGATCGGGCTTCACCTCGTCCTGACCGAGGAGCGCCCCGTGACCACAATGCCGAAACTGGCGCCATCGGGCACGTTGCCGACCATCCAGACGCTGGAGCGACAGGCGACCAAAGCCGACCTGCCGCTCGCCGAGATCGCCGCCGAGGTGGAGGCGCAGTTCGACCGGTTCGAACAGGCCATGGGCCGCGCGCCGGCGTTCGTCGACGGACACCAGCACAGCCATGCGCTGCCGCAAATCCGGGAGGTGGTGCTCGACATCGCCGCGCGTCGTGCGCCGGATGCGTGGCTGCGCACCAATGAGGACGCGCTGCCGGCCCTGCTGGCGCGGCCGTTCCGGGGCAAGGCATTGGCCAGCGCCTGGCATTCGCGCGGCTTCCGCGCAGCGGCGGCGCGGCGGGGGCTGGCCTGCAATCGGGGCTTTGCCGGCCATTACGACTTTCGCAGCGACTATGCCGCACTGTTCCCCTCCTTTCTCCGCCAGCCGGGGGAGGCGCATCTGGTGATGTGCCATCCGGGCGCGGGCGAGCGGGCGGGCGATGCGATCGCGGCGGCGCGTCCGGTCGAGGCACAGGCGCTGCGCCGTCTGCCGCTGACACAGCTCGCGGCGGATCGGGGTTTGACCTTTCCCACCTGAATGCCGCATCAGCCCTGACGATGAGCGGCGGTCTTCAGGCGTTGATCCTCGAACAGCGGCCGGCGCTGCTCCGGCTGCTCGTCGCGCGTCTGGGCAGCCATGCCGAGGCGGAGGATGTGCTGCAGGACATGTGGCTGCGCATCGATACCATGGTCGACCGGCCGATCGACCAGCCCGCCGCCTTCCTGTTCCGGGTCGCCGCCAATCTGGCGACCGATCGGCGGATCGCGATGCAGCGCCGCACCGCGCGCGACAGCGCCTGGCACGCGGTACAGCCGGGGGCGGAGGAATGGCCCGACACCGAACGCCAACTGATCGCGCGCGACCAGCTGGCCCGGGTCGAGGGCGCGATGGCCGACATGCCCGAGCGGATGCGCACCGCGCTGCGCCTGTCCCGCTTCGAGCAGCAGCCGCAGCGCCGGATCGCCGAGACGCTGGGGATCAGCGTCAGCGGGGTCGAAAAGCTGCTGCGCCGGGGTTTCCGGCGCTTGATCGAGGCGGCCGGGGACGATGGTGCGGATCGGGGCGATCGGCGTCGTCTTGATGATGAAGGGACCGGTTGATGATGAAGGAAGGGGCGGGCGGTGGCCACTGACGCGACGATCATCGACACGGCGATCGACTGGCATCTGCGCCAGCCGGAGATGACCGCCGACGACTGGATGGCGTTCGTCACCTGGCTGGAGGCGGACCCGGCGCATGCCGCCGCGTTCGACCGGGTGGCGATGGTCGACCGCGCGATCCCGCCGGCCCCGACCCCGCTGGAGGCCGCGAATGACGATGCGGCGCCGGTCCGGCGCTGGCGCGGCGTGATCGGCGGGTCGGTGGCGGCGGCCGTCGCGGCGGCGCTGCTGGCCCCGGTGATGCTGGCGCAGCGCCCCGACCCCTACAGCGTTGAGACGGCGGCGGGCGAGCGGCGCGTCGTCGCGCTGGGCGATGGCACCCGGATCGAGATGAGCGGCGGCACCCGGCTGACGCTCGACCATCATGACGACCGGATCGCCGCGCTCGATCGCGGGCAGGCGCTGTTCACCGTCCGGCACGATGCCGCGCGCCCCTTCACCCTGACGGCGGGGGGCGTGGCGGTGCGCGATCTGGGCACGGTGTTCGACGTCGCGCGTGATGGCCCCCGCCTGGCGGTGCAGGTGGCATCGGGTTCGGTCATGGTCCAGCCCGATCGCGACCGCATCACCCTGACCCCCGGCCAGACGCTGTTGACCGACGAGGCCAGTGGCCATGCCGTGCGGGGCACCGTCGCCCCGGCGGATGTCGGCGGCTGGCGACAGGGTCGGATCGCGCTGACGGGCGCGACTCTGGGCGATCTGGCGTCGGCGTGGCGACGTCTCTATGGGACGCGCCTGAACCTGACGGGGGCATTGGCGCAGCGCCCGTTTACCGGCATGGTCGCGCTGACGGGGAAGGCGGAGCGCGACGTGCCTCATGTGGCGGCGCTGATCGGGGCGGACTGGCGACGCAATGGCGAGGACTGGATCATCGAGGCGCCGGGCGGTTCGTCCCGCTAGGCCGCATGCGCTGATCCTGGCCGCGATCGTCGCGGGCCTCGCCACGCCCGCCGCCGCGCAGCCCGCGCCGCGCCTTGCCATTCCCGCAACGACGCTCGACCGCGCGCTGACGCTGCTCGGTCGGCAGGCGGGTGTGGATATAGCCAGCCTCGATCCCGGCCTGGCACGGGTGCGGACGCCGGCGGTGACGGGGGCGGTCTCGGCGGCGGCGGCGCTCGGCCGCTTGCTGCGGGGGTCGGGCTATCGTGCCGAGCGGATCGACGCGCGCAGCTTTCGCGTGGTGCGCGACACGGCACCTGTCCGTCGAGCGCAGCCCGAACGACGCGGCACGCCCGTTCCGCGCGCCGACCTACCGCCGCCCGTCACCACCAGCGCCGACATCATCGTCACCGCCAGCAAGCAGCGCGTGTCGCTGCTGCGCTATCCCGGCAGCCTGTCGACGGCCGGTCACGCCATGCCGCCCGGCGCGCCGGCCCCGGATCTGGGCACGCTGGCCCGCGTCTCCCCCATTCTCCAGACGACCGGCTTCGGTCCCGGCCGTGACAAGGTTTTCATTCGCGGCATCGCCGACAGCAGCTTCATCGGCGCGACCCAGTCGACCGCCAGCGTCTATTTTGGCGATGTCCAGCTGGGCTTTTCCGGCGCCGATCCCGCGATCCGCCTGTACGACATGGCCGGGGTGGAGGTGCTGGAGGGGCCGCAGGGGACGCTCTATGGCGCGGGCGCGATCGGGGGCGTCATCCACCTGATGCCCAATCCGGTCGATCTGCGCCATGCCGACGGCAGCATGACGGCGGGCGTCACGGCGACGCGCGGCGGCGCGGGCGGTGCCGATCTGGCCACGACGCTCAACCTGCCGCTGATCGCCGATGTCGCAGGGGTTCGCGGCACTCTATATCGGGTGCGGGACGGCGGCTATATCGACGATGCCTATCGCGGCGCGCGCGACGTGAATCGGGTTGATACGCAAGGGGGACGGCTGGCGCTGCGGGTGGTGCCGGGGGCCGGGTGGACCGTCGATCTGGGCGGGCTGTACCAGTCGATCCGCGCCGCTGATGCGGGCTATGCCGAGCGCCAGGTCGGCGATCTGGCCCGGCGATCGGGGCTGGCCCAGCCCTATGACAACGACATCCTGCTGGGCAGTATCGGCGTCACGCGCCGGTTCGACAGCGGGCTGGAACTCGTGTCCGCCACGGGGCTGGCGGCCGCATCGGCCGATGATCTGTTCGAGGCGTCGCGCCGGCAGGCGGGGGCAGGGGCGCCGATCATCTATCAGACCCAGCGGACCAAGCGGTTGCTCAGCCATGAGATGCGGCTGTCGCGACATGGCGCGGATGGCAGCTCCTGGGTCGTCGGGCTGAGCCTGCTCGACAATCGCGACAGCCAGAACCGCGCCTTCGGTTTTGCCGCGACCCCGATGGAGATCATCGGCGTCACCAACCGCACGCGCAGCGCCTCGCTGTTCGGGGAGGCGAGCATCGCGGTGCGGCCCGACGTCACGCTGACGCTGGGCCTGCGCGCCACCCAGGCGCGGACCGATGGCGACCCGTCCTTCCGCCCGCGATCGCAGAATTTCATCGCCGGCCAGTTGACCCGGCGTGTCGATCCGACCGTGGCCTTCTCGTGGAAGCTGGCCCCTGAGCTGGCGATGTTCGGGCGGGTGCAGACCGGCTTTCGCACCGGCGGCCTGGCGGTGGCGCGCCTGATCGGCCGTGTCGCCGATTTCCGGCCCGATGCGATCATCCTGGCTGAGCTGGGCCTGCGCCGCTTGCGCCAGGGGCCAACCGGCGTCGCCTTCACCGCCACCCTGTCGCAGGCGCGGTGGCGCGACATCCAGGCCGATCTGGTGACGCGGCGCGGCCTGCCCTATACCGCCAATATCGGCGACGCCCGGATCGGCGCGGTCGAGGGCATGGCGGACTGGGTGCCGTTCGCCGGGTTCGACGCGACCCTGTCCTTCCTTTATACCGGCAACCGGGTGTGCGGCGCGCTGGCGGATACGTCGCTGCGCGACAATCGCCGCCTGCCCGATACCCCACCGATCGCCGTCAGCGGCGCGCTGCGTTACGAATGGGCGGCCGGGGCACGAAGCCGGCTGGGCGTCGCGGCAAGCGCTTCCTATGTCGGCCGCTCCGTGCTTGGCGCGGGCGATCTGTTCGATGTTACCCAAGGCCGCTACGGCGTGGCGGATGCGTCGGCCTGGTGGACGCAGGGTCGATCGACCGTGACCCTGTCGGTGGACAATGCGCTCGACGATAGCGGCAATCGCTTCGCCTCCGGCAACCCGCTGATCTTGAGCGCTCGCGATCAGACGACGCCGCTCCGGCCCGTCAATGCGCGTCTTGGCGTAAAGATCGGGTTTTGAAGTACTTGCCGTCGGCGAGTTTCCACTGGCCGCCATGTCAGTCGTGACTTTCAAAGCCACAGCCCTTTTGCAATCGTCGCTGTCGTCATAGCGGTAACATTTTAACAATCCGGTAAGAGTGTCAGGGATAAGCGCCCCCTCGCAGCACCGGCTCGTGCCGCTGCACTCATGGGGGGAATGATTTCGTGAATGTGACGAATTCCGCATCTTCGGCGCTGCGCGTCGGGATTTCGACGGCCGCCTTGCTGATCGCGATGGCCACCCCGGCCTATGCGCAGGAGACGGCGACGACGGCACCGGCGACGGAGGCCACCGACCAGAGCGCGACGCCGGAAACGCCGGCCGAGCAGAATGTCCAGATCAAGAAGGCGCCGGTCGCCCCCGACGCCGGACAGGCCGGGACGGTCGTCGTCACCGGCACGCTGTTCCGCGATTCGAACGCCAGCTCGATCTCGCCGGTCACCGTCCTGACCTCGCAGACGCTGTTGCGCGCCAACATCACGACCGCGCAGGACGCGATCCGCTCGGTCTCGGCGGACAGCGCCGGGTCGATCTCGACCGGTTTCCGCAACGGCTTCTCGGCCGGCGGCGCGGCGGTGTCGCTGCGTGGTCTGGGCGTATCGTCGACCGTGGTGCTGATCGACGGCCTACGCTCGGCGAACTTCCCGCTGAACGATGACGGCCACAACGCCTATGTCGATCTGAACTCGATCCCGTTCAGCACCATCGACCGCATCGAAGTGCTGAAGGACGGCGCCTCCTCCACCTACGGCGCCGACGCGATCGGCGGCGTGGTCAACCTGATCAGCCGCAAGAACGTCCAGGGCATCGAGGGATCGGTCCAGGGCGGCACGACCGAAAAGGCGGACGGCGCACGCTACCGCGCGACGCTGACCGCCGGCATCGGCGACTATCGCGAGCAGGGCTTCAACTTCTATGTGAACGGTGAATATACCTATGACGGGTTCATCACCAATAACTCGCGCGGCTATCCGTTCAACACGCTGGACCTGCGCCCGAGCGGACTGTCGGACCGTAACCGCAACGATGACTCGCTGCTGGCGGCCAACCCGCAGGCCGTCGTCACCCGCGTAAGCCAGACCGACCTCAACAATCCTCTCGCCGGTCAGGTCGGGGCGCCCCCGACCAACCAGTATCAGCTGCTCAACCCCAATGCCTGCCCGTTCGGCACCTTCACGGTGACCTCGGGCGCGGCGCAGGGCACCGGCTGCGCGCATAATCTGCCCGCCGAATATTCGATCATCCAGCCGCGTCAGCAGCGTTACTCGACCACCGCGCGCCTGAACGTCCGCCTGGCGGAAGGCTGGGAGGCGTTCGCCAGCGCCAGCTTCTCGCATTCCGAGGTCGACATCCGGGGCACTCCGGCGGGTATCCGTCAGACCCAGCCCTTTGGCGGCTCGGCCGCGCTGGCATCCACCAGCCCGGGCATCGTCCTGCCGGTCTATGTCTGCGCGAGCGGCATCAACTGCGCCAATGCGGCGGACCGCCGGCTCAACCCGAACAACCCCTATGCCGCGGCCTTTGCGAACAATCCGGGGCAGGGTGCGGCGCGCATCTACTATCTGTTCGGCGACATCCCGGCGGGCAGCCACCGCTATGTCGACGTGTTCCGCACCACGGCAGGCATTTCGGGCGATCTGGGCGGCGGCTTCAAGTTCCGTCTGAACGGCGTCTATGCCCGCGATTATCTGAGCGTGACTCAGTTCGGCGCGATCAACATCCAGGGCCTGCTGGGCGCGATCAACACGGGCGCCTACAACTTCGTGAATCCCGAGCAGAATAGCGCGGCGGTGCGTGCGCAGGTCTCGCCGATCCGCACCACCCCGTCCTATTCGACGGTCGCAACCATCGGCGGCTCGCTGCTGAAGTCGCTGATGGAACTGCCGGGTGGCGATCTGAATGTCGGCGCGGGCTTCCAGCTTCGCCGCGAGACGCTGATGAATCGCAACCAGAATGCGGACCTCAGCTATTACGGGCTGAACACCTCGTCGGCCCAGGGGCGTCAGACGGTGACCGCCGGCTTCTTCGAAGTCGACATGCCGTTCCTGCGCGAGTTCGACCTGAACGTGTCGGGCCGCTATGATCACTACTCGCAGGGCTATGGCCACTTCTCGCCCAAGGTCGGCATGAAGTTCACGCCCGTCGAGCAGTTCTCGCTGCGCGCAACCTATTCGCAGGGCTTCCGCGCACCGACCTTCGCCGAGAACAATCCGGCCAGCAGCTATTCGGGCTTCTCGTCCTTCGCGCCGCCCGCGGGCTTCGTGAACGCGCATCCGGGCAACCCGGCCTATACGAACAGCTACAATATCGGCAGCGGCGCGACCGGCAATCCGGACATCATGCCCGAGGTATCGCGCAGCTTCACCGTCGGCACGATCTTCCGCCCGACGCGCTGGTTCAACCTGACGGTCGACTATTACAACATCAAGAAGTCGAACCTGATTGTCAGCGGGCCGAAGCGCGCCGAGGCGATCGACGCCTATTATGGGCAGACCAACGTCGCGGCGGCCTGCGCCGCGCTGGCGGCGGTGGGCCAGGGCTATCGCTGCAACGTCATCGACGCGCCCGATCCCGTCAACCCGAACGCGCTGCCGCGTCTGCTGGTGTTCGACGTGCCCTATGTCAACGCCAACTATCAGGTCAGCTCGGGCATCGACATGCAGATGAACCTCAGCGTGCCGCTGACCGGCGACGCCCGCTTCACCAGCCGCCTGGACGTCACCCGCGTGATCCAGCTCGACCTGGTGACGCCGGATGGCGTGGTGCAGAAATATGCCGGTACGCTCGGGCCGTACGAGCTGTCGTCGGGCGGCGGCACGCCGCGCGTTCGCGGCAACTGGCAGAACGCGCTGGAGGTCGGCAAATTCTCGCTGACCGCGACGACCTATTATGTCGGACGGATCAAGCAGGTCGCGGCCGACCGGATCAAGCCCGTCAACGGCGTGATCGACCTGTCGTGCGCCAATGCGCTGGACCCGCTGCCCAAGGGTGGCGACGCCTGCTACATCCGGCCGTTCGTCTATGTTGATCTGAACGCCGGGGTCCGGGTCAACGACCAGTTCCGGTTCTTCTTCAACATTCAGAACCTGACCAATGCCCGCGCACCGCTGGCGGCGGCGGCCTATACCAGCAACCCCAATTATCTCAGCAGCTGGCATTATGCCGGACTGGTGGGGCGCAGCTTCAGCGCCGGGGCCAACTTCAACTTCTGATGAAGCACGGATGAGCAAGGCGCACCGGGACGGCCATCAAGCCGACCCGGTGCGCTTTGGCGTTCCGGGTCATGGGGGAAGCCGAAGAGGATAGGGCGGTCCTGTTACGGGTGTTTTCCAGAAAAACGACGATGTTGTGAAAAAAGCGGTTGACGGTAAAAAGGGACCCGCCTAGAGGGGTTTCACCGCAGCGGTGGCCGACACGGCCGACCGAGGCAGTCACGACAGACTGGCACACTGGGCGCCCTGGGAACGGGGA
>SXGS01103459.1_pt1 | contig 12165 bp, 10 predicted proteins | sample 3174681 | NCBI WGS metagenome assembly SXGS01 (sample SAMN11356861, study PRJNA531348) | freshwater metagenome | isolation source: freshwater sample F1-80 | place: China: Fuxian Lake, Yuxi | collected 2017-12-25
GTGAAGCCGGCCGTGGCTTCGCCGTCGTTGCCCAGGAAGTTCGGGAGCTCGCGCAACGCTCCGCCAAGGCGGCCAAGGAGATCAAGGATCTTATCCAGAACTCCGCAAGCGAGGTGGCTTCAGGGGTCAAGCTGGTCAGCGATACCGGTGGGGCGCTGACATCGATCAGTCAGCTCATCGTCGAGATCAACGACCATGTCGTTGCCATTTCGACGGCGGCGCGCGAACAGTCGTCCGGTCTGGTCGAGGTGAACAGCGCCGTGAACGGCATGGACCAGATGACCCAGCAGAACGCGGCGATGGTGGAGGAAAGCAGTGCAGCCGCCTCGACGCTGTCGACGGAAACAGACAAGCTGCGCGGCATGATCGGGCAGTTCAATCTCGGCAACCAGCAGTCCGGTGCGTCTTCCCACCGGATGAACCGGGCCGCCTGACCGTCCAGACGCACATCCCCGCGACCGGTGACCTTGTGTCATCCGTCGCGGGCCGTCGATCCGCGCGACACGAGCTGGAAGCCGAGATCGACGACCTTTGCCGGATAGGCGCCCGATCCGGAGGCGCGGATGATCATGTCCACGGCGCGGTAGCCGATCTCGTAACGGGGAACGCGCACCGAAGTGATCCCCGGAAAGGCAAAACCGGCATATTCGAGATCGTTGAAGCCGCAGATGCCGAAATCATCGGGGACGCCGAGACCGCGCCTCTGGCATTCGAACAACACGCCGAGCGCAATGTCGTCATTGTGGCAGAAGGCGGCATCGGCATCCGGAAACTCGCTCCTCAGCCGATCCAGCAGATGACAGCCGAGGCCAACGCTCGTGCTGCTGTCGATCGAGAGCACGAGGGCAGGATCATAAAGCCCGGCTTCCTCCAGCACGGCCTGAAAGCCTTCCTGTCGGCGCCGGGCACGAAAATCCCAGGCACCACCCAACATGGCAATGCGTCTGTAGCCCTTCGCCAGCAGATGCCGCGTCGCCGTCTCGCCAGCCAGACGGTGGTCGATCCCAACCGCCATATCCGTCGGCTGGCGGCTGATATCCATGACCTCGACCACGGGACACGGCGCGCGACGCAGGAGATCGTCGATCGCGGGATCGCCGATCTGGCCGACATGGATGAGGCCGGCGGGGTTCTGTGACATGAAGAAGCGCAGCTGGTGCAGCTGATCTTCGCTGTCGCTGTCTGCGCTGGCATATTGAATGCGCAGATCGGAGGGACGAACGCGATCCTCGATACCGCGGATGAGGGCGAGGAAGGCGTGGCTGGTCAGGCCGGGCGAGAGCACGCCGACGAGACCGCTGTTCTTGCTGGCAAGGGCACGGGCCGCGAGATCGGGTACGTAGCCCATCTCTTCGACGACCTTGAGGATCGTGTCCCGCAGTTGCGGTGAGACCTTTTCGGGATCGCGCAGGGCCCGGGAGACGGTGATCGCGCTGACACCGGCCCTTTGGGCCACGTCCGAAAGGGTCACCTTGTCCTGGCGCTGACGACGTTTTCTCGTCCCTGGGATCATGCTCACCCAACCATTTCGATTGCAATCAATGGTGGCATTTTCAGCCGGGCCGATCCCTGCCTGTGTCGCCGAATACAATTCAAGATAGACTAATCTGCGTTCCTCAGCAATGACTTGCTGAGCCAATCCCCATCTGGGAGCGAAATCGGAGATGCGTATCCACTACCACTGTTTGCAGGATATACAACTTGACCGGGCTAGAGATAAGGCAAGCAGACGACGCAGTTAGACTGCGGGGCAGCCTATTAACGGGCACAAGTGGGGGAGATTTCGGGAAATCAAACTGGTCGGAGTGGAGTGATTCGAACACTCGACCCCCACGTCCCGAACGTGGTGCGCTACCAGACTGCGCTACACTCCGTGACCAGCGGCGCTTCTATAGACCAGCGATTTTCGTTTCACAAGCAGGGAAACGCAAAAAGCAGCGAGAAAGTTGAAGTTTTCGTGACGGGGCCGGCATGTTGCTGAATTCATTGGCTTAAGAGTCGCTGATCGACAGCTGTCCGCAAGGCTGCAGGGATCGTCTGGCGCTGGAGCGGCGCGCCGTTGCGGGCAAGTCACCGTCGTAAAAATTGCGTCGCACAAGGAGCCACGACCATTTCGTCTGTGCCGGTTTCGCAGTAAAGCAGGTGTGGGCCGAATGCGCCCGGCGGCATGGCGCCGACGACGGCCCTCATGGGGTTCAAGGGACAGTGACAATGAATTTGCTGAAAAGCACGACGACGGGACTGATCGCAGCGCTTTGCCTTTCTGCTGCAGGCTGCACGACGGTGGGTGGAGCACCGACGAACGAGATCGAAACGCGCTGGAACGGGCAACAGGCAGGCGCCTTCTTCGCCAAGTTCGGACCGCCGGTCTCGGATGCGGCCTCCGGCGCGGCGACGCTCTATACCTGGCGCGGTGGCTTCAAGACCCGCGTCGTGCCGGCGACATATGAGGATCTCGGCGACGGAAAGAGGGGCAAGCTGCTCACCCGCGCGCGCACCGAATATCTGCGCTGCGAGGTCCAGCTGACAGTCTCTTCCGACTACATCATCCGCAGCGTTCGCACGGTCGTCGACCGACCGGGCACAAATGGCGGCAAGAGCTATTGCGCGGAATTCCTGACGGCAAGCTGATATCCCCGCGCGCTTCAGAAAATGGAAAAGCCTCCCGCCAGCATGGCGTGGAGGCTTTTTCTTTCCAGGTCCGGTCCAACCGGACGGGCTTCGTGGCATGCGCCGTGCACCAATCGCCGCCGGGGCCTCATGCCCTCTGAACACCCGGTCTATGGCGTGCGCGGGAGGACGCCGTGGATGACGCCCTCCCCGATACGCAATACAGAAACCGAGCGCTTCGCGACGCACTACCTTGGTGGAAGCGCATTCTTTATAGGGAGATCAAGGTTAACAGTTACCTTACAACCGGCAGAATTTATGGTTAATTTTCAGTGACCTAGCCGCCAAGGGAAATGCCGCGGCCGCAGGGCTCCGCTCCCTTGCAAAAAGCCTTGAAAACCAGGGGCAACAGCGTTTCGTGATCATGTGCGCACTTGACGATGTTCTTGTTTTGTTCAAGATCGCGGACATGACCCAGACGATCGATACCCTTGGAAAAGCGCTTCGCCACAACATGCTGGTGGTTGCCACCTGTCGCGAATGTCAGAACCAGGGGCGGTTTCTCGCCAAGGATCTCGCCACCTTCTACGGCCACGGCCGCGACCCGTTCTCGCTCAAGTTCCGCTGCAAGCAATGCGACACGCGAAACTGCAAGATCACCCTGATGGACAACCCCTATGACCGCACACCGGAGACCATCGTCTGGCGCCCGGTGAAGGTGAAGCTATGAGCTTCACACCCTGATATTTGGGGAAATTCGCGAAAGTACGACAGGTCCGTATTTCTACGGAGACGCCTTCACCAAGGCGTTAAGGATTTCGAAACCATAAAGATTGTGACGGTCATTTCTTGTGAGTGACTTCTGAGCTCTCTTTTCAGGCGATCCTTTTCCATGACGAGCATCCTCACCAATTTTTCGGCCATCACAGCCTTGCAGACCCTCAGAAGTCTTGCCACCGACCTCAAGGAAACCCAGGAGCGCGTCAGCTCCGGACTGCGCGTCGCAGCAGCGGCCGATAATGCCGCCTACTGGTCGATCTCGACCACCATGCGATCCGACAGCATGGCGATCTCTGCGGCGGCGGACGCGCTGGGGCTGGGGGCAGCGAAGGTTGATACGGCCTATGCCGGCATGACCTCGGTGATCGACGTGCTCACGAAATTTCAGGCGCGTCTGGTGGCGGCGACCGAAGAAGGCGTCGACAAGGGGAAGGTCCAGGCAGAACTGGACCAGATGAAGGATCAGGTGCAGTCGATTGCCGAGTCCGCCAGCTTCTCGGGGCAGAACTGGCTGACCACCGATATCGCCGACATGTATGACGTCGACATCAACAAGACGCAGGTCGTCTCTTCCTTCGTGCGCGATGCCAGCGGCGGCGTTGCGACGAAGACCATGACCGTCGACCTGTCGAAGATCTCGCTGTTCAACAGCGCACAAGGCGGGCTGCTGCAGCAGGACGCGCGGGATATCGATACCATCGGAGGGATGCGAACCCTGTATCATTACGGCGACGGGACGCAGGTATGGATACCGGAAGCAAATAGCGCAACTTATGCGACGTTGCATTCCCTCGTCTTTTCTGGACCGCTTGATCTGACCGGCGTCGGAGACGCGATCACTTTCGATGTTACCGTCGACAAGGACGAGCCCTCGCACGGTATTTCGGCGCCTTATCATCCAGGGAAAACCACGGTAGGCGTCACCATCGACAAAGCATTCTTGGACACCCATTTTCCTACCTGGAACGGTGTAATCGATGACTATAGAGACTTTTCGCAGGCATTGAGCCGGGCCCTATCTCTGGCCAACACGGGCGCCGCCGCCGGCCTCTATTACGGCAGTAGCTACCCGAACGGTACGGTTCCGAATGAATACTGGGTCCGCACACAGGAGAGTTCGGGACTCGACGGCTCCTACATCGAGATCAGCAACCTGACTTCGCAGGTCTCTTCGGGATCGCATGGTCTTAGCAACAGCGCGGCTCAGGCACCGCGCGGTTCTGAAATGACACTGGATTTCACCGATTTTCAGGCCTTCCGCGACGGCGAGGATCCAGACGGGATCGAGGTCAGCTTCAGCTTCTACGTGAACGGCGCAACGCCAAAGACCTATTCCTTCGACCGCACCTACGTAAACAACCTGCTGGGTAAAACTGACGGTAGCATTTCAAATGCATCCGAGATGGTGACACTGCTAACCTCACTGATGCAGGCCGACTGGCCGGATGTGATCATCAGCGACGCCGGGTCCACCGTTTCGCTGGTGCTCGATCCGCTGGCCGACCGCAATGCCGGCATTGGTTCGCGCATCGGCTTCAGCAATATCAATGTCAGCCACGAACCGATCCCGACGCTCAACTTCCTCGAGATCGACATCGTGCAGAACCCGAACATGGTGCGGACCTATATCGACTACATGGACAAGGCGACGGCACGCGTCGTGGACGCGGCCGCAACGCTGGGAGCGCTGCAGACACGCATCGACATGCAGGCGGAATTTGCCGCCCGGCTCGCGTCCAACATCGACAGCGGGATCGGCCGCCTTGTTGATGCCGACATGAACGAGGAATCGACCAGGCTGAAGGCCCTGCAGACCCAGCAGCAGCTTGCGGTGCAGGCGCTTTCGATTTCCAACACCGCACCGGACATGCTGGTTCAGCTCTTCCGCTGAGCAGCATCGCTTGTGATCAGCTTAGCGCCGACCGGTCGATATGCGCGGCGATCAGCATGGCCACGAGATGCACCGTGTTGCGCGCGCCAAAACGCTGCTTCATCTTATCCAGCCTGTGCTCGACCGTACGATGCGACAGGCCAAGCAGGACGGCGATTTCCTTGGCCGTGGAGCCCTCAATCAGAAGCTGGACGATCGCTTCATCGGACGTGTCCAGCGTCTCGCGGGCTTGCGGTTGGCCGAGCAGGAATTGCGCATAGGATGAGGAAATCACCCATTGCGAGCCATTGGCATTCTTCTGCGGAAGAAGGATGCGATCATAGCCAAGGCTGACCCCGAGCAGACGAGTCTTGACCAGTTCGGTTGCAGGCTGCTGTCGTTCGACCACTTCCTTCAGATGCGGGATGACCGACCGCTCCATATAGGCGCGGTCCTTGAAGTCGCCGACACGACAGTCGCTGAAGAGGCCGTTGATGTTGATGATGCGGGACGTGAAGCCGGAATGGCGAACGGTGCGCATATACCAGTCGAGCGGATCCGGACCCGTCACCTCGAACACGGTCAGGCGCATCTTGATGGACAGCAGATCCAGGACACCGCGATAGACGTCCTCGGCCCGGACGGGCCGTTCCGGCGATGTCTTGATCCAGGCGTCGAGCATGCGGCCGACAACGACAGAGAAGGATGCTACGCGGGCCATGAACTCAATGCATTAATCAAGTGACACATCTTGGTACAGCCCAAAGTCGAAACTCGCAATCTTCGAATGTGCTAACTCGAAAAATACAACCTCTCTCGCCGAGAGGTTGAGCCGGGTGACAGGCCTTGAAATGAATGCGTGACGGCCATCACTTTTGTCACTCATTCGCAAGCGAATTCAACTAACCTTAACCATAAGCGGGAGAGAACGGTTTTAATTGAAACTAATGGATTATGCGGGGCACCAGTGGGGGAAAGTTCGGTCATCATCTATGTTCCTCCAGTTCTGTTCGGTCTGGTTGCCGTCACCTTTCTCGTCCTGTGGCGACAGAAGATTGTGACCAACTGGCAGTGGGGCGCCGGCTTCGGCCAGACTGCCCTCGGCTTTTCGCTCTCCACCTTTCCGATTGAACCGATCTTCGACGCCTTTGCCACCGGCATGATCTTCATCGGTGCCGCCTATTGCTACAGCAGCGCAGTGTTCGAGCATTTCCAGGCGCCGTCATTCGACCGCGAACGCCGATGGTTCGTCGCCGCCTATACGCTTCTTCTGGTCTACTGCATCTTCATCCTGGAAAGCCTGCGCTACCAGATCTTCCTGACCGATATCGCCTTCGCGTGCCTCATCGGGCTGGCACTCACCATGGCAATCCCAAGGGTCAGGCGCAGCGTCGACAAGATCCTCCTTGCGTCGATCGGACTTGTCCTTGTCGATACCGTGGGGCGCGCGGTCTATTTCTTCTTCCTCTACGGAGATGCCAGCGACGATTTCGGCGATTTCGTCGACTCCGCCTACAATCTTGCGGTCCACATCACGACGATCACCATCTGTATGACCTTCCCCTTCTCGGCACTGGTGGCGAGCGGTGTCTCTGCGATGGAACGACATCGGCAAGCTGCGGAGCGGGACCCGATGACGGGCTTGCTCAACCGTCGCGGCTTTGAGACGGCGCTGTGCGAGCTCGGCGGATCCGGATTGCACGAGGGGGCCGTCCTGGTCTGCGATATCGACCACTTCAAGCAGATCAACGATACGCTTGGTCATGCCACCGGCGACGCCGTCATCTCGGCTGTCGCCGATATCTTGCGTCAGGTCACGGATGCGAACGCCGTTGCTGCGCGTTTCGGCGGGGAGGAATATGTGGTGTTTCTGCCAGGCACGCCCGTTGCGAAAGCGCGCGCATCGGGAGAGCGGATCCGGCAAACAGTGTCGGAGAAGGACTGGCGGTTTTTCGGCCTTGTCCGGCCTGTCACCGTCAGCATCGGGATCGATCGGATCCGTCCGGATGAAACCGATCCGCATGCCGCCATCGCACGGGCGGATCGGGCGCTTTATGCAGCCAAGGCGGCGGGTCGCAATAGGGTTTTGGAGGCAGGTGAGCTGACCGATTTGCGCGCATCGGGATTGGCGTCCGCCTGAGCCGCTTCACGGCTTGGTTCAACGCAGATCCGGATAGCCCGCTGCGATCGCCGCCTGTTCATGCGCGAGCAGGATGTCGTAAGTCCCCTCCTCCAGCACGACCACGTCCTTAAGGCCAAGCGTCTGACGGACACCTTCGAGTTCGGGTGAAGCGATGGCGGCCTTCAGCGCGGCCCGGAGCGCGGCGATCTCGTCATCGGTTGCCGACAGCCTGGTGATGAAGGGCAGATTGGGGCCGCGCGGGGTTTCAGTGAGGATGACAAGGCCTTCGATCTGTTCCGGGGCATGGCGGCGCAGGAGATCATAGGTGATGCAGTCGATTGCCGCGAGATCGGCCCGACCATTTCGCACCGCCTCGATGCTGGCGAGATGGCCGCCGGTCTCGAGGATCTCGGCGAAGAAGGCTCGGCCGCCGGCATGCGGGGCGATTGCCGCGCGCAGCAGATTGTAGCCGGAATTGCTGCCGGTTTCGTTGATCGCTGCCCTCAGTCCCCGGCAGGCTGCAAGGTTTGCCGGTGCGTCCATCTGTCTGACGATTATGAAACTGCACATGTCAGCGCCGGAGCAGCCCGGCACCTCGTAGACCGGGGTGGCGACGAGGCGGACCCTGCCCTTCAGATGTTTGACGAAGGGGAAGCCGCAGGTCTGGGCAAGCACGAGGCGCGGATCGAGCCAGGCCTCGTGGTGGGGCAAGGTCTCGTCCAGGGTCTCCGGCAGGCCGACCATGCCTGCACTGCGCAGATGGTCGCGCAGGAAGGCCCAGAACGTGCGCTGCGCCTCGACCACCACGGATGGCGCGACATACATCCGAAGGCTTGCGAGACCGTTTTCAGGAGCCGCTGTCAGGAGTGCCTCGGATGGGTCGGGCGGTCGTGTTGCCGGAAGAGGAAACGGCGCGCGACATCGAAATAGCCGCGATAGACCAGACCACCGTTCAGCCGCACGAGGAAATCGCGGTGGCGCTCATAGATGCCGGGGAGCATGTACCACGGCAGTGCCGGCACGCGGTGATGCAGCACATGCAGGTTGTTGTAGAGGAAGAGCAGGCCGAAGAGCGGGCTTCTCTCGACGATCGCCGTGCGCTCCTCGTGATTGTCGGCGAAGCGGTGTTCGGCATAGGAGCGCAGACGCGACAGCGCCGTGCCGCAATAGACGAAGCCGAAGAAGAAGAGCAGGAAAGGCATGTCGCAGACAACGAGCACCCACCAGAGCACGACGACCACACCGACACCATGCCAGGCCCAGAGGCGCCGGCTACCACCCTCGCCGCGGATCACCTTGATCGCCTCGTGCCAGAGAAAGGAGGCGAGGATGATGGCCGGACCAACCGTCAGGCGGCCGATCAGAGTCAGATTGAATTCCCACAGCGTGCGACCAGCCCAGCCGAAACGGTCCCAGTCCCTGGCGGTGAAATAGTAGGATTCCGGATCCTCGATCGGATCGGTCAGATGCTCGTCGCGGTGATGGGCGAGATGGCTTTGCTTGTAGACATGGTAGGGCAGCCAGAGCGAAATCGGCGGGACGCCGATCGCATCATTGATCAGCTCGTGGCGGGTCGGATGATGGTGGATGACCTCATGCTGCAGCGACCCGTGCCAGGCAATCAGCCAGGCCCCCAAGGGCAAAAGGATCAGAAGCGGAATGTCGCGCCAGAAATAAGTGAGGGCGATAAATCCCCCGTAGATCAGACAGGCCAATGCGACGGTCGGCCATTCGATGCGCGCAATGCGCGGTATTGCGATCTCACCCTCGGCAAGATGTGCCATGCAGTCCCCATAGACGAATCCCCTATGGAAGGTCAGAGTAACTGTGTGCTTGCAGGCCTGATAGAATAAAAGCGGCAGAAAATGACGCGAAATGATCATAAAGCGGCGGAAATCGGCAAAAGAAGCAGATCCAGCCTTGGAGGGCGGCTCCTTTGATGGGTTGCGAGCAAGTCGACCGCATCCCGACATCTCCCGCGATTGAAACCATCTGGTGAATGGGATAAGCGAAAGCTTCATTCCATACTCAAATTTTAATCCGGTGACATCGAACGCCCCATGGCTGCAGAAACCAAGAGCCATCTCGAGGTTTTCCTCGAGAACAGAACGGCCCTGGTGAGCTATGCCGCCCGGCTCCTGGGCTCGCGTGACCAGGCGGAAGACATCGTGCAGGATGCCTTTCTGCGGCTGAAGCCGGAAGACGGGGTCGGCTACGCGCCACGGCAGATCCTTGCCTATCTCTACAGCATCGTGCGCAATCTCGCCTTCGATCAGCTGAAGCGGCGCAATGTCGAGACGCGCGGGCGCGATGTCGATCCGCCCTTCTGGATCCTGCCGCAGGATCCGGGCTCGCCCGAAGAGACGGTTCTTTTCGCCGACCAGGCCCGCGTGGCCCGTGAGGCGCTGGAGGGGCTGCCTGCGGATATGCGCCGGGCGATCGAACTCTACCGTATCGAAGGTTGGACGCTGGAGGCGATTGCGGGCGAACTCGGGATCTCGGTTGCGACCGCCCATCGGTTGATCCGCAGCGGCATGGTCAAGATCGCGCTCTCCATGGATCGGGCGAGCCATTGATGGGGGCGACACGGAAAAATGCCGGGGGAAAGATGAAAAAAAGCAGGGCGTCGATCGTATCTTCAACAGGCACGGAGAAGTGTGCGATAGGCGCTGTCCTGTCGCGCGGAGGCGGCGGATCACTTGCAGTCGTCGCACAACACGAACGCAGCAGTCAGGGAACGGTCGGCCGGTGAGCGTCACGGATCATCCACAGCAGCAGCAGGAGCGACTTCTCGAAGAGGCGATGGACTGGCTGATGCGCCTCAACGAGGCACCGACCGATGCGGCGCTGATCGCGGCCTGGGAAGACTGGCTGGAGGCCTCGGAGGCTCATGCCGGCGCCTGGGCTCGGATCTGTCGCACCTGGGCGGCCCTTGGCGACATGCCGACTGCCGCGCCGGAACCCGCCTTGCCGGTCATCGATGTCGCTCCAAACCGATCCGCTCAAGCTCGAGGCTGGCGCTTCTCGCGCCGCAGCCTCGGTATCGTCTCCGCCAGCTTGATGTCTGCGGCACTGGTCGCAGTCCTTGTTGCTCCTACCGTCCAGACACGCTTCGAGGCGGATTTCCGCACCGGGGTCGGCGAGACGCAGATCGTGACGCTGGCGGATGGATCCAAGGTGACGCTCGCTCCGGAAACGTCGCTGGCCGAGGACTTCGACGGCGGCGCGCGGCATGTCCGCCTCTTCTCCGGCGAGGCCTTTTTCGAGGTTGAGCGCGATACCGCCCGCCCCTTCGTCGTTGCGGCGCCAGATGCATCGGTCCGCGTGCTCGGCACGGCCTTCAGCGTGCGCGATACCGGTCACGGCACGCGGGTGGAACTGGCGCATGGGGCGATCGCGCTGACGCCGGATAAGGCAGAAGCCGGCGCCGAACTGACACTGCAACCCGGTGACGTGGTGAACGTCGAACGTGCCGACGGCAAGACGGAACGCAGCCAGGTCGCCCCCGCCGACATTGCGCTGTGGCGGACGGGTCAGCTTGCCATCACCGACCAGCCGCTGGGCGACGTCGTGGCGCTCATCCAGCGCCAGCACTCCGGCTGGATCGTCATGCCCGAGAGCGACATTGCCGCTCTCAGAGTGACTGGCCTCTATGATCTCAGCGACCCCGACAAGGCACTGATGGCGCTTGTCGCGCCCTTCGGGCTGCAGGTCCGCAAGGCCTCGCCCTATCTGCGGATCATCTCCAGCCGATAATTTTTACGTTCAATATCAATCGACTAGATGGGCATAGGCATACCAGACGCAAAAAATTCGGACGACGCTGAAAAACTTGTCTGAATTACTCGTATTTTCATCTAAGCAGAGCCCAGATCGGTTTCTGCATGGGAATGAGTATGCGTTCGACGAGACTGCCCGCGAAGCAGGACGCCTTGATCAGCGCGGCGTGGCGCCGCCGGCTGACGGCGACGGCTTGCGCGCTTACGCTTCTGGCGGGGGCCTCCAGCCTGCCGGTGGCGGCGCAGACGGCGGCCGGTAGCGAGACCGTGCAGGCTTATGACATTCCGGCACAGCCACTTGCGAACGCATTGCGCGCCTTTGGGCAGCAGTCCGGGCTGCAGGTGTCGCTCGCCGCGGAGCTTGCCCGCCACACGCGCTCGGCCGCCGTCTCCGGCGCCCTGACGATGGACACGGCGCTCGCGCAAATGCTCACCGGGACCGGCCTAGCCTATCGCATCGACAATGGCGTCGTCGTCATCGGCGAAACGTCGCCCGCCCTGCCCGGCGATATCTCCGCCACTGACGGCTCCACCGTGATCGACGAGATCAACGTGACCGATCGGCGGATCCAAGGCGGCGTCAGCACAGTCACTGTCGATGCCGACGCGCTTGCGCAGCGCAATCCGTCCGACATCGCCGATGTCTTCCGCGACACGGCGGGCGTCAGCGTCGGCAGCTCGATCGCGACGTCGCAGAAGGTCTTCGTCAACGGCCTCGAAGAGACGACGCTTGCCGTCACCATCGACGGCAGCCGGCAGAACAACCGCGTCTTCCACCACAATGCCACCAACCTGATCGACCCGGCGCTGTTGCGCAGCGTCACCATCGACGCCGGCATCGCGCCAGCCGATGCCGGTCCCGGCGCACTCACCGGCTCGATCGCCTATGAGACCCGGACCGTGAAGGACCTGCTGTCCGAGGATGGTTTCGGCGGACTGGTGTCGGAGACCTATGACAGCAACGCCGAGACCTTCACCACCGGGCTCGGCGGCTGGGCGATGCA
>SXGS01256291.1_pt1 | contig 12164 bp, 9 predicted proteins | sample 3174681 | NCBI WGS metagenome assembly SXGS01 (sample SAMN11356861, study PRJNA531348) | freshwater metagenome | isolation source: freshwater sample F1-80 | place: China: Fuxian Lake, Yuxi | collected 2017-12-25
AAAGTGCAACCGGAGCATTTTGGCGACGACGGTATCTTTGACCAGATTTATCAGCGCTGACACACAAATGTATGGTGACCGGATAAAAACATTTGCACTTTTTCGGCCCTGGCGCAGTATATAAAATCGATACATTGCCGCGGTCTCAATACCGCGGCTTTTTTTGCCGACCAAGCACCAGGAGCCTGTTTATGTCAGAGCGTAAAACCGCCAACGATTTTCATCCGGAAACAATGCGTTTGTTTGACCGTTATGTGCATGGCGATATCAGCCGGCGCGACTTTTTGCTTGGTGCTGCGAAGTTTACGGTCGCTGGTGTTACCGCTTTATCGGTGCTGGAAGCCTTAACGCCGAACTATGCGCTGGGTCAGCAGGTCAAGCCGGACGATAACAGTATCACCACCAGCTTTGTTGAATTCCCAAGCCCACAAGGCAATGGCACTGTGCGTGGTTATCTGGTGAAGCCGGCCAAAGCAACAGGGCCGCTGCCAATGGTGTTGGTCGTGCATGAAAACCGTGGCTTAAACCCACATATTGAAGATGTAGCGCGCCGTTTCGCGCTGGCCGGTTTTATCGCGTTGGCGCCGGATGCACTCTTTACACTCGGCGGTTATCCGGGCGATGAAGACAAAGCCCGTGAATTATTTGGCAAGCTGGATCAAACCAAAACGCGGCAGGATTTCGTCCAGAGCGTGGCGTATCTGCAAAAACTGCAGGGCGGCAATGGCAAAGTCGGAGTAGTTGGTTTCTGTTATGGCGGCGGTATCGCCAACTTCCTTGCCACTGAATTACCTACATTAGCGGCAGCAGTGCCGTTTTATGGCCGTCAGGGCGAGTTGAGCAAAGTTACGCAGATTAAAGCGCCATTGCTGATCCATTACGCCGGCAACGACGAGCGGGTCAATGCCGGTGCTCAGGCCTATGACGACGCTTTAAAAGCCGCCGGCAAAAACGCACAGAGTTTTGTCTATGCGGACACGCAACACGGTTTCCACAACGACACCACGCCCCGCTACGACAAAGCCGCCGCCGAACTGGCCTGGCAGCGGACTGTGGCATTTTTTAACCAGCATCTGAAGGCCTGACAGCAGGCTCATTTGCGCTTGCCCTCACAATGACCGGGTTCTCTGTCAGACCCGGCCATCAAAACCACATCAGGCAATCGCGGCCATTCTCTTTGGCTTTGTACAACGCCACATCGGCATCGGCCATTTGCAGGTGCAAGTCCTCCACTTCACCGGCCGGCACATAACGCGCGCCGATACTGACGGTGACAGACACGTCCGCATCGGCGGTATGCACCACTTCGGCGCTGATTTCCAACCGCAGATTTTCCAGCAACAGATGCACCATATCGATTTCGGTATGTTCAATCAGCAGCGCAAATTCTTCGCCGCCGAGCCGGGCACTGTAATCGTCAGATCGCAGGCAAAACTGTAGTTTGCGGCCAATCAGCTTGATCACCTCATCGCCGGCGGCGTGGCCATAGGTGTCATTGACTCTTTTGAAATGATCGATATCGAGGATCGCCAGCACATAGCCAGTCGGACTGTTTTTCAGCCGGGCACAATGTTCGATAAAAGCTCTTCGGTTTGGGATGCCGGTCAGCGGATCTGTCATTGCCAGATTCTTCAGCTGTTCCTCGGCGCGCACCCGCGCCTGTTCCTGCTCCACCGCGTAAAACAAACCCGCCAGCGCATCACACAGCGGCTGCAAAAACGCCGCATCCGCCGCGCTGTAATCAGAAAACTTATTGGCAAGGCCTATCATGCCGACGAGCCCGTCTTTGAGCATGATCGGCAGGCCAAGAAACCGGAAAATCTTCGGATGCCCGACCGGCGTGCTGTTGGACGCCGGATGACTGGCGGGCTCGTTACTGATCAGCAGTGCCTGACTGGTGATCACTTTGCCAAACAGGTTATCGAAGCTGTCAAAATACAGCTGGCCCTGCTGATACAACTCCACCAGCTGGCTGCTGTGTTCATTCCAGGACAACTCGGTGATTGCATGAATAAACAGACTCTGCTGCCCGTTATGTGGCAGCATCTGACCGATAAATGCAAACTGACTGTCAGCGATCTCGGTCAGTTCGGCTAACACTTCACGACACGCCTCTGACAAATCACCGGTTCGCAGGTAAATCGCCTGCGCTTTATTGATAAAACTCAGCAATTGGCGCTGTTTGGTTTCCAGTAACTCTGCTTCTTTTTTGGCGGTGATATCGCGGTGCGTGCCGGCTAGGCGAACCGGTTCTTGCTCACTGTCGCGCGTCACGACTTTGCCGTAAGTTTCAATCCAGACCCAATGTCCAGCCTGATGTTTCATCCGGTACACCGTATTGAACACCAACGTTTTACCGTCAAGATGACGTTGCAGCTCAGCATCGAGGCCGGCTTGGTCAGCTGGATGGATCAGCTGGCGCCAAAACAAACTGCTGCTATCGAAGAGTTCATAATCCAACCCGAGCATTTCACACCAGCGCCGGTTTACTTTGCTGACATCCGACTGAATATTCCAATCCCAGGTACCAAGGCCTGAAGCATCTAATAACAAGCGCATCTGTTGATTGGTTTCGGTCAGTTTGACCTCGGTGTAGCGATTGGCAGTGTGATCAATCAGCATGGCGTGAATGGCATCGAGCCGGCCGTCATTGGTGAAAAACGCCCGCGAGATTAATTTGACCCAAAACAGCCGGTTGTTGCGCGATTTGATCTGGAAATGCGCTTCGGCAGCAGCAACTCCGCTCTGATGATTGGTCAGCAGGAAATTAAAGTCATTGAGACTGGATGGCAGAATAAAGTCTTCGAGCACTGCTTGTTTCTGCCTGAGTGCCTCTGCCGGCAGGTCAAACAGAGTGTCGATATTGCCAGACACATAACTCAGACTGAGGCCATGTAAGTTGCGCCATTGCATCAGGACTGCAGGAGACTGTTCCAGCAGGTCCTGTTCCTGCTGCAGCAGCTTATGTTGATGCCACAGCGTCAGATAATGCGACACATGCGCACTGACTTTTTCCAGCAATGCCAGCTGCAGGGTACTGACTGTGCGGGGCACCTGATCGATCACACAAACCGCGCCGACCGGTACATGATTCAGCTGCAGCGGCACACCGGCATAAAAGCGGATATGCGGAGCACCTGTCACCAGCGGGTTATGATGAAAATCGGCGTGTATGCTGGCATCTTCCACCACTAGTGGCGCGTCTTGTGCCACGACATGGGCACAAAACGCATCTTCCAGCCGGGTTCTGTCTGCAGCTAGGCCATAGCGGGCTTTAAAAAACTGGAAATCAGCGCCGATCAGACTGACCAGCGCAATAGGCGCGTCAAATAATTGCGCCAATGCGGCCAGCAACTGGTTCAGGCTCGGGTCTTCTTCAGCGACCTGCAACGAGTACTCGGCGATGGTATCTAAGCGCGTTACTTCATTCATACATCAGTCTCTGCATCTGCCTTGATTGTTCAGAGTTGCCACAGAATAATCCTGCACTTGTCAGGCAAAATTAGCAGTCCCGCCGCCAGTTACCAGTTTTACCACGACATTTAGTATTTATTTTTGCGACAGCGATGCGGCCACACTGACTACGGTACGGCACGGCGCCCGCTTCGGACCAAATCGTCGCAGCATGAATCGACACCTCAGACCGATTACAGGGCCAGCAAAAACACGGTTTATATTTCACGCACTTAGTGAAAACTCTAATTTAAGCCCCGCTAAATCCCGCATTTATCCAAAATTTATCGCGCAGATATCAAGCCGGAGCGTGACAGTTTTGTTGCTTTAACATTGCACCGACAGCGTTGTCATTTCAGCCAGCCTGCATGGCTGTCCGAGTCGCACATCCACAGATGTTAAAAATAAAAGACGTCAACAATAAAAAATCAGACACCAGGAAACACCATCATGCACGTTTTATCCCGTTTAAACTCCGGCCGGAGCGGGCTTGCCATCAGCGCCCTTGCACTCTGTGTCGCCAGCAGCTTGAGCGCAGCGGAGCAAAGCAGCCGCTATATCGTGGTCCTTAACGCCGGCGCAAAACTCGAAGGCGCCCACCAACAAGCTTCATTACAGGCACAGCAACAACGCCTGCAACACTTTGCCAATGCTTTGCAACTGGAGACACAACTCACGGTACCGGAGCAAAATCTGATCAGCGTCGAGCTGACGCCGGAGCAACTGCTCAAGGTCAAAGCCAACCCGCAAGTGGCATTGGTCGAGGTAGACCCGATCCGCTATCTGCAAGCAGAATCCACGCCTTATGGTATTGAGATGGTAAAAGCCTTGCAGGTGCCGGATAACCTGGTCAGTAATCGCAAGGTTTGTATTTTGGACACCGGCTATACGTTGAATCACCCCGATCTGATTAACAGCGGTGTCACCGGTGATGATGGGTATGGCAATAACGACACCGGTAACTGGTATGAAGACGGCAACGGTCATGGCACCCATGTCGCCGGCACTATCGCCGCCGTCGGCGGTAACAATCAAGGCGTGGTCGGCGTCAACCGCAACGGTCAGCTGAAACTGCATATCGTCAAAGTATTTAACAATGCCGGCAATTGGGCCTATGGTTCCGACCTGATTGCCGCCATTAATCAATGTAAAGCGGCCGGCGCCAATGTCACCAGCATGAGCCTGGGCGGCAGTGGTCAATCTACCGCGGAACGCACGGCCTTTGAACAAAGTTATGCTGCAGGCATGCTGCATATCGCCGCTGCAGGTAACGCCGGCAACAGCACTTTGTCCTACCCGGCGTCTTATGATGCCGTGGTGTCGGTTGCTGCGGTCGACAGCAACAGTGCCAAAGCCAGTTTCTCGCAATATAACAATCAGGTGGAAATTGCCGCGCCAGGGGTTGGCGTCAATTCAACCTGGCGTGATGGCGGTTACAAATCAATTAGCGGTACGTCGATGGCAACTCCACATGTATCGGGCGTTGCGGCTTTAGTGTGGAGCCATTATCCGCAATGCAGCAACGTACAAATCCGTAATGCACTGAATAAAACGGCTGTGGACAAAGGCAGCGCTGGCCGCGATGTCAATTTTGGCTTTGGTATTGTCAACGCCAAAGCCGCGTATGACTATCTGACCGCAGGCTGTAACGGCGGCGGCACGGGTCAGAACCAGGCGCCGGTCGCCAAGTTCAACGTCAGCATCAACGGCCGAAGCGTAACCCTGAGTAATCAGTCAACCGACGATAAAGCGGTGGTATCAAGCGCCTGGACCTTTGGTGATGGCAACAGCTCCAGCGCAAACGCGCCGACCCATACGTACGCGGCAGATGGCAGTTACACCGTCACCCTGACCGTCAAAGACGCGGAAGGCTTAAGCCACAGCGCCAGTCAGACACTGAACGTCAGCAGTGGCAACACCGGCGGCTGTAATGGTCTGCCTACCTGGTCAGCAAGCGGCATTTATGTGGCAGGTAATAGCGTGGCGCATCAGGGTGTCAAATACACCGCCAAATGGTGGACTCAGGGTGAGAACCCGGCGCAAAAATCCGGCCAGTGGGACGTGTGGAAAAATAATGGCAGCTGCCAGTAACAGGTAGCGATACCCGGTGTGCGACACCCGGTGTGTTTCGCGCGGCTCTACACACCCTACGTCAAATGCAAGGCGTAGGGTGCAAAGAGCAAAGCGAATTGCACCTTCAATAGCCGGTGTGCGATACCCGTTGTGCGACAACCGGTATGCGACACCCGGTGTGTTTCGCGCGGCTCTACACACCCTACGTCAAATGCGAGGCGTAGGGTGCAAAGAGCGAAGCGAATTGCACCTTCAATAGCCGCTAGGCGATAACCGATACACCTACAACAGCGCCGTTAACGACACAGGCCTTGCATAATAAAACCCTTGCATCTGCTGGCAGCCGGTGCGGCGGATCTGGTCGACCTGTTCAGCTTGCTCTACACCTTCCGCCACAATACGGCAGCCCAAATCAGTACCTAAACGACAAATGGCGGCGCATAACACAAAACTGTTGTCATCCAGCGCAATCCGATCGACAAAAGACTTATCGATTTTGATTTCATCGAACCGCACCAGCTGCAGATATTTCAACGAAGAAAAGCCGGTGCCAAAATCATCCAACGACACTTCGACCCCCATCTGCTGCAATTCCTGCGTCACGGCAATGATCCGGGCCGGTTCAGTAGCAAATACTTCTTCGGTGATCTCCAGCACCAGATTTTGTGGCGCCACCCGATGATGTGCCAAGCAATCACGGATAAAAGCGGTGAAGCCCTGCGCCAGAAATAGCGGCGGTGACACATTGGCCGACACTTTTAATGCCGCGCCGAATTTCTGCTGCAACAACGGAATATCACCAATAATCAGCTGTAACATCGAGCGGCCAAACTCATCCATCCAGCCCTCTTCGTGCAACAGCGGAATAAACTGCCCCGGCGTCAGTGGCGGCAGCTGATCAAAACTCTGCATCCGCGCCAGACCTTCAAAACCACAAATATGGCTGTCATGACTACTGACTTTGCTTTGATAAACCGGATAAAACAGTTGGGTATCCAGCGCATGGCGCACCCGTTGTTTGGCCAGGTTGTGTGCACTCAGTTGCTGGGCCATTTGTGCCGAAAACGCGGTAAATCTCTCACCTTGACGTTGGTGACTAAACACCACATCGGCATTTTTTAACAGCTCGGCCAAATCAGCGCCATGCGCCGGGGCAGTCACGGCAGCTGCGATCAGATTGACCCCGCTCAGTCCCAGATCCAGCTCGGCCTGGCAAACCTGCAGCAGCTGCTTTACCAGCGGTTGCGCGTCAGAAAGATCCGGCAACCAGATGGCAAACTGGGGGCCATTCAGACGCGCCAGCTGTTGCGGCGGTCGCAGACTATTTGCCATATGGCGCGCCAGCGCCCGGATATACTCATCGCCTTGCTGATGACCGTGTAATGCGTTGAGCTGACGTAAATGTGTCAACCGCAGTACCAGTAAAGTGCCGCAACCGCCAGCTTTGAGCTGAGGGTCGAGCTGTTGTTGCAATAGATGTTTGTTGACGCAGCCGGTCAGCTCATCGTGATAGGCGGCACTGAATAATTGCTGATTACTGGTCTGCAGATGCTGAATTTTTTGCCAGAGCCGCGCTTTCAGCTCAAAAATACTGGCGCCCATCGCCAGCAATAACAATAAAAATGACCCACTGCTGATCAGCCACAATCCCGCATGATTGACGTCCGCCAATACATCCAGCGGATACTGCACATAGCGCAGCGCGACCAGTAGCGTCAGGCATAACAGATAACTGAGGCATAAGGCTGGGATCCACAGTGCTTTGCCACCGGACCAATTGCTAAATGCCAGCGCAGACACACCGGCCAGCACCATCAGACCATCTGCGGTAAAAGGCCCCTGCAGCACGGCAACAGCACCGACAACGCCCCCGCAGCTCATCAGTAACCACAACTTCTGCTCCGGTTGCAGCTGTTTGCGCCATACAAATCCCAACGCCAGCAACAAACCCGCTCCGCCGTCAATCACCATCGACAGCGGATAAATTTGCTCCATATACAACAACAGCGCAGTGCCAAGCCCAACGACGCCGCCTGTGAATAAGATGCGGTTCAGCGTTCTGGCGCTCATTTGTGTCTGCATGCAGGCGTGAACTCATTGCTCCAATGCGTCCTTGTGTTATAGCAGGCAAAAGCCAGCCTCACGAATGCACGCCATTGAATTCAACCTTTTCACATCAAAAGAACGTGACCAGCCGATCAATACTGCAGCAGTTACCACAAATGTGGTTGCGCTACCGCCGAAGGCTGTTCCTGCTGCCAGTTCAGTTGCAGCCAGGCCTGCCACACCTTGGGCCGCTCGGTTTCAGGAAAAGGCGCCAATAACATTTGCCGAAACTCCGGGGACAGACGAAACGCCATGATGGCCTGATCCAGCTGCTGCATGACCTGGGCACTTTGTGCATCATTGGCGCAAGCGAAATACGCCAGCGAATAATCAGCCGCTTCGGTCAGCCGGAATGCTGTGAATTTCTCTTTTTCTTCAGCCGGCAGCGCTTCGACAAATTCAAGCGTGGCATCGACAAAATCCTTCTGCAACATCGGCAGTAAATCACCGTAACGCGCTGTTTTCGCGGTGCGGACATACACCGATTGCACTTCGCGCAGCAATGTCAGCAACTGGTCGAGTTTGTCCCCATAAGAGCGGCCATCTTCAGTCGCCAGCACCGGCGGATGCGGCAGCTGCATCAGACTTTCCAGGCTAATCCGGCCATTGCGATCTTGCATCCGTTGTAAACGGGCCGACCAAGGGGAACCAGTTTTCACCAGCAGGCGGATATCTGGCGCGATAATAAAAGCGCTGCTGAACAAAAATTCCTGCAGACGGGCTGCCGATTTACGCACCACCGGCGTACAGCTGCCCGGCGTTTTGCGTAACAACAAAGGCACGGTTCAGGCTGACCGATTCAATAGCATAGGGCTCGGGATAATACTTCAACACCTGGCGCACCATTTTCACCGGATGATAATCGTTATATTCATCCTGATAATCCACCGGCGGTGTCAGCGATAGCAGCAATAACTCGGTCGCATGCAGCGGCTGTAACAATAAAAAACAGAGGAATAATTTCAGCCCATGCATAACCAATTCCTTGTCAGCCGGCCACAGTGTGTTTGCAGTGTAGGAGTACAGCTGGCAGTGTCAAACTGACAGCACGGGCAAACCGACCGGATCCTGCCTATCCGGTTGATGTTCCTGAAAAACTAATTTTATAGCGAAAAGAGGGACTGAGCCCGCTTTGCCTTAGCAGCAGTATCCGCACGTTTTTTAACGTACAGCCAACCCGCAAATAATTCCGTGCTCACTGGATCTGCTGGCGAAAGGACGGTCGGCGTTGCAGATAGTTAAACAACGGCGTCGCCATCATCGTGGTAACGATGGTCATCAATACCAGCACCGAAAACAAATCAGCTTTAATCACGCCATTTTGCAGCGCGATATTCAGCAAAATAAGTTCCATCATGCCGCGGGCATTCATCAGAATGCCGACCGCCAGCGCCATCGGATGGTTTTCGCCACACAGCCGCGCCGCGATATAACAGGCCACCGCTTTGGCAAAGATCGATGCAGCGATGACGGCCAGCGCCACTTGCCACAAGGTGCCCTCTGCCAGCAATGACAGGTCGGTTTTCAGACCCGACACGGTGAAAAATAACGGCACCAGCGCGATCAAAACAACCGGCTGCAAGCGTTTGATTAAATGCCCGGCCAATAGACCACGTGGCATCACCACACCCAATACAAAACCACCAAACACTGCATGCAAGCCAATCCATTCGGTGGTGCTGACACTGACCACCCACAACAGCAAAATCACCAGCAATAGTCGCGGTGTCAGCCGGGTTTCACGCAGATACCAGTCTTCCAACCGGACGGCATATCTGCGCACCAGCGTCAGCATCAGGCCGGCAAAAATCACTGCGCCCAGCACCGCTTTAACAAACAACGAATCGTCACCATTAAAACTAGCCAGCAATAACGCCATCAGACACCAGGCCGCCACGTCGTCTATCGCACCCGCCGCCAGTACCAGCGTGCCGATTTTACTATTGGCGAGGCCCTGCTCCTGAATCACCCGTGCCAGCATTGGAAACGCGGTGATCCCAATTGCCGCTCCCAGAAATAACGTGGCCTGACTCCAGCTGATATTGTCGGCGAACAAGCCGCCGTGACTCACCAGCCAAGTTGCCAACAGGCAAGCCATGAGAAATGGCACCAGAATGCCGGAGACAGAAATTGCGATGGCACTGCGCGCCCGGCTTTTAAACATGCCGGTATCAAAATCTAACCCCACCAGAAACATGTAAAGGCCGATGCCAACCTGCGCACCGAGGTTTAAATAGGGCCGGTATTCCGGCGCAAACAATTGTTGTTGCAGCTGTGGCGCCAGCGCGCCAAATAAAGTCGGCCCGAGCAAAATGCCGGCGATCATCTCACCGACCACCCGTGGCTGGCCAATTTGCAACGCCAGCGCACCAACTCCGCGAGCCACAGCTAGGATCACCAACAACTGAATAAAAAAGGCACTGACACCGGCCGGCAATTGTTCCACATTTCGCTCCACGCGCTGATTAAGACGCGGCATTGTAACGGCGACTCTGTGACAGGCCAAAGAAAATCGGCTGGCAGGTTGGTGCTGCGCGGTATCCGGGATCGGCGACAGCTCGCTTGCATGCAGTGGTGGTTTTGTCGCGATATGAACGCAGCGCCACCCATCAGCATGCTGGCGCGATTGACCGGCTCCTGCGCTGCTGAAGGATCAGCGCCGACTGCTACAACTCCTGCCCGATGCGCAGCAAACTGCCATCTTCATCGATCACGGCGAATTCGCGCATACCCCAGGGTTTATTCTCCAGCACGGTGATACGTGGGATGCCATGATGCGGCAAATGCGCCTGACAAAAAGCGGCATAAATACTGTCGACATCCTGCACCCGGCAATAACAGCCAAAGGCCGATTCGGCCGGATTTAGCGCGGTATGCAGGAAAAAGTGGATCTCCAGACTGCCGCGATCGACGATGGCATAGTCGCCATGTGGCGAAACCACTTCGCCGTCAAAACCCAGTTTTTGATAAAAACGCAAGGTATCAGCCATAGACCGGCTGGGTAACAAGGGGATGGCGATATCTGCTGCGGACATTGGTCTCTCCTGTTCATTGGCGAAGTCGATATTGGCATTTGGTTGTAACCTCTGCAATGGTCAGCAGTCCGGTTCTCTTGTCTCGGCAAGTCGTCTGTTGCTGGTAAAAATCCATAAAAAAAGCCCGTCGCAAAGGCCGACGGGCTATTGGGTGGCTCACCGCATCAGAAGATTACAGGCCGCAGGTTGGACCATAAATCGCTTTCACCCATTGCGGGTTGTCGATAAAGGGGTTGCGGTTTTTCTGCAATTCAAAGATGCGATTGTTACGACGTTGTTCGAAACTATCGACCGGATCAGCCAAATGCCAGGCCACCAGTGTGCACAGTTTGCCCATTTCTGGCGCGCTGCTGCCGGTAGGGGCAACGTTTGGAATTTCCAGATCTGGTGTGCCGCTGTCATCGGCCGCTTCGTAGCGCACGTCCATATAAAACAACATCCGGGCGACGTCCCCTTTCACTGCTGCGCGGGGTTCAAAGCTGTCACTGTCGGTCTTATTGGCCGGCGCTTCGCTGATAGTGGTGCCGCCATTATCAAAGTCTTTGTTGCCGCGGGTAGAATTCAGTGACACATCTTCGGGTCTTAAATGATGGATGTCGGTATGGGCATATTGCGATTCCGCCGGGAAACCATGGCTTTTGGCCCAAACATGTTCACGGTTCCAGGCATCCTGTGAAGTCGAAGTGCCGGCACGGAAAGTTTTGGCTTGTGAGCGGCCTGCATACAATAAGATCACGTTGCTGGTATTGGCCGGATCTTCGTCGGTATAACTGATAGCATCCCAGACTTCCGCATAACTTAGGCGGACATGGCCGCGCAGAACATTATTCAGCGCAGTTTTTAACGCTTCACCGCTTTTGCCACTGGTGTTGACATAATAAGACGGCAGGTTAATCGCATCGCTTGTGCCACCGCCGCCGGTATCTCCGCCGCCGCCACAACTGGCTGACAAAGCACCGGAGCCCGGATTACCGACATTGCTGCTGACTTGCCAGTCGTTCACGGTATTGCTGTCAGCGACATTTTTACGCGCAATCGATTTATCTATGGCGTCAATAGTCCAGCCACTGATAGCATTTTCAAAGGCCACCGAATCCAATTCAGTGCTGCCTTGACGCAGTTTGACGTAATCACCGCTATTGCCGAGTGACAATGTCATACCAGTTTGATTGGCGACCTTGCCGGTTAAGGTCTGTAACGCGGCGCTGTTTTTCGCCACCACAAAATAGCTACCAGCGCCGATGCTGCCGGATAAATTAAAGCTGCCACCATTATCGGCCAGGCTATAACCGGTCAGGCTGACTGCTGTACAACCGTCATTAAAAATCTCAACAAATTCTTCGGTGCTGTCATTGTTCGGTGCGTCGTACAGCACTTCGCTAATAACCAGTTTGGCCTGCGCCTGCATGGCGCAGCACAGCGCCAGCGCTGTGAACATCGGGGAAATGGCTTTCATCGGGTCCTCTGGGTTTGATGGGTCTGCTACCCGGCAAAACG
>SXGS01039782.1_pt1 | contig 12163 bp, 7 predicted proteins | sample 3174681 | NCBI WGS metagenome assembly SXGS01 (sample SAMN11356861, study PRJNA531348) | freshwater metagenome | isolation source: freshwater sample F1-80 | place: China: Fuxian Lake, Yuxi | collected 2017-12-25
GCTGTGCATCGCGGTCCCAAGCGGGTCGCGCACCACCGTTCCCGAAGTCGTCGCAATCTCAATCGCGAACTGCACTGTCGAGGGGCAACTCATCGCGGGAAACACCGCATGCCAGAGTCCAGCGCCCTGAGGCGACAGCGGCAACGACTGGTTGCCTGAACCGGTGTTCACGATGAGCCGCGCGCCGCCTGGAGGAATCCCGTGACCGGGCGCGAGCTGCGTCGAGACGGAAAGCCTCGCCCCCGCGGGATCCAACCGCGACGGCAATCCATTCGGATATGCGATCGCCACCGGCGGCTCGCCGACGGTCCACACAAAGAGACCGCTCTGGATGTCGCTGCCAATCACGGTGCCCGACGGGAAGAACGGGTAGTTGCTCCACAGTCCCGCGTATCCCGTGGCGTCTTCGCTTGGATAGGTGTCGAACCACGCGCGCTCTTGGGGCGCGGTGCGGTTCGTGATGTCGTAGATGCGAAGACCGGTCTTGTAATTGCTCGCGTAGAGGTTGTTCCCCTTGATATAGAGGTTGTGGTCGACACTCACAAGGCCGTTCGTGTAGCTGCCGGCAAGGAACGGTGCCGCAAGATTCTGGATGTCGATGATGCGAGTCGAGCACAGGACACCAAAGTTCGCCTCGTCGACCTCGTCGTTGATGTAGGCGTAGCGGTAGTCAGGGGAAATCCACACCTGATGGCAGTACGCGGCGTTGGGATAGGTCGCGCGACCGATCACGGTGATGTTGCTCTTGTCGGTCACATCGAGAATGTCCAGACCCGTGTCGGTGTAGCCGCCGCCCAACCCGCCGCACGCGAAGAAGATTTCGCGCCCGCCGTAGGGACCCGATGGCCAGTTGAACACCGCGCCGTCGTGGGTGTACTTGGCGCTCCACGCGGTCACATACAGCGGCACGGCCGGATTCGCGAGCGAATAGACACGCACGCCGTTACTTCCGCCGCCCATTCGGTAGAGGAAACCGGTCTGCTCGTTGACGATCATCGTGTGCGTCGCCGCAGCGCCGCCAGTCGTCACGGTGCCAAGATCAGTGATGTTGCCCGAGTCAATCCCAGCGAGATCAAACACCTGAATGCCGCCTCCGCCTTCGCTGACGGAGTAGCAGTAGTGCTGGAAGGTCTTCATGTTGCGCCACATGCTCGCGCCTGCGGTCGCGGGCATCGGCATGAACTTGGTCAGCGTTGCAGCTGCCGGATTCGTGATCTCAACGAACGCGGTGCCGTTACTGAGTCCGATGATCGCGTACTCGCGACCGCTCGGACTCACATAGCCCCACGCGTCGCTCGCGCTCGTCGCGCCCGCGCTCAGCGTGTTGCACGGGAACCACGCCTGCAGTTGGATGCCCGATGACTGGAATGTTCCAGCGAGTCCACCATCACCAGCGTGCCAGACGGGGCCGACAAACGGTGGCTGCCAGTCCCTCTCCTTCGGATCATCTTCGTGAGCGATCGCGACGCCGCACAATGCCACGGCGACCGTGAATGCGATGACCAGTCTGACGCGTGTTGCGTGGGGTGCCATCGGCAAACTGTATCTCCGATCTGGGTCGCTGCCAGCGGCGACCTGCCTGTTTTGCGGCCATTTGCGAGCGCACTAGGGCGGCAGCGCGACCCACGGGTCGCGCGTCCATTCCTCAGGTGGCGGAGTCCCGTCGAGAGCGCGCAAGAATGCTGCAAGATCAGCGGCCTCCTGCGGGTCAAACTGGCGTGGGACGAGCACAGACTCCCGATGATGGTCCATTGTGACGGCCCCCTCGAGCGTCGAATAGAAGGCGATGACCTCCTCGAGCGACGCGAACTGGCCTTGATGGAAATACGGGGCCGTCAGCGAAAGATTCCGTAGAGGTGGCGTCCGAAATGCGCCCCACTGGTCTTCGACGGCGATGAGGGAGTCGACGATTTTCGCGCGATCTCCCGCAGGATCGTCCGAGTGGGCGCCGCCGGCTCGGAACGGACTCGCCTTCAGCTGAGCGATCGCACCAAAGCGGCCGTCGTCGGAGATGAGATCGCCCTTGGGTGCCGCGCCGAGCGCGTGGAACTCGCCATCGGTAAGGAGCGGCCCCTCGTGGCACTTCCAGCACTGGCCGCGCGAGGTGAACACATCGAGACCGCGCTGCGCGCTCGGCGAAAAGTCCTCGCACTCGACGAGGTCGACCTCACGCGGCGATCCCTTCGCACGCCACCGCTCAACCCATCGGTCGAACGGGCTTGGACCTGTCACGAGGTGCCGTTCGTACGCGGCGATCGCCTTGCCGACATTCGCCACGGCTCGTTCAACGAGTGCGCTGTCGAGTGGGCCGTCGGGAAGGACGCCGAATGTCTCGTCGTAGCGGCTCCGCAACTCCGGCGTGCTCCTGATGTGATCAACGACGCTCTGGAACGATCCGCCCATCTCGCGCGGATGCGTGAGCGGTCCGTGCGACTGGCTCCAGAGCGAATCGAATCGGCCGTCCCAGTTGAACCATGTCTGGTGCGCGACATCAAGGAGCGTCGGCGCGTTGCGCACACCGCGCGCGATCCCCTGCGTGAGCGCGAGCCCGTCGGTGAAGGCCTTGTCGGGCTGGTGGCAACTGGCGCACGAGACGGTGCCCGGAGCTGAGAGTCCCTTATCGAAGAAGAGGTAATGCCCAAGCCGCGCGGCGCGGATGTCGTCGCCGTGGTGGTTCGTCGCGTCGGCAGCGAGCGGTCCTGGATAGCCCATCGCGGCGACGCGATCGATCTGCGCGCGGCCGAGTTCGACGCCCGAGCGATGCACAACGGGCTTCGTGACACGCGGCGGATGCTCGCTCGCGCACGAGACAATGGCGAGCACGGCCGCGCCCAGCGCGACTAGTACATTCCGATGTCCCATTGCGCTCGCTCCGAAGTGACGCCGTCGTCGATATCGACATCGACCTCCCAACGCCCGGTCATGTGAAAGAGCATTCCGTCGGCGCGCGCGCGGCCATCGTCGCCGACTTCGATCGACGGCTGCACATTCATGCCGTGATGGTGTTCTGGCATCTGCGCGTCCACGATCACCGCCTGGACGGGTAGAGCGCCGTCGCGCAGCGGCGCGATGCGAAGTTCGACTGTGAACCGCTTGCGAGCCGTTGGCAGGTCGACCGGCTTCTCGTTCTCAACGAGTCGCCACTCCACGCGCCACGATCCATCATTGCTCACCACCGAGTGCCATGCAGGTCCCCCGTTCTGAATCGCCGCTGTGACGATGGCGGCGACAATCGATGGCGAGATCATGATGGGCCGCCTGCTGCCGGCGCTGGCGTTTGCGGCGCAGCGGCCGGTTGCCGCTTGACGCGCAGGACTTCATCGGAGGAACGCGCGCGTGTGTAGGTGCGGCCGAGTGAGAAGGTCATCTCCCACTTCCCTGTGCCGTCGAAGCGCTGGCCTCTGTGATTGCCGGTGTCGACGAGGTAGATGGCGCCGCCGTCGCCGATGGCCAGGGCGCTGGGGAGCCAGCACTCGCCGTCAGCGACGCCGCGCTGGCTGAGACGCCGTTCGCTCAAGTCTGAGGAAAGCGCCAGCACCTGATCCCCCCACTCATCGACCACGGCCCACGCTCCATCGCCCAGCGCCGCGAGCGCGCGTGCGTTGTTGCACGAGGCGATGGGACGCGAGCCCTTCAGCGACCAGGCCCCCTCCGCGGCGCCGCGCGCGAAAGTGACGAGGCTCGCGGGTCGGTCGAAGAGCACGCCGAGTTCACCATCGATCGCTGAGGCGATCGACACCGCCCTCGCGGTGGTGTCGGGGGTAACGAGCGCCTCACGCGTCGCGCTCCGAAGCGAGCGGTCAAGTCGCACGAGCGCGGGGCCGTCGGCATCGAGGGCGAGGATCGAGCCGTCGGTATCGAGCGCGAGCGACGCGATCGTCGCGCGCGGCGCAAGTGGAAGCCGGTCGTACGGACGCGTCTTGACGAGTCTGCCCATGAAGGGCTCGAAGATGATTTCCTTTGGCGGCGGCGTGAGTTCCCACAGCGCGAGTCGTCGGTTGCCTGAGTCGGCGACGAGGAGCCGCGTTCCATTGTCGAGCGCGAGGAGCGCGTCGATCTGGCCGAACTCATGGCCCTTCGCTCCTGGCGCCCCCAGCGTCGACACATGCACAGGCTGTCCCTTGCTGAGGTCGAAGACGATCACGCTCGCCGACTCTGGGTCATGAAGAAAGAGTCGCTGACCCGCGCGAGTTGCCGATGCGCCGAAGTGGCTCTGGATCCCCTCGAGCTTCGGGAGGACGAGTCGCATGTCCACAGGTTCAGCGCCAAAGTTGGGTGTGTACGCCTGCACGCGCCGTTCGAAGGGTTCGCACACGACCGCGAGGGCGTCGGGCGAGACCGCGATGGCGACGGGGTAGTGCACCGCCCCTTCGCCCGCGCGCGGGAGAACGGCGTGCTGGCCGTACGCGAGCTGCCCCTTGCCGTCGAGCGTGTGGCGCGCGACGCGGTGGTTGAACTGATCCGCGACGAAGAGCCATCCCGAGGCGGCGGCGATTCCGACCGGCTGATTGAAGAATCCAGGGAAGGGTCCTCTGCCGCCGAAGACCTTCTCGACGCGCGGGGCGGATCCGGGATCGAGCCGCACGATCGCGACGGCGTTCTGCGAGCCGGCGGCGAGAGCGAGGTGCGTGTCATCAATGAAGGCGAGCGCGGCGCTATCGAGACGGCGTCCGTCGGGAGACTTGACCGAGTCGGCGAGGATCCGCAACATCTCCGCTCCTGCGTTGTCGCAGATCGCGATCTCGCCAGTGGCTCCGTCGAGCATGGCCACTTTCGAGGTCGAGCATGCGATCGCGCTCGGCTCCGAGAGGGCCACCTGCGAGGCAAAGCGGCCAATCCACTCGCCTGATGCCGACACATGATCGACACGGCGTCTGCGCATGTCGGTCACAAGAAACGATCCGTCGGCGCGCGATGTAACGCCTGCGGGTTCGAGCATCGGTCCCCCGTCGAACTCGCTGAGCTTCCACCGCACGGAACCATCGTTCGAGTCGAGCGCGACAAGCGCGCCACCCGCGTCGGCGACGGCGACGACCCCGTCCTTCGAGATGGCGCATGACACAGGTGCGATGAAGCCGCCACTCTGCCAACGGTACGACCCTGCGATCTCAGCCGACGACGGCAGCAGCGCCGGGACTGCCGCTTGGCCGAGCGCCACAGTCGCGCTGGAGATGAGCGCAGCCATTGCAATCGCGCCATCCATCGTCGGCTTCACAACGGCGATGGTATTGATCCGGACGCACCGTTGTGCACGGGGACTGTGAAGCCTCTTGTTAGAGTGCGCTCATGCTCGCGGTGCATGCGCTCTGGATGGTGGGGACGGTTCCGTTTGTGGCGCTGCTCTTGCTGATTGCCGTACTCCCGCTTGTGCCTCGCACGGCGCACTGGTGGCACCACAACTCGAGCAAGGCCATCGTTTCGCTGACTTGTGCCGCGGCAACGGCCGCATTCATCGTGTTCACGGAGTCCTCTTCCGAGGCTGGCACGGTCGTTGCCCACACCCTCGTGGCAGAGTTCATCCCGTTCATCGTGCTCCTTGGGTCGCTCTTCGTGATCGCCGGCGGCATCTTCGTGCGCTCGGATGTCAAGGCCACTCCAGCCATCAACACGATCATCCTCGCCGTGGGCGCACTGAGCGCGAGCCTTTTGGGAACGACGGGCGCAAGCGTGCTCTTCATCCGCCCGCTGCTGGCAGCGAACCAGCACCGCACTCGCGTCGCGCACACGGTTGTGTTCTTCATCTTCGTCGTGTCCAACATCGGTGGCTCGCTGCTGCCAATCGGCGATCCGCCGCTGTTCCTTGGATACCTGCGGGGCATCCCCTTCTTCTGGACGCTCTCGCTGTGGGGACCGTGGCTGTTCACGCTGGCGGTCCTGCTGGCGATCTACTTCATCATTGATATGCGCATGGCGCGGACGGATGGGCACCGCGACACCAGGACCAGCTCGAGGTGCACCATCGCCGTCGAGGGCGGACTGAATGTGCTCTGGCTTGCGGGGGTGCTTGCGAGCGTGATCCTCCTCATCCCTGGGCGAGCGCTGGTGGGGACGGCATGGATCGTTCCGGAACATTTGCGCGAAGTGGCGATGGTCGGCTTCACGCTTGTGAGTCTCGCGACGACGAGCGCGACCGTCCGGAGCAAGTGCGAGTTCAACTGGGGACCCATCGTCGAGGTCGCGGTCTTGTTCGCGGGGATCTTCGTGTCGATGCAAGTGCCGCTTGCGGTGCTGGCTGAGAACGGCGCCGCGCTCGGGCTCGCGAGCCCTGCCTCGTACTTCTGGGCCACGGGGTCTCTGTCGAGTTTCCTCGACAATGCGCCGACCTACCTCGTGTTCATCACTGCCGCTTCAGTCGACACCGCTGCGGCGGCACCGGGCATGATCGCCCTCGATGGCGGCCGCGCGATCGACGCCGCGCTCCTTGGCGCCATCTCGCTCGGCGCCGTGTGCATGGGCGCGAACACTTACATCGGTAACGGTCCCAATTTCATGGTGAAGGCGATGGCCGAGCAGTCGGGGGTCAAAATGCCTTCGTTCTTCGGCTACATGGGATGGTCGGTCGCGGTGCTCATCCCGACACTCGCGCTCGTGACGGTCGTGTTCCTGCGCTAGGGTGCGGCGCTCACTCGGGCGTGTCGTCGCGCTTCATCATGGCGTAGATGACACTCTGCACCACGACGCTCTCGCCGACCAATCGTCCGACGCGCTCGCCCGCTTCCCGGAGCGACCGGATCTTCCCTTCGTCGAACTCGCTTTCGAAGTCGTTGAGCGAGTTCTCGATCCCGAGCATCATGGAGGCGATGACCGCCCACTCGTGGCGTGTGTCGGGCCAGTACTCGTTCCCGCGCAGCGCATCAACGGGCAAGTTGATCTTCCAGCCGTCGTCCGTCTCGACCATCGTCACGATGCCGCCCCACGCGGGTTCGTCGTCGATGAGAATCGCTGCGGTGCCGTCGCCGAGGTCTTCGGCGGTCATTCGCTTTCGCTGCTCGACAAGGAAGCCGAGCGGATCACCGAGCACCTGTCGCGCGAGACTCCGGTAGTCGAACCCGAACTCGCGGGCCTGCTCAATCCCCGCGGCGAGCGCCTTCGCCCCTTCGGCGTCGAGCTCCTTCGGAAAACGGGTCTTGATCTTCTTCGAGACGCGCCAGAGTTGCGCGAGCATCTGACCCGCCTTCGTCTTGACATCTTGGACCGCGCTCGCTTCTGTGACACCGTCGTCGAAAGTGACATCGCGGACCTTGATTTCGATGAGCTGCGGAAGACCTTCCGGACGCCCGTCGACCACCATCGCCGCCATCGCGTCGAGCGCCTTCGTCGGCGTGCTTGTGTCGTACTCGGGCGCGTCCCCACAGGCGGGAAGGAGCAACGACGCCAACAACGCAAAGAGGGGAACTCGGGTCACGGGACTATCCTAGGAACCATGTTCGTCAGCGTAAATGGAAAGGCGCAGGAGTTGCCCGAGCTGTGCACGGTGGCCGAGGCGCTCGCGGCCGTGCGAACAAACGCGCTTCCGTGCGCGGTCGAACTCAATGAGCGACTGGTACCCCATGCCGAGCGCGGATCGGCGCAGGTGCGCGAGGGCGACCGGCTCGAGATTGTCACGCTTGTAGGAGGTGGATGAGATGACGGAGGTGCTGTCGATCGCGCCGCTGACGGTGGGTTCGTTCACGCTGCGCAACCGCCTCGTCGTGGGTACCGGCAAGTACGCCGACGCGGCGACGATGAATGCAGCGCTGGAAGCGTGCGAGGCTGATGTCATCACAGTCGCCGTGAGGCGCGAACGGCTGATCGATGCCTCCGGCAAGTCACTGCTCGAGAGCCTCGACCTCTCGCGCTTGACGATCCTCCCCAATACCGCGGGCTGCTTCACCGCTTCCGACGCCGTGCGGGTCGCACGCCTTGGCCGCGACCTCCTCGAGCAGTTGGGCAACGCCGGCGCGCGCTGGGTGAAACTCGAAGTCCTCGGCGACAAGCGAACGCTCCTCCCCGACCCCGTCGGCACGCTCGAAGCCTGTCGCGAACTCGTCACCGATGGATTCGAAGTGCTCTGCTATACGAGCGACGATCCGATCATGGCCGTGCGGCTACGCGACGCGGGCGCGGCGAGCGTGATGCCCGCGGGCAGTCCCATTGGTTCGGGGCGCGGGATCTGCAATCCGAGCGCGATTTCGATCATCTTGGAGCTTCTCAAGGATCCCGCAAGCGGCGGGCAGCCGGAGTATCCCGTGATCGTCGATGCCGGCGTTGGCACCGCGAGCGATGTCGGACTCGCCATGGAACTCGGCGCCGACGGCGTCCTCCTGAACACGGGGATCGCCCACGCGAAGGATCCAGTGCTCATGGCTCGCGCGATGAAGCTCGCACTCGACGCGGGTTACCTCGCCGCGCGCGCGGGGCGGATTGCCAAGCGCCGCTACGCGACCGCGTCGAGCCCGTGGGAAGGCATCGTCACGAACATCCCGGGGGAGTAGGCACCAGCGCGCGGGCTCTACCCGTGCCGCATCGCGAGAAAGTTGCCAAGAAGGCGCGGCCCGTCGGGGGTGAGAAAGCTCTCCGGGTGGAACTGCACGCCTTCCATCGGTGCCTTCCCAGAAGGTGCCTTCCAGCGCAGTCCCATGACTTCGCCGCGCTCGGTCCACGCGCTCACTTCGAACTCCGGGGTCACGCTCGCGCGCTCGACGACGAGCGAGTGGTAGCGCGTGGCGGTGAGCGGATTCGGAAGTCCCGCGAACACTCCGCGACCGTCGTGGTGGATCGGCGAAGTCTTTCCGTGTACGGGAATGTCGTTGCGGCAGACGCGCATCCCATGCATGTGACCGATGGTCTGGTGACCGAGGCACACGCCGAGGATCGGGATCGACCCTTGGAACTCGCCCATGAGTTCCGCGCTGACGCCACTCTCCTTCGGCGTGCACGGGCCTGGCGAGATCACGAGGTAGGAAGGCGCAAGCGCGCGCGCTTCATCGAGCGTGAGCGCATCATTTCGTACGACCTTGACCTCGAGGCCCGCATCGAGCACGCCGAAGGCCTGCACAAGGTTCCATGTGAACGAGTCGTAGTTGTCGATGAGGAGCAGAGTCGGGCTCGCTCGATGCGCTGCGTCACTCATGAGAGCGCGCGAATGGTAGTGGGCGACACGGCGTCGGGCCGAGTCTGCGTCCACTTCCCTTCCGCACCGATGCCGTGGCCTCCCCTGCTCGTTGTCGCGGCCGTGTTCATGTGAATCGGGGAACCGGCAACGCCCACTCCCCACGCCGTCGTCGACCCCGACATTTCGTTTGCGATGCGCGACTCCTCGGGAGATTGGGATGGGTTCTCGGTGCTGTTGCTCCACGCAGCGGCCGCAAAGTCAGCGATGGCGATCGACATCCACGATCGCGGCGCACTCGACGAGATCCCGCTTGGCTTCGGCGGCCTACACGCCGCCCTTCCTCGATTGCGACCTGCGCGTGATGGTGCCAAGCGACCACTCGCACAGCCTCTCAACACTCTGGGGAGGGCCTGCACGCCGACGGCCATGTCCGCGTGATTCTGTGAGGAGGCGCTGCCACCATCGGAGTGTCACTCATCGTCGCGCATCGGCTGTCCCCACGACCTGAGCGGCGGACGCGCCTTCGCTCGAGTACTTCGACACGACCCACCCCGAGGTGGCGGTTTCCCCCATCGGTGAACTGTTCGACCGGCACCACTTCGCGGTCCCGATCTACAAGACCGACGCCGAATTCGCGGCGCGTCTCAACTTTGCGATTTCCTCTTCGCGCGAGGACGGGACACTCGACCGAAGCCGGAGTCACTGGTTCAGGCGCTGAAGCCCCGCACGCTGGCGGGGCTTCTTCGTCAGACAGTGGAGTGGATGAGGATCGAACTCACAACCTCTTGAATGCGATTCAAGCGCTCTCCCAATTGAGCTACCACCCCATTGGGGGACCGCAAGTATAGCGGCGAGCGCGTGCGGAGGTTCAGTCGCCACGGGTACGCTCGGACTGCGTGAGCGGGAGTTCCGAGAGTCTGTCGACCGATCCGGCCGCGGCCGAGCCCAACCGCGACACGCCCGCCATGCGCCAGTATCTGCGCTTCAAGCGCGAGCATCCTGGGTGCCTCCTCTTTTTCCGGCTTGGCGACTTCTACGAGATGTTCGACGACGACGCGCGCCGCGCGCATCGCCTGCTTGGCATCACGCTCACCGAGCGTGCTGCAGGAATCCCCATGGCGGGCGTCCCGTTCCACGCCGCCGAGGGCTACATCAAGCGGCTCGTCGACGCGGGCGAGCGCGTCGCCGTCTGCGAGCAGATGCAGGATCCCAAGGACGCCAAGGGAATCGTCGAGCGCGCCGTCGTCCGCGTCGTCACGCCGGGAACGCGCGTTGACGACGCGCTGCTGGATTCTGGCTCGCGAAATGTGATCGCTGCGGTCGCCATATCAACGGCGGGCTCGCCGCGGACTGCCGCGATCGCGCTCCTTGAACTCTCCACGGGATCGTTCACCGTCGCGGCGTGCGACGACGGCTCGCTCCTCGACGAACTCGCGCGCGCCGCGCCGAGCGAACTCGTCTTCGCGGAAGAGGCCACGCTCGGCAGCGGCGAGCGCATCGACGCCATCGCGCGCACTCTCGGCATCGCCTCGACGGCGCGGCCGGCGTGGTCGATGGGCTCAGAAGAAGCTGCGTCGGCACTTCGCCGACACTTCGGCGTCGCATCGCCGTCAGCATGGGGCCTCGAAGCCGAGCGACTCAGTGCCGCCGGGGGCCTTCTCAACTACCTCCTTGAAACCCAATCGGGAGTTTCCCGCGACGGCGCGATGGGCGTAGCGCCAGGCGCTCGAACGCTTGCGCACTTGTCGCCACCGCGCCTTATCGATCGCGCCCACACGGTCATCCTCGACGCCTGGACGATGCGCGCCCTCGAAATCGAACGGACCTCGCGCGACGGCGGTACGCAGGGATCGCTGGTGGCGGCACTCGACCAGACTCGGACGCCGATGGGACGAAGGCTTCTGCGGGAATGGCTCTGCTTCCCGCTGCGCGATCGGCACGCGATCGAAGCGCGACACGACGCCGTCGCAGCGTTCGTGCAAGACGGGGTACTGCGCACCACGCTCGCCACCGCGCTCGCTCGCATTCAAGACATCGCGCGCATCCGGGGGCGCGTCGCCATGCGCCGGGCGACACCTCGCGACCTTGTGGCGCTCGGCCGTTCACTCGGCAGCGCCCCGGCACTCCTTGAACTCATCGAGGGCACTCCCGCACTTGACGCGCACACGCAGCGAATCGCCGCGCTCGCTCCACGGCTCGCTCCCCTGGGCACCAACATCGCCGGCATGTGCGTCGACGATCCTCCCGCCCACCTGCGCGAGGGCGGTCTCTTCCGCGACGGCGCCGATCAAGAACTCGACGAGGCTCGGTTGCTGCAGCGCGATGCAGGCGAGTGGCTCGCGCGCTACCAAGCCGAACTCATCACCTCCACGGGAATCGACTCGCTTCGCACGGGCTACAACCGCGTGTTCGGCTACTACATCGAGGTCACGCATACGCACACGGCGCGTGTTCCGGCCGCGTTTTCGAGGCGACAGACGCTGCGCAACGCCGAGCGCTACATCACGCCCGAACTCAAGTCCTTCGAAGACAACGTGCTCACCGCCGAGCGCCGCGCCTTGGAGCGCGAGCGAGCACTCTTCGAACTCCTCCTCGGCGAGGTCGCGTCCGACGCCGCGCTGCTGGGCGAGTTCGCCGATGCCGTCGCTGAACTCGACGCACTCTGCTCCTTCGGCGAGTCCGCCGCGCGTCACGGATTCGTCCGTCCAGAGATCACAGACTCGCCCGAACTCCGCATCGAAGAGGGCCGCCATCCCGTCCTCGAACAATTGCTCGGTGGCAAGTTCGTCGCCAACCACTGCGCACTCGGCATTCCGGGAGCGTCGCTCGCTCTCATCACGGGCCCCAACATGGCCGGCAAGTCGACCTACATCCGGCAGAACGCGCTCGTCGCGATCATGGCGCTTTCGGGGAGTTTCGTGCCCGCCGCCAGCGCCCGCGTGGGGCTGTGTGACCGGATCTTCGCGCGCATCGGCGCCAGCGACGAACTCCACGCGGGTCGCTCGACCTTCATGGTAGAGAATACAGAGAACGAGAGCATACTACAACACGCCACCGTGCGAAGCCTCA
>SXGS01771877.1_pt1 | contig 12162 bp, 8 predicted proteins | sample 3174681 | NCBI WGS metagenome assembly SXGS01 (sample SAMN11356861, study PRJNA531348) | freshwater metagenome | isolation source: freshwater sample F1-80 | place: China: Fuxian Lake, Yuxi | collected 2017-12-25
CAACACCGGCCTGCCGGCGTGTATTTAATTTGCCACGGGCCGCATCGTCTGGAAGCGTCGAGGTCGGGGTGTTGGATCAGCCGCCATTGTGGCGGCTGACGGCCATCTGTATTTCCGCTACCAGAATGGCCTGGTGGCACTGATTGAGGCGAGTCAGGAAGGCTATCGCCTGAAAGGCCGACTGCATGTCCCTGGTGCGGGGGGAGACAGCTGGGCGCATCCCGTCGTGGCGAATGGCCGTCTGCTGCTGCGCGAACAGGACATGCTGTGGGTCTACGATCTGCGGCGCGATGGTTCGCCGATCGCGACCGCGGGTCCGCCGGATGCGGCGGATGACACGGCACACCCCGCGGTCAGGAGACTGCGCAGCGCTGATGTTTCCGTGGGAGTTCTGTCGTGGTCTGATTCGCACCGCACCGTCCGACTGGTGCCGGCCGGAGACACGCCGGACCCATCCGGCGAAGGCCGCAGCGGCAGTGTCGAGGCATCCGATCGCAGTCTGGATGTCCTGCGATATGCTCTGAATTCCGGCTCGGCTGAACCGGATGGCCCCACGTTTCGGGTGGTCCTGAGCAACAGACACCTGACACCGGAAGGAAGACTCCAGGACGATCTGCGTGACGACCTGCAGCAGTTGCCGGGCGGTGTGGTCGTCGTATTGGCAGGCACCCGGATGACGGACGCCGGGGTGGCACAGCTGGCGGCACCGAATATCGTGGGCCTGAGCCTGGAACTCTGTACGGGAGTGACAGAAGCTGGTTTTCAGGCTCTGGCGCAGTTCCCGCAGCTGCGGCTTCTGATTCTGGCGGGTACGCGGATTACTGCTCAGGACCTGGTTTCACTGGAAGCTCTGCCTCGGCTGGTCGCGCTGGACCTTGAGCTGTGCGACGGAATCTCGGACAGTGCCTGTGCCGCGCTGGGCAGAATGACGGGACTCAGGGTGCTGGACTTCAGGAAGAGCGGATTCGAACCGAATCGCATCACGGGGGCCGGACTGAAGCAGCTGCGCTCCCTGACGCAGCTCGAGACGCTGGTACTCTACGGAAACCAGATCACCGATGCGGACCTGGCGGAACTGGCGCCGCTGACTCGTCTGCGACAGCTCGATCTCAGTCTCCTGCCCATCACTGATGCCGGGCTGAGCAGCCTCACGCCTCTGACGTCGCTGGAACAGCTCCACCTGCTGTACTCTGAAGGTTTTGCTGGTCCGATGCTGACCGACAACGGAACTGACGCGCTGGCAGGCCTGTCGAATCTGCAGACACTCGATCTGACGGGAGCCCGAGTGACCGACGCGGGCCTGATTCCGCTGGGGCGCCTGAGCCGGCTGCGGTCGCTGCAACTGGTTCGCACGCGGGTTACCGAACAGGGTGTCGAGGCCTTCCGCGAGTCTGTTCCGGGATGTCAGACTGTGCGATGACCGTTTTGAGCAAAGCAACGTGAATGGACGCATTAAAGATCGTCGGTCTGGACATTGGTGGCGCAAATATCAAGGCCGCCACGAACGACGGCACCTGTGTGTGCGTGCCATTCCCCATCTGGCGGCAGCAGCATGAGCTGGCATCGCGGCTGCAGCAGCTGAGCTGTGGAGCCTTCGCGTCGCCGCATCTGGTGGCGCTGACAATGACGGCCGAGCTGGCGGACTGTTTTGAAACGCGGGAACAGGGGGTGCGATTTGTGATCAGGGCGGTGCAGCAGGCTTTTCCGCGAGCCCTGCTCCGCATCTGGCTGCTGTCAGGCGAATTCGCTGATCCGGACGAGACACTGCAGGTCCCCCTGCTGGCAGCCGCAGCCAACTGGCATGCACTTGCTGCGTGGTCAGGGCGTGCGGTCCCTGAAGGTCCCGCTCTCCTGATCGATACGGGTTCCACCACAACCGACATCATCCCGCTGCTGGACGGGCAGGTGGCTGCGGAAGGACGGACGGATCTGGAACGACTGATGCATCGGGAACTGATCTACACCGGTGCTGTCCGCACACCCGTGATCGCCATCGTGCGGGAGGTTCCGGTCCGCGATCGCATGGTACCGATTGCAGCAGAGTTGTTCGCAACATCTCGGGATATCTTTCTGCTGGCGGGGGATCTCCCGGAACAGCCGGATTGCTGTGACACCGCCGACGGGCGTCCTGCCACTCGGGATTATGCCCTGAACCGTGTGGCGCACCTGCTGTGCTGTGACCGCAGTGATCTGAGGACAGAGGAACTGATTGAGGTGGCGAGATTTGTCGCCAGCGCACAGGTTCAGCAGATCTCAGCTGCGATTGATGATCGTCTGCGTTTTCTGCAGTTCGCGGAAGCAGAGTCTGCCCGGCGCCCGCGGCGACGACCGGTGGTCCTGATTTCCGGCAGTGGGCATTTTCTGGTGACGCGTGCCCTGTCAGCGATTCCTCGCGGTGATTACGACCAGATCCTGAATCTGTCAGAAATGTATGAGGGCCGCGCCGCAGTCGCAAACTGCGCATTCGCGGCTGCTCGTCTGGCAGCCGACCGCTGTCTCGATGAACTGCTTCCGCTCGAGCCGTTTCGAGCGTCATGATCTGATGGCTGAAGACTCCGACCAGACGGGCTGCGTATTCCGCTGCGAACCGCGTCTGCCGGCCCGCGACTGGCGGGTCTGAGACTGGCGGGTCCGGGGACGGCCTCCGTCAGGGACGCCTGGCCTGAGGTGGGGCCGGGAGTCCGAAAATCAGAGGGATCATCAGACGGGGCACTGGTCCGTTGGGATCCGGCTGAAATGCTGAGAGGAACTGTTTCATGGAATCATCCATGGGAATGGTGGCCCGAACTTTCGTCTGGGGTCGATTAACAGTGCCGCGCACTTCGACTCCGACCCACTGAGTGGACGCGGTGAAGACGAGCGCGTTGACCAGTGGAATGGATGGTCGGCGGGACTGCGCCGGGCGGGAGTAGAAATCCAGCACGACGTCACCGCCGAACCCCACACCGCCGCGCCCCCGGAGAGCCAGTGCATCACCGACAAGGTCGATCGGATCGAACTCAAACATCCGGTCACGGACCCGAAATGACAGGAGCGCCCAGTCGAAGGCGGACTGGTTCGGGACGGAAAAATTCAGCTGCGACAACGCGCCCAGGAGTTTCACCATCAGCGGCAGTTCGTAGAGCGATGCGTCGCTGACCAGCAGTTGTCCGCGCCCTTCGGCATCCCGATCAGAATCCCCGGTCCCGGTCAGGTACAGCCAGGCGTTGACGTTGCCCCGCAGGTCCTTCTGATCCGTCAGATGTCGAGCGGCGTACGTTTCCAGACGGGCATCGCTGACGGTACCAAACAACCGGTATCCGTTGCCGGGGCGGAGACTGATCAGGCCGTTCAGGAGCACTGACCCTCCGTAGCCAAAGCCGTGAATCTGTGCCGCGGCCGGCACTCGGGACGGGTCTGACACAAAGACCTCCCGGCTGCCCAGCTGAAATTCGTCTCCGGCGATCTGAAACGGACCGCTGATCCGATTCAGGGACATGCCCAGGACATCGACTGTGTCCATCCGGATCTCACCGCTTGTGTTCAGTTGCGTACCGTCCCAGTCACCGCGCGCCGTCACCTGCCCGGAAACGTGCTCCAGACGAAGTCCGGCATCGACGCCTCCGTCATTCAGGCTGAGGTTTATATCCCACGCCGCCGTGGTCGCGGCATCCGGTTCCGTGCGACCGCGGAAGTCCAGCTGCGAGGATTCCACGGAGATCTGCCCCGTCTGGGCCAGTCGCTGCAGGGTGTCTCGCCAGGAGTCCGGCAGTGCCTCCCGGAGTTTATCGTCCGGGACAATGTTGCGGGCATTCAGGTCATTGATATGCAGTTGCCAGAACTGATCGGGCGAGATTTCAAACCACCCGGATGCGGTGATCGGAGCGCCCTCATGTTCTGCTTTGAGTGATCGCAGCTCGCACCGCTGCCGGCCGGCATATTCCGGAGCATTCGGATCAAAGCTGAAATCAGCCGAATGGATCTTCATTCGGTAGGGGAAGGGTCTGGGGAAGACTTCTGCGTCATAGATCTCAGCCTGCGGCAGTCGGACCACGACTCGCTGCCCGGGCGACGCCGTCCAGTTGAGCTGCATTGTCAGATGGATCTTTCCCGACGGATCCAGCAGGGACCAGGCGCGTCGCTGCGCGGCGCCCAGGGCATTGTACAGGTCCGCATCCAGTGCGGCTCCGCGGGCAGTAATTTCCAGGTCCAGAACTCCCGGTCCGGGCAGACCCCGAAATCTCCCTCGCCCCGTGAGCTGCCCATCACCATGGCGTCCCTCGAGATTTTCAAAAATCCAGAGGCGACTGCGGGAGTCAAACTGGATTCGCCCGCTGAGCTGATCGATCTCGTACGGGAAGTGACGAAACTTCAGGCTTCCACCGGCGACCCGGCCATCCAGAACGATGCTGGTGGGCTGATCCGGCCCCGGAGGTCGGTAGGTGCGAGCCGAGGCCTCCAGCGTCCCCGTCAGACTGAGAGCATCCAGTACCTTGCGACCAGCATCGTCCAGGGCATCGCGAAATCGACTGTCCACCGTGACACCAGCGGTCTCCAGGTCGAACGAGATCTCGGCAGCCGGACCAGGATTACGAATCACGCCCCTGGCGGAAATCGGTCGATTTCCCATCTGCCCCGCGAATGTGAGGTCCAGATAAACGTTGTCGTTCCGGAATTCCCCGTCGGCTGTTGCGCGCTGCGTGATTGTCCCGGAAATTCCTGTCACTGGATAACGGAATCGGTGATACACCACGGCGCCGTCCTCGACTGTGGCGCTGAGATTCGCGGGAAGCCAGCGACCATCCTCTGCCTGCCGCAGTTCGACTTCTCCGCTGATGTGTCCGTCTGGCTGAAAATGATCCAGAAATCGCTGCACGGCAGGCGGACAAAAGGGGCGCAATCGCTGATTGACCAGCAGCCGTTCGACGCGCAGACTGGCCGTTCCGGGAACGATGTCGGATCTGTCAGATGCTGCGAACGCCGCGTTGCCCGGCGGACGCGCGGCGGCCGGAACCGTCGCAAGCTGAATCTGCCCCGACAGCCGCGCTTCATCGACGTAGGCTTCATTCAGTCGTCCGATGAAATTCTGATTGTCCCAGAAAATCGTGGCCTGAATGCGCGTCAGTGTTTCCGGGACCCCGTCAAGAGCCAGCTGGCCGTCGCGAAGTCCCACCTTGAGCAGAAAATCCGGAACCGGCGTTTCTGGATTCCCGGTCGCGCGAAAATCCACGTCCAGCAGGCCCAGCAGTCGCGGAGTCCACTTGTGGCCGCTGCGGAAGGTCTCTGAGTCAGAATCGTCCGAGCCGGGCGGTACCGGCAGTCGTGCGGCAATCGCCGAATCCAGATCGGCCAGACGTGTGGTCAGTTCCGGATTCGCGGACTGCGCCAGTTCGACAAGTCGCTGCCCCGCCTGAACTCCTCTGACTCTGCCCCGCACTTCCCACGTACGGTCTGCCAGATTCCAGTTTCCGGAAATGCCGGTGACCGCCGTCTCCAGAACGTTGATGTCGCCGCTGAAGTCGAAACTCCGGCTGGACGCCGGAACGGCCTGCAGCAGTTCACTCGCCAGCGGCAGCGTGACTGACGGTCGGCCGGCGCCGTGGTCGATCAGAAGTTTCACCCGCACATCTTCAACCGAGACGGAAGGCAGCACCAAAGCCGGCCCCGCGGTCTGTGCAAATCGGTAACTCTGCCAGTTCCAGCGCCCGTCAGTTTGTCGCTGCACCACCACGTCAACTGTACGCATCCGGACCGAGCGGATCAGAACCAGCTGCCGCTCAAACAACTCGGTTTCATCCAGCACGACCTGGAGATCTGCGGCGCGAAACAACGGGCGATGAGTTGCTCGCTCCCTGATCTCCACGCCCCGCAGTTCCACGAGCGTCGGCGACAGCAGCCGAGTTGCATCAAGATGCAGGATCAGATCCGGGCTCAGCTCCGCGAATCGCGCCAGAATCTGACGTTCAACCAGCGAATCGCTGTTCTTCCATAACAGGAGCCCCGCGCCCCCGACCGTCACGACGGTCAGTAACAGCAGGATCAGAATCCATTTTACGACGGCCAGTACCTTCATGCATCCCTGCCGAAGATGACTCATACACCCCGGATTCGCCGAGTTCCGGCCGCCGCCAGTACGGAAAGCGGGAACTCCACCGGCAGACGATACCTGATTGACCCCACAAACACCATATGAACCACCAGAAACTGCAGAAACGGGCCGGCCAGCAGCAGTACCAGAGCCGGTCGATGCCGCAGCTGCCAGGCTCCCAGAATCGTCATCAGCCCGAAGGCGGTGTAGTAGACCAGACACGCCTGTGATAGAATCCCACCCGAAAATCCTGCGGCCTGCGGTGTCAGACTCAGATATCGTCCGGCTTTGATGATTCCCAGTTCGACGGCTCGACGCGGTTGCGCAAGGACAAATTCCCACGCCTTCTGCTTGTAATGCGCGTTGGCGGCGTATTCACTCATCCGGCCGTAGATGCCTTCCTGATCGACAAATCTCATGTCACTGGCTCCAGTCGCGCCTGGATGCAGTCCGTCATACAGACTCGGTCCTGACCACAGCGACGTCAGGATCCAGTGCCCGGTCACCTGTTGATTGCGCCACGCCCAGGGCGCCAGTGCCATCAGGCAACCGATCCCGATCAGCGCCGCATGCCAGCACCGCTTCGTGACTCGGCCTTCACCCCAGGCGATCAGCAGGCTGCCGCTGAACCCGGGCCACAGGATCCAGCCGGGCCGCACCAGTGCTGCCACCCCGGTCACCAGGCCGCCGACGAGGGCCCGGCCCGCCTGCAGCGGATTCCGGACCTCAGGATTCCGCCCGCCAGGCGCTGTGCCAGCCAGCTCGCCAGTCCCGCTCAAATCCCCGTACGCGGCAGCAGAAGACGAAAAACCTGGCTGCCAGCGACCGGGCAGGCCGCTGAACGCGATCAGGCACAGCAAAAGCCAGAACGCAAACCAGGTCTCTGACAGGATCAGAACACTGTTGCCGACCTGCAGTGGCGACACTGCCATCCACGCCGCGGCCAGAACCGCCGTTCGCTGGTCCACCAGCCGCTTTCCGAGCACCCAGGTCAGCCCACAGCAGCAGGTACCGATCCAGGCCATCACGAGGCTGGCTGAAAAGACCGAGTCGCCGGCAATTCGAATGACGGCAGCCAGCAGCAGAGGATAGCCCGGCGTGCGCAGCACATACCGTGGCGGCTGATGCACAGCGTAGTCCGACCCGCCGGCAATTCGCTTTCCCAGTTCCCAGTAGCCATCGGCGTCCCCGGGAATCAGAAAACGCTGTTCCGTGCCCGCCAGACGCTGCTCCACGAAGCACGCGGCTGCTGTCCGCAGCGACAGCGCGATCACCAGAACGATCCACAGAGTGCGGTCGTGCAGAAACGACACGGGAAACCCTTCCAAATGGGCCGCCGGCGGTCTGTGGCCGACCCGGCGGACTACTTCCCGGCGACCACCTCGAACACTGCCTCAATCTCAACCGGCGTATTAAACGGCAGTGCGCCCATTCCGACGGCACTCCGCGCACCCTTTCCGGCGTCGGCCCCAAAAATCTGAACCATCAGCTCACTGAATCCGTTGATGACTTTGGGATGCTGCGTAAAGTCCGGAGACGAGTTGACCATTCCCAGCACTTTGACAAGTCGCACGACCTTGTCGAGACTTCCCAGTGTCTGTCGGACAGTTGTCAGAATGCTCAGGCCTGTCCGGCGGGCAGCGTCAGCACCCTGTTCGAGTGTCAGATCAGTTCCGACTCGACCCTGCAGCGGTTTTCCGTCATCGGACCATCCAATGTGACCGGAAGTAAACAGCAGGTTTCCCGTGATCACCGCCGGGACGTAGACCGCAACGGGTTTTGCCGGCTCAGGCAATACAATTCCCAGTTCCGCCAGGCGTTTTTCAAAGTTTCCGCCTGAGGATGCCTCATCAGCCCGGACCGGGGATTCGAGTCCCCGCCGCAGTTGTCCGGGCAGCAGAATTCCCGCACAGGCGCCGGTTGCCACCAGCAGCGTTTCCCGCAGGAACAGACGACGATTCGAACTTTCTGACATCACGCAATCTCCGGTAGAAAAAGAACGCTGCGGCCGGAAACATCCTCAATGACCGCTGCAGAGCATACGCACGGCGAACTGACCATCGCGGAAACATAGTACGGCAGATTCGCCGAATCGGCAAAGCAAGGCGGGGACCGAGCAACACAGCGCCCCGTCCGGCGTGGCATCGCCGCTTCCCCGCGAGGCCTCGATCTTTGTGGGGGCGCCGAAGAAAGGCTTGCGAAGAGTCAGCGATAATGTCACAATTCCGGAGTGGAATGGTGGCCTGCGTTCCGTTTCGGGTAATTTCCGCATCTGTCGGGCATTTCCCGCGCGCACATCGACCTGAAAAGTGTCTGCGCGTCGTGCCTGGCCATTTTTCAGCCGATCGGAGCATGCATATGGGGACTTCCGCGCGATACATCGTCGCCTGCCCGCAATGTGGCGTACTTCTCAAAGTGAAGGAGCGGATGCTGGGTCACCACGCCCGCTGTCCCAGTTGCCGCAGTCGGATTACCGTTCCGGAAACCGGACTGGATCCGAACAGCGTGGACCTGGCCACCGTGCAGACGACAGAGCTGCAGACGGCCGATACTACAGAATTGCGTAAATTGACCCGGCGGACGGCCACCGGGCGAGTCCCTCCGGCCACGGATCGTCAGAAGGAATTCGCTCGCTCCCTGAACTGCCAGTTCGCTGACGACATCAGTTTCGGTGAAATCGCTGATCTGATCGATGCGGCCCTCCTGAAAAAACGCGAACGGGATACGGCGGAACGCGACGCATTTCTGACCATGCAGGCCAGAGCCTATGATGTGATTCGTCGGGAACTGCTGGAAGAGCTGGCCGATGATCCTCAGGTCTCGACGGCCTCCCCGCGGCAGATGGTCGATGCGCTCGGTCAGCGGCAACTCACGTCCGTGCTGATCACGCTGCCGGTCGAGAATATCCAGGCACTGCGGGACTTCCGGGATGCCACGCCCGAGATCACGGCCAGCAGGCACGTGACTGATACTGACATCAGCCGAATTCTCAGTCTGGTCGCCGAGCAGCTCAGTGCCGGTCACGTCACCAGTACCGCGACGTCCTGACCGCGACGTCCTGACCGCGACGTCCTGACCGCGGCAGGTCGAAAACGCAGCTTCATGGATGAAAGCCCTTCGATGCCCGACCTGATTTCAGCGCTGAATGACCTGATCACTGATCACTGGGTGAAGTTTGTCACGGCCGCGGCATTCACAGCGGCAGGCTGGCTCATCGCGCGTCGACGGGCAGACCGCGAATGGCGGAATCGAGAGTTCTTCAATCGCCTGAATATTTCCCTCAACTCAGTCCACGACGGCCGACTGAAGATCAGAACCATGGCAGAGAAGCTGTGCACCGACATCTTTCTGAATCGTATCGCGGTTGAGCGTCTGATCACCACGGCCCAGGAGACGACCAAAGACAACCCGCTCGTTCCCGTCTCCCGGGACGACAGCTGGTTCTATCTGAATTCCGTGCTGAATGAACTCTCCGAACAGTTTGCCGAAGGACTCCTGCGCCGTGAAGCCGGTCGCAGCTGTGATTCCGTCCGATATCTGATCTGCCTCACCAACGAATGCGACGGCGAAGTACGGACGCGAAAAATTCGGGCAATGGTGATCCGCAAGGACCTGCTGCTGAGCCTTCCGGCTGAACAACCCGATCTGGAAAGTCCCAATCACGCCATTCGCTGGAAGACGCTGCAGCAGATGCAGCGAGCCTACTCCGCGGAACCATGGCGTTTTCTGGAAGCCGAGATCGTCGTGTGAGGCCGAGATCGTCGTATGCAGCCGGACCTCGCGCGGTGCCCCTGCTGGATCAGGCGACATATTCGGGTGATCCGCCATCACCCGTGTGCTCTGTCACTGCCAAAAAGTGGGGCAGGTATATTGCCTGCCCGGCACAGGATCCAGAGACATCGCAGGCTGGAGACCTGCACCACCGTAGTCTCTGAAACCAGGAACCCCTGAAAAAACCTCCGTGGCTCACGCAGGTTTTGTCAGGGGTTCTGAACTCCTGGCTGTGACGGAGCACTATTCGGCATTGCGCGGTCGCTGGTGTCCCGCGGGCAGTTCGCCCGGCACACGGTCGTCGGCCACGTGGTCAGCCGATCTTTTCAGGTCCACCAGGTGCATGCCGGATCGCAGCAGACACCAGATTCCCGCACAGGTGACCGGAACGAACATGCTCATGTGGTAGTACACAGACGACACGAATACCAGAGATTCCTCGGGCTGCACGGCCTGCGCGTTCATGCTGATCTGAAAGCAGGCCTGGATGACGCCAACGTAGCCGGGCGTCGAGGGAACCGTGACGCCGAAGGCGGTTATGCCCGTGACGATCAATCCCGTCGCCGGGGTCACCGGGATGCCAAACGCTCGCAGTGCGAGGTAGGCGATCATACCGTTCATCAGCCACTGCAGCAGTGAATTCGCGGCAATCGCCAGTACTGCGGGGGCACTCCGCAGCGCGGCCAGCCCGTCGGCCCCGGTCCGCAGCATTCCCACAAGCTTTGCGGTGACAACGTCGGGCAGAAACGGAGCCCAGCTGCAGACGCGCCCGGCCAGATCGAGAAAGGTCTCCGTCCAGAACAGGTAGGCGGCGACCGCGGCCACAACAACGACGGCACCGCAGCCCAGCAGCACGGCCCATTGTCGGTAGCTTTCCGGAAAGTCCCGGGAAAATGCGAGTCCCGCTGCGAAGAGTGCCAGAATTGCCAGCACATCAAAAATCCGTTCCAGCACGACAGTGGACAAGGCTGTGCTGGCCGGCACGCCGAAACGGCGGCGGACTTCGTACACGCGCACGAATTCTCCCAGATGCGCCGGCAACAGATTATTGGCCGCGAAACCAATCAGCATCGGCGGCAGCAGTTGCCAGGTCGACAGGTCTGCCACGGGTGACAGCAGACGCGCCCATCGGCGCGTCTTCAGCCAGTAAAATCCAGCCAGCAGGAACAGCATCAGCGGGAGAGTCCTGTAGTCTGCGGTGCGAAAGCCTTCCTTCAGCTTCGGCCACGTTGTCCCCTGCAGCGAATAATAAATGCATGCCGCGGAGACCAGCAGTCCGAGGATCAGAATCATCGCACGTTTCATAAGACCCTCTGACAAAGCCGGGACTGGCTCCCGCTGTCCGGCAAAAAAACGAAAAAATCATCGGTGAGAAACATGACCGGGCAGGAATGCCCGGCCCGGTGACACCCTCCCGGCCCGGTGACACCCTCCCGGGCGGTGTTGTCCACGCGGTCCGGTGTCGTCCCCGCGCGAACAGGAGGCGAGTTTCGGCTGTGCCACTGTGAAAAACCTCAGCCGGCCGCTAACCCGGTGCGGCGTCAGCAGCCGGTCGCAGAGGTCAGCCGCCGATGGAGTACATTGGTCGATCCGGCTGAATGAACCGGGCCGTGTTGATCTCGTGGCCTTCCTTCTTCGCGGCGATGCTGTTCAGCATGGCCTGCGCAATCTGTTCGTCCTCTGCGCCACCTCGCAGCAGATGCTGAATATCGGTTTCGTCCTGACTGAAAAGGCAGTTCCGGAGCCTGCCTTCGGCTGTCACGCGGAATCGGTTGCAGCTTTCGCAGAACGGGCGGCTGACACTGGCGATCAGCCCGATCCTCCCGCGGCCATCCGCAAATTCAAAGTCCTGCGCCGGGGAATTGTTCTGCGGCGAGTCAACTTCACGCAGCGGACCAAACTCGGCCTCCAGCCGCGACACGATTTCGTGGGCGAACAACACCTTGTCTCTCTGCCAGAGGCTGTCTGCATCCAGCGGCATGAACTCGATGAATCGCACCACCGTATTTGTCTCGCGAGCCAGATTGGCGAACGGCACAATCTGGTCTTCCGTGAGCCCTCGGACCGAGACCGCATTCAGCTTGATCGGGTCAAAACCGGCCGCGCGTGCCACAGCAATTCCTTCAAGGACTTTTTCGTAGCCGTCACGACGCGTCACGCGCCGGAAAATCTCCGGATCCAGAGCATCCAGGCTGACGTTCAGTCGCGTCAGTCCGGCGTCACGCAGGTCCTGCGCCTGATCGGCCAGCAGAATCCCGTTGGTGGTCAGACCGACGTCGGCGATCCCGGGTATCCGCACCAGCAGGGATACCAGCTTGTGCAGG
>SXGS01047686.1_pt1 | contig 12159 bp, 13 predicted proteins | sample 3174681 | NCBI WGS metagenome assembly SXGS01 (sample SAMN11356861, study PRJNA531348) | freshwater metagenome | isolation source: freshwater sample F1-80 | place: China: Fuxian Lake, Yuxi | collected 2017-12-25
CAAAACTCAAATGCGTTTAAATCTTTCTAATTAATTTATCTTCGTCCAAACCTTGAACTTCCGAAACTTCTTCCACTACCACGAGAATCTCCTCTACCACCACCAAATCGTGAGCCTCCTCTATCTCCGCCACGATCTCCTGAATCTCTACGTCCTCCAAAGCCACGACCACGACCCCCAAAAGTCAATCGTCCACGATTATCTCTATCACTAGATTCTTCTCTGAATCTAACAGGTATTGATTGAATTTCAGGAACCTCTAGTTGAACAATAGTAAGTGAAGGGTCCGATAAAACTCTACGGAAACTATCATAATCTCTTTGAGAAACAATAGTTATAGCAATTCCTTCCTTACCTGCACGAGCAGTCCTTCCAATTCTGTGAATATATTCTGTGCTAGTCTTAGGAACATCAAAATTATAGACGTGAGAAACATTTTTGATATCTAAACCACGAGCTGCAACATCAGTGCAAACTAAAATCAAAGCCTTAGCTGAATGAAACTCTTCCAAAACACGAGATCTTTTGTTCTGTGCAAGCCCACCATGAATCGCAATAGCATCTAATCCATTTCGTTGTAAATTATGAACAACATAATCTGCATTTCTACGAGTATTACAAAACACCATAACTAAACCAGATTTTTCTTCTTTCAAAAGATGAACTAACATTGAAAATTTAAGATTGCTAGGAGTATCGTAGTATACTTGCTTCAATTTAGAAGGGTCAACTTGAGATTCAGATTCAATAAATACTGGCTCATTCATATAATGCTTTGAAATTCTCTGAATATCTTGGGAGATAGTAGCAGAAAAAAGCAAAGTCTGTCTTTCTTTAGGACATTGTTCAATTATTGTAACCACATCATCAATGAAACCCATATCTAACATTCTGTCTGCTTCATCAAGAACTAAATATTTAAGATGGCTTAGCTCAAGAGAATCATTTCTCAAATGGTCTAATATTCTTCCAGGTGTGCCTACAACAATATCTGCGTGTCTCAAAGCAGATTTCTGAGGCTCAATAGATACTCCACCATAAATCACAGAAACGTTTATTTTCTTATATTGAGAAAATTTATGAAGATTTCTTCCAACCTGTTCAGCTAATTCACGAGTAGGAGTCAAAACAAGAGCCTTTATTCCTTTTCCAGAAACAATCTTCTCAATTATTCCTGCACCAAAAGCAAGAGTCTTCCCACTCCCAGTAGCAGAACTTCCAAGAACATCTTTTCCAGCTAAAACCAAAGGAATCGCTTTTTCTTGAATATCACTTGGTTCAGTAAATCCAGCTGACTCTATAACGGCAAGCATTTCATTGCTCAAACCCAATTTTCTAAATGAATTCATATCTTCTTCAACAAAATACCCTTTTTAAAGTAAACTCTTATTTAATTTCTGGTCGATGCTCCGCATCGAATATTAAAACCAGAAATTAAATTAGAAATTCTCAAATCAAAAATTTCAAAATATAACATTTAGAGAATTTCTTTATTTCTTCATAGATATGTCTAATCGGTTATATGCTAAGTCAACTTTCTTTTCACTAAGGATGGTCTCATAAATCTTTTTAGTTATGTCACTTCTAATTTTAGAAATATCCTGAACAGGAGCAAAAAATAAAATCTTAATTTTTAATCCATTATCAACTATTGAGACGCGAGAAGTAATTTCTTTACCTATTTTTTTACCATATTTTCCAGCAACTTCTTCTGCTACAGATGCGCCCAATTCCATAGCTTTGTCTAAATCGCTATCATATTTGATAGTGTATGCAACTTCATCAAGGACAAAATCATGCAAAAGAGTATGATTGATTAAATTTTCATCAAATAGTTTATAGTTTGGAACCATTACATTTCTTCCAGAAAGCTGTTCTGAATCTAAGTTACCTCCAACTTCATCAATATATACATGAGTCAAAGAAATATCGTAAACGTCTCCTTTTACACTACCAATAGTTATTCTATCACCTACTTGAAAAGGCCTTTTGATAACTACCATTATCCAAGCCGCAACACCAGTAATGGGTTTTTGTAAAGCAAATCCTATCGCAGCAGTAAAAAGTCCTGCAACAACACCGATTCCTGCCCAAGATTTGAAATAAGAAAGAAAAGCAAATAAAATAACCAGCCAAGTAAACAAGATATTAATCATTCTTGAAAAGATCTTTATAGTAGATATATGATTCTTAGACCTCGCTCTTCTTAGAAGCCGAGTTTTCATAAAAATAAGAATAAAATTAAATACTAAGATAACAACAATAGAAATAATCAAAGTTTCTACTAAAGGTACGAACTTAGAAAAACCATCAGCGAATAAACCTCTAATTATACTCATAATAAAAATAAACAAAATGAATTTATAAACTAATCTCTGATAAGAGTTAAATAACATCAAAGTTTAGAATAAATGTGATGAAGCAAGATGAATTAGGAATAATCAGAGTAGGGAGAAATTTGAAGGCTTATGAGAAAACAGCCAAATCTTGGAAAATTTTAAAAACAGCACTGCCAGAATTAGAAAAAGCAATAAAATTGTTTAAGTCTCATGGAAACTTCAGAGAATTAATAGATAAAAAAAACCCCTCTTTTCTAAAAGGACAAATATCAAAAAAAGGAAAAATACAAGGAGCAAGAATAAACATTTTACCGGATGGAGAACTAATAGATAAAGCTTATTCTTTATTTTCAAAAAATTTAACATTTCATGATGAATCATCTCATGACCATTGGGATATAATATATCAAAATCCAAATGGTAAATATGCTTATTGCTATTCAATAAATAAAAAGAATAAATCTATAAAAAATAAATATAAAAAAGTGGAAGAATTTGAAAAAGTTTATGGAAAATTAGAAAATAATATTGAAAAAGCACTTAAAGATAAAGAAGACCACTACGCAGTTCCAATGTATACTCTTCTTAAGACATACATGCGAGTAGGAAATGAAATTTATTATAAGGCAAACGGCCACAAAGGACTAACCACCTTGACAAAAAAAGACATCTCTTTGGGTAATAATAAAGTCACATTTAGTTATTTAGCTAAAAGTGGTGTACCTATGGAAATAACTCAAGAATTCCCTCAAGAATACATAAAGAGGCTAAGAGAATTAATTAAAAATAAAAAAAATAATGATTTCATATTTTCAAATTCAGACAACAAACCATTGAAAGACACAGACTTCATGAACGCATTTGAAGAATATTGTGGTTATAGATTTTATCCTCATATAGTTCGTTCTTTTTATGCAACAAGCAAAGCAAAAGAATTTCTAAAAGAACATAAAAAAGCAAGTAAAGATGAAATAAAAGAATTATTTACAGAAATAGCAGAAAAATTAGGGCATAAAAGATTTGATAAGAAAAACAATGAATGGAAAGACAGCTACATTGTTACTATCCATCATTATATCAGACCAGACCTAGTAGAAAAAATACAAAATTTAAGCAACTAGTTTAGTCTTATTATCTGATATAAAGTCTACAGAGTATCTATCATAACCAAATAAATATACAGCAAGTGTTGCAAATGCAAGTCCAAAATCTCTAATTCCAAGAGGAGTAAATCCTATAGAAAGAGCGATCCCAAAAAGATGCAAACTTAATATTAAAGAAGAAAAACGATTATACAAACCAATAAGCAAGAAAGTTCCAAGAGTAAGTTCAAGAATTGCATTAAAAATAACTAAATTATTAGCAGTCATAAAAGAAGGAACCATATCCCATTTAGATTCTATAAAAGAAGCTATACGTTTTGGTTGGATAGATACAACCCTAAAAAGATTAGATGAGAACCAGGATATTAGAAATTTTAGAAGACGCACAGACAAAAGTAATTGGAGCGAGAACACTTTAAGATATGCAAAAGAATTAAATGAACAAGACAAACTTTCGCCAGAAGGACTAAAAAGGTATTCGGAAGGCTTGAAAAAACCAATTCTCGACCATGGAATTCCAAAAAATCCAGAGACGCCAGATTATGTAAAAAAAGAAGTTGTAAAAAATAAGTTAGAGGGTAAATTTGAAAAGTTGTCACCATCAGTTAAAAGAATGCACCTAAGAATGATTATATCTGCAAAACTTCCAGAAACAAAAAATAAAAGAGTTCAAATTTTTATAAATTTCTTAAAAAATAGAAAATAAAAATCAATCATCTAAGTCTTCAAACTTAACTTTCCACTGATTATCCCAAAGTTTTTTCTTCTTGGCACTACAAGTCGGACAATATTTTCTCGGAAAACGAGCATTAGATGTAGATTCAAATTCTTTCTTACAATCAAAGCATTTCATTTTCTTCATAATAGGTAGAGGAATAGTTAGTTTAAAAACAAATGCCTTTCACTACTCCGCAGCGAGTCTCCGAAGCGAAGTGAGGAGGGTCGAGCAAGAGAGGAGTGAAATATATTTAAGGAGTCTATAGTGAGCCAATTCAATTCGGAAAACGCCCAGACCAGGAATCGAACCTGGAGATCCTTGCGGAAACTAGTTAGCTCGTAAGTCTTTTGGACTCCTAGAACCTTTCCTAAAGGTTGTAGTTCGAGACTAGCGCAGTGCCACTGTGCCATCTGGGCTTTTTGCACTCAGCAGTGAGGAGCACCACAATGCCGAAGCATGAGGATGCCCACAACAAGAGAGAGCAAAAATCTCTGTTAGTAGAGATTGAAAATAGTCTTTCAAGAGAGTTTTAAAATATATTCTAACAACCAAAATCTATTTATTCGTTCCTTCTCTTCCAAAGTCATCCTCATAACGAACAATATCCTTCTCCAAACACTCTCCAAGTTGAACCTCAGCAATACGCAAAGTTTCACCAGAACTATTGATAATTCTATGCCTCTGATTTAACTTAACATGAACAACGTTGCCTTTTGACAAAGGTCTTTCATCAGAATCTAAAACAGCAAGACCTTTCCCAGAAATAACTATCCAATACTCTTCTCTTTTTTGATGAGACTGCAAACTCAACCTTTTTCCAGGAAGCACAGTTATTTCTTTTACTACTACGCCGGTTTCACGTATAAAATCAGTATATGTCCCCCAAGGTTTCTGAATAACATTTCCGAAAGAATTAGATTCAGAAATTAAGCGACTACTTGATTCAATTTTAGGTCCAAGCCCATCAACAATTTTAATACCTAATTTTTTACATATAAATCCTTCTGGAATTTCCCCTGCAGTTCTATCTCCTCCTTTAGCAAAGATACTTGGCCTCAAATATTCAATAGACTTACAAACAGTCCCGTCATTATCAATTGACAAAAAAACGTCATCAACACATACAAGAGCTTTAACAATCGCCAAACGTTGGTCTTGGGACATGAAAGATTTTCCTTTTTTCAAGCTAGCTTGAAAATCATTATTTACAATTACAACTAATTTGTCTCCTAATTTTTTAGCTTCTTCTAAGTATTCTACATGGCCTTTATGAATAGGATCAAAATAACCGCTAGCAACTACAAGAACCATAAGTTATAAAATATTAAAGACTATATAAAATCTGCATATTGAATTCTATTTTCCCCATCTCCAACGAGCCTTTTCACCAGTTTTTACACATATAACAATTAAAAGTAAAGTTAAAATAACAAAAGGGACAAACATTTCCATTAAAAGCTCATAACCAGAATGCGAACGTAAATCAATAATTCTAAAAGTAACTAATAAAGTTAAAATATATAATAAAGTTAAACTCCATCCTTGCCAAGAATAAGGATACCACCCATACCCATAATTCTTTGCCTTAAACCAAATCCTCTTCATATTCAGTAAAATAAGGGAAAGCATTTAAACCCTTTTAAATTATAAATAGTATGAACAAAAAAAGAGCAATTTTGATTGCATTAGCGTTATACGTTTCAACACTAATTGTAGGAATAATCCTAACAATCTTTGCTAAGGTCAATTTGCAATCTCCTCAAGAAATTCCTACAACTTATTGGATAATTACAATCGTAGTAACTGTCCTACTAACTTCTATTGCTTCTATTTGGTACTTCAATAAGAAAGGAACAATAAGAAATACGAAAGAAGGATTAAAATTAGGATGGACATTTATATGCGTAGGATTCATTTTAGACGCTTTATTCTTCATACCAGCTTTCTTTTCATCTGGAGTAAAATTATTATTTGAATATTATATTAATCCTTCATTCTATATAACTCTGTTATTAGTCATAGCAACTGCGACATTTATTGGTTCAAGACATCAAACTCAACCAGAGAAACAAGAAAAAAGTTCTAAGAAAAAGTAAATAATTGAAATCTCTCGGTCCTCTATCGTTCAACCCTGCTCAACTGTCAAGTAAGATATTTCTCTTAACTCTCTTGTTGTGGGCTTTCTCATCTGATGATTGCGAAGCTCCTCACTGCGGAGTTAAGAGATGCGGGAAGAAGGATTCGAACCTTCGAAGGCACTAAGCCACTACGGCCTTAACGTAGCCCATTTGACCGCTCTGGCATCCCCGCGTAGTTTAAATAGAATAATAAAACTCCTTTAAAACCTTTGCAAATTTAATCTGGTACAAATCCTTTTAAAAACCTTAAGTCAAATAGAAGCCTATGATTCAAAGAAGTGATCAAAATAGGCTCCAAAGTTTAACATCAAGCACAATGAACTCTTGGAGACCAAAAGAAACAGTTATTCCGCCAGAAGGGTTTTTAGAAGAATCTTACACAGGTTTGAAAACATCTGACAAATTGTCTTTTTTAAAAGAAGAAAGAAAAGAAGAAAAGAAACAAGAGGGAATTTTTGAAGACCTTTACTGGGATTTAAATGATGAAAAAGGAAAAATACCACCTTTAAAATTCTCAAACGGAAAGACTCAAACAGACATAGTTAAAGAAATAACCGATTTAATCAAGTCAGGAACAAAGATAATTTTTCTACATGGTGCATGTGGAACAGGTAAGAGCGCAATTGCTTTAAACATAGCAAGAAAATTAGGAAAAGCATCAATAATAGTACCTGTGAAAGCTTTGCAAAGACAATATGAAGAAGACTATACAGGTAAAAAATTCCTATATAGATTAAATGGCGAAAGAATGAAAATAGCTGTTTTAACAGGCAGAGAAAACCATGACTCTATAATAGAACCAGGAGTTTCATGTGCGGACCCAGAGTTGCCAGAAAATATAAAAATAACTGAAAAAAATTACAACAAATTAGCAGACTATTATAGGAGCAACCCTTTCGTTTCTGGACAAGACGTCCCAGATTATAAACACATTAAAAGAATGTCTGTAGCTCCATCAAATCCGTACTGGAGCCCAATAGTTCCATCGACATATGAATTGAATCAATTAAAAGATGCAAAAAAAATGAAATATGATGGCTGTGATGGACGAGAGTATACATTTTACCACAGAAAGCAAGGATGTTCTTACTATGACCAATATCTTGCATACAAACACGCAGACATAATCATATTCAACGCAGCTAAATACAAAGCAGAATTAGCGATAGGCAGAAAACCAGCAACAGATATAGAAATAATAGATGAAGCAGACGAATTCTTAGACGGATTATTCCAACAAGAAGAAATAAATCTTACAAGACTATCAAATAGCTTAAACATTATCATCCCAGAATCTTTAGACACAAGAGACACAATAAAATCCATTTTAGATTTAATAGAATTGGAAGAAAAAAACAAAAGAGCGTTAGGAATAAATGAAAATCAAGTTTTCAATATAAATGAAACATACTTAGGAAAAATCTTCAAGTTGTTAGAAAAAGATAAAGAGTTAGAATCAGAAATATTACTAGATGAAAATAGTTACGCATCTAAAGCTTTAGAGTTAGCAAGAGATTTCTCAGACTTAACAGAAGACGTTTACGCAACTTTTAGAAAAGAAGAAGATAGCTTGTATGTAAAATTAGTCAGCACTAATTTGGGACCAAGAATTCAGGAGCTGTTAGATAAAAATAAAGCACTGGTTTTCATGTCTGGAACTCTTCACACAGAAAGTGTTCTTAAAAATATATTTGATATAAAAGATTTCAAGATAGTTGAGGCAGAAAGTCTTCAACAGGGCGCAATAGAAATAGCTATGACTGGAAAAGAAAGAGATTGTAAATATTCTAATTTTTCAGGAGGTCAGCATTCAAGAGAAGATTATTTACGAGCATTAAACGGAGTTGTAGAAAAAGCAAAAAGGCCAACCCTTATTCATGTCAACGCTTTCCAAGATTTACCAACAGAAGAAGAAAGAATAAAGTATCACTTAATAGAATTGACTTCACAAGAGCGTTTAAGAGAGCAACAAGCAGAAGATAAAACAGGCAAGATTGTAGCAATTTTCAAACAAGGTTTAAACAATAAACTTTTCACTACAAAATGTTCTCGTGGAATAGACTTCCCTGGAAATATGTGTAATTCGGTAATCTTTACAAAATATCCTAACCCAAATGTGTCCGATACGTTTTGGAAAATACTTCAAAAGACACACCCAGACTATTTCTGGGATTTCTATAGAGATAAAGCACATCGTGAGTTTCTACAAAGAATTTACCGTGCTGTTCGTTCAAAAGAAGACCATGTATACATAATGTCTCCTGACTTAAGGGTATTAGATGCTGTTAAGAAATTACAAAACAAGATATCTCAATAATCTTTAAAAAGGCTTTAAAATATATTAAGTCGATGGACACAACTATCACAGAAGATAGAACCTATTTAGAAGAGTTAAGAAGAAAAGGTAAAGAAAAATTTTTTAAAGTTTCAGAAGAAGATATGATGAGGATGATAGGATACTCTCAAGCAGTAGCTCTAATAAATAAAAGATTTGGAAGAAGAGTGAGCCTTGAAGAAATGCCTAATAATACACCCCCTGCAATAATTGATGAAAATAGTGTGAGAGTTAGAAAAGAATTAATAAGTTTCCTCAAAAGTAAACTGGGAGATATAGGAACAATAATCGGGAGAAATTATAAAATTCCAGAAAGTTATCAAGGGCATGAAGAAAGATTTAGAAAAGAGTTTTGGGATTATTTAGAAAATTCAGCATAAACATCACAAAATCCTTCGGGTTTTTGTTTGTGGTTCATCAAAAACATAAGTTTTTGACATATGCATAGGCACTTGCGACATCAAATTTTTCTTAATGTCGGTCCATCTTCTGCTAAATCTTCAATCACAAAACCACGGTCTTTTATTCTCTGGCGTAATATGTCTGCCTCTGCAAACATTTTCTTTTTACGAGCTTCCTGTCTGGCTTCAAGAAGATTAAGAATGTCTTTAGGAATAACAACTTTCTCTTCTTTCATTTCTTTAACTCCTAAACCTAAAACACGATCAAAGTCTTCAAGTAAAGCGAGTCTTGTTCGCGTATTCATATCTGTCTCCTCAATTACATTCCAAAATACTTCAAGAGCCTGAGGCATATTCAAATCATTATTTACTGCTTCTAAGAATTCTTTTTTATGATGTTCAACATCTGTATTACCATGATTATTTTCTTTTCTCAGTCTAATTACTTTATTCTTAATTTTTTGATACGCATTTTTAGAAGCATCTAAAGATTCAAAAGAGAACTCAAGAGGTTTTCGATAGTGAGCCTGCAAGCACAAATAACGATAGTGTATGGGCTCAAATCCTTGTTTATGTAAATCTTCCAAAGTATAAATATTGCCCAGAGATTTTGACATTTTCCCTTCCTTCAAATTAAGCATTCCTCCATGAATCCAATAATTAACAAATTTTTTACCAGTTGCTCCCTCTGATTGAGCTATTTCATTAGTGTGGTGTGGAAAAATCAAATCCATTCCACCAGTATGTATGTCTATACTATTTCCTAATTCCTTCATACTCATTGCAGAACATTCAATATGCCACCCAGGTCTGCCTTTACCAAACGGAGCATTCCAAAAAATATTACCATCATCAGAAGAATGAAATTTCCACAATGCGAAATCTTTAGCACTAGATTTATCATATTCGTCTGATAAAATTCTCTCTTTAGTAATAGCCATCTTGTCAAGACCAGCAATTTTACCATAATTTTTAATTTTAGAAATTGAAAAATAAACTCCATCAGAAGTAGCATAAGCAAAACCTTTTTTTAATAAAATATTGATTATAGAAATCATTTCATCAATATTATCTGTGGCTCTCAAAAAGTGATTTGGTTTTATTATATTTAAAGAGCCAATGTCTTGCAAGTAAATAGATTCATATTTTCTAGTCAAATCCTTTAAAGAGATTCCTTCTTTGCGACTTGCTTTAATAGTTTTATCATCTACATCCGTAGAATTCATTACATGATTTATTTTATAATTATTATAGATCAAAACACGCTTTAATAAATCGGCCAAAACAGCAGTTCTAAAGTTACCAATATGCTGGTACCAATAAACAGTAGGCCCACAAGAATACAACCCGACCTTGCCTTTCTTTATAGACTTAAATTCCTCTTTCTTACGAGTCAATGTGTTATATAACAACAATTCCATTAATAATAGAGAAAAATATAGGTTATAAGATTAATGTTTGACTATGAACTTCAGCCTAGTAAACTCAAAGACAAGATAAAATCCAGTAATTAAAGATATTTTATAGCTTAAAAAATAAAGAAAAGCGGTCAAAAAAAAACAAGAAAACCAAAAGTAAGTTGAAATTTCCTAACTCTACTATGAAAAAGATTAAATCTAAATTTATTTAAATGACTGCTTCTTTACATTAAGTCTTAACGGACAAGAGGAGTAGCACACTGCAGATGTTATCTACCCACCTTACTTTTTATTATAATTCCGAAATCACATCATTATTTTCTTTTTTTTAAGTCTCTCAATAAAAGAATTGATATTTAAAGGTTGTTGGTAAAAAGTAAATTTACTTCGATAAAAATAATATAAAAAGATAAAATACCTATAATATATATTTAATTTATATCTATTAAGTTAAATTTTCTTAACAAAATCATTAATACTCTCCAAATCTTTAAGAGGCATAAGAGCAGAACGAGCTTGCGAAGCACCATCAAAACCCTTCAAGAAATTTGCCCCCAAATACTTAACACGAGAAATATCAAACACATCAAATTTCTCAGCAAGTTTCAAATATTCAGAAAACGAATCAACTCGTTCTTTTTTAATAATTTCTTTTTCTTTTCCAGTTCTAATAAAACGTAAAATCTCTCTAAAAATAAATGGATTTCCAATAGCTGCAGAAGCAATCATAGCCCCCTCAGCAATATCTAACATTTCAGATGCGGTTTTACCATTTACTACACCCCCATTTCCAACAATAGGAATTCCAATCTCGCGCTTAACTTTTGAAATCCAGCTCCAATCAGCAGGTTCACTATTTTTTTGCTCTGAAGTACGAGCATGTATTGTCAATAAATCTGCACCCGCCTTTTCAATCTTGCGAGAAATCTCCATAACATTATTCAACTTATATCCTAAGCGAATTTTTGCACTAACAGTTAATCCAGTATCTTTAAGCACTTTAATCATAGAAGCAATTTTATCCGGATTACTCAAAAGATAACTACCAGCTTCACTCCCTACAATTTTAACAGATGGACACCCACAATTAATATCTATTAAATCATAATTTTGTAAAACCGAAAGTTTGCTAAATTTTGAAAACTCATTGAGATTATTTCCTGTAACTTGTAACCCTAAAGGTCTATCTAATTTTCCACCAATAGTCATTAAATTCAAAGTAGGTTTATTTTCATGTAAAATAGCATTTGTATATAGCATCTCAGTATAAGCCATAGAAGCTCCTTGTTCCCTACAAAGCAAACGAAAAGCACAATCAGTAACATCCACCATAGGTGCAAGAAAGAGTCTATTCTTCAAATTAATTTGACCAATTTTTAATTTATTCATTAAGATATTAATAAACTCACAATATAAAAAACAATCTTAACCACCTAAAAAATCACAAGAGAAATGGTATCTTGTAGCAACGGGAATAACTGCCTCGGCAAGCTCATGATTATAATTAGACAACCCCCTAATCTTTAAAGAAGGAGATTTTCCAGAATAATCAAAAACCGCTACAGCCGTATGAGGTGTTCTTTTAATATTTTTAGGAAGTCTTTCTCTAATAAACAAAGAATCTTCACCCACCATACAGTCAAATTCATCCAACATAGAAATCAAATCCCTAAAAGCTTTATCTGAATCAAAGCCATTTAATGCTGA
>SXGS01539231.1_pt1 | contig 12159 bp, 5 predicted proteins | sample 3174681 | NCBI WGS metagenome assembly SXGS01 (sample SAMN11356861, study PRJNA531348) | freshwater metagenome | isolation source: freshwater sample F1-80 | place: China: Fuxian Lake, Yuxi | collected 2017-12-25
CTATGCGCGCCATTGGGTTGTGTTTCAATCCAGTGGAGTTCGCGCAGTTGAAACGCCTCCTGAATCCGATGCGTCGAATCGGGTCTTTCGTCGCCGCCGATGATGACCATCCGCTTTCCACGAAGCACCTCACGCACGGCGAGTACTTCGGGCGTGGGCGCTCTCGCTGTCGAGTCTTCGGTCTCATCGTCTTCTTCCTCTTCCTCCACTTCCGCCAGCTTTCGATACTTGATTTGTGAAACCTGCGGATTCTGCAGGATCTCGATGAGTTCCGCGCATCGCGGATCTTCGCGAACTGCCTGAGGCAGCATCTCAATGCTGTCGAGGCAGTCGAACCTCGCTCGAAGTTCTGGATCAGTAAGCGACTTTCCCGCATGCACGAAGTTCGCGACGGCTTTACAGATCGCAGTCGAGTGCGACTCCGCGTCGGAGGGACTCTTCTTGACGCGGCCCAGGTGATAGGAGAGTTTGTTCAGAGCATTCTTCGGAGCAGCCTCTTTGGCGATTTCTTCGTGGGCGCCCTTGCGTATTGACTCGATCCGTTCATTGAACGCCTCGAGGTTGAACTTTCCTTCGCGCGTCGCGAGCGCGAAGAGTGAAGTCCCCTCGGAGAGCGGTTTCTCACACAATCGAACGAGGCTTTCCGCGTCCACATCTCGGAGGCCAGTGTTATCTAGCTTCTTGAGTGCCTTCGCGAGGATGCCGACGGCGCACGCGACGAGACGAAGGGTCGCGGGTGTGCGGAAGTGAACGGGTGGCGCCTCGAGGTAGAGGTCGATGGCTGCAATGACGGCGGAGTATCGATCGCGAAGCGCGGTCCAGCACTCTTGGTTGTCCTTTCTGAACGTCTCTTGCAGTTCCCAGAAGAAGATCTGTTCGTGCTTTCCGACCGCGCACAGCCGGTCATACTCGGGCTTCGTCGCCTTGAAGGTCGTCGCGGCGCACTCGATCGCCCAGTCGTGAGCCTTGATATGGTGGTGCAACCTTGGAAGGATGCGCCGGAGCTCGTCGTGAAGTTTCGGGGTTATCCGTTTCGGAATCGCTGGCGGTGCAGCGCCTTCAGGCTTGTCCGCCAAGGAACTGGCGGGGTTTCCCCATCCTTCAGCCAGTGAGCGCATGCATGCCGCGAGCGCCGTCGGACTGTCAGCAGAGAACTCTTCAGCATCCCCACCAAGCGCGGTATCCCAATCGCTTTCGGCGCGTGCTTTCGCTTCGGACGGCACGACCGGTTTCGACTCGATCGAACTCGCCGCGCGTTCGAGCGTCGAAGGCGGTTCCGGTTCGCTCGCATTGCACGAAGCTGAAAGAGGCGCAACCGAGATCGTCGACTCGACGGGAGGTAGTGGAGAAGGATCGTCATCCTCATCCGTGCGGCCAGCGCGACTCGCAACAGTATTGCGTACAACCTCGACCTCAACTTCGACTTCGATTTCATGCTCGCGATCTTGTGTCGCGCCAGTGCGGTGCTCGTCGGCGAGTGGACTCGCGGCGATCGTGTGCAGCCACCCGGCGAGTGCGGACATCACTCTTCGCGCGTCGGGATTTCGATGTACGAAAAGCTGTAGGGCGGATTGGAGTTCCAAGAGCGCACGCTCTTCTGCGCCGCCTGCACTACTCACGCCTATCGCATTGCGAGTGTGCGCAGGAGCTTCTGATGCGGATCCTGAGATCGAGCCAGTCGCGTTCTCACTGCCGCAAGCCTGCGTCAGCCAAGCGTCCTTCATCGTGGTGCACTCGGCGCTTGACGACGATTCCCTTCGCGCGTGATCTTCCGCACTCGGTCGAAACCATCCACGAACTCGTTTCCATGCTCTCATCCTGATGCTCCTCCCAAGCAAGTAGTTGCGCGCAGCCAGCCAACCGAACGCCGCGCGAACAAGGATGATAGCGAGGGACGACGGGGTGCGCGTGTCGTCTCTCGGCTGAAGCTGAAGCGTCACGCGATTCCGTAGGCTCGCGGCGCACGGAACCACTGCGCCGTTGATTCAGAATCAAATCGTTCAGACCAACGGGCCTGCGATGGTGGAGACCGGTCGATCCCAACGCGATCCGCGCGAGTGGTCACGCGGTAGTGATGACGGTCATTTGTTAGACTGTCATGATTCCAGCGCTGAGGGGCGATCGTGCTTCGAGGCGGATCAGCACGGCCAATTCGGAATGCGCCTATGGCACTCAAGACCGTTACGCAAGCTTGTCAACTCGCACCCAACGCCCTCGACATCCGAGTCAGCGATCAGATCGAGCAACTTGACGAACTGATCCGGGAAGAGGGCGGCGGGGAGACGTTCTTCGAGCGCACGTTCATCACGGAGGGCATGGAGACGCTGATCAAGGAGGGCATCGCTCGCCTAGCTGGCCGGTCCAACTCGGGTGTGTTCCACCTCAAGCAGGCCATGGGCGGCGGTAAAACGCACTTGCTCGTCGGCTTTGGTCTGCTCGCCCGGAACCCGGCGCTGCGCAAGCAGGTGATCTCCCATGTGAGCTACATCGACGCGTTTGGAAACGCTCGTGTTGCGGCCTTCAACGGACGAAACCACCCCAACGAGTTCTTCTGGGGTGAGATCGCCAAGCAGCTCGGCAAGGGCGAAGCATTCGCGCAGTTCTGGAACGCTGGCCCCAAGGCACCATCGGAATCAGATTGGCTCAAGCTGTTCGAGTCCGCCGAGCCGACTCTCATCCTCCTGGACGAGCTTCCTCCGTACTTCCACTACTACGCGACCCAGCAGGTCGGGCAGGGAACGGTCGCCGACGTCGCCACTCGCGCGTTTGCCAACATGCTCTCGGCGGCGGGCAAGAAGGCCAACGTTTGCGTGGTGGTCAGCGACCTGGCTGCCGCCTACGACACGGGTACCAGCCTCATCAACAAGGCGCTCGAAGATGCCCGGTCAGAGACTGGCCGCCAGGAGAAGACCATCACCCCTGTGGATCTCGCCAAGAACGAGATCTACGACATCCTCCGGAAGCGCCTGTTCAAGTCCATCGCAACCAAGAGCGAGATCGACGAAGTTGCGGTTGTCTTCGGTGAAGTGCTCCAAGAGGCGACCAAGGCGAAGGTCGCGAGCAGAGGCGCGGAAGCCCTGTCGGAGGAAGTCGCCAGCACATACCCGTTCCACCCGCGGCTCAAGGATCTGATCGCGCTCTTCAAGGAGAACGAGAAGTTCAAGCAGACACGCGGCCTGATGGAGCTGGCGTCCAGGCTGCTGCGGTCGGTGTGGGAGCGGAAGGACGACGACGTCTACCTGATCGGCGCCCAGCACTTCGATTTGTCCATTGCCGACGTGCGCGACAAGCTGACGGACATCTCCGAGATGCGGGATGTCGTCTCCAAGGACCTGTGGGATAGCAACGGGGCCGCGCATTCGCAGGTGCTCGACGCGCAGCGGTCGTCCGACGCTGCATCGCAGGTGGGAACGCTCTTGCTCACGGCGAGCCTTTCGACGGCAGTCAACGCAGTGAAGGGCGTCACGAAGGAAGACCTCGTCGAGTGCCTCGTTGCGCCGCACCGGAAGCCGTCGGAGTTCCTCGAGGCTTTCGAGCAGCTCGAGTCCGAGGCTTGGTACCTCCACCATTCGACGGACGGCAAGTACTACTTTGATCGGCAGGAGAATCTCACCAAGCTCCTGAAGGACCTTGCCGACAAGGCACCGCAGAACAAAATCGACGAGCTGATCGCCAAGCGTCTGACGGAGATGTACAAGCCGTCGAGAAAGGTCGCCTACGAGGCGGTCTTGCCGCTGCCGAAGATCGACGAAATCGCGGACGAGGTCCGCAAGGGCCGAGTGCTGCTGATCGTGACTCCTGATTCCCGCTTGCCGCCGCAAGCCGTGCAGAAGCTCTTCGAGGAGATCACGCAGAAGAACAACCTATGTGTCCTGACCGGCGACAAAACGGCCATGGCGAGTCTCGAGAAGTCAGCGCGCCAGCTCTTCGCGGCTCTCCAGGCAGACACCCGAATCGCCAAGGGGCATCCGCAGCGCGATGAGCTCCAGTCGAAGCAGGAGTCCTACCAGCAGGATTTCCAGGCCACGGTGCTTTCGATCTTCAATCGCGTGGTGTTCCCGATTCAACTGAAGGGCCAGCCCGCGAAGCTCGAATCGAAGCCGCTCGACCTGACTCGTGATCCCTCGAAGCCGTTCGACGGCGAATCGCAGGTCGAGAAGACCCTTGCGTCTGCACCGCAGAAGCTGTTCACCGATCCCGAGAAGGACGCCGACGGCATCCGCATCAAGGCGCAGGACCTCCTCTGGCCACCGAACGCCGCAGAGGTTCGATGGAGCGACGCGCTCGACCAGGCCGAATGCGCGCCCGGCATGCCGTGGATGCCGCCGAAGGGCCTCGAGCGCGTCAAGGCCAGCGCGTGCAACAAGGGAGTCTGGGAGGACCTCGGAAATGGGTTCGTCACCAAGGCGCCTGCCAAGAAGCGCACGACGGTGCAGATTGTCGCAGAATGTGAACCTGACGATCAAGGGAACGTTCGCCTGCGCGTGAATGCGCAGAACGCTGGTCCGGCGCCAAGGGTTCACTACGCCATCGACGGAAAGGTCAGCGACAAGAGCCCGGCGCTCGACGATGTGAACCTGACCACCCAGTCGATGCGCGTTCACTTCCTCGCCGTCGATCCGACGGGGAAGTTCGAGACGGGCGACCCGGTTGTCTGGAGGAACCGCTTGGTCGTGCGCGCGAATCTGATCGAGGACGGTGCCGGTCGCCGCGTGCGCCTGTACGTGGCACCGAAGGCTGATGTCGTTCGGTACTCCCTTGACGGCCGCGAGCCTCGGGATGGCACGGACTACTCCGATCCAATCCCGATCGGCGATGCCGAGGCGCGCGTACTCGTTTATGCCGAGGCAGCGGGCGTCGAGGCCAAGGACACGTTGACTTTCCCCGCACGGGGTAAGAAGGGTGTTCAGATCGATCCCGCCAGGTCGGCTGTCGTCAATAAGACGAAGGGCATGCACAAGCTTGATTCCCGCTCGAATGCATTCGGCGCAGCTGAGGCGGCGAAGGCACAGGGCATCAAGTTCGAGTCGCTCAACATCGTGGTCGGGACGGGAGCAACCAGCGCGAACGTCACGGTCACTGAGCTGCCGATCACCGGCGAGTACCTCGAGAAGGTGTTGCTCGCCGTGACGGACGCATTCCCGCCGGACGCCCCGATCACGCTGTCCTTCAAGAAGGCCCACTTCTCATCCGGCCATGATCTCACGCAGTTCGCCACGAAGTTCGGCATCGAATTGCAGCCGGGTGAGGTGACGCAATGACGGAACCGAAGAACGCGACGGTGGACTTCGGTGCCCCGGAGGCATTCGGTGCGCATGTCTTCCGAGTGGAGGTTCCCGCCGGGCGAACGGACCCCGTGGCGATCGTCGAGGACTACGGGTTCAAGGGCGGCAGCGGCGGGGTGCCGTATGAAGAGTGCCGGGTTCGCGTGCCCCGTGCGGCATGGTCTGCGATCGCCGACCATGCGCGGCGCGACTTCAACGAGCGGCTGAAGGCGGCAAAGGCATCCACTGGCCGCTGGAAGTCCGGCAAGACCCTCCTCGATCGGCTGCTCGGCAAGGAGCTCTGCGTCCTGTCTTGGGCTGCCGAACATGCAGGCGCGGATCAACTGCCCATCATCTGCAGCAAGTGGGCCGCACTCCGCCCAGAAGAGCGTTGGTGGCTCTTCACGGTGACGGCTGCCGAGGCTGGGCTTGTCGACGATTCGCATCGCGGCTGGCGCCGGGCCATCTTCCTCGCGCTGAGCGATGGCGAGCGCGTGACAACGGACAAGCGTGTCCGTCGGCGGCCTGTCGAGGACGAAGGTCCTTCTCTCTTTGAGGTGAAGCAGTGAGCAAGCAAGTGGTTCCTCGCTCGCTCGCATCGGCGCCAGCGCTGATCGAGCGGGTCCTGCCTGTTCAGAAGTTGTCGGCCGAAGTGTTCAAGGAGCGCACGGCCGGTCAGGGGCAAACGCTCACCGCGCTAGGCTCCTACTGGAAGGGCCGCAAGCCGCTCATCCTGAACAAGGCCTGCATACTCGGCTGCCTTCTTCCCGCGACCGAGGACCTCGTGAAGGATCTCGAGGTCTTTGAGCTGCTCATGGGCATGGATGATGAGTCCATGCGCGTGCGCCTGAAGTTGCGCGCTGCGGAGCCACTCCCGGCCAAGCCGTACTCGGGTCTCGTGGCGGATGCCAAGCGACCAGAGGAACTGGGCGACAAGGCTCACGCCCACATCTGGGACAGAGTGAATGCGCACCTCGGCACCTTTGCCCACTCGTTCCCGCAGCTCGTCGAGCAGTTGGGCATCATGCGCTTTGGGCATCGACCCAGGGTCGCGGACACGTTCAGCGGCTCCGGGCAGATTCCGTTCGAGGCGGCCCGGCTGGGGTGCGATGCCTACGCGTCGGACTTGAATCCGATCGCATGCATGCTGACCTGGGGTGCGTTCAACATCGTCGGCGGAAGCAAGGCGCAGCGTGACCAGTTGGCGAGGGATCAGAAGGCGCTCGTCGCAGCGGTCGAGCAGGAGATCAATCGGCTTGGTATCGAGAAGGACGGCAAGGGTTGGCGTGCCAAGGTCTTCCTCTACTGCGTCGAGGTGACCTGTCCAAACACCGGCTGGCGCGTGCCGCTGCTGCCCACCCGAGTCATCAGCACCTCAAAGGCTGCAATTGTCGAGCTGGTTCCGGATGCGAAGCGCAAGCGGTACGACATCGTCGTCCATACCGGTGTCACTGATGCGCAGCTCGAGGCGGCAGGCAAGGGCACGGTTCGTACCGACGGACGAGGCCAGGATCCGTACATGCTCCACACCGTGGACGGCGTTGAGCATCGAGTCAAGATCGGTACGCTCCGCGGCGACTTCGTCAAGCCTGATGGCGCATCGGGAAATCGACTCAGGCCGTGGGATAAGACCGACTTCGCTCCGCGAGAAGTCGACACCTTCGGCGAAAGGCTCTACGCGATCCAGTGGATGCGTGACGATGGCTCATCGCGGCCCGACACCGAGTTCCGATCGGTGACCGCGGACGACCTGACGCGCGAAGAGACGGTGCGCCAGTATGTCGTCGATCACATCGCCGAGTGGCAGGCCAAGGGCTGGTGCCCGGAGATGCGGATTGAGTCGGGAGCCGAAACGGACCGCCTTCTTCGCGAGCGTGGCTGGACGCATTGGCATCACTTGTTCAATGCGAGGCAGCTTCTGTGTACCTCATTGGCGCGAGCGGGGTCCGGTGCTGGTGGATGCGTGGCGCTCGCACATGCGCTGAACTACTCGGCAAGGCTCACGCGCTGGGCCCATCAGCGCGACACCATCAATAGTGCGTTCGACAACCAGGCTCTTAACACGCTGTTTAACTATGGTTGCCGAGGCTGGCTTTACTTCTCCTCGCTGCTCGAACTGGACTACTCACACGCCCGTCTTGGGGGCGAGGGCCGGGTCGAAAACCTGCCAGCAGATGGCTTGCAGACTGGCCACGACATCTTTGTTACTGACCCGCCGTACGGTGATGCCGTCCATTACGAAGAGATCCTGGAGTATTTCATCGCGTGGCTTCGCAAGAGCCCGCCGAAGGAGTTCGGAGCTTGGATTTGGGACAGTCGACGCGATGTTGCGATCAAGGGTGAGGACGATGACTTTCGACGGGGGATGGTTGCCGCGTATCGGAAGATGACGGATTCGATGCCAGCCAATGGGTTGCAAATCATCATGTTCACCCACCAGAGCGGAAGCCTGTGGGCGGACATGGCCAACATCGTCTGGGCATCGGGACTCTGTGTTACCGCCGCGTGGTATGTGGTCACCGAGACGGACAGCGCGCTCCGTGACGGATCGCATGTGAAGGGGACGATTCTGCTGGTACTGCGCAAGCGATCCGGGCACGAGGAAATCACTCGCGACGATCTCGCTTGGGAGCTAAAGGCCGAGGTTGAGAAGCAGATCGAGGAGTTGACGGGCCTCAATCAGCGCATCAAGGGCGCGCGACGGCAAGAGAACCTGTTCGCCGACGCCGATTTCCAAATGGCTGGCTACGCAGCCGCGTTGCGCGTACTCACCAAGTACGGCGGAATCGATGGCAAAGACATGGCGACCGAGGCCCTGCGCCCGCGCACCAAGGGGGCAACGAGTTTTGTGGACGAGCTCATCGACTTTGCCGTGGGCGTCGCGAACGAAGCCCTCGTACCGAAAGGGATCGAGAAGTCGCTCTGGGATGCCCTCAAGCCTGCAGAGCGCTTCTATCTCAAGTTGCTCGAGCTCGAATCACGTGGCTTCAAGACGCTCGACAACTACCAGAACTTCGCCAAGGCCTTCCGGTTGGCGGACTTCCGCCCGCTGATGGCGGACGCGAAGGCAAACAAGGCCCGGCTGAAGGGCGCAACCGAACTCGGCCGTGCTGAAATGACGGATGCGAGTGCGATCGGCAACACGCTCACCCGGGCTGTGCTTTACGCGGTGATGCAACTCGCTAAGGACGAGGACGGCGATCTTGTGCTCAGTCAGCTCGCGATCAACGCGCCGTCGTACTTCGACCCAGCAGTCCGCGCGCGGCTGGTGGCGATCGCCGAATATCTGGCGGACAAGAACGCCGAGATTCGGCCGGATGAGGCGAAGGCGGCTCGCATCCTTTCGCAGTTGATTCGCAGCCAGCGGCTGTAAGGGGGTTCTCATGACCGTGGAGCGATTCTCGTCACGCCGAGAGCGACTGGACCGCGCATTTCTCGCCAAGCGATTGGCGAATGCAACTTCGTACCGGCGCATCGCGGGGTACTTCCGCAGTTCGATCTTCGAGCTTGTCGGCGAGGAAATCGCCGCCATTCCCGACGTACGCATCGTCTGCAACAGCGAGCTTGACGCGGCGGACGTCATGGTGTCGAAGGCAGTCCGTGAGCAGAGCCTGAAGGAGCTCTGGAATCGTTCGACCGATGAGGCGGCATCCGTCGGGGTGGAGGCGCTCCTCCAGCGTGAGCGGTACCTCAAGCTGTACGAGCTGCTTCGCAAGGGCAACGTCAAGATCCGTGTCGTTCCGAAGGAGAAGGTGTTCCTGCACGGAAAGGCAGGCATCATCGATGGCCCTGGTGGGAGGACTTGCTTTCTAGGATCGATCAACGAGACGCGGAACGCTTTCGCGAACAACTACGAGATCCTCTGGGAGGATCGATCGGTCGAGGGCGTCAAGTGGGTCGAGGAGGAGTTCGAGGCGCTCTGGGCCGAAGGCAAGGAGCTGCCCGACGCGATCATCGAAGAGATCCGGCGCGTCGCCGACCGCGCCGAGGTGAAGTTCGAGGATGTCCCCGCGACCGATGTTCCGGCGGCTGCGCTTGTCGAGTCCCCGATTTACCGTGGCGGGGAGCAGCTGCAGCCATGGCAGCGTGCGTTCGTGGCGATGTTCCTCGAGCATCGTGAGATCTACGGTCGCGCGCGATTCCTGCTTGCGGACGAGGTCGGGCTTGGCAAGACGCTCTCCCTCGCCACGGCGGCGATGGTCGGTGCTCTGATCGGCGACGGACCGGTGCTGATCATCTGCCCATCGACGCTGACTTTGCAGTGGCAGGTAGAGCTAAAGGATCGACTGGGAATCCCGAGTGCTGTCTGGCACTCCTCCAAAAAGGTCTGGATTGATCCCGACGGCCACTCCATCAAGACCCGCGGTGCGGAGGACGTGACTCGCTGCCCGTTCCAGGTCGCCATCATTTCGAACGGCCTGATCTTTCACCAGTCAGAGGAGTCGAAGCACCTGCTTGCCCGCAGGTACGGCACGGTGGTCCTTGACGAAGCGCACAAGGCGCGGCGACGGCGTGGGCTCGGCGAGGCCAAGGATGAGCCCAACTACCTCTTGGCGTTCATGCGCCAAATCGCTGTCAGGACGGAACACCTGCTGCTGGGAACCGCGACTCCCATACAGACTTCCGTGTCGGAACTGTGGGACCTGATGTCGATCCTGAACACCGGAGCCGACTTTGTGCTCGGCCGCGGCCTTGCCTCGAAGTGGGTTGACGAGGACGCCGCGCTTCCGTTCATCAAGGGAGAGCAGGGCCCCGAAGATGGCGAAGAGGCTTGGGAACTGCTTCGGAATCCGCTGCCTCCAGCACGAGAGCATGCCGCCTTCGCGATGCTTCGCACGCAGCTAGAGCTCGAGGACCGGCGCTTCTTCTCGGATCGCGGCTTTGGAGGTCTTGGCGCGGCGGCGCAGATGACCCTCGACACGGTGCTTGGCGCGGATTTCTATCGCCAGCACAACCCCATCATCCGGCACACCGTGCTGCGGCGGCGCCAGACGCTTGAGGATCAGGGACTCCTCGAGAAGGTTGGCGTCGAAGTGCATCCGGACCCGGTTGCATCGCCTGGCGCTTATTCCGGCGCGGCTTTCTCGGGTCTCGGGCTCCTGACGAATCACCCATTCAATCTTGCATACCAGGCCGCCGAGGAGTTCACGCGCTTGCTCGGCCAACGGACGCGATCCGCAGGGTTCATGCGATCGCTTCTGCTTCAGCGCATCTGTTCGAGCTTCGCATCCGGCAAGTCGACGGCCGAGAAGATGCTTGGGCGGCAGCTGATCGACGATGAGGAGGATGCGCAGAACCTGCTTCAGGAGACCCAAGTCATCACCGGCGCCGAGGCGGCGCAGCTACAAGTGATCGTCGATGAACTCGGCCGCGCGGACGCGCGCGACCCGAAGCTCGACGCCGTGAAGTACTTCCTGACGGAGCATCGCTCGGCAGGGAAGACCTGGCTTGAGCACGGGTGCATTGTCTTCTCCCAGTACTACGACACTGCGCGTTGGGTGGGCGAGCAGCTTGCCGCCGTGCTTCCAGGCGAGGCGATCGGTGTGTACGCGGGTTCTGGCAAGTCTGGTTTGTTCCGCAATGGCGAGTTCGTCGCGGCTGAGCGCAACGACCTGAAGGCCGCCGTGAAGCGCCGCGAACTTCGGCTCCTCGTGGCGACCGACGCTGCGTGCGAAGGCCTGAATCTTCAGACGCTTGGGACGCTGATCAATGTCGATCTGCCGTGGAACCCCTCGCGCCTCGAGCAGCGGCTCGGACGCATCAAGCGGTTCGGCCAGGCACGTCGGTCGGTCGACATGCTCAATCTCGTCTATCACGAGACGCGGGACGAAGATGTCTACGGAGCGCTCTCTCGCCGCATGAAGGACAAGTTTGACATCTTCGGCGGCTTGCCGGACGTCATCGAGGCTGACTGGATCGAGAATGAGGCGACCCTCGAGGCCGAGATGGACCGCTACATGCACCTCCGCCAGCGGGCAAGGGATGTCTTCGAGCTGAAGTACGCGGGCACGATCAATCCCGACGCGAATCGCTGGGAGCTGTGCTCAAAGGTGCTATCGCGCCAGGACGTGTCCGAGCGGTTGTCGAGGCCGTGGTGAGGGTCTGCCGATGCCTGATCAGCACGAGCACGAATCTCTCGCCGACCTTTATCTAGTCATCCTCGTCCGGGCCAAGGTCAAAGGGGAGTGGATGTTCGCCCATCATGCCGCAGCGCAGCTTGGAACGGTTCATGTGCTCACCGCCTGGAACCCTGGACGCGATCGTCCAAGCCGTGCGGCAAACGATGCTGCAAACGAAGCGCTACGGCAGCTGCTCGAATCCGAGGGCTGCCAGCCGGTTCCCGCACTCGGGAGCGACCCGACCTCCGACTACGCCGAGGAGAGCTGGTGCGTCGTCGGTTTGAGCGACGAGCGAGCCCGTGCGATCGGCGCTCAGTTCGGGCAGTGGGCCGTGTTTCGCATCACGCCGACGGAGCAGTCCGTGCTCGGCTGCTTCGGCGAAGGGTCAATCCGTCGCGCCTTCGATTCACGATTGTGAGGTTCGCCAGTGATCCTGCGCCGAGGTTGGAGGCGCGCGATCACGTCGAAAGCCTACTGCGCACAGGTTGATCGAAGCGAGATCCTCGGCAAGTTTCTGCTGCAATCGCTCGCCGTCGGCGGCAGACCCCGGGGAGTAGTCGCATCGCCAGTGCGCGTTCACTTTCGTCGAGCGCGTCGATCGCAGTCAGCACCGTGGGTTCCAACTCGCGCTGAGTGTGCGCATTCGCTCGCGCGATCATGGTCATGACGCGATCGAAGTTGGTGACGGCGCTTGCGTCGAGCGCGGCTTCGGATTCTTTCGCGGATTGTGCGGCCTGCTGTGCTTCTTCCATGCGATCTGCTCGCGCCATCGCGCA
>SXGS01761296.1_pt1 | contig 12158 bp, 13 predicted proteins | sample 3174681 | NCBI WGS metagenome assembly SXGS01 (sample SAMN11356861, study PRJNA531348) | freshwater metagenome | isolation source: freshwater sample F1-80 | place: China: Fuxian Lake, Yuxi | collected 2017-12-25
CTCGTCGACTTGCAGCTGACCACCGTCACGGGATCGGTTGACCGCATCCATCGCCGCGGTCCGGATCTGCTGGTCAACGCGAATGCAGTCCAAAACCTCGGCCTGGTTTTTCACGAACTGGCGACCAATTCCGTCAAATACGGCGCGCTATCGGTTCTCGAAGGTCGGCTTCGGATCGAATGGGAGGTGCTGGAGCCTGAGGCGCCGGATGAAGAGCCCCGACTTCGGCTGCAATGGATCGAACAGTACGGCCCGCCGGTCATAAAGCCCGCTCGGCGTGGCTTCGGATCGACCGTCATCGATCGTCATGCGGCCAGCGCATTTGCCGGCGACGTCACCATCGATTTCGACCCCGCAGGCTTGCGTTGGACGCTGGTCGCGCCGCTGTCCTCTTTCCTTGCAGGATCCACCGACTAGGCGGTCACAGGAACCTTTCGGTACGCCACGGGGTTGATGATGACCACTTTGGAGGACCGATCATGACTGACGATCACCGTGAAGCCGACAAGACCCGAATTCATGACGATGCGAAGGGCCAGTTCGCGGGCACACAGGCCGGCGGCGACAACAACGGTGTTGCCAGCGCCAAGCCGACCGTGGTCACAGGATCCGAAGACGCCACCGTCAACAAGTGGCCTCCGGGCAAGAAAGACCCGCCAAAAGACTGGGACGCCAATTTCGACATCCGCGAACAAACCAACCGTCGCTGATCAGGTCAGAATTTGCCTGACCCCATGCGCGCGCCATTGATCTGTGCGGGAACTGCCACGAGCGCGCGGGAGCGCTCACGAAGCGGCCGATCGGCGCGCAGGGGCAATGCCACCTGCGGATGTTCCTTGACCGCTGTGCCGCCAGGCTTCGGCTTGCGCACCTGTGCGAGCAGCCTCGTCATTATTTTTGTGATCATATTCATTTCCTCTCCTTGATCGCCTCGGTAAAGCCGTTCGGTTCATTGAGGTCAGTCACTGTGCGACGGAGGGCCGCTGCGCGCGCCTTGGCCGTGTCGAGGATCTCCCGGATCACCTCACCCTTCTCGTGACCCCGTCCAATCCCGGCAGACGGCTCTGCGCCCGGATCTTCCGCGCCGTCGCGCAGGAGCACTTCCTCTTCGAGATCGCGCAGCAATTCTGGAGCGCCTTCTGGCGAGATCAGGATTTCGCTTAGCAGCGAAACCAGGATTTCCCGGTGCGCGTTGAGCCGGGCCTCCAGCATCTTGAAATCGCTGTCCACGCTGTTTTCTCCTTGTGTCGATCAGCCTTGGAAAGGGGAACATTGGGCCGCCCCAAATGTTTCCTGAAAGAGCAATTTCTTCTGTCGAAAAGGAGTGGATCATGTCCGAGACGGTGCGTCCGCCACGCTGGCGTCGCTTCCCCGATCCGCGTGACCGGCTGATTGTCGCGCTGTTCGCCCAGTTGGAGGCGGAACGGCAGACACGCGAAACACTGCGCCAGGCAATCCGCTCTGGCGCCATCGACCCCGCCGTGCTCGAGGCCATCGCCGAAGACCCGGTTCCGGCGAGCAGCGATGACATTGCAGCACTCGAACGCACCATCGCTTTTCGCGAACGCTTAAACGGCGATGGAGACTATCACAGAGAGGATTGGAGATGACCTGGACGAAGACGACGGCTATTTTTGCCGTCCTTGCACTGCTGACCGCATGCGGCGATGGCAGCAACAGCGCGGGGAACTCCACGAACTCGCAGCAGGACGTGGCCCCCGGCACTTTGCCGGCAATGGAAACCGACCAGGACCCCACCCCGCAGACGGGGACGGGTGGTGCGGGCCAGAGCAGACCGAGCGGACAGACAAATCCCTGATCGCAGATCCTGAAATGAACAGAGGGCCCGGTATCTTCCGGGCCCTCTGTTCATGTGGAATGACAGCACCGTTCAGTGATGCAACTCTGCACTGGGTTCCGTCAGCCTTCCATAGACTTCCGCATAGCTTTCGGCACTGCGGTCCCAGGAATAGTCCGCACGCATCGCCTGCAACTGCAGCCTTGCCCATTGGCGCTTGTCGCCATAGGCATCGATTGCACGTCGCAAGGCATGGCGCAGCCCTTCCGGTCGAACCGGATGGAACTGGAAGCCGGTGGCCACGCGGGCTGAAATCGCCGCATCATTGGCGTCGATGATCGTTTCGGACAGGCCTCCGGTGCGCGATACCACGGGCACGCACCCGTAGCGCAGCGCATAGAGCTGTGTCAGGCCACAAGGCTCGAAACGCGATGGCTGGATGATGGCGTCGGAACCGCCATGAATGAGATGCGCCGTAGGCTCGCTGTAGCCGACCGACACTGCCATGCGTCCCGGGAAGCGCGCTGCAGTCGCCTTCAAGGCATCCTCGATGTCGTGGTCACCCTGGCCATGCACGATCAGCCGGCCACCCCGATAGAAGATCTCGTCCGCGACTTCGGCCAGCATGTCCATGCCCTTTTGCCACGTAATGCGGGTTACGGCGGAGAAGAGAGGACCGTCGCCCGGCTCCAGGTTGAAGCGTTCGAGCAGGAGGGCCTTGTTGTTCCTCTTGTTGCGCACCGTCTTCACATCGTAGCGGAAAGGCAGGTAGGGGTCCGTGGCCGGATTCCAGACCTCCTTGTCGATCCCGTTGACGATCCCCTGCAATCTGTCCATGCGCGCGTTCAGCACGCCGTCCAACCCCATGCCGAAGGTCGGCGAAAGAATTTCGCGCGCATAGGTGGGGCTGACGACAGTGATGTGATCCGCAGTCACCAGGCCACCCTTGAGGTAGCTGATATCGCCGAAATACTCCATCTGCTCGACGGAATAGACCTCCGGCGGCAGACCGATCTGCGGCAGCAGCGATGCCGAGTACTGCCCCTGGAAAGCGAGGTTGTGAATGGTGAGTACAACGGGCACTGCAGAGCCCATCTGGCGGAGATAAACAGACGTCAGCGCAGACTGCCAGTCATGGGTATGCACAAGATCCGGCTTCCAGCCAGGCAAGACCCCAGCCGCAATTTCTGCGCCGGCAAGCGAAAGCACCGCAAACCGCTTCCAGTTGTCGGCATGATCGACGCCGTGCTCGTCGACATAGGGACCACCCGGACGATCATAGAGCGTCGGTGCATCAAGAACGAAGAGGCTGAGGCCGTCGATTTCCAGGTGGCGCAAGGTCGCCTTTTCGCCGAGCAGATCGTCGAACTCCATGAGTGGCGGATGAAGACGCGCGAGCGCGAGGATCGACGGATAGCCCGGCACGAGCGTGTGGGTTTCGATGCCATAGGAGGAAAGCGCCTTTGGCAGCGCTCCGGTTACGTCCGCCAGACCGCCGGTCTTGATCAGCGGATAGATTTCCGAGGTTACCGCCAGCACATGCAAGGGAACCCGCGTTGGGTAATGACGGCCCGGGCGATGCTCCTCCTCGTCCCGGTGATAGGCGTCCCGCACTCGCTGGATGAATTGCGCCCGGCTGAGCGCCAGTGAAAGATCGACTCTCGCCACTTTTGTCACCCTTTCCGGCTCCTTGAAGCCTTTTTGACCGGACGAACCGGCTCCTCGGTGATCACGAGACCTTCCTGCTCTGCCGAAGTCTGGGCTTCGGCAATCCGCCGACCCGACTTGGCCGTGGTCTGGCGTGCCGATGCCTGCAGGGTTTCCCAGTCGGTGAGTGCTGTTTGCCAATGCGCTTCGTCCCGACCATCGGGACGGCCTTCTTCTTCCCACAGCGAATAAGCTCGCCGGGCAATCCAGTCATAGTCTCGTTCAGGCATGGCAATTCTCCGTCGTCGCCCAATGCCCGTTCCGCACGCAATCGTCCTCGGCCGAGCGCGGTCTCGTCGCACCCGCCGGCTCCCCGGTCAGATCTGTCTTCGATACCCCCCCCATACCGACTTCAAATCCTCCGGCTCATCATTGGAGAGGAACAGGCAAGGGAGGAACGCCATCAGCGGCAAACGGTTCCCGTTGCAACCGGCGATTTGAGCGCTCATCGGAACTGTTCCTTGCCGGGGACGTTTTCCGGGGCAGTACCGTGGCAGTATGCCGTTTGGGAGGTAGGGCAAATGGCGCAGCGCGCGTTCTGGAAGGGCTATCTGAAGCTGTCTCTCGTCACCTGTCGGGTGGCGATGACACCGGCCGTCACCGAAAGCAGCAAGCTTCGTTTTCACAACATCAATCGCAAGACGGGAAACCGGGTCGTCAGCCGCTATGTCGATGCCGAAACCGGCAAGCCTGTCGACGATGAAGATCAGGTGAAAGGCTACGAGCGAGCCGAGGACGATTATATCCTGTTCGAGGATGATGAGCTCGAGGATGTGGAGCTGGAAAGTACCCGGACGATCGACATCGAGAGCTTCGTCCCGCGCAGTTCGATCGGCTGGATCTGGTACGACAGCCCGCATTATCTGGCGCCAGCCGACAAGGTGAGCGAGGAAGCCTTCGCCGTCATCCGCGAAGCCATGCGCAAGAGCGACACCGGCGGCATCGCCCGTCTCGTGCTCTACCGCCGCGAACACGCCGTGCTGCTCGTCCCACGCGACGACGGTATGGTCGTCTGGACGATGCGCTACGGCGACGAGGTTCGCGAACCCGATCCCTTCTTCAAGCAGGCAGGCCGTTCCGAAGTCTCGGCCAGTGCCAAGACCATGATGAAGAAGCTGATGGAGGCACGCCTCAGAGACTGGGATCCAAAGCTCGTCCGGGATCCGGTCGAGGAGCGCCTGCACGAAATCATCGAAAGCCGCACGAGGAAGTCGAAGCGGACGAAGCCGAAGAAGACGGCGGAGCCGGAGCGCAAGGACAATGTCATCGACATCATGGAAGCCCTCAAGCGAAGCCTCGCTTCGGAGAAGAAGACGGCACGGAAGTAGCGTTTCCTAGCGGGTCCTCCTCTTTCTCTCGGCTGTGAATGCCAACGGCGCTTCAGCCTTGCGGAAATCGGCCCACGGATCGGCATCGAGGCTCGCCAGCCGTGTCGGCACGTTTTCGACCGTGAAATGGTTGGGCAGTATGTCGGGGCTCAATTCCTCGAACGAGAGCGGCATCGACACCGGTGCTCCGAGCCGGGCGCGTGTTGAATAGGGCGCAACCGCCGTCGCGCCCCGTCCGTTACGCAGATAGTCGATCAGGATCTTGCCCTTGCGTTTTGCCTTGCTGATCGTCGAGACATAATCGGTCGGGCTGTCAGCGCTCATGCCGTCCGCCAGTGCCTTCATGGCAGCCTTGACTTCAGGCCATTTCGCCTTCGGTTTGAGTGGCGCCACCACATGCAGGCCTTTCCCACCGGATGTCTTGACGAAACCGGTAAGACCCATGTCCTCAAAGCGCTGACGCACCTCGAAGGCCGCGTCGATCACCCGTTCCCAGGTGACATCAGGACCGGGATCGAGGTCGATATTCACCATGTCCGGCCGCTCGAGATCGCCCGCCCGCGAGCCCCAGGGGTGGATTTCGAGCGCTGCCCCCTGCACAAGGGACAACAGCCCTTCGATATCGTGGATCCCCACGTGACCCTCGTCGTCTTGCGGGTCACGGATGGTGATGATCTCCTTGCGCATGCCACGCCACCCGTGCTTCTGGAAAAAGCACGTCTTCTCGTGCCCCTCCGGGCATCGCAGCAAGGCGAGTGGTCGGTCGACGATGAACGTCGCGATCAGGGGCCAGACCATGGCATAGTAGTCCGCAAGCCCCTCCTTCGTGACGCCGGCCTCCGGCCAATAGAGCCGGTCGGGATGTGTCAGGGTAATGCCACGGCGTGCAGCCTGCGCTTCGGACTTTTGCTTCCCGTCCGTCACCGAGCCGCTCTTGCCGGCTACGACCTTCTTGGTCGATGCAGCTTCCGTCGGCGCCTCGTGGACCACGTCCCGTGCGGCCTTGTCTTCGCGCAGCCCACGGAAGGAGGCATGTCGAAGATGGGCGTCTCCCGTCCATCCACGAAACTCGATCTCGGCGACCAGTTCCGGCTCGACGAACACCGCATCCTTGCGCTCCGCACCCGTCAGTTTGTCTCTGAACGGGCTCTTGTCGCGCGATAGCGACTGCAGCCTGTCGAAAAGCTGCCGGGCCAGCGTTCGGCTGTATCCGGTGCCGACACGCCCGACATGGCGCAGTCCGTCCGCCTCGTTGACGCCCATGATCAGAGAGCCGATGGCCTTGTCGGAAACGGAAGAGGGCACATAGCCCCCGATGACCAGTTCCTGGCGGGCCGTGCATTTCGACTTGACCCACTCCCGTCCGCGACCGGACCGGTAGGGCGCATCGGCGACCTTGGAGATCACCCCTTCGAGACTGAGACGACAGGCATGTTTGAAGACGAGATCACCGCTTTCGTCGAAATGGCTGGAATATTTGAGAGGGACGCCTGCCTCGCTGATCAGTGGCTCCAGCACTGCCTTGCGGTCCCTGAGCGAGGCACCGGTCAGATCCTGTCCGTCAAGATGCATGATGTCGAAGAGGTAGTATGTGAAGCGATCGTCACGACCGTCGCTCAGATCCTGCTGCAGCAGGGAAAAGTCGCTACTGCCATTACCGCTTTCGACCACGATTTCACCGTCGAGCAGTGCCATCTGAACAGGCAGCCCCTTCAGAGCCGACACGAGCCGCTCGCCGAAGCGCTCCGTCCAGTCGAGCCCCGTCCGCGTCAATAGCTGCACCTGACCATGATCGATCCGTGCCTGGATCCGGTAACCGTCCAGCTTGATTTCGTGCAGCCAGCGGCTTCCTTTCGGCACTGACTTCACGAGGGTGGCGAGTGCTGGCGAGAGGAAGTCCGGTAGGCCGCCCGCCTTGGCGCCCTTGATCGAGGCTGCGTTTGGCGAGGACGAACCTCCGCGTTCGGCAGGCGGTTTGGCTTTCTTCGCTCCAATCTTCCGTGAGTTCCAGACGGCAGCCTTGCCATCGCCCTTCAGGCTTTCGATCGATCGGCCGCTCTTCACCGACAGCGGCTTTTCCTCGACGATGTCGGGATCATCAGGTTGCCGTGCCGCTTCGTCTTCTCCCTTGATCAACAACCAGTTCTCGCGTGTTTCGTCTTCCTTGCGCGCCATACGCACCAGATGCCAGTGTCCGCCGAGTTTCTCGCCCTTCAGCGTGAACTCGAGGTGGCCCTTCTTGTAACCTTTGCCGGTGTCGTGGAGCGGTTCCCAGGTGCCGCGGTCCCAGACGATCACTTCACCGGATCCGTATTGTCCGGGGGGGATGACACCTTCGAAGTCGCCGTAAGCGAGAGGGTGATCCTCCACATGCACCGCCAGTCGCTTCTCGCCCGGCACGAGGCTCGGACCGCGCGTGACGGCCCAGCTTTTCAGCACGCCGTCCATTTCCAGACGCAGGTCGTAATGCAGGCGTCTGGCCGCGTGTTTCTGGATGACGAAGCTGTTGCCCGTGCTCTTGGCCTTTGCGGCCTTCGGTTCCGGCGTGGCCTTGAAGTCGCGTTTGCGCCGATACTCGGAGAGCGACATGGTCAGCTCGCCTTCTTCTGCTTTGTCGTAGCCGTTGCCGCAGCTGTCTTCCGCTTCGGTGCGGATTTCTCCTCCTTGGCGCCGGCACTCTTGCGCAGCGCGTCGAGCAGGCTGGTGACATTCTCCTGTTTCCGCTTCGGCAATTTCTTTGGTTTGCGCCCGGCGATCTTGGCCTTCACCAGTTCCGTCAGTGCCGCCTCATAGCGGTCCTCATACTGGCCCGGGTCGAATTCTCCCATCTTCGTAGTGATGATGTGACGCGCAAGATCCATCATTTCCTTGTCGATGCGGACCTTGGAAATGTCGGAAAAGCTGTCGGCCGGATCCCGGACCTCGTAGTCATAATTGAGGGTCGTCGCGATCAGCCCTCGTCCCTGAGGTCTGACAAGCACGCTCCGGACCCTGCGAAACAACACGGTCCTTGCAATCGCAGCGACACCTTGCGTTTCCATGGTACTGCGGATCAGGTCATAGGCCTCAACGGATTGCCGATCGGCCGGCGCCAGGAAGTAGGGACGCTCCAGGTAGAGGGTATCGATCTTGTCGCAATCCAGAAAAGCCGACAGTTCGAGACGCTTGTCGCTTTCGGGAACAGCATCGCGGATCTCGTCAGGCTCGAGAATGACGGTCTGGCCCTCTGCCGTATCGTACCCCTTGACGAGATCGTCCTTGCCGACAGGCCGACCGCTGTCCTCATCGACATATTCGCGTCGGACGCGGTTCCCGGTATCTCGGTTGATGATGTGGAAGGAGGTGCGCTCCTGCGCATTGACCGCAGAGTAGAGCGCCACGGCGCATCCGAGATCGCCGATAGCAAGATGCCCTTTCCAGATAGCCCGTGCGCTCACGTTCCACTCCTGTTGCTTTTCGGCGCAACGACGCGGAGTGCGGCTTTGTTCCGCCGGCTGCAACCTCCGGCATATGGGGATAGAACGTTATTTCCTCATATTAGGGATTGCGGCTTGACGTGGAGATTTCATTAACCTTCAAGCAAGGAATTAACCATAAAGATTGGGAGACACGTCGGAGTGGGACTCGCTTGAGAGTTTCCTTCGGGCATGACGCCATCCCGTCGTACCGGTTCTGGTCCGGTCTGTATTTGACATGGAAACAGTTCGATGAGCTGTCAGACCATGATGCGGACGGCAGCGGGAGCGGGTTCCCGAGCATTCTTTCCTCCGCCATCTGGCCTGCAGCACTGTCGAGCGACGGAAGGTCCGCCATATAGGCGGCCATAGTGCGGGACGAATGACGGGTCAGGGGATGTCCACGGAGCGGGCGACGGGATCACAGGCAGGCAGCCTGCGTGATCGCTTGCGCTTTGCCGGCCTTGACGAGGCCCAGTGTGAGCTTCTCCGCCAGAACCGCCATGTTCTCTCGCAGCCCTTGAAGACGGCCCTTCGCGATCTTTTCCAGCGCCTGCAGTCCTCTCCGGATGCGGCGCGCGTGTTCAGCAGCGAACGCCAGTATGACCGGCTTCACGATCTTCTTTCATCCCATTGGGATGTCCTCACCGATGCCCGCTTCGATGCGCTTTATGCCGAGCGGGTAAAGGTTCTGTCCGATAGCGAAAGCCGCATGGGTCTCGATCCGCGCTGGCACGTGGCGGGTCACGCGGTGGTGCTGGAGCATCTGGTGACAAGCGCGATCGGAGAAACGGCGGGCTCCGGCCTGCTGCCGTCGAGCCGACGTCGCCAAAAGGAAGTTTCCGATCTGGTCGCCGCCCTGGTCCGGCTGGTGATGGTCGATGTCGAGATAGCGGTATCGCTTCGCTTCAACGAATTGCGCCTGAAACACCATCGCGATCTTGCGGCCCAGCGGGAGCATGATCGCGCCGAATTCGAAGGTGTGTTCGGCCCGGTCGTCGACGCGTTGGCGTCAGGCGATTTGACCGCCCGCACTGCAGCAGATGTGCCGGAAGCCTATGCTGACCTCGCAGGCCGCATGAACGAGGCTCTCGAGCAGCTCCAGACTGCCTTCCTCTCCTCCGAGGAGAAGCTCGCGGTCGCCCGCGACGCAACCGGTCGAATGGCCGAAACCGCCCGCACCTATGCGAACCGCGCCGAGGATCAATCCGGTGCGCTGGACGAGACGAGCCGTGCCCTGCAGGATCTCACCAGCAGCGTGCGCGAAAGTGCCGGCCAGACGAAACGCGCGGAAGCCACGGTTGCCGCGACCAGAAACTCGGTTCAGTCGAGTGGCGAGGTTGTCGGGCAGGCGATTTCCGCCATGGCCGACATCGAAGCATCTGCCGAGCAGATCGGCCACATCATCGGGGCGATCGACGAGATAGCCTTCCAGACGAACCTTCTGGCACTGAACGCCGGGATCGAGGCTGCCCGTGCCGGCGACAGTGGCCGTGGCTTTGCCGTCGTCGCCCAGGAAGTCCGCGCACTCGCCCAGCGCTCCGCCGACGCCGCCCGCGAAATCAAGACGCTTGTCGCGACGACGAAAAACCAGGTCGAAGCCGGTGTGGAAATGGTGGCGAAGACGCAAGGTACAATCGCCGACATCGTGCTCCAGGTCGGCGATATCAGCGGAACCGTTTCCGACATGGCCGCCAGGACCGACCGCCAGGCCAGCGAGCTCGCCGGCATTGCCGGAACGGTCGCGGCGCTTGGTGCCGACATTGGCCACACGGCAACCGTCGCGCGCCAGTCGAGCCAGGGCACGGACGATTTGCACAAGGTCATCCTGGAACTGGGTGCGACGATCCGCGAATTTCACATCGAGCGGCAGACCCGTCGGACGCCCAGTGCAGCCGGGCGCGTCCAGCTTTCCGGTCAGCGCGAGCAGGGGGCGCCGGTTGCGGTCGCCACCGCTTATGCCGCTCCGGAAACGATGGAAGACGAATCCGCCGATTTTGGCTTCCCGGTCCATATCGCCGGGCTCGGAGGGTGAGGGGATTGTTTACCACCATGCGCTACACAAGGAAGTTAAGGGCGGGAAGTTCGGCAATCCATCCGGGGGAATGGTTCTCCTGGGAACCACATTCGGGCCTGGATGCCGCAGCCTTGGGACATAAGGAAAGAAATGATGGCAAGTAAGAAAGGCGATCAGAAGAGTCTGAAACTGGCCGCGGTATTGGACCTGAATGAGGCATCCAATCTCAAGGCCAACATACTCTCAATGCGTGGTGCCCCTTTGACGATCGATGCCTCTGGCGTCGAACGTGTCGGTGCTCAGTGCGTGCAGGTCCTGATGGCAGCCGCCAAGGCCTGGGAAGCTGACAAGCATCCCTTCTCGTATGGAAAGGCCTCCGAGGCTTTCCTGAAAACCCTTCAACTGATTGGCGTGAACATCGATCATCTGCTCGCTAAGGAGATCCGGCAATGAAGAAAAAAGTGCTCACCGTGGATGACTCCAGAACCATTCGAAACATGCTTCTGGTCACCCTCAACAACGCAGGCTTCGAGACCATCCAGGCCGAAGACGGCGTCGAGGGCCTGGAAGTTCTCGAAGAATGCAATCCCGACGTCATCGTGACCGACATCAACATGCCGCGTCTCGACGGGTTCGGTTTCATCGAGGGTGTCCGCCGGAACGAAAAGTATCGTGCGGTTCCGATCCTGGTCCTGACCACGGAGAGCGATGCTGAAAAGAAGAACCGCGCCCGCCAGGCCGGTGCGACAGGCTGGATCGTCAAGCCTTTCGATCCGACCAAGCTGATCGATGCCATCGAGCGTGTAACCGCCTAAGCCGGGATTTTCTCCTATGGATATGAACGAAATCAAAGAGATCTTTTTCCAGGAATGCGAAGAGCAGCTCGCGGAACTGGAATCCGGTCTTCTGAAAATGAATGATGGAGATCGCGATCCGGAAACGGTCAATGCCGTATTCCGCGCGGTTCACTCCATCAAGGGCGGCGCAGGTGCCTTCGGTCTTGATGACCTGGTTGCCTTCGCTCACGTCTTCGAGACGACTCTTGATTGCGTTCGTTCCAACAAGCTGGAGCCTGGCCCGGAAGTCATGAAGGTGATGCTGAAGTCGGCCGACGTTCTGGCCGACTTGGTCAGCGCCTCGCGTGACGGTGGCAGCGTTGATGAAAGCCGCTCGAGCGGTCTGGTCAAGGAGCTGGAAGCTCTGGCGAACGGCGATGTCCCGGCACCGTCCGCAGCACCAGTGGCAGCAGCCAAGCCCGCTCCCAAGGCAGCCGCTCCTGCTCCTGCTCCGGCCGCAGTCTCGACAGACGACAGCGGCTTCCAGCCGATCCCCTTTACCTTCGACGGTTTTGACGGCGAAGAGGAGGAGACCATTGTCCCCTCTACCTTCGACGTCAGCTTCAAGCCGCGCCGCGAGCTTTACTCCAAGGGCAACGAAGCCGCCCTGTTGCTGCGTGATCTCTCTCGTCTTGGCGAGATGAGCATCAACTGCAACATGGACGATCTCCCGGCTCTCGATGATCTCGACCCGGAAGCCGCTTACTTCCACTGGACAATCCAGATCAAGGCCGAGAAGGGTGAAGAAGGCATCCGTCAGGTCTTCGAATTCGCAGAATGGGATTGCGATCTCGAGATCAAGTTGCGCGAGACCGAGACCGCAGCGACGACCGAAGAATTGCCGATGGTCCCGGTTCCCTTCGATCTCTCTGCCCTGGATGAGGGGCCGGAAGATGCCGCTGATGAAACCGTAGTCGCTGCTGTCGAAGCCGCAGAGACCGCGTCCAGCGTCATGAAAATGGCCGCCGGCGCTGCCAAGCCTGAGAAGAAGGAATCTCCGGCTGCCGCCGCAGCGGC
>SXGS01336070.1_pt1 | contig 12157 bp, 11 predicted proteins | sample 3174681 | NCBI WGS metagenome assembly SXGS01 (sample SAMN11356861, study PRJNA531348) | freshwater metagenome | isolation source: freshwater sample F1-80 | place: China: Fuxian Lake, Yuxi | collected 2017-12-25
ACCGTCAGATGGACCTATTTGCAGCCATCAAAATCCCTATGCCTATTGAAAGTGAGGTAGCTGATCGTCTGTAGTGACAATTTTTAAAAAGAGAACCCAGAGATGACGCGGCTTTCAGCGATACCCATGTCGAAGCCGGGAGACCCAGTCGAACTCAAAAAAAAGGTTCGTGATGCACTGAACTCAAACGGTCGCACGGTGATTATCCGCCGCCCCTGTGTCACAGTAAACTACATGTGCAGCGGTAACCCCGAATTTCACGTAGATTTGGCCATCTACGCCAAGCGAGATGATGATCTGCTTGCTCTCGCCAAAGGAAAGGAAAATTCAGGCGAAGACTTCCGTTTCTGGGAGATCTCCGACCCAAATAAGCTCACTAAACTCATATGCACTGCGTTCACAAACACCGACGATCTGGAACAGTACCGGCGGTGCATTCGTTATATGAAGCGCTGGCGCGATGTCCAATTCCGAAATGGCGGGGCACCACTTAGTATCGCGCTTACCTTGGCCGCACAGCAATGGTTCAAGCCTCGATTCGAAACCTCCGGCAAGCCCACAGATCTACTGGCCTTACTTGATTGGATAAAGGTAATGTTGTCGCACTTCGAAGACGTCTGCACCGCCGAAGATGGCTTGCACAAGCGGTTGAAGGTTACCTTGCCAGTGACACCTTACAGCGACCTCATGGAGGATATGACCAATGAGCAAATGGCTACATTCAAGGGAAAGCTCGAGTCACTGCACGATGCACTCAGTAACGCCTATGATGAATATCTGCCGGAGGACGCCTGTAAGCTGCTGCACAAGCAGTTTGGCAACGATTTCAAAGTACCGGAGAAGTTCCAGACTGCGAAAGCCGTGACAGCACCAGTTATCAGCACCGGACACTCGGCTTGACAGGCTCTGCGGTACCAACGCATGAACAACTGGACGCTTGCTTCCAGGCTGTGGAGGCTAGATGTATTGAGCGGGCCCTTGTGCCCATCCGCCTCGATGGTGCTCCAAATGGATATCTAGGCGTCCAGTTCCAAGGCGTCACACGCAAGTGGGACCTCTACGTTGATTGCGATGAAACGGCGCTGAAGCTACCGCACCTTTGGTTGGGTGTGCCCCGTCCCTTACTCGCTCACGTCGGCTATTGCGGAACTGTATGCGTTAACGATGGGCAGGGCTTGTCGCTCGACCCGGACCGGCATGCCGACATCGTCGCCCACACGGTGTTGGCTGGTTACGACTTGCTCGAAAGGTCTACCGTTGACGCAGCAATGGGCATGACAGAGTTCTTCAACGAGTTGGAAGGCTATTGGAGTGGCCTGCCTAATTCTTGTCGTGGTCGAACTGCCTTCGAGATTGACGGGAAAGATCGCCTTGTCACAGCTTACGCTAACTTCAAAGTGAAGCCACCTAGCTGGTATTTCACCGAACGGGACAAGCCCGCGCCGTCAGAATTTTTCGTTGGAAAACTTGCACCGCAACGCGCCCTCTACGTCCACTTGGAAGAGCTACCGGTTCCTCCAGAGCATCCGAACAAACTGGTACCAAGCTATGTTGAAGCTCTCCGAGCGAAGCTCTCGATCCCACAAATGGAGCTTTGGTCAAAATTGCTTGGTCCATCTAAGAATGGCCCCAAACTGTTGACTCTATTAGTGTCGTCTCCTAGACCGGCAGGGGGTCATTCGGTTGTGGCCGTTGCTTTCAAAGCAAATAGCGGAGTTATCGACCACAAAGCCGAGGTAACTCCTCTGACAGTGCGGCGGCACACGCCTACATACATGCGCGAACGCGGTGGAGCATCCCTTGATCTGTTAGGCAAACATGTGGCGATTCTAGGTTGTGGTGCTGTCGGCTCGGTTGTTGCTGACGTTCTCGCCGCTGCCGGTGTTGGCAGGCTAACGTTAGTGGACCATGATGACTATTCAGAGGACAACATATTCCGCCATGTTCTTGAGCCGTTATGGATTGATGCTCATAAGGTATACGGATTGCAGTCGCAGTTCGAACGCAGGTACCCAGGCATTCAGGTGGAAGCGATTGCCACAATAGGCCAAGTGTGGCTAAAAACTGCTGACCTAACCATCTTTGACGGCATTGTCTTGGCTTTAGGAATGCCGACCCTTGAGCGATGGTTCTCTAGAGCTTTGAGGAGAACAAAGAGACCACTGCCAGTGGTGTTCACTTGGTTGGAGGCGCTTGACCTCGGTGGGCATTCTGTCCTCACTTGGAGCGACAATGAGGGTTGTCTCGACTGTCTCTATCGGGATGACGAGGGCCAAGCGGTGCTCCATCCGAGAACGTCGTTCCTTGAACCCGACCAGCAGGTGTCCCGCAATCTAACTGGCTGCACCAGTGTCTTTGTCCCGTTTGGGGCTCTACAATCTCAACGGACTGCTCTTATGGCGGTAGAACATTTATTGACTGCGCTTGGTGGTAGCACAAATCCCTCGTACCGGTATTGGGTTGGGGAAGGTACTGCCGCAGCGAAGCAGGGGCTGGGAACAACTGCTTGGTGGAAAGCCGCCCACGCCACGCCATATAGCGAGGCGACGCTACGAGTGTTCGGCCGTCCCTGTAGATACTGCCGTGGTGCATCTTGAATCTCGTGTTTCGTATCAGTCCCCAGCAACGGCTCATCATAGTCGAGCATGCCGTCGAGCAGATGAAGGCTTTCGCCCAACGCCGATTGTGGCACTTCGAGGCTGGCGGTGTGTTACTTGGGCGCCACTTGCGCGACTGCGAAGATGTTGTCGTCGACGAGGTGACTACCCCACAGAACACGGACCGACGTAGCAGGTTCAGCTTTTTTCGATCGAAGAAGCACGAGGCGCTAGCTCGTGAGCGTTGGGAGGACCAGTTGAGTACTTTGGCTTATCTGGGCCTTTGGCATACGCATCCGGAAGAATACCCGACTCCGAGCGGTGTTGATCGCAGAGACTGGACCCAGGCCGTGTCGCTCGATACGTTCGAGGGCGAGCGCTTGTTCTTTCCCATTATCGGCACCCGTCGAATTCGTGTTTGGTCCCTAAGCCGCAGTGGCTCACTCAACGAATTGTCAGAGGAGGAGATGACCAATGGTTAGAACTCAGCCGCGGGCTAACATTCCGAAAGATGTTCGCCGCGATATTTGGATTGCCGCTGGTGGACGCTGCGAGTTTCGAGGATGCAACAAGCCCGTCAATCGGGACTTTCTCACCAAGCAGAATTGCGTGGTAGGCCAGTACGCACACATCATCGCTGATAGTCCCGCCGGCCCGCGAGGAATTCCTAATGAATCAGAAAGACTCGCCAAGGACCCAAAGAATCTTATGCTCGCTTGCTATGAATGTCACAGTCGCATCGATCGTAACGGCAAGAAAAACGAGTATACGGATGAACAACTCCGAGCGATGAAGCGAGAACACGAGGCTCGTGTGGAACTCATCTACACGGCGAACGGCGTTAAAGACAGTCTTCCCATTCTCATGTCCTTTCCTGTCGGGGCTCACGTGCCAACCATCGAGCTGAGCCAAATTCACTATGCGATGCTTGAGAACAGCGGTTACACGCACTTTCCACTCGACAAGCACATCTACATCGATAAGAGCGACTTCGACGTCCTTGATAGCGCGCCTGAGTTCTGGTCGCGCGCCGAAAAGGTCGTCGTCGACCTGTATGAAAGACGGATTCGTCCGGAAATCACAGCGAAAAACGGGGTAGATCATTTAACCATTGCAGCGTTCGCGCCAATTCCGATGTTGATGAAGCTAGGAGCGATGATCGGGGATAAGACTGAAGCCGCAGTTCTCGACCTACCGGGGGAGCGTTGGTTGTGGGATAAGCGCGCTGATTGCCCGACGCACCAGTTCACCTATGACTTACCGGAAGTTCTTCCTCATGAGATAGCGGCAGTAGTGAGTATCTCGAATCTGGCCGTTCATCCTACAGGGTTTCCCGTTGTCGAGTTTCGGGCAGTCGATCCCAACCGAGGAATCATTCGAACAGATTCTCATTTACAGGGGTTTCGGCGAGAGTTTAACGCCTTTCTCATGCAATTGGTAAGGAGTGGAGTGCATATCCTTCACCTGCACCCTGCGACGCCCTTGTGTGTGAGTATAGAAATCGGACGCATGCTCCTGCCAAAGACTTTTGAGGAGGTTTACGTATGGGAATGGCAAGCGCCGACCTGGATTCGGGCTTTACGGCTAAAGTAATTTCAGCCGCAGCACTAATTCAAGGGCCGATCAATTCGGGGGCTGAAAAGTCCGGTTTTGGCCGATATCGTCGTCTTTTTCGACGTAATGCATCCAGTAGGGAAACTTCTCGGTCAGAGCCGAAAAGTAAGCCCTGATCTCGGGGATCTCGGCTGTCTCGCGGGGATCATCATTCCAGCCGTCGAAAAGGAAGGTGATGCGTCCCTCAAAATCGACGACTTGCTGGCGAGTGCTGCTGATGTTTTTGAGCAGCTTCAGCATGTGGCTCGGATCACATTCCATGACGGACTGGTGCATGATCTGGATGACGACGAGCTCTTGCTTGACCGTGGAGGTGCGCGCCAGGGGGTATCCAGCCGAAACTGATCCGTGCGGGGATAGTCCCCAAAATCATGTCCGGCGTTATAGCGAAACTTGAAGTGGGCATGCTCCTGGCAATCGAGCCAGACGGTTAAGCCCTGGTAGTCGCGTTGCAGTTTGGGACTGGCCGCCAGAACAAGGTCAGAATTCAGGACCCACCCGATCAAGACGAAGATGGTTTTCATAGAGGTAAGGGCTTTTGTCATCAACCTGCGGACTACCTTGGCATCCACCACGCGAACGGTAGGTGCTCGGCCTTTGCTGACACTGGCCCTCTCCCGATAGCTGACGTTTGGGAATGACAGCTTCCATGTGCTACAAATCATTGCTCCCGATCCATAGCGGACGTCGGGAGGGTCTGGCCGAGTGTCGGTGGTGCAGGTTAGCCGGTTGCGAGATCCTGTGAATGAACGGCCCCATTCGGAAACGTGATCAGGCCAGGACTCCCTCGCATTCACCGTAACCAGGACCATCGGGAGCGACCGACTCGGGATGCTGCAATTGGTCCTCGAAGAGCGCAAAAACGATCATCTGGAAGGAACTGGATCTGCAAGCTCGCCCCGACCCTTCAATATGTGTGTCAACATGTGTGAGTTGCCGCTAGCTTCTAGCGGAAAAGGCGAAAAGCTACGGACCTGGCCAATGCCTGGTCCGGCATGGAGGATCTCCTCCGTCCCCACTGCGCCCATGGGTTCCAATATTGCCAGTGCTGATCCGGCGGGACGTCGCTCTCCGACGTGCTTCGACCCCAGTTCCATTCGAACCCATGATCACGCAATTACGGTACCTTCACACGACGCCGTTCAGGCTTTGACGCATCCCCGCTTGCAAGTTACCCACGGAGCCCAGCTACAAGTTACTAAGGCAGTTCCTCAGATCATCCAGGAACTCGCACAATACGCGCCGTGGCTCGATGTTAAATTCGGGCGACATCGGGATGACTGCCTCCTCGAGTAACGACGCTATGGGCATCGTGAGCGCTCCATCGAAGCATGCTTCCTCCCGGTGGGTCTGCAGCTTTAATACGGGCACCCATTGCTTCGCAGTACGGGGGGTTGCCTTGGTTACTACGCAGTAGCCGGCAGAACCCTGCCAGAGCAAGTCGCCCGCAAGCAACCCCGGAGCCTGAATCCGGGCGCGAAGATCACCAAACGGGACAGTCTTGGCGGCAGCCTCAAGACGCAGCAGGGCGTGCCCCCGGCGCAGCATCCGTTCCCACCCCTCTCTCACGGGCGCCTCGCTGCTCGCCTCGGGAACTCCGGTGTGCGCCAGTAGGATTTCAAGTTCTCTGGCGACCGCCGTATCGTCGCCGGTGTTCCAGAGCCACGGGAGCCGAGCAACGGCAAGGGCCACGGCAAGGTGGAACCGCGCCGACGTCGGCGACGCCTCCTCTGGGGCAACGGCGAACGCCCAACCGAGCAGGGCCGCGGCCAACTCGGGCGAGCGGACTGCGGCAACGAACGCCGTCTTATCCTCGGCGTGTCGCAACCGATACTCCAGCCAGCCCTGGTTCGCGCCCGGACTGCCGGAGAAGAACAAGGAGGTCCAGATGCGATGGGTGGCCTGGAAGAACTCGTGCGCACCGAGCCATCCTTCACGCAGGCCGGTGCGAAGCAAGACCGCTGCGACTTTCAGGTCTGCCGCGAGCAGTTCCGGACGACGCTCCGCGAGGAACTGCTCCGTCGTCATCGCGTCCTCGACCTGCTGAAGCACCTTTTGGATTCGGCGCCTGTCCGTCTCCGTCAGGGGAGGCATGGCGACACGCTTGCGTGCCGCGGAAAGAACCTCGGGCCGGTCCACCTCGTCGTCGCCCTCCGCGGTCACAGTCCCTTCGGCTTCATCTGCTTCGTTCACCACGCCGAACCAGCGGAGCAGGAGCTGCTGGAGCGAGCGCTCCTTGCCTCCGTCGAGCTTCACGAGCAGCGGGCCGAGACCACTCAGGGGCGGTGCCTCGTAGCTGCTCGAGAACACGTCAGTGAACGAGAACGTGCCCCCGTCAGCGTCGTCGGCGTCGGAGGCCGTCGCGGCGGCTCGCCCGCAGTCGCGCGTCGGCATGTAGGTGAGGTGCTTGCAGAAGACGTCCATGACGTCTGCCCATGCGACTACGTTCCATCCGCCGGGCTGCATGCGAGCCCGAATGCTGTCCGCGAGACTACGGCCTAGCGCAGAGGCGCGAAGATGCCGTTCGTGGTCAACCCACGTTGGTGCCGACCATGTGCAGTTGCCATCGAGCAGACCTTCGAGCCGGACCGAGCGAGGCTCGACCGAGCAAGCCGCGCTCATGATGCCGGGCTCGGCGAGCGAGAAGTGGACCTTCGCACAGTCGACCTCGCACGAGTGGATCTCGGCACGCGCGGGTGCGAAGCCGATTAGCAGGGTCCCCGACCCGAAGCGAGCCGCGAGCACGCGTAGGGTCGTCGCGGTTGATAGGTCATCCGGCTCCGGCGAGGCTTCGGCGAGCACGGCCGGCGCGGGGATGCGCTGAAGCTCTCCAACGAGAGAACTCTCAAAGTCGGCCACGGGCATCCGGCGCAGTGCCATCAGCTCGGCGTTACCAGTGCTGCCGCTCGCGACGAGCGCGGCTTGCGAACAGTTCGCGCTCCCTGCGATCACCAGCGCCTCACCGCCGCGCAGCAGCCCGTAGAACTTGGCGTGGATGAACGCGGGCCTCGCTTCTCCATCGACCGACACGTGCTCAAACGAAACCTGCTGGAGGTTCGTCGTCCCGCCCGCTGCATCGAACGCCTTGCGAGTAAGGGTCGATCCAGAAGGCTGGCACAGGACGGTGGCGCTGTTCGCGGCCGTCTGCTCGATGAGCGCATGCAGCGCGGCCCCCCGGGCGTCGAAGTACGGCGAGCACACGACGAGCTCGTCGATCGGCTCGACGCCCTTCACGCCCTGGAACGATTCCAGGAGAGATGCGCCACTCCCGGCGCGCCCCAGTAAGGTCGGCGAGGTCGACAGCCGTTCCTCTGACAGCCAGGGTCTCGTCGCAGCGTCGAAAGCCTCCGTCAGTTCCCCCTTGATCGCATCGGAGAGTGGCACGCGCTCGAGGATCTTCTTTGAGTAGTTGTTGAACTCGCCGAATACGGGGGCACCATCTACCGTGGCATCGAACCGCATCCAGACTTCGGCATTCTCCCTCCACCCCCCGAAGGTGAGGTTCCCACTGCCGACGAACAGCGTGGCGTCCTTCTCTCCCGACAGAAGGACTGCCTTCGGGTGGAACCGGAAGCCGGGCGACATCGCGACCGGCACGACTCGGTAGCGGACGCCGAGTCCATCGAGGACGGGCGCCTGGTGCGCGAACGATTCCGCCGCGCATTGGGCGTCTGCGAAGACGGTGATGGTTGGATGGCCGCACTTCCGGAACGCGGCGAGCACGACGGTCTGGAGGAAGACGAAGTCGATGTTGTGCGTGAGGATGATCGCGTTGGTGACCTCCTTGCTGCCGGCAATCGCCTTGAGAATGTCGCTCCTCATTGCTCGAGCCTCCCGGCCAAGCTGCGTCCGTAATCAGACAGGCTAAAGCGCGCGCCGCCGGCTCTCTCGAGCACCCCGAGATCCGCCCAGATTCCGAGGACGTTGCCCAGCCGGTCACCGCTGAACCCGGCCGCCACGGGTGTCCCGGTCGGTCGAAGCAGGGCCCCCTCAGGGTAGAAGCGCAACGAGCATTTTTGGCCTTGGCTCATCTTGCGAAGTGTCGTGGAAAGATGGGCTTCGACGACGACCTCGCGGAGCAGACGCTCGGTCGTCTTGGACAGTGGCTGCGTGTCGGCCTCGTCGAGAATGCCGAAGGCGCGCTCCAGATAGCTTCGTCGCGCCGGAAGTCGCGCTGTCTTGCGGAGCTCCTCCGTCTGCTTCCTACACGCCAGCAGCAGGGCGCACGCGTAGAGCGTGCGCCCGCGACTCGTGAGGGAGCGGGCAACCGAGCCGCGCAGGGGACCGACGAGAAATGCGTCGCTCGGGACCGAGGCGGCCAGGTCAGAGACGCTGTCCTTGAACGATGGCCCGCTCCACCCGGTCGCGGTGGCGACTACCTCGGGCAGCGGCGCGTCGTCGTCCCACGCATCGACGACTTGTTCGACGGTTGCCTCGGTGAGGTCCATTAGCGTGTCCGCTAGGCTGCTCAGTAGCAGTTCGACGGCGAAGTGCCCCCGGCGACGAAGCTCATACTCGGTCCATGCAAGCGTGACCGCTGTCGAGGAGGCCCCGCTCGATGCCGTCCGGTAGGCGTCGAGGATAAGCTCGCTGGAGGACATCTCATGGCCATCGAGCGCATTGAACGCCCACTGACTTGTCGCAAGGAAGCGCTCGTACGTTCCGAGTGCCTCCTCCGTCTGAGCGTACGGTCGGAGCAGAGCGTCCTCGAGAACACTACGTTCCTCCTTGATGGCGCCGAGGTTATTCACGGAGAAGTGCTGCGCTTCGCCATCCAAGTCGCCGAGCGAAAGCGTCCCGCCCTTCAGGATACACTCGGCCACCCGTGACCCAGCGAGCACGCCCGATCTCGCGCGTTGTAGCGCCTGGCCACGCGGAGGGATCCGCACCGGCAAGTCGTCGACGCCTGTCTCGAGCAGGCCGAACGAACGACAGGGCATCACGTACGTGCCCAGCGAGGCACCGCCGCGATCCGCGGGAACGACAACGGCGCCTGCGCTCTCCAGCTCGCCAATGGAGGCGGCGTAGAGGTCCGACCCGAGCACGCCGAACGTCCCCCCGCGCTCGCCCGGCTTCGCGTCGCGGAGAGACGCGGCGAGGACGATGAACTCAAGGCGGCGCAACACTTCCACGAGCCCGTCCTCGTCATGCTTCGCCGTCCCGTCCCCCCGCTGCAGATCACCCGAGTAGTGCTCGGCAATCACCCAGGGGAGCAGCGACAGGTAGCGCGCGCGGAACGAGATCGTCGTGATGCCCGACACCCACTGGCGCTCGATCCCCTGGTCGAGCTGCCGGAGACCAAGGACGTCGAGTCCCTTGATCTTGTCTCGCTCGCCTGAGTTCCAAAACGTCTGCATTGTGCCCCTCGCTGCAGCGGACAAGTTTTTCCGATTAGTTGAAGCATTTTCGCAGGCAGCCGCACTCATGAAAACTTCTATTCTTTCGGTGTTGCCCACTGGCGTCGCGCACAGGGCGACATGCGGCTGCATATGGGCTGGCGCGTCGAAGCAGTTCCTTGAGAATCCTCGTCACAGCGCGCCGGACCGGATGCCGCCTCGTCCCCTTGAGGTAATCGACGAAGACGCCAAGTTTGTGACTGGCCGCCTCCGGATACAGTCGTCGCGATACAAGCAAGGAGCACAGGATCTTGGAGACTTGGGTCAGACGCAGGCGCCGCCCACACCGCGTTGCGCACAGGCCAGGAAGATCGTGCCCTTGATGCCATCCCGGAACGTGGCAACCCCGACCAGCGTGACAAACGGAGATTCGCTCATGACCAGGATTTTATAGCCAGGGATTGACCACCGGCGTCTGCAGGTCTTCGAAGTGTTTGGTATTACGGGTTGCGAGCGTGGCACCGTGGGCCACGGCGATGCCGGCTATAAAAGTGTCGCGCATATCGACAGGCCGCCCCCGGCTTTTACGCTGAGCCGCAAGGTCAGCAGCCTTACCCGCTGCGCGGACATCGAATACGACGATACGGTTGGCAAGATCGGTTTGCACGATTTCTTCAAGCCGCCCAAGCAGTATGGTTTTGCGCTGCCCCTCAGGTAGTAGATTCAAACCATACCGTGCCTCAAACAGGGTGATGCTGCTGATCCAAATGATCTCCGCGGGTTGTTCATCCAGCCAGTTGATGACAACGGCATCTGGTTGAACCTGCATGAGGGCTGACAGCACATTGGTATCGAGGATGATCATGTGTCAAACATCACCGGATCGATGCTCTGGCCGTGTAGTTCGGGTAACGGATTGTCCAGGCCGACATCGGCAAAGCGGGCGGCTATTTGTGAGCCGAGCCTTGTCGTTGAGGTGGGTTCTTCGTTCACGGCTCGGCGAAGAATTTGGCGCACTTCCTCTTCCATGCTCCAGCCATGGCGGGTTGCTCGCTGCTTGATTGCGGCTTTGAGGTTCTCGTCCAGGTTACGCACGATGACTTGTGCCATGAAGCCCTCCGATAGTGGGTGCTAACGTCGACTGGATGATATCACGCTATCTGACTGGGCAGGCAGGGGACAAACCCCCTCATCCTTACCCACGGTTACCCAGGAGTTGATAAAACGAGTTGTAGTTGAGGTCCCGACTACACCACCAATCCTATAAAACCAATCCGCTCTCGGGTTGGTTTTTTTCGGCCTGAATCCTGCGGCTGGTGGGGTTTCCAGCATTCGATGCGGTGACTACGCAGTGGCCGCGTCTGACAATTTCACCCGAAATAGGCCCGTTTTCTCTCTCTATTCTCTGCGGATGCGGTGACTGTCACCGCATCCAGTTCTATGAATATCAACAGGTTACGAGGGGGCGGTTTTATTAGGGGTTTGGTGAGCAAAGCGGACCACAGCTAAAACATGCTTGCACTAATGGTCAGGCTGTAATGTCCCAGTCGTACCATGTCAATATCTCCAATAACGCCTATTCCCAGTTCAGCCAGGCAGATCAGGAGATTAGCCTGAACGTCCACCGTCCGCTATTCTATGATCTCCGCACCGGGGCTGCCGTCTACACCGATATGAACTACAGCAGACGCTCCAGTGACCTGATGGACGAAACTGGCCATCTGGGTGTTTTCGGATTGGCTGACGGCGGCACCCGCACCCATAGCTGGTCAGATCAAAAGCATTTCGAGATCAACATCACCGATACCCATGGTGTCTCCCATGACACCTGGGACTGGCATGATCACACCGGCGATACAGGGGAATTTCCAACCATCATTCGCTCGGAAGACCATTGGTTAGACGTCGGCGGATTGCCGCCGATAAACGCCAGTGGCGTTCAGCTGGATCATTCCGCCTCATCCACTCACAGCGTTCCCTGGGTGCGGCAGACCGAACCAGGCCAGCCAGACCGCTATGCCCTATTGATCCTCCACTGCCAGCCCACCAATTCCGGAGGCGATGTCGTCGCCCGCGGCCATTACTCCGCCAACCTTGAATGGGTGGAAGCCTTTTCTATCGTTCTGCCGAATTTCGACCACGCCCTCAACCATGCCTTTGCCAGCCATTTTGATCTCGACCAGGCTTGGATGGCGCATCTCGGGACCTACCACCGGCCGCAGGATGGCGGAGAGATTGAGGCACAGACCGCGGAGGCGGGGGTGGTGCCGGAGTTTAGGCGGTGAATTTCACTATTCTGCTATCGTTTTTCATCGATGGTGATGACTGTCTATCTCATCTGTGCAGACATGCAACGAATGACCCCATCTGCAACAGTTCAGGGACGGCCGATCGTTGGAGGTCATTCAAGCGATGGGAAGAACCCGATCTATCGGTGGGGGAGGTTGGGGGATAATGACAGCATGAAACGTATCTATTCAGCGTCAAAACTTGAAAATAATGCTTGACAAGGTTTTTCGGTCGAAATGCCTGTTTTTGGGCGCGGCGACATCATCGCCAGGGATCACCCTCCGGCACGCCTGAGTCCATCGCTCCTGGCTTTTCATCTTC
>SXGS01092206.1_pt1 | contig 12155 bp, 9 predicted proteins | sample 3174681 | NCBI WGS metagenome assembly SXGS01 (sample SAMN11356861, study PRJNA531348) | freshwater metagenome | isolation source: freshwater sample F1-80 | place: China: Fuxian Lake, Yuxi | collected 2017-12-25
TGGAGTTGACGAGGATCACACGGTAACCCTCTTCCCGCAGTGCTTTGCAGGCCTGAGTTCCCGAATAATCGAATTCACAGGCCTGTCCGATGATGATCGGGCCCGCGCCAATGATGAGGACGGAGTGGATGTCGGTGCGCTTCGGCATGGTCAGAACAGCTGGCGGATGAAACACGGTCCTTGCCCGGCCGGCGACGGAAATCTGTGAGCCGTCCCTGGCAAACTCTCTCGTCAGCGAGCTTGGGTCAACGACCGGCTCGTGGGTGGGTCAAGTGCAGCTCACAGGCCGCATTTGTGCAGCATTGCTTGAATGGCTTCTGGGGTGGACTCCAGTTGGGCGGCACCGGCTAGTAGATCGGCGGTTTCCACCCCGTACCAATGGCGTTTTTTTGGGTCGCACAGACCGGCGATATTGATGGGTGCCACCGTTTCAGACACCCGGGCGACCCAGTCAGCGGTGGGTTGTCGGCCGGCCTCGGCAAGGAGGGACTGGATGGCGGGCCCCAGTCGCGGGTGGCTTCGCAGCAGGAACCCTGGGGCTAGGTGGGGCTTGCCTAACCGGAGGGCCGTTTCGGAGAAGCTGGCGCTGGCGAAGTAAAGCATGGTGAGGGCTTCGAACGCATCGGGCTTGCCGAGCACCCGATAGGCCCCACCAATGAGACTGGCTGTAGCATCGAGGTCGGCCAGCGTGTCGGCCTCATACTGGGTCAAGGCGCTTTCCGGGCAACCGGCCTCCAGGGCCCGTGCCAGGCGATCAATCCCTAGTAGCGACAACACGAAGCCCGTGGAAAAGAGCGGGTCCACGAACCCAGCAGCCATAGGTAATTGTGCCCATCGAGGCCCGACGCATCGGGAGGTTCGGAAGGCTAGAGGCTCAGCGCGCGCCCAAGGGCGGATAAGTCGAGCGGGGGCGAACTGCCGCTCGATCGAGGGGAACCGTTCAAGGAAAAGACGCCAAGCCTCGGCCGGCTCGACGATGGGGGGCTGATCGAGATTCGCCACTTCTGCAAAACCGGCGCTGGTAACCCCGTTATTGAAGCGCAGCACCCACATCCAACCGCCCTCAAAGGTGTGGTGCAGGGCGGCATCATCCGGAGGAAAGGGAGCATCACTGAAGACCCGGTTGTCGTCGGCCCAGCAACCCACCCCGGTGAAATGTGAAAATTGTGCCCGGGTTCGGGGAAAGTCTTCGTAGTGTCTCTCAGAAAGCCCCAAGGCCTGATGCAGGTAGCCCCGAGGGCCGCTGGCATCGACTAAGAAACCGGCGCGTGCTTGAAAAGAGATTCCGTGACGTGTCCCCGCCATTTGAATGCCATCGGCTTCAATATCGCAGGCGGTGAGTGTGGTTTCGTCGTGGTAGTCCACGCCGAGCCGAATGGCTTCCTCGACCAGGAAGGCGTCGAAATCGGGTCGATACCAATGGGTGTCGGCTACGAAGTCGTTGGGGCTGGCCGCCACGAGAAGTTGATCGGAACGGTCATCGCAGGCTTCCCAGAGTTTTCCGGGTGAGTGGTGGAAGTAGCTGAAGCCGCGCTTGAGTCCGCAACCCATGTGCGGGTGGGTGGCCTGCCAGGTGCCCCATTGGGAAAGAGGTCGCAGGCGAGGCAGGTCGTAGCGGTCGGCCAGGATCTCCAGCCACAAATTGGCTAACGGTGTGGAGGATTCGCCGATAGCGAAACGTGGGTGCCGTCCGCGTTCAATGATGAGCACTGAGAGACCAAGACGTCGGGCGATCATGGCCAGAAGCGTTCCGGCAAACCCGGAACCGACGATGGCGAGGTCGAAGTCGGCGGACACGGATCAGACGTTAAGGGTTGGGCGTCAGGTGGCCAGCCTGGAACCACTCTGTCGGAAAAAAGGAGAGAACCTACACTGGCTCGAATCCTAAAGCGTTTCCCTACTACTCCACTCTCGACGTTCTGCGGGCTCCCGGTACCGTCGGGTGCGTCATGTTCAACGACGCCCCGTCGGGGCCTGCGCCCCTCGGCGTACCCAAGAAAGTGAATCTCCGCAGGCCCGATGTTATGCAGGAGGTCTCGGCCCAGGTGGTGGCCCATTACCGCAGCGAATTAGTAGAACGACTCCGGGCCAACGGCGGCGCGTTTTCCTATGGTGGCCTGACCATCCGTTTGGCTAAGGAGTTTGGTTTCTGCTACGGCGTCGAGCGTGCCATTGATTTGGCCTACGCGGCCCGCAAGGTGTTCCCCGAACCGACCCGCATCTTCTTGTTGGGGGAGATTATTCATAATCCGGAGGTGAATGATCAAATTCGGGGCATGGGCATTGTCAGTATTTCGCCGAAGCCCACCGATGAGGAATTGTCCGGCCTACGACTCAATGCCGACGACGTGGTCATTATTCCGGCGTTTGGCACCGAGGTGTCCACCCGCCACCGCATCGAGAGTTTCGGATGTCAGACAGTCGATACGACCTGCGGTGATGTCATGACGGTCTGGAAGCGGGTGCGACAATATAGCAAGGAGGCGGTGACGAGTATTATCCACGGCAAGGCCAAGCACGAGGAGACCAAGGCGACAACCTCGCAGGCCACCGCCTACGGAACCGGGCATTACTTGGTGGTGTTCGACCTCACCGAGACGGATTACGTTTGCAATTACATCCTTCACGGCGGCGACCGGAATGAGTTTCTGAACCGTTTTAAGGGGGCCTACTCTCCGGGCTTTGATCCGGATCTACATTTGGTGGCCGTGGGCGTTGCCAACCAGACCACCATGCTGCGTGGCGAGACGGAAGAGGTTCAGAAGCGTTTCCAGCAGGCCATGCAACAGAAGCATGGTTCCGGAAAGGTGGCCGATCACTTCCGCTTCTTTGATACGATTTGCGGCGCGACTCAAGACCGCCAAGACGCCTTGGAAAAGATGCTTCGTGAACCCATCAATCTCTTAATCGTGGTCGGCGGGTACAATTCCTCAAACACCTCCCATTTAGCGGAAATGGGCGAGAAGGTGCTCCCGACCTACTTCATTAAGAATGCAGCTATGATGGGTTCTCCGGCGCTCATTCGTCACTGGAATCAGCACATTACCGCCGAGGTGACCACCACCGATTGGTACCGAACCGAAGGGGCTCTGACCGTCGGTATTACCGCAGGTGCGAGTTGCCCCAACAACTTGATCGAGGACACCATCAAGCGATTGTTTGACTTCCGAGGGGTCAATATCCTTAAGGTGCTTCAACCAGAGGGTTTGCAACGATGAAGAGCCTTATTTTCAAGTTTTCAGCGTTTGTTTATTTGAGAAAGTCGGACTTTCAGCTTGCCTGAATGGCCAGCACTTCCTATAGCGACCTAAGACTCCTGAAGCAGCGAGTGAGTTTGATCGTACGCATGATGCATTTTCAATCGGAGGCGGCACTTTGAGTCGCCCGTTTTCACGCCCGCAGCCGGGTCAGCCGCAGCACCGGATCAACGGAAAGATTCGAGCCCGTGAGGTTCGTGTCATTGGCATTGATGGACAGCAGGTCGGGATCATGGATCTGGCCGCTGCCATTAACTTGGCCCGACAGAGTACTGTCGATTTGGTCGAGATTGCCGCGACAGCCGTTCCTCCGGTGTGCCGCATCGTTGACTACGGAAAGTTTAAATACGAACTGTCGAAGAAGGAGCGCGACAGCAAGAAGCATCAGGCGGTCAACCTGGTGAAAGAGGTTCAGCTGTCTCCTCGCATCGATCCCCATGACTTGGGAATTAAGAGGGAGCACACGATCGGGTTCCTCTGCGAAGACATGAAGGTCAAGGCGACCCTACGATTCCGCGGCCGTGAAATGGCGCACACGGAAGTCGGCAAGGAGGTTATGAACAAGTTCCTGGAGCAGTTGGCTCCCTGGGGCCATCCCGATTTTCCGCCGAAGTTGGTGGGTAAAGCCATCAACGTGATGATTAGCCCTCTTCCCAAGAACAAGCGGGCCAAGAATCCCAAGGAGGTTGATTTGGAGCCGCCCACTAAGGAAACAGAGAAGCCGGCCTCCACGGGCAAATCGGAACCGGTGAGGGTTTCAACCAATGCGGCCTCGCAGTCCGACTCCTTCGGGCAGAACCCGTTTTCGAGTTTGTCAGTTCCGACAGAAGGCTAAACTTTGGGATCGAGGCTAGGGTTAAAAACCCAAGCCTTATTCCGAGTTAAGAGCTTCGCTTTTTTGGGCTTTCTTTTGTGATGCGCGTGTTGGCATGCCTGCGCGCGGATCACCCAGGCTGAAACCAAGGCTGAAACCAAGGCTGAAACCAAGGCTGAAACCAAGGCTGAAACCAAGGCTGAAACCAAGGCTGAAACCAAGGCTGAAACCATGGGTCGTTTGCGCGCCATCTCCGCCATGTCTGAGAACCGGGTCATCGGAGACTCGGGGCGTATTCCTTGGCACCTTCCGGCCGACTTTCGTTGGTTTCGGCAGGTGACATTGGGAGGAATTTTGCTGATGGGTCGAAAGACCTTCGAGTCCATCGGAAAGCCATTGCCAGGGCGTCAGACCATTGTCCTAACTCGAAGCGCTGCCCCCATCCCGGGAGTACGGACAGCCTCAGAGGTAGAAGCCTTGTTGGAAGAACTCCGGAACGACCCTCGTCCGGTGTGGGTTTGCGGGGGGGCTGAGATTTATCGACGGCTGCTGCCCCGATGCAGTGACCTCTTCTTGACCCGGGTACCAATCACCGTGACTGGCGATGCGGTCTTCCCTCCGTTCGAGTCCGAGTTTGTCTGGATTGCCGAGGTGCTCTGCACACCGGAGTTCCGCGTCGAGCACTGGGTCCACCGATCCACACTCATCGTCGCTCACTCCCCAGAGGCTTTGCCCGTCCACGGATCGGTTTGCTAATCGATCGCCGGACCAGTGGCGGTTGTCAGTGACGGTGTGAAAACCGATGAAACCGGCCGGTTTGAAAATCACTGAGCCAAGAAACTCAACGGATCATCGATCCAGCCTCAGTTTGTCGGTTGCCCGAAGGAATTCTTATCAAGTCGGGTGGGCCCCGGACGCGTTCGGCCTCATCTGGAAGAAGGAGGAAACGTTGGAACTCATCCGGAAAGAAAACGGATCCGAGGATCCGGCAAAACCGCGGATTTCAAACCGGCCAATTTCTGTGGATTCCGGAACGTTGCTGAGAGGCGGTCTCACGACTGGAGACCCAGTTCCGCCCAGAACCCGCTTCAGAAGACTTAAGCCTCTCAGTTGATAGGCTGGATGGCCTGGAGGGAGGCGATGAACTGCTTCATGGCCGGCGACAAGACCTTGGACTTCTTGTGAATTAATCCGATGGGTCGGTTGAGCTCGATGTCGATGAAGGGCATGGCCACCAGGGTGTTTTTTGAAATTTCTTGGGCGACCGTTCCGACCGGGACAATGCTCACCCCGGCGCCGATCTCCACGGCTCGCTTCACGGTTTCGATGTTATCGAACTCCATGACGTGCTTGATGGTGATTCCGTGTTCCTTGAGTTCAAGGTCGATGGCTTTCCGTGTGGGAATATCGGGCTCGAAACCGATAAATTTTTGCCCTTCGAGGTGTGAGAATTTTAGCCCCTTGGACTTGGTGAAAGCATGTCCGGGCGCGCAGATGAGGACCATCTTCTCGGGCTTAAGGGCGAGGGTTTCCAGCTTGGATTCCTTCTGCGGGTAGGCCACCAGACCGATGTCGACCACGTTGCCCAAGACATCGTCATAGACCTGGTTTGCTCGCTGATATTCGACATGGACCTTCACCGACGGGTGCAGCTTGAGGAAGCGCTTCACGTAGGGCTGAAGATCGTGCAAGCCAATGCTGTAAATGGCTGCAATGCGGATAGTGCCCGAGATGACGTTCCGCATTTCCTGGAGGCTGTTAACCAACCCCTCGTAAGTCAGGATGATCTTCTTACCCTGTTCGTAGAGCATCTCGCCCTCGCGGGTCAGTCGGAACTTCTTCTTACTGCGCTCGATGAGGAGAGTCTTGAGCTGCCGTTCCAAGGAGGTGATTTGCTGGCTGACCGCACTCTGAGTGATGTTGTTGATCAGTGCCGCCTTGGTGAACGATTCCGTCTCGGCGAGGTCGCAGAAAACTTTGAAGGACTCGATTTGCACGCCGCAAAGATACTGCGAACTGGCCATCTGCCATCAGGATTTTTCCTAGAAAAGGAGTCAAAAAGGGGTCGGTCCCACCTATTTACACAAAAAGGGCCAGTTTATCACTTTTTTAAAACCCACTATTCTGACCTTCCAATATCCCTGCGCGACCTCGTCAACCGTGCGACTGGACCTCCTTCGTCGTGATCACGGTATTTTTATCTGTCCTGACGCTGGGTGGCAAAACGGATCAAGAATGGCGTGAGGTTGGCAGCGGAATGTGGTTATATGGGGCGTGGCCAAGCCGGATTGCTTTGAACTGCACGATGGGTCGATTGTTAACATCCTCTATGAAGATCGTGGGGTGCTGGCCATCGACAAGCCGGCCGGCTGGATGCTGGGGCCAGATGACGGTGATCATGTCGACCGTAGTCTTCATCGGGCTTTGGTTGATTCTATCGAGGCGGGAGATTGGTGGGCTCGATCCCGGAACCTGAAGTTTCTACGCTTTGTGCACCGTCTGGACGCGCCGACCACCGGGGTGCTGCTGTTCTCCAAGAGCCAAGGTGCCATGCCTGCGTTGTCGCGGGTTTTCGCCGAGCGGACTGTTAAAAAGGCCTACCTAGCGGTGACCGACGGCGTTCCTCGATTGGGCGAATGGGTGTGCCACGAGCCGCTGGGGCCCGATCTGGTTGAGCATGGCAAGCACCGGGTAGATCACAGTCCTGAAGGCAAGCCGGCTGAGACAGGCTTCCGGGTGCTGGGCTCTCGCGAGGGTAGGGCGCTGGTGTTGGCGTTGCCGATCACAGGACGGACTCATCAGATCCGCCTGCACTTGGCGCATGCCGGATGCCCGGTCGCTGGCGATATTCTCTACGGCCGTAAGGACTTCCACGGACTGGCGCTGCGGGCCTTCCGGTTAGAATACCCGGATCCGTTCCTGCGGAGGCCGACGCTCATCATCGCGCCGACAGAGGGGTTCTGCCGCCGCTATGGCTACGATCCTCTGCTGGTGCCGGAAGAATTTAGGAATCGTCCGCGTCGGCCCGTGAGCGCAGCAGAGTCTCCCGTGGAAAAATCAGGAGGCCCGGTCCGGGCTAAGGCTCACCCGCAGGGAAAGCCGGCCTCCGCTCCGAGTCAGCCGAACCGGGTGGTCAAAGAGCCGGCTCAGCGACCCGCTGGTGAGCGATCGGCCGATGGGGCCGGAGGTCAGCACAGTGCCACCCCGAAGCAGTAGGGCGTGGCTGAAGATCGGGGTGATCTCCTCGACGTGGTGGGTCACGAGGACCAGCGTCGGGGCATTGGGCCGGCGTGAAAGACGGTTCAGAAATTCTAGGAACAGCTCTCGGGCCACAGGGTCCAACCCGGTGCATGGCTCATCGAGGATTAAGAGTCGGGCGTCCGACATCATGGCCCGCGCGATGAGCACCCGTTGACGTTCGCCCTGGGAAAGTACAGCCCAGGGGCGACGAGCCAAGTGGCCGATTTCCACCGACTCCATCAACTCCCGCGCTTTCGCGGCGTCGGACCGCTTGGGGGTTCCCCAGTAATCGATGATCGCGTAGCGGCCGCTGACCACGGTGTCGAGGGCGGGCTCAGTGTCGTTCATCATCTGCCGCACCGACGAACTAACGATCCCCAGCTTCATCCGAAGCTCCCGCCAGTCGGCCTGGCCGTACTGTTCACCGAGCAGAGCGATGTCGCCGCGTGTGGGCATCAGGTAACCCGCCAGTGCCGACAACAAACTGGTCTTACCCGAGCCATTGCCTCCCAGGAGCGCCCAATGCTCGCCGGGCATCACCCGCCAAGACAGGTCGGTGAGGATCGGGACACGGTCGCGGAGAATGGTCAGGTTCGTGATGTCGAGGACCGGTGCGGAACTCATTGAACTCGAGAGCCTCGGGAATTGGCCTGCAAAAGGGAAGCAGCGGGGTGCCCCGAATGCTCCCCTGAATCCGGGGGATCAGCGCCCAATGCCGGGAGCGGGTGAGGCAGATTCGATCCGGCGGAGCGCCCAGGCCGCGTGTTCGGCGATGAGGGGCTCGGGATCTTGGGCCGCCTGCGTCAAGGCCGGGATCGCCCGAGGGTCTCCGACATTGCCCAGGGCGACGCACACATTGCGCAGCAGCCCGCGCCGCTTGGTCCGCAGGAGGGGCGTGCCCGCGAAGCGCGACTTGAACGTCGCTTCGTCGAGGGACAGCAGTTCAATCAAATCGGGTTGGGCCAGATCGGCTCGATGGTGTTCGCGCAAGATCGCTCCGGCGCGCGCAAAGCGGTTCCAAGGACAGGCGGCCAGGCAATAGTCGCAGCCGAAGATGCGGGTGCCGATCGCGGGGCGCAGGTCTTCGGGAATGGAACCCCGATGCTCGATGGTGAGGTACGAAATGCACCGTCGGGCATCCAGCGTGAAGGGTGCCGGCAGGGCGCCGGTGGGGCAGGCGCTCAGGCAGCGGGTGCAGGATCCGCAGCGGTTGTGCTCGGGCGCATCGGGTTCCAGTTCGGCGGTCGTCAGAATCTCCGCCAAGAGGAACCAATTGCCCAGGCTCCGCGAGATGAGGTTGGTGTGCTTGCCAACGAAGCCGATGCCTGCGCGTTGGGCCAGATCGCGCTCCAGGATGGGCCCGGTGTCGACATACCACAGCGAGCGCTGCGCCACGCGGGCCTCGGTGTCGAGAAACTCCGTGAGGGCTCGCAAGGGTTCTTTGAGCAGATCGTGGTAGTCGGGATGCTGCGCGTAGCGGGCGACGACTCCGGACAGAGAGGAAGACAAAGGACTGGCCATCTCGGGGTCGGGATTGACGCTGGCCGGGCCGCTGGGCGCCCGGTTTAAGCCCACAACCTCGGAGCCCGCGCGACCCGAAACCTTCTGCTCGGCTGGCCGATGATAGCTGATCGCTAAAGTGATCACGCTGCGAATCCCGGGCAGGACCCGCGAAAGATCCGCCCGCTTCTCCGGAGCCTTGGCCAGCCAGGCCATTTCGGCATGACGCCCCTCGGCCAACGCCCGCTCGAAGTCCGGGGCGGAGGCCGGTGGTTCGGCCGTGGTCACCCGGCAGGCGTCGAAGCCCAGCTCAATGGCCTTCTGCACGAGGGCGGCTTTGAGCTCGGCCTTGGGCGTGGCCCCAGGGCTCATCGACCCAGCATGCGGCGCAGCACGTTGTGAGTGATTTGCTGCACACGGGGATCGGGCCCTTTGGGCTCTGTGTACACCTTGGGGTGCAGGTAGCCCGGCGGCTCGGCCAGGCCGTCAGCCCACCAGCAGGTCGCGGCGTTGAAGACGATGTTCGTCTTGGGGCCCGGATAGGTCGTAGCGGTGTAAACGCCGCCGTTAGGCTTACCCGGGGCGTCTTGCGTGGGGCCGGTCGCCACGATTTCGAGGCCCTTAATCGGCGCCGGATCTCCGTGCCATTCCCAGCCGATGAGTCCGGGGATGCGATCGCCTTCCTTCATGCGGGTATCGCGGTAAATCCAATGGTCGGGCCGCGTGCAAATCCAGTCGGCTCCACCGGTGACCGGCCCGGTGCTGTGGGCGCCGACCAATTCGTTGGCGTAAGGCCGCTCGTGTTTGAGCGAGCTCATTGACACGAACTCACGGGTGCCTCCCGGCGGGCCGTACACCCCCACCCGCTCAAAGGACCGCAGCTTGGGGTCGCCCTCAAGGATGCGTCCGCAGACGGCGTTGCCCGAAAAGAAGCCCACGCTCACGCCAGCCAGAATCGCCGCCTCGACGTTGCGGTACATCTGAATCGTCCAGTACTCGTCGTGGCCGACGCTCAGTAAGCCATCGGCGCGCAACAGACCCGCGCGGTCGAAATGCGTGTCGGCATTCGAGATGTAGCTCACGTCATAGCCGTGGGCTTCGAGCCAGTACACGAAGGGGTATTCCCACAGGAAGAACTCCCCTGAACCGATGGAGAGCGGTTGGTCTACGATCTGGCAGTACTTGCCGTAGGGTCGGTTGAATCCCACGCGTACGCCGCCGCCCCAGTACCACTCGCTCTTTCCATCGTCATAGAGGGAGAATTGCGAGGGCCAGCGGTTGTAGGCCTGCCAGGTGTTGTCAGAGCACTGGAACAAGTAGCTCGCCTCGCGTTGGTCGCGGACGATGAAGATGATGTAGCTCTGAATGCCCTCCTTGAGCTCAGTGAGCTTGGCCAAGTAGACGCCGCTGACCCACTCCTCGGGGATTAGCAGCTGGGCGCAGGGCTCCCATTGGCAGAGACGTTCGCGCTTCGAACCGACCTCAGGATCGGGCTGCACGCGACCTTTGAACGGGCCCATGTGGCGCATGAATCGCCCGGCCCTCCCGCCGTAGAAGCCCATCCGGTAAATATCGATGGTGAAGTCCGACGCCGGATTGGTGCTAATGTGGAAGGTGAGGTACTGGCCCGCGCTAACGCTAGTCCGCGAGGCGTAGCCCTCGATCGCCGGGCTCCGGTAGCGGGTTGTCGGGTCGATCCGCGTCTTAGTCAGCATCCAGTCCCGGGTGCCCGGGTTCAGGTTCTCGAGCCGAATTTTGTTGGGCCCGCGGTCATGGGCCAACGGGGCTGCCACTCCATTCAGAGCGAGCGAGCCCGCCGCCCCGGCCAACGCTTTCACGGCCGCCCGACGGGAGACAGGGTTCGTGTTCATCATCTGCTCCAGAGCCTACCCCCCACCCTCGCCCGATGCACTTGGAGAGTTTTGTACTGCCTGTGGGAATTTTAGCGAGATGCACCCGACGCCGGGACTTCGGACGCGTTGAGAGCGGAGAACCGAGGCTGGAATAGGGAGCAAATCGTCCTTGGGGACCGCGTCGGGAGTTGGGGCGTGTGCGGTTTATCTAGGGCTGCCACCCACGGATCGTCGCCGGTAGGTCTGTGTGAAGGCTTAGCGCGGACGGAAAGAGCAAAGGCGGCAGACGTCGGTTGAAGAAGTCGGCGCCGAATCAACATGCTACAGCACGTGAAAGAGGGGCGAAAATCCGAAAACTCCACGAAAGAAATTACCCTCACCGAGCGAAGACTGATGTAGCGATCCGAGCGCGCTCATCCACGGACTTGTAATAACGCTGCTAAAATTGATGCAAACGCTCAAAACCGATTGACGTGATTTCAATTTTTAAATATTTAGTTACCCGACACACCAATTTTTTCACTGTCGATCTCAACGCCTCCAAGGAACCATTGCCATGACCCTCTCTGCCACCCCCAGAAATTTCAAACGGAACGCCTCATCGGCGACGGGCGCGAGTCACAACTCCGTGCACGCCTCGCAGCGCGGGCGGAGCGGAGTGGGGCGGAGTGGGGCGGAGTGAGGCATGCTGCGGTCCGGAAGTGCATCATGGAACACAGTGGTCTCGGTCCGCCCTCCGTGGTTCTATTGAAAATAGCGGGAAACCAAAATAACGATGCTATTATACAAAAATCCTGAGTCAAATAATTCAGACTAAAAGTGTTTATCAGTCCTAAGATCTTCCGATCAAAAAATCAGCGATCAAAATAATTCATCAAATAAGACCGTAAAAAATCACATTAAATAAAATAGAGACAATGAAAAATATTAATTCAAATTATATCAGGAAACAGTTTGGTCCCGCGCCGGTTTTCTTGATCGCCGCATCGATTATTATGGCGACCAGCTCAGTTTCTCCGTTACATAGCCAAGGAAAGTCTCTACTCTCAGGCGCACTTTATTTTGGGAATGAAGCGTTGACAGATAATGTTTTATTAACAAGGAAGTTTTCGTCTTACAACAGGTTATACCAGCGGAAATATGCGAACTCGGTATACAACCACGTTTGTTCAATTACGAGTACAGTTAACGCCTATAATTCCGACACAATTTATACGCATACACGAACTGTGAATTCATTGGTAAATGGGCGCATTGTTCACACAGAGAAATCGAATTCCGAGTTTTGGCCAACATTGGGAGTTGGTTCACAACCTACAAATGAATCAAGCATTCAAGATGAAGAAAAACGGTTCCTCGCTACTTTCAGTGAGTAGCAGTAGCTCCCAAGATAGCGGAGCGACTTGGATGTTTCTTGTCCCAACAAGGATTGATCCTAGGCATCGACAGCAATTGCTCCGGTGGTCGTGAGAAGCGTCCAGGTTGCGCCAA
>SXGS01699927.1_pt1 | contig 12155 bp, 8 predicted proteins | sample 3174681 | NCBI WGS metagenome assembly SXGS01 (sample SAMN11356861, study PRJNA531348) | freshwater metagenome | isolation source: freshwater sample F1-80 | place: China: Fuxian Lake, Yuxi | collected 2017-12-25
GCCTGCGGGGCGGTGAATCCCTCGTGGATTGTCCAGGCGCGGACTTCCTTTTCGCCAGCGGTGACGTAGCTCTGCAGCCCAAGCAGCTCGTACGCCTCGCGCGCGACTGCATTCAGCGCCGGTTCCTTCATGCCAAGGCTCTCCAGCATCTCGCGGCGGTCGGCTTCGGGCAGCTCCGAGAGCTCTGACTCGATCTTGGCGCACACCACCACGACCTTGCCGCCATTCGCGGCGGCGTACTCGCGCACCTTGCGAACATGCGGGTTGGAGTCGGGGTTGACGGCGCTGGCCTCGTCCACATTGGCGACGTACAGCACGCGCTTCGCCGTGATCAGCCCCAGGCTGGAGAGCAGCCGGTCTTCCTCGGGGGTGAACTCCAGCGAACGGACCAGGTTGCCCGCGCCGAGGGTCGCGGTGCATCGCTCCATGAGCGCCACCTTGGCGATCGCCTCCTTGTCGCCGCTGCGGGCCACGCGAGTCTGTCGCTCCAGGATGCCCTCGCAGATGGCGAGGTCGGCCAGCATCAGCTCCGTGTCGATGGTGGTGATGTCGCGGATGGGGTCCACGCTGCCATCGACATGGAGGACGTCGCCGTCGTCAAAGCAGCGCACCACGTGGAGGATGGCATCCACCTCGCGGATGTGGCTGAGGAACTTGTTGCCCAGTCCTTCCCCCTCGCTGGCGCCCTTCACGATTCCCGCGATGTCCACCAGCCGAAGGCTCGCTGGAATGCACTTTTGCGGCGGGATGTAGCGGGTGATGACCTCCAGGCGCGGGTCGGGCACGGGGACGACGCCGACGTTGGGCTCGATCGTGCAAAACGGGTAGTTGGCCGCTTCCGCGCCGCCGGAGGTGAGGGCGTTGAAGAGCGTGCTCTTGCCGACGTTGGGGAGTCCGACGATGCCTGCTTCCATGGGTGTGCCGCCTGCGCGGAGCGCGCGAAAGGGGGCGGATCGTACTCGCGACGAGGCGAACTTGCGATCGACCACTCCTATACTCGCGGGGATCGATGGACGCGGCCGCAGGATGACGGCCGATCCGCACGAATGGCCACGACTGCCCCTCGACATGCCCCGCCATCGAGCACCTCCACCCGAGGCCGGGGCGGCCACTTCCGCTCGCGGGCATGGATGGTCGGATGGCTCTCGATCCTGGCTTTTGGCGTGCTCGGGGCGCGGCTGGTGCAGGTGCAGGTCATCGACCATCCCACCCACGTCGCGCGCGCGAAGGCGCGTGAGGTCGCGCGCCTGCGGAGCGAGACGGTGCTGCCGCGCATCCGGGGACGGATCATTGATCGAAACGGGGTCGTGCTGGCCGACAACGTGGACGCCTACGAGGTCGCCGTCGCCTTCGATTTCATGACCGGCGAGTGGGAGGAACAGCGGGCGAGGTCGCTGGAGCGTGAATCCGCGGGCGGTCGCGCGGCACTGTCGAAGCTCCCCGCGCGGGAGCGAGCGTCGCTCCACGACCAATCGATCGCGCAGGCGTCGATGGAGCGAAGAGAGATCCTCGCGGCCATCGCCTCGGCAGCGCAGGTGTCACCCGCGGAGATCGAGTCGCGCATGGCGGATCTCGCGGCGGGCATCGAGAGGCGAGGCACCGCCTATCGCGACCGGCTGGCGGCCTCGGGCCGGCCGGCGAGGGAGCGGCTGCGCGAGGAAGTGGAGGCACATGCCGTCGTGGAGGGTCTCCCCGCCGAGGACACGTTTGGCCTCAACAAGCTCGCGGATCGATTCGGTGACGTGATCGAGGTCCGGTCCGCGCCTCGACGCATCTATCCCGAGCGCGAGGCGCGCGTCACGCTGGGCAACGAGGGATTGCCGGGGACCTTGGAGCGCCGGGCCTCCGTCCACGTCAACCTCACGGATGTGGGGGACCTCATCGTCGGCTCCGTGCGGGATACGGTGCAGGCCGCCGACCTTCGGCGCCGGCCCTTCGAGGATGGCGATTCCATCGACTGGGGCGGCTATCGCGAGGCCACCGACCTCATTGGCGTCCGCGGCATCGAGCGAGCCTGGGAAGACACGTTGCGCGGCGAGTGGGGGCTCCGCGAACGAGTGCGGCAGCCGGATGGGTCCGTCGAGCAGCGCCTCGTGAAGCTGCCCGTGGACGGGGGCGACGTGCAGTTGACGATCGACGTGGAGTTGCAGCGGCGCGTGCAGGCGATCCTCAGCCCGGAGTATGGATTGACGCTCTCGCAGCGCGAGTTCCACACCCCCAATGCCGACATGCCCCGTGGCCTGGAGCTCAATGCCGCGGTGGTCGTCGTGGAGGTCGCCACGGGCGAGGTCCTGGCGATGGCCAGCCAGCCCGGGCCGGGACTGGCCGGCACGATGTCGGAGTTGGAGGAGCGTGCCCGGAGTCCATGGATCGATCGATCCGTGGATGCGGCCTATGCACCGGGCTCGATCCTCAAGCCGATCGTCTACCTATCCGCGGTCGCCGCCGGGGAAGCATCGTCCGACGAGGTCATCACCTGCAACGGCCACTTCTTCCCCGAACGCAAGGACCTCGCGCGGTGCTGGCTGTACCGGACCAAGTACGGGCTGGCGACGCACGGGCCGCTCGCGCCGCACGAGGCGCTGGCGCGCAGCTGCAACATCTACTTCTATGAGCTGGCCGATCGATTGGGACCGGCGGCATTGAGCCAGTGGCTGGGCAAGTGGGGGCTGGGGCAGCCGCTTCACGCGGGGCTCGAGGGATGGCGCGAACGCTCCGACGGCATGTTGGTGAGGGCCGGCGAGTCCGGCGGATCGCTGCCGACCGAACAGCGAGTGGAGGCATGGCGGGCCGATGGAGATCGATTCTCGGGTGTCATCATGGGGATCGGGCAAGGCGAGCTGGCGTGGTCGCCGCTGCAGGCGGCCAATGCGCTGGCGACGCTCGCGCGCGGTGGCACCGTCAACGACGCACACGTCGTCCGCGGCCGCGCCATCCCGGGGCATCGGGCGGGTGGATCGATTGGCCTCAGTCCCAGCTCGGTCCGCAATGCGCTTGATGGCATGCACGAGGCGATCGACGCCTCGCATGGAACCGCCCACCACGTCACGACCGCCGCCGGCCGAGAGGAGATCTTTGCCCTCCCTGGAGTGCGAGTGTGGGGAAAGACAGGCACCGCGCAGGCCGGGCTGTGGCGACTGGACGTGGACCAGGACGGCACGGCCGATCGATCGGTCGGCGACGCCGACCACGCCTGGTTCGCGTGCCTGGTTGGCGACGAGGCCACCGACACGCCGCGTTACGCCATCGCGGTGATCGTGGAGCGAGCCGGAAGCGGTGGACGGGCGGCTGGTCCGGTGGCCGCGGCGGTCGCGCGTGAACTCTCCAAGCTGGGTTACCTGCGCCCGGTTGGTGAACGGCGAAGGGCCATCGACCCACCATCCCATCAGCCGGAGTCCGACGGATGAGCGGTGGCTTGTTCTTCTCCGCGCGAAACCTCCGCTCGGGCGACCGGCGGTTGTGGCACTGGGGATGGCTCCCCGTCGGGGCGGCGACCGTCCTCACGATCGTCGGCTGGGAAGCGATCGGGACCACGGAGCCCGGCTACGCGCAGCGGCAGTTGGCCTTCATCCCGATCGCGCTCGCGGCCGCGGCCGCCATCGGGGTCCTGCATCCACGATGGATGGACCGGTGGGCGATCCCGCTGTATGTGGCGTCGCTCGTGCTCCTGCTTTTTGTGCTCATGCCGGGCGTTCCTGAGGCACTCGTCCGGCCGAGGAAGGGGGCTCGCCGCTGGATCAACCTGGTGGTCATCGATTTCCAGCCCAGTGAGCTGGCGAAGATCGGGCTCATCCTGGTGCTGGCGCAATGGCTGCGCGCCCGCGAAGACGTGGCTCGATTGCAGGGACTGGTGATTCCGGTGGCCCTGGCCAGCGTGCCGTTCGTGCTCATCCTCGTCGAGCCGGACCTCGGAACGGCGCTCACGCTGGCGCCGACCGCCGCAGCCATGCTGCTGGCTGCAGGGTGTCGCCGACGCCACCTCGCGATCGGGGTGGTGGCCGCCGCGCTGCTGGCACCGGCTTCCTACCCGTTCCTCAAGCCACACCAGCGCGCTCGCGTCGACGCGCTCCTGGCCCAGGTGGTGGGGGACACTCGATACTCGCGTGACATTGGGTTCCAGGCGGATCGGGCGATGACGCTGATCGGCGCCGGCGGCGTCGCGGGCCAGGGCGAGGACGGGGCGCAGCGACTGCTGGAGACCAATGCGCTCCCGGAAGAACACAACGACATGATCTTCTCCAGCATCGCCTGTCGCTGGGGCCTCGGTGGGTCGATGCTCGTGCTCGCTGCCTGTTCCGCGCTGTGCCTGGGTGCCGTGGCGGTGGCCGTCTCGGTCCGCGATGCCGGCGGCCGACTGGTCGCGATCGGCATCGGCTCGCTGCTGGCCACGCAGGTGATCGTCAACATCGGCATGAACGTGGGCTTGCTTCCGATCACCGGCATGACGCTGCCGTTCGTGAGTTACGGCGGGACCAGCCTCGTGGCCAGCTGGATCATGGTGGGCATGCTCTGGTCGGTGGCCAGTGCCCGTCGAGCGGATACGCTCCGCGCCGCTTTCCAGCTGCAACGATGAGTGGACAGCGAGCGATGACTGCCCAGACCCCCAACCAGACCCCCAACCAGGTCCCCAACCAGGTCCCCAAGCCCGGTCCCGGCTTCGACGAGATCCTCGCCTTCCACGGCGTTGAGCTGGATGGGGGCGACATTCCCTCCTTGCAGGGTTTCCTGGAGTACCTCTACGCGGTCAATGAATCGATGAACCTCACCCGCATCGCACCGGAAGATGCGTGGTCGCGGCACATCGCCGACAGCCTGTCGCTGCTCCCCGCGATTGCCAGCGAAGACGCGAAGACGGTCATCGATGTCGGATCCGGCGGCGGCTTGCCGGCAATCCCCCTGGCCATCTGCCTGCCGGGAGTGCACTTCCACCTGATCGAGTCGACCGCCAAGAAGGCGGCCTTCCTTGAGGCCGTGGCCGTGCACACCGGGCTGGCCAACGTGACGGTCCACGCCGAGCGAGCGGAAAAACTCGGCGAGAAGCCGAAGGGCCTGCTCCGCGGGTGTGGCGACGTGGTCACCAGCCGCGCCGTCGGTCGGCTGAAGGCGCTGGCAGGCTGGTGCATGCCGCTCCTCAAGCCGGGAGGACTCATGCTCTCCATCAAGGGCGAGCAGGCGCAGGCGGAAGTGGACGAGGCCGACGGGACGCTTCGTCGGATTCGCCTGGACGTGGTCGATGTCCGTCGTGGGCCAACCGGCACGGTGGTCGCGATCCGCAAGCGTGGGTAAGCCCCCACACACACCCACTGGGTTTTTGCCGAAGCGTTACGTCGGACGTAACGCTTTGGCAAAAACCCATCGGTGGCTCACGCGGGACTCGCTGCGCTCGATGACTGCGCGCTCCACTTGGAGAGCAGTTCGGCTTCCTTGGCCTTGGGGAGTCCGGTGCCGCGCGTGAAGTCGGCGTCGGGCTCGTGGGTGTCGGCCCACCACTTGATGGTGTCCGCGGACGTCATGGCCAACGGCCGGAACGCCAGCCCGGCGTCGATGGCTCGCCGGCGGGAGATCGTGCCCATGGCGCTGGGGCCGGGCGCCTCGCCCGGTCCGCCCTGCGGAATCCACAGCGGCAGCCCCATCCAGGGCTGCACGCCTTGCTCAAGCAGAAACGTCTCGCCGACTTCCACGAATCGAACAGGCACGCTGACCGACGCCTTGCAGCCTGCCGCCATCTCCGGAAAGAGCAGTTCGCCGGCGGGACCGGTGGCGTTGTAGGTGCCGTCGTGGCCGTCGTGGATGAGTCGAAGCGCGAACTCCGCCAGGTCGCGGACGTCGATGAACGAGACTTGCGAATCGGCCGGCCGCGCGAATGCTGGCACCAGCACATCTCCCCCGCGCGCGATCCGCACGGGCCAGTAGGTGAATCGGTCTGTCGGGTCCCCGGGGCCGACGATGAGCCCGGGGCGCACGATCGTGGCACCCATCGGCATCGCATCGCGCACCGCCTGTTCACACAGGGCCTTGAGGGGGCCGTAGGTCATCCCCGTGACGGCTTCGGTCGTGGGGTCTTCCACGGTCGCGACGGGCGTGGATTCGTCGGCGAAGGCTGGAAACTCCTGCCCGTACACGCTCACCGTCGAGATGAACACATATTGGTGGATCACGGGCGCCAGGAGCGTGGCGCTCGCCCTGGCCACGCGGGGCACGTAGGCCGATGTGTCGATCACCGCATCCCATCGACGCCCATCCTTCACGGCCTTCTCGATCGCCGAGAGCCCGGACCCCTTGGCGGGGTCTCGGTCCCCGAGCAGCGTCTCCAGGGTGGGGAACTTCCCCGGCGCCGACTTGCCACGATTGAACAGCGTGACCGTCCAGCCCTGCGCGAGTGCCGATTCAACGATGTGCGGTCCGAGGAATCCGGTGCCGCCGAGGATGAGGATGTTCATGGTGTGCTGGGAACAGGAACAGGAACGGGAGCAGGAGCAGGAGCAGCCGCGGGTTCGGGAGCAGGACTGGAAACGGAATCGGGAGCATGCATCCCAAGCGTCTGCGACGCCGTGCGAATCTGCGCCTCAAATCGCCGCGCCCGTGCAGCCTCCAGCGTCCGCGGGTCGCGTCGCATGCCCGCGGTCGTCGCGGCGGCACGCGCGCGAAGCAATTCAATGGTGTCCGACCCCATCGACCACGGCGCGCCGGCGGGCTGGGCCAGCGCAGTGTGTGCATCCACCCAGCCATGTTCTGGCGACCACCGCTCCCATCGATCCTCGCGAAGCCGATGGATCCAGTTGCCGCGACCGACATAGGGGTCGCCGAATGACTCGTCGGTGCATGGCCGGTCGGTGGATGCGTCAGCGTCGGCGGCGCTGGCTGCCAGCGATTGGACAAGCGCCGCTTCGCGTTCCGCCAGCGATCCCTCGCCCGCGGCCTCGGGCGCAGGCAGCGCGTGGTCGGGGAGCAGGGCAAGCAGTTCGCGATCATCGATGAAGAGCGCGGACCCTGAAAGAGCCCCAGCGAGCCAGCCGCTGGCCGCCGGCGCATCGTCGGCATCCATCGTGGCCGCACTCAGTGCGGCGACCTTCATCCCCGAAAGCACGACCCGGTGCTGCGCAGCATCAAGACGCGACTGCGCGGCCAGCGTCACGACACCCCAGATTGGCTCCCGCGCTCCCACATCCTGCGGCGTGAGGATCAATCGATACACGCAGCGGATCGTGGCGGTGCCATCCTTGAGTTCGTCGATGTGCGGCGTGCTCAGGCACAGCGTGAAGTTGGGGTCGCGGATGGACCGCGGCCATCGCGACTCCTGATCGTCCGCTGCGAACGCCCCGCGTGCGATCAGGAGTGCCAACATCCAGGTGGTGACGGCGCAGCGCACGGCCGGATCGTAGGCGCGGCCCCGGTGGCGGGCGCCAATCGACGCTCGCCGCTCGACGCTCGCCGCGTCAGCAGGCTTCGACCAGCATCGTGACGGCGTTGCCGCCGCCCAGGCAGAGGCTGCAGATCCCGCGCTTGCCGCCGGTGCGGTGGAGCGCATGCACCAGCGTCGCCAGGACACGGGCACCCGAGGCGCCGATGGGGTGGCCCAACGCCACGCCGCCGCCGCCGATGTTGAGCTTCTCCTGCGGGATGCCCAGCGGCCGGATGTTGCACAGCACCTGCGCCGCAAACGCCTCGTTGAGCTCAAAGAGGTCGATGTCAGCAACCGTCAGCCCGTTGTCCTTGAGCACTTTCTCCACGCCCAGCTTTGGCGCAAAGAAGATGTCCTTGGGAGCCACGCCAACCGTGTTGAAGCAGACGATCCTGGCCAGTGGCTTCGCGCCCAGCGTGGCCGCAGCCGATTCGCTCGCCACGACCACCGCCGCCGCACCATCGCTGATCTGGCTGGCATTGCCGGCCGTGATCGTGCCGTCCGCCTTGAACGACGGCCGCAGCTTGCCAAGCACTTCAGGCGTGGTGTCCGCGCGGAATCCCTCGTCGTTCTCCAGGCCGGCCTTCTGCTTGACCTGCTCCGCCGAGAGCGCCACGATCTCCTTCTTGAACCAGCCCTCGGCGGTCGCCCTGGCGGCGCGAGCGTGGCTCTGCGCGCTGAACGCATCCTGGTCGGCTCGCGAGATGCCGTGCGACGACGCGATGTGTTCGGCCGCCAGGCCCATGCCCCAGTTCTCGAATGGGCATCGCAGCCCGTCAAACTCCATGTGGTCCTGGAAATCGGTCTTGCCAAACTTCACGCCCGCGCGCACATGCGCGAAGTGGGGGGCCAGGTCCATGTTCTCCATGCCGCCGGCAACGACCAGGTTGGCCATTCCCGCGCGGATCGATATCGCCGCCTGCATCACCGCCTGCAAGCCGGAGCCGCACACCTTGTTCACCGTGACCGCGCTCAGCGTGTCAGGGAGTCCGGCCTTGAGGCCAGCCTGCCTCGCTGGATTCTGCCCCAGCCCAGCCTGCAACACGCATCCCATGACGCACTCGTCGAAGCCGTGCTGGCGAGCACCCTGGACATCCTCGACGGCCGCGGCGATGGCGAACGCACCAAGCTGCGGCGAGGGAATTCGAGAGAGGCTGCCACCAAACTTGCCGATGGGCGTGCGACGCGCGGAGAGGATGAGGGCGTGGCCCGTGTGGCTGGTCTGGCTGTTCTGGCTGTTCATGGGGGGGCGGATGATAGCCTTCAAAGCCCGCTCACCGACCGCAACGAGGACCCTCCATGCGACATCCAGAGGTCGTCACCGACAACCTGAACAGCCTGCAGAGCCACATCCTCGCCGAGGAAGCGAAGTATCCGCGCGCCGCTGGCGACTTCTCCTGGATCATCTCGGCCATCGGCCTCGCGGGCAAGGCCATTGCCAACCGAGTTCGCCGCGCGCGGCTGACCGGCGCGCTGGGGAGCGTCGGCGCGGAGAACGTGCAGGGCGAAACACAGCAATCCCTGGATGTCATCGCCAACGAGACGCTGATGCAGTGCCTTGGCAGCCGCGCGAACATCGCCGTCATGGCCAGCGAGGAGGACGAGGAGCCCACCATCCTTCGCACCGGTTCGCAGGGCGGCAAGTACTGCGTCCTCTTTGACCCGCTGGATGGATCAAGCAACCTGGACGTGAACGGCCCAGTCGGCACGATCTTCTCCGTCCTGCGCAATCGCCCGGATGAGCCGGACGCCGAACGCACGATTTGCCAACCTGGTTCCCAGCAAGTCGCCGCGGGATACATCTTGTACGGCCCCAGCACCGCGCTGGTCATGACCACGGGCCATGGCACTGACCTGTTTGAGCTGGATCCCTACCTTGGATCGTTCATCCTGGTGAAGCGGGGGCTCCGCATCCCCGAGCGCCACAAGGTCTATTCCATCAACGAGGCGTACGCGGAGACTTTCCCGGCGTGGTGCCGCGCCTACTTGGCGCACGCGCACGCGAGCGGGTACTCGTCCAGATACATCGGTGCGCTGGTGGCCGATGTGCACCGCATCCTGATGTCCGGTGGGGTGTTCCTGTATCCGCCGACCGCCAAGCACGCCAGCGGCAAGCTGAGGTTGCTCTACGAGGCCAACCCGATCGCGATGATCGTGGAGCAGGCCGGTGGCCGGTGCTTCAGCGGAGACATTCGCACGATGGATGTCCAGCCCCAGAAGTTGCACGAGCGCGTGCCGCTCCTCGTCGGGTCTTCCGGTGAGGTGGACGACATTCTTGGATTCATGGGACGCTGACCCTCGCCGCGTGGGCTCGCCACGTGGGCTCGCCGCGTGGGCTCGCCGCCAGCATGCCGAGGCGACGCCCCTGCATGGTCAACGGGTGGCCAGGCACGCGCGGAAGCGGGGGTCTTCCACCGCCTCCTCGAGGCAGTCCACGAGCGCGGGCTCGAAGTGTGCCCCGGACTTGGACTTGATCTCCGCGATCGCCTCGTCCAGGGGCCACGCGTCCTTGTAGACACGCGCGGAGATCAACGCATCCAGCACGTCGGCGATCGCCACGATCCGCGCGCCAAATGGGATCTCCTCTCGACGGAGCGGCCGAATCGTCCCATCATCGCGCGGGATCGCGGGGTAGCCCGTGCCATCCCATCGCTGGTGGTGATGATGGGCGACGGCCTCGGCCAGTGCGTCGAAGGGGGTCACGCCCGAGCGGAAGAACTGGGCGCCCGCCGACGTGTGTCCGTGCATGAGGAGCCGTTCGTCGGCGCTGAGCGGGCCCGACTTGGTCAGGATCCGGTCGGGGACGCCCACCTTCCCGACGTCATGGAGCTGTGCCGCGTGACGAAGCGACTGCCGATCGATCGGTGCGGCCGAGTCCCACTCGTGTGATCCGGTCGCGACGCGATGGCGCGCGTTCCACCGGTCCAGGATGCGGACGGAGATCTCGCCGACGCGTTGGGCGTGTTCATGCGTCTCGTCGGGGTCTCGCAGTTGCACCATCCGGAGCATGCGCGCAATGAGTGATTCGGTGAGTGTCGCGCGCTCCAGATGCGCCCCAAACAGCGCGGCCACGGCGCGAAGGGCATCGACGTCGGAAGGCTGAAACTCCCGTTCCCGCCCAGACTCGAGGTCGACTGGCTCCGCGGCGCGCATCCGGGCGAGAAGCTGCCCGTTGCTGGAAAGCACGTCAACTTCCAGCATGGTCGATCCCGCCCCTCCCGTCGCCTTGGGGACGGATGGCTCCAGTTCGGTGCCTGCGATCAGTCGATCCCGCAGGCGGGCCTGTTCTTGCAGCCCTTGCAACCCGTCGTGCGTGAGGTGCGTGTGGGCGGGCTCGCCCACATCACCCACCAGCAACCGCGCCGACGCCCCGCGAGCCCCCAGCAGTTCGCAGACGCCTTGCACGCAGGCTTGCGAAAGTTCCGACGTCTCGTGCAGGCTCGTGAACTGGTCGGTCATCCGCTCAAACGTCGTGAGCTGGTCCTTGTTGGCGCCGGCCATCACGCCCAGGTCCCTGTGCGTCCGGAGCAGGTTCTTGTGTTCCCGGTCGAGCCGACGGTTGACGTGGTCCAGTTCGAGGAGGCGGGACGTCAACTGCTCACTGAGCGCCGACACGGCCTCCGTGATGTGCACGACTTCCAGCGGGCCGGCGGGTTCCAGGCGGAATGGCTGTCCGGTTTCACGCACCCGGTCGGCTTCGGCACGGAGGTCCTCCAGGGGCCGCACCAGGCGGCGAACGGAGGAGTGCCAGAGGGCCACGATGACCAGCACGAAACACGCGCCGGCCAGGATGGTCGTCTGCAGCAAGCTCGCCGCCAGGCGGTCAGATTCGATCGCGGCCGCCCGCGCCTCGACTTCGAGCCGCCGTTCTTCGGCGAGGACATCCAGGTGGAGCGACTCGATGGCCGGGAGATATTCGGCACTTCGCGTGGCCAGTAGCCTCGAGACGAGCCCATCAGCCCGCGCGCCGGCAACCTGGCCGCTCGCGGCACGGATGCCTGACATGACGTTCGTGATTTCCAGCTTGGCGTCCTGGAGGAAGGCGTTTGACCTCAGCAGCACTGGGGCCTCCGGGCCAAGCAGCGAGTCGTCGATGGCCCGCCTGAGCGACTCGCCTTCCTCGAGGGCGCGCCCCGCCGCACCAAACTCGGCATTCTCGAAAAAAGCGCTGGCGAGGCGTTCGAACGAGCCAACGGCATAGGAGATGGACCAAAACCGGACCTGCGCCTCGCGCAACGAGCTGGCATCCATGGCCGCCGTCCTGAGACGGCCTGCTTCCGCACCGACATAGGCCAGCAGGGCCAGCCCCAATGCGCCCACCGCAACGAGCACGGCACCGATGCCTTGCCCGATGCGGCGCCTCACGCCGCTCCGGTGTTCCCGCCCGTGGCGGCCGCCTCCGCCTGGGGGGCGACCGCCTGTGCTGGGCGTTCACAATCGAAATGGAGTCGATCTTCGCCATCCCGTCGCGTCGCCCGGATGGTGTCGCCGGCACGGAAGTCCTCGGACAGCAGGGCCTCGGCCAACGGGTCCTCGACAAACTGCCCGATCGCCCGGCGAAGCGGCCGGGCGCCGAAGTCGGGGTTGTAGCCCTTGTCGATGAGGAAGTCCTTCGCGGGCTGGTCCAGGTCCAGCTTCATCTGACGGTGGCCCAGCCGCTCGCGCAGCTTGCCCAGCTCGATCTCGATGATCTGCACGAGATCGTCCTTGATCAGCGGCCGGAAGACGATGATCTCGTCCAGGCGGTTGATGA
>SXGS01342798.1_pt1 | contig 12153 bp, 14 predicted proteins | sample 3174681 | NCBI WGS metagenome assembly SXGS01 (sample SAMN11356861, study PRJNA531348) | freshwater metagenome | isolation source: freshwater sample F1-80 | place: China: Fuxian Lake, Yuxi | collected 2017-12-25
CCCATCAGGGTCATCGAACGCGGGCAGGCGGCGGACTGGTTTGCGGCCATGATCGAAACCGCCGCGAGCACCGGCGCCGAGGGCTGGCACACCGCGACGACATGGGTGTCGGGGCCGAGGAATTCGAGGAAGCCGATGACGTAGTCGATGTACGCGTCGAGATCGAACGCGCCCTGCGCGAGCGGCACGTCGCCGGCGTTTGCCCAGTCGGTGATATAGACGTCGTGTTCGTCGAGCAGGCCGGCCACCGTGTCGCGCAGCAAGGTCGCGTAGTGGCCCGAGAGCGGCGCCACGACGAGCACACGCGGAGCGGCGCGCTCCGTGGCGCGCTGGAAATGGAGCAGGTTGCAGAACGGCCGGCGGGCGACGATCTGCTCGCGCACCGCCACGTCCTCGCCGTCGACGTCCTGGCTCAGGCCGAACTCGGGCTTCTTGTAGTGGCGGGTCGAGCGCTCGATGAGTTCGGCGCCGGCCGCGACGGTGCGTCCGAAATGGGTATAGGACAGCGGCAGGAGAGGGTTGCTGAAGACCTGCTGGAGCGCTTCCGCGGTCAGGCGCAGAGGCGCCAAGGTCGCGCGGTGGAAGTCATACAGATGATAGAGGAGCACGTGCTAGTTCCTAACTGTAGTATGACCGGTGATCCTGACATGTGCAATCACCGGTTTTCGGCGCGGTCGATCAGATGGATGAACGAGCCGGCGACGCTGCCGCTCCGTCGCCCTCCTTGAGGTAATTGGCGGCCGGCTGCATCGCCGAGATGGAAAAGAGGTAAACCCGGACTTTCCTCGACGATCGTCGCGTAGTGGAACTCGTGACCGCGAAACGCCGCGCCGGCCGCGCCCAGCGGGAAATCGCCGGCGAGGGTTGCCTGGCGATACCCGAGATGCAGACGCCGCTCGGCGAAGGAGGTCTCGACCGGCAGCAGCCCGGCCATGGCGTGGCGCACACCGTCGGCATCGATCAGCCCTTTGCCCAGAGTCATGTAGCCGCCGCATTCGCCATAAACCGTTGCCTGCCGCTTGGCCGCTCCGCGTAAGCCCTGCAGGAAACGGGCCGCTCCTGCCAGGCGCCCGGCATGCAGTTCGGGATAGCCGCCGGGCAGATAGACGGCATGGCAATCGTCACCGGGCGTTTCGTCGGCGAGTGGCGAGAAAAACGACAATTCGGTGCCCGCCTGGCGCCAGCCCTCGAGTATGGTCGGATAGGTGAACGCAAAAGCGGCATCGCGGGCGATGGCGATGCGCTGGCCGAGTGGCGGCAGCGGCCAGGCTCCGTCGCCTGCTTCCATGTGCGCGGGTTGGGCGAGGCGGCGCAGCGCCTCGAGATCGACAGCGGCAACCGCCTGTGCCGCGCGATCGAGAAACGCCTCGAGGGCCGGGTGTTCACCTGCGGGGACCAGACCCAGGTGACGCTCCGGGGTGCCGATATCGGCGCTGCGGGCCACGCAGCCGAGAACCGGCAGTCCGGGCAGCGCCTGGCGCATCGTCTCGTGTAGAAGCCGGACATGGCTCTCGCCACCCACCCGGTTGAAGATTACGCCGCCGACATGCAGACCCGACCGGGCAAGGCTGGCAGGGGGCGTCACGAATCCCTGGACCATGGCGGCGGCGGAGGCGGCGAGGCCGCGGGCATCGATCACCAGGACCACCGGCCAGCCGGTCAGCGCCGCCAGCGAAGCGGTCGAGCCGTTTCCTTGCGCATCGACACCATCGAACAGCCCCATGACGCCTTCGCAGAGGATCAGCTCGGCGCCGGTGCCGAGCTGCGTCACGAGGGAATGCAGGGTCGCGGACCGCATGGCCCAGGAATCGAGGTTGAGGCAGGTCCGCGTGGTCGCCGCCTGGTGAAAGCTCGGATCGATGTAGTCGGGCCCCGCCTTGGCGGTGGCGACGCGCAGACCGGCGCGGTGAAGGGCGCGCGCCAGGCCCAGGGTGATCGTGGTCTTGCCGGCACCCGACGACGGCGCCGCGATGATCACACCCGGAGCCGCGACGCTCACAGGCGGCTGCGGATCGCCGCGACCACGCGGTCGGCAGGCGTCTCATGGGTGAAATGCGTGAGGAATTTCCCATCGCGACCCATCAGATAGAGGATCGCCGAATGGTCGACGAGGTAGTTGGGGTTGCTCGCCGCATCGCTGCCCAGACGGTAGTAGACGCGATAGGCCTTGGTCGCGGCGTCGATCGCCTCGCGTGAGCCGGTGAGTGCCGTGATACGTGGCGAGAAATGCTGCACGTAGGACCTGAGGACCTCGGGCGTATCGCGGGCCGGGTCGAGGGTGATGAAGACAGGGGCGATCTCGTCCGCCGCCGGCCCGAGCCGGTCGAGGACATCGGCGAAAAGCTGCAGGCCGAGCGGGCAGACATCCGGGCAGAAGGTGTAGCCGAACTCGACCAGCATCAGCTTGCCGTGGAAATCCGTGTCGCTGCGCTCGCGCCCGTCGATGTCGATCAGCCGCAACGGGCCGCCGATGGCCGGGTCGCCGAAGCCGACCACTTCGCGCACGCTGGCCGGGGCGCCGTCGCGCAGCAGGAAGTGGCTGCCGGCGCCAATACCGACACCGGCGACCACGGCCAGGATCACGGCAATCAGGCGCGGGCGGGTCAGTCCCGGCATCGGGGCAGCCCCCGCATATTACTTCGGCGCGTCGCTGCGCTCGCGCCGCCAGCCCATGCCTTCCATGCAGCGCCGGTAGACGTCGCTGCGCGCCGACGACGGCGTGCGGTCGCGGGCCGGGCCCTCGAAGCGCGACTCGTCAACGAAGGTGTAACCCGAGGATTCGCGCTCGCAGGTCTGGCGGGCGTAGCGCAACTCGTCCGGTCCGGCGCCCTCACGGACCCATTCGGTCCGTGGCGCCATGCAGGCGGTGAGGGAAAACAGGACGGCCAGCGAGCCGAGCAGGTTGAGCGTCTTCGTCATGGGATCCGCGGCTGGTTGATCGGGAGGGTTTAGCACGCGCTTTCAGACGGCGTCGCGCTGAATCTTGGTCGCCAGCGGATCGGCGATCAATCTGCGGCCGGTCAGCGCGCCCAGCCAGTCGAGCCCGGCCCGCAGCCGCACGACCTGGCCGACCGCCACCAGTGCCGGCGGCTCGATGCCGGCTTCGATCACCTCCGCCGCCACGCGCCCGAGAGTCGATTCGAGAATTCGCTGGTTCTCGGTGGTGGCGCGGCTGACCACCGCGACCGGCTCGTCGGCTGACCGTCCCGCGGCGATCAGGCGCTCGCTGATCGTGCCGAGATGCTTGATGGCCATGTAGAGGACCAGGACGGGCGAGCCGCGCGCCAGCGAAACCCAGTCGATTCCGTCGGGCACCTCGCCGGTGACGCCGTGGCCGGTGACAAAGGTCACGACCTGGTTGGTCTCGCGGTGGGTGACGGGGATGCCGGCATAGGCGAGTCCGCCGATGCTGCTGGTGATGCCCGGCACGATGCGGAACGGCACGCCGCCGGCGACCAGGGCCAGCGCCTCCTCGCCGCCGCGGCCGAAGACGAGCGGTTCTCAGCCCTTGTGGCGCAGCACGCGCTTGCCGGCGCGGGCGTGGCGCACCAGCCGGGCCGAGATGTCGGGCTGGGTGGGCGAGGGCTTGCCGCCGCGCTTGCCGGCGTATTCGCGCACGGCGTCGGTTCGTGCCAGCTCGAGGATGCGCGAATCCACCAGCGCGTCGTAGACCACGATGTCCGCCTGCTGCAGCGCCCGCAGGGCGAGCAGCGTCAGCAGGCCGGGATCGCCGGGGCCCGCACCCACCAACCAGACCCAGCCGGGCTCGAGATCGGGCAGCGTGAAAGGCAGCTTGTCCATTCTGGCGTCTAGCCTAGCGGATCACGCGCCCGGCTTACAGTTTCTGGATGTGCAGGCCGCCGTCGACATGGAACGCCTCGCCGGTGGTAAAGGGCAGCGTTCCGCTGGCCAGCGCCGCCACGGTCCGGCCCACGTCCTCCGGCTCGCCCCAGCGGCGCTGCGGCACCACGCCCGCGGCGATCCAGCCCTCGTACTTGGCGGCGACCGGGGCGGTCATGTCGGTACGCATGACCCCCGGGCGGATCTCGTAGACGGCGATGCCGGCAGCGGCGAGCCGCAGGGCGAACATCTTCGCCATCATCGACAGCGCGGTCTTTGAAAAGCTGTATTCGGGCCGGTCGGGTGCCGCGACGAAGGCGTTGGTGGACGAGATGACCACGATGCTGCGATGAGACGCTCCTTCCCCGGGACTGTCGGCCAGCATGCGTCTGGCCACCGACTGGGTGAGGAAGAACGTGCCGCGCAGGTTCACGTTCATCACCCGGTCGAAGCTGGCGACCGTGGCGTCGAGCAGGTCGCCGCGCCGGTCGACCGTCACCCCGGCGGTGTTGACCAGGCAGTCGAGCCCGCCCAGGCCTGTATAGGCGGCTTCGATCAGCGGCGCGTGGCCCGAGAGGTCGGCAATGTCGGCGGCGGCGAAGACGCCGCGCCGGCCGCGCCGGGCGATGCCGGCCAGGGTCTCTTCCGCCGCCGCGTCGCACTCGATGTCGGCCAGCAGGATGTCGAAGCCCGTATCAGCCATCGCCCAGGCGATGCTGCTGCCCAGGCCGCGGCGTCCGCCGGTGATGAGCGCGACCGGGGCGCGCCGTCCTGCCTGCTGATTCATGGCCCTGTTGCCGGCTGTTTGCTTTAGGATTTCACCGAGGGCCCGCAGCATAGCCCTCAGGACGAAGGGACAGAAGCGTGACGAAGGAAGGTGCGAAACCGCTGCGCGTCGGGCTTGCCGGCCTCGGCGCCGTTGGCCAGCCGGTGGCGCGGCAGCTGCTGGATGGCATACGGGGTCTGGTCCTGGTGGCCGTTTCGGTGCGCGATCCGGAAAAAGCGAAACGCGCCATCCCGAAGCTGGGCGACTCCGTGACCTTCGTCGAACCCGGTGCGCTGGCCGGACTGTGCGACGTGGTGATCGAAGGCCTGCCACCGTCGCAGTTCCTCGCCGTCGCCCGTCCGACGATCGAGGCTGGCAAGATATTCATGCCGCTCAGCGTCGGGCAGCTGCTGATCCATGGCGACCTGATCGAGCGCGCCCGGGCGACGGGGGCGCGCATCCTGCCGCCGACCGGAGCCCTGCTCGGCCTCGACGCCGTGCGCGCCGCCGCCGAAGGCGAGATCCGCTCGGTGACCATGGTGACACGCAAGCCGCCGAGGGGACTCGAGGGCGCGCCGCACCTGGTCGAGAACCGCATCTCGCTCGACGGGCTGAAGGAGCCGCTCAAGGTCTTCGACGGCTCGGCCCGCGACGGAGCGCGCGGCTTTCCCGCCAATGTCAATGTCGCTGCGGCGCTCAGCCTCGCCGGCATCGGCCCCGACCGCACGCGGCTGCAGATCTGGGCCGACCCGGGCGTCGACCGCAACATCCATCGCATCGAGGTCGAGGCCGACGCGGCGCGCTTCTCCATGCAGATCGAGAACGTGCCCTCGGCCGAGAATCCGCGTACCGGCAAGATCACCGGGCTGAGCACTCTCGCCGCGCTGCGCGGGCTGGTGTCCGAGCTGCGCGTCGGGAGCTGAGAGGACGGCGTGGGCCCGGGCGAGGTGGACGACAGCACGACCGGTGACCGGCCTTCCGGCACTCTGCGCTACGGCTGGACGACCGGCGCCTGTGCGGCCGGCGCGTCGCGGGCGGCTCTCGAGGCGCTGCTCACCGGCCGCTTTCCCGACACGGTATCCGTCACCCTGCCACGCGGTCACAAACCGGTCTTCACGGTCGCGTTCAAGGAGTTGGCTGACGGCCACGCCACGGCCGGAATCGTCAAGGACGCCGGCGACGATCCGGACATCACACATGGTGCGCTGATCCGCGCCACGGTCGAACCGGCAGCGCCCGGCAGCGGCATCATCTTTCGCGCCGGCGAGGGGGTGGGCACGGTGACAAGGCCCGGCCTGCCGCGGCCGCCGGGCGAGCCGGCGCTCACTCCGAGGCCGCGCGCGCAGATCCGCCAGGCGCTACACGACGGGTTGATCGCTCTGGGCAAGAACGACGCGCCGCTTGATTTCATCGTCACCGTCTCGATCCCCGGCGGTGCCGCTCTGGCCGAGAAGACGCTCAACCGCCGCCTCGGTATCGTCGGGGGCCTGTCGATTCTCGGTACCACCGGTGTCGTGGTGCCCTATTCGTGCGCTGCCTGGATCCACTCGATCCATCGCGGCATCGACGTGGCTCGCGCCGCCGGTCTTACCCATATCGCCGCGGCCACCGGCTCGACCTCGGAAGCGGCGATCAAGGCGATGTACAGGCTCGACGAGGTGGCGCTGATCGACATGGGCGATTTTGCCGGCGGCACGCTCAAGTATCTGCGCAACCACCCGGTGCTGCGCCTGACCATCGCCGGTGGTTTCGGCAAGCTCAGCAAGCTCGCTGCCGGGCATCTCGATCTGCATTCCGGCCGCTCGCAGGTCGACGTCGCCGACCTTGCCGCCTGCCTCGCCGATCTCGGGCTGCCGCCCGGAACTGTCGCTGCCGCCCGGCAGGCGGCCTCGGCCGGCGAGGTGCTGAAACTCGCCGGCGAAGCGCGCGGCCGCCTGGCCGAGCTGGTGGCGCGGCGGGCCCGCGAGGTGGCGCTGGCGGCGCTGGCGGGCGAGACCACGGTCGATGTGGCGGTCTTCGACCGTGCCGGCGCGCTGATCGGCCACGCGCTGCCGTGACGCATCGGCTGCTGATCCTCGGCGGGACCGGTGAAGCGCGGCGCCTGGCCGAGCGGGCGCTGGCCGAATTCGGCAGCCGGCTGCAGGTCATCACCTCGCTCGCCGGCCGGACGGCGGAGCCGGTGCCGATCGCCGGCATGGTGCGGCAGGGCGGCTTCGGCGGTGCGGCGGGTCTCGCCCTCTATCTGCGCGAACAGGGCATCGATCTGCTGATCGACGCGACGCATCCCTTTGCCGACCAGATCTCGCGCAACGCCGCCGAAGCGGCCGGCATGACCGGAGTCCCGCGCCTGGCCCTTGTCAGGCCGCCGTGGCGGGCGCAGCCGGGCGACCGCTGGATCGAGGTGGCCGACGCCAACGCCGCTGCCACGGCCGTCCGGACTCTGGGAACGCGTATCTGGCTGACCCTGGGCACGGCCGATATCGAGGCGTTTGCCCCACTCACCGGGCACTGGTTCCTCGTGCGCCGGGTCGATCCGCCGCCGGCGCCGCTGCCGCTGCGGCAGGTGGAAATCCTGCTGGCGCGCGGGCCTTTCGCGCTTGAGGACGAACGCCGCATCCTGGCCGGGCATCGCATCGACGCGGTGGTTTCCCGGGCCAGCGGGGGTGCCGCGACGGTGGCGAAGCTCGACGCGGCGCGCGAGGCGGGAATTCCCGTCGTCCTGATCGCCCGTCCGCCGCCGCCGCCGGAACCGACAATTCCCTCGGTCGGGGAAGCCCTCGACTGGCTACGCGCCCGGCTGGGCGCTTGACGTCCGGGCGCCGACCTCTCTAACTACCAGCATGGGGAAGCGGATGATTGGTGTGGCACGGTTCGTTGCCGTCTGCGGGGTAGCCGCCGCGGCGCTGGCCTTTGGGCCGCAGGCAGGCGCCCAGATCGGTATCGACATCTATCAGCGGGCTCCCGTGGCCGATGCCTCCGTGCGCGGTGACGTTGCGCGTCTGCGCGGCCTTCTGCTCAACGGCCAGTCTCCCAACGGCGTGGATCTCGAAGGCCGGCCGGCCATCCTTCTGGCGGCCTGGAACAACCATGTCGAGGTGGTTGAAACCCTGGTCGAGGCGAAGGTGCGCGTCGACCAGCGCGACAAGATCGGCAGCACGGCCATGATCGCCGCCGCAGAGCGTGGCTTTGATCGCGTGGTGGGGCTGCTGATCGAAGGCAAGGGCAACGTCAACCTTGATAACCGCCAGGGGGTCACGCCCTTGATCGCCGCGTCGCAAAGAGGACACGCTTCGGTCGTCGAGCTGCTGGTCAAGGCGGGCGCCAAGCTCGATCATCAGGATCTCGGCGGCCGCACGGCCCTGGAATGGGCGCAGCTCAACAACCGCCGCCAGGTCGTCGACATCCTGCGCCGCGCCGGCGCGAAATCCTGATTCAGTTCTGGTCGCGCTTGGGGCGCTGACTGTGCGTGTGATCGGCGGCGTAGAGCCGGCTTTCACCTGAGCCTGCGCCCTCGGCGAGGGCCCGGCCGACGAAGATCAGCGCCGTGCGGGCGAGCCCGGCCTCCTTCACCTTGCTCCCGATATCGGCCAGCGTGCCGCGGATGATCGTCTCGTCCGGCCAGCTGACACGCCAGGCGACGATCGCCGGACAATCGGTGCCGTAGCGTGGCGTGAGGTCCCGGACGATCTGGTCCAGATTCTTCACCGACAGGTGAATCGCCATTGTGGCGCCACTCTGCGACAGGGTGACGAGATCCTCGCCCGGCGGCATCGGCGAGGCGCGCACGGCGGTGCGGGTCAGGATCACGGTCTGGCAGAGCTCGGGCAGGGTGAGCTCGGTCCTGAGGGAGGCCGCGGCGGCGGCAAAGGACGGCACGCCCGGCGTCACGTCGTAGGGGATGCCGAGCGCCTCGAGCCGGCGCATCTGCTCGGCGATGGCACCGTAGATCGAGGGATCGCCTGAATGCACCCGCGCCACATCGTTGCCGGCGCGATGCGCCATCTCCATCTCATCGATGATCTGGTCGAGCGTCAGCGAGGACGTGTCGACGATCCGCGCGTTCTTGCGTGCCTCGTTGATCAGCTCCTTGGGAACAAGCGATCCGGCATAGAGGATGACGCGGGCACGGCGGATGAACCGGCGGCCGCGTACGGTGATCAGGTCCGCGGCCCCCGGTCCGGCGCCGATGAAATGTACGGTCATGGTACGGCCGGCCGGGCTACGGCGCAGGTGGCGCGCGCCGACTTGGTCTTGGGCACGACGAGCACGCTGTCGCGACCGGCGGCGGCCAGTGCCGCGGCTTCGGCAATGCCCGCGGCCCCGGTAAGCGCCTCGACCCGGGCCGACGGGTTCTGCAGCCGCGGTGTCTCGGCGCGCAACGTGGCAGCGTCGAGGAACCGTGCCGGCACGCCCAGGAAGCGGGCCAGTTCGTGGAATGCCGGCTCATCCCGCTTGCTGTCGAGGCTGGCAATACAGGCGACATCCCGCGGCGAAATCCCGTGGCTGCGCAGGGTCTGCTGAACGAGTGTGGCAAGCTCGTCCGATGTGACGCCCCGATCGGCGCCGATACCCAGAGCCAGCGAGGGCGCCGTCACGCGAGGATCCATTGGGTGACCGGCATCAGCGCCCGCCAGCCCTGGAAGGCGCCGACTGGCTCGGCCCGCGAGACCGCAATGCGGGCGAGCTGGCCGCCATGCTTGCCGTGCAGTGCAAAGAGGCGCGCCTCGCCTTCGACCGTCACGGCATTGGCCACGAGCCGGCCGCCGGGCCGCAAGGCTTTCAGGCAGGTTTCCACCAGCCCGTCGACCGACAGGCCGCCGCCGATGAACACCGCATCGGGAGCTGGAAGATCGCCAAGAGCGGCGGGCGCTTCGCCGGCCACAAGGTTGAGCTCCGGCACGCCCAGGGTGGCGGCGTTGCGCAGGATGAAATCACGCCGGGTTTCATCGCGCTCGACGGCAAAGGCGCGCGCGCCATGCGCCGCGCGCAGCCATTCGATGGAGATGGCACCGCTGCCGGCCCCGACATCCCACAGCGTCTGACCGGGCAGGGGGGCCAGTGCGGAGAGAGTCGCGGCACGTACCTCGCGCTTGGTGAGCTGTCCGTCGTTGACGAAGACGTCGTCGGGAAGCCCGGCAATGCGCGACAGCGGCCGCGCGTTGGGGCCGGCGATACAGTCGATCGCCAGGGTGTTGAGGTCGGCGCCGGGCGCGTGCGACCACTCCTGCGCGGTGCCTGCGAGGCGCCGCTCCTGGCTCCCGCCCAGTCGCTCAAGCAGGACAAGCCGGCTCGCTCCCCAGCCGCGTGTCGTCAGATACGCGGCGATCGCACCCGGTGCCTTGCCATCCTCGGTCAGGACCAGCAGCCGCGCCCCGGGTGCCAGATGCAGGGTCAGGCGGTCGAGCGGCCTTGCGTGCAGCGTCAGCGTTGTCACCTCGCCCAGGGGCCAGCCGAGACGGGAGGCGGCAAGCGAGAAGGCCCCGGGATGCGGAACGACGGTCATTTCCTCGGGCGGGAAACGCCCGGCTAGTGTCGCTCCGATGCCGAACCACATCGGATCGCCGGAGGCGAGGATGACCACGCGACGTCCCCGCCGTGTCGCGATGTCGTCGAACGTCGCGGTCAGCGGCGAGCGCCAGGCCAGCCTTTCGGCGTGGTGGGAACCGACGAAGGCGAGATGCCGTTCGCCACCGATCAGAACCTCAGCGGTGTCGACAAGGCGGCGGGCGACAGGCGAGAGCCCGGCGAGTCCGTCTTCGCCGATGCCGACCAGGGTGAGCCAAGGGTGCTGCGAACTCATGCGCCTATCTTAAGCCGGACACGAAGCGAAGCGGCCGATTGATTGACGCGCCGGGGCATGGGGAGCCATGGTTCGCCGATGTTCGGCCTCGTCCCCGAGTCGCGGATGGATCCGATCGTCATCCTGCTGCTGGGGCTGATGATCGACGCAATGGTCGGCGACATGCGGACGCTGTTCCGGGTCATTCCGCACCCGGTGGTGCTGGTCGGCCGGCTCATCGAGGTCCTCGAGAAGCGGCTCAACCGCGTCGAGCGCAGCCAAGAAACGCGCTTCCTGCGCGGCGCGCTGGCGGTGATCGTCGTGGGCCTGCTGGCGGTGCTCGCCGCCTGGGGCGTCCTCCTGGTCACGCGCCACATCCCGGGCGGCTGGCTGATCGAGCTGTTCCTGGTCGTGACCCTGGTGGCGCAGCGCTCGCTCTACGACCATGTCTCGGCGGTGGCCAAGGCTCTGGACGAGGGGGGCGTGCCGGCCGGCCGTGTTGCGGTCAGCCATATCGTGGGCCGCGACCCGCGGGCGCTGGACGAGCATGGCGTCGGCCGCGCGGCGGTCGAATCGCTGTTCGAGAATTTCGCCGACGGCGTCGTCGCCCCGGCCTTCTGGTACGTCATCGCCGGGCTGCCGGGCCTCTTCCTGTGCAAGGCGGTGAATACGCTCGACAGCATGATCGGCCACCGCAACGAGCGCTACGCGGCGTTCGGCGCCATCGCGGCGCGTCTCGACACGGCGATGAACTTCCTGCCGGCGCGTATCGCGGCCTTCATCATCGCCATTGCCGCCGCCTTCGCGCCGCACGGCAAGCCCGTGGAGGCCCTGCGCACCGTGCTGCGCGACGCGCGCAGGCACAAATCGGTGAACGCCGGCTGGCCGGAGGCGGCGGCGGCCGGCGCGCTGGGCCTGGCGCTGGCGGGCCCGCGACGCTACGACGGCGTCACGGTCGACGATCCGTGGATCGGCGAGGGGCGGGCGCGCGTCAACCCGGACGATATCCGCCGCGCTCTGTTCCTGTTCTTCCTCGCCTGCCTGATCCATCTCGGCCTGGTCGGTGGACTGGTGCTGGCGCGGCAGGCGGCCGGGCTCTGACCTAACGCCCACGGGCTATTTCCAGGATACGGTCGAGATCGACCGACGCCGCCAGGTGAGCGGCCAGCCGGTCGAGCGTCGTCTCGACTCCCGATTCGAACGCCAGGTCGCTGGCGACGCCGAAGCCTTTCAGGAAGGCGCAGCGGTAGGCATCGGTGGCAAACAGGCCGTGGATGTAGCAGCCGGCGATCCGGCCATCTTCGCTTGCCGCGCCTTCCGGTCGTCCATCCAACGACAGCATCGGGCGATTCGTGTCGGGGCCGGTCGTGCGGCCGATATGCATCTCGTAGCCGGACACGGAGGAGCCGCTGAGGCTGTCCCGCGCCTGCAGCTCACGCAGCATCTTGCCAGGGGCCAGTACCGTCTCGACGTCGAGCAGGGCCAGCCCCGGAGCCTCGCCGGCGGGGCCCTCGATCCCCTCAGGGTCGGCAATCCGTGTCCCGAGCATCTGGGAGCCGCCGCACAGGCCGATCACCCTTCCGCCGCGCCGGACATGGGCGCGGATATCGATGTCCCAGCCCTGCTCGCGTAACGCCGCCAGGTCGGCCAGCGTGGCCTTGGAACCGGGCAGCAGGATGATATCGGCATCACCTGGCAGCGCGCGTCCCGGCGAAATCAGCTCGAGCCGCACACCGGGCTCGGCCGCCAGCGGATCGAGATCGTCGAA
>SXGS01002257.1_pt1 | contig 12152 bp, 15 predicted proteins | sample 3174681 | NCBI WGS metagenome assembly SXGS01 (sample SAMN11356861, study PRJNA531348) | freshwater metagenome | isolation source: freshwater sample F1-80 | place: China: Fuxian Lake, Yuxi | collected 2017-12-25
CCGTGGTACACACAGCGTAGGCCATCCTCTTCGTTGCGGCCGAAGAACATCGACGCACCGCGGTGGGGGCAGGCGTTCGCCACAATGCCCACCCGGCCACTGGTGTCGCGGAAGGCGATCAGGTTCTCGGTGGAGAGCAGAGATTCCATGGGGGCCGCATCGGAATGCGGTGTGGGGGAGGATAGCGGCGCCGGCGGGCCGCGCACCTACGCGCCTGTGGCCGGGACCGTCATGTGGGCTCCAGAAAGTCGGGGATCCGGCGCGCGGGCCGGATCCAGCGGTGGAAGCGCGTGAGCGGCGCGTCAGGGCGCGTTCAGGATGGCGGTGACGCGCACGCCGTAGGCGCCGTCGATCGTCACCACCTCGCCGCGGGCGACGATCTTGCCGTTGACGAGGATGTCCGCAGGCTCGTGCGCCTGGCGGTCCAGCACGAGCAGCGATCCCGCGCCGAGCTTGACGAGCTCACCGAGCGGCACGCGCGTGCGGCCGATTTCGACGGTGACCTTGACCGGCACGTCCATCAGGTTCGCGAGCCCGACCGGCTCGCCGGTGGTCTTGGCACCCGTGAGCTCGTCGAGCCGAGCCGTGCTGACGCGCACGGCCTCGGCCGCGGCGTCGATCGTGTTCTCGATGTTCTGCATCTCGTTCATCGCTGGCATCCTCAGGGTCGTTCAGGCGTCGCGCGTGGGGCGTCCGGTGGAGGTAATACGCAGGGCGAGCTGCTCGGACTTGCGGCCGAGCGTCGCGCGCAGGCGCGGCTGGTCCTCGACGAGCACTTCGAGCTCGCCACCGGCCGGCAGCCCGAGCGGAATCACGTCGCCCACCTCGAGCGCGAGCAGCTGCGCGAGCGGTACGTCGCTGTCGCCGAGCCGTGCGTACAGCTCGACTTGCACATCCGCGAGGTGCGCAGGGAGCGGGGCGGCCTTCTCGGTGCGCGGGGCGGGGCGCTGCACCGGCATCACGCCGGGCAACAGCACGCGCAGCGTGCTCCCGCCGCCAGGCCCGTCGATCGAGAGCGTCGCGCACAGGCGCTGCGGCTCGGCCTTGTCTCCGCCCTGCCGCCAGTGGCCGATCGCGTCGCGAACCTGCGCGCAGGACAGGTTCGCGGTGGAGAGCCCGAAGAGCTTGGCGAGCCGTGCCAGTATGGGCGCGAGCAAGCGCGGAAACATGCCCCGCTCGATGCTGGTGAACGCGCGTACGGAGCCCTCGGCGGGCTCGGCCGCGCCGAGCGCGACGTCGAGCGTCGCGACCGCCGCCTTGCAGTCCCAGACGAGCCAGCCGGGCTGGCGGTCGACTTCGAAGCGCAGCACGGCAAAGGGCTCGACGAGTCCGTGCGTCACGGTCTCGGCATGGACCTCCGCGAGCTCGACGAGCTCGATCGCGGGCGCGCCGCGCATCGCGGCAGCAAGCTCGCGTGCGAGCTCGGGCAGCGCCTTGCGCAGGCGCTCGCGCATCTCCGTGAGCTCCGCGGCCGGAAGGCGCTGCGGGCGATCGAACTGGCGCGACTCGACCTGCGCTGCACGAGGCGCCTGCGGCTCGCTGGCCGCGAAGGCCTGCGAGAGCGCGCGCGCCTCCTCGGGAGTCAGGTTGCCGGTCACGTCGTGGTTCCTAGTGCGTTCCTTGGGTGTGGGAGTGCGCCGCCGCAGGACTACTGCAGCAGGACCTCGTTCCACAGCACGCGCCGCGTGCGGCCCATCACGCCGACATACACTTCGCCCCGGAAGGCCGGGTCGAGGCCGCGAACGTCGAGCCACAGCGACGTGCCGTCGCCGCAGGGGATCTCGAGGTCCTGCTCGTCGCCCTTGAAGCGCACTTCCGCGCCGCCATCGAGCGAGACGAGCTTCTGCAGTGCATCGACGCGCAGCGCGTGCTCGGAGTGCATGCCGCGGAAGGTCGAGCTCGTCATCGACGCCCCCGGCGCGAGCTTCGAGACGCTGTCGGCCGAGCTCGGCGTGGCGGCGTCCCCCACGTGCACGGGGAACACGAGCGTCTCGATCGCGTGGCGAACTTCCTCGAGGAACACGGGCTTGTTGACCTTGTCGGTCACGTCGCTGCGGGACTTCGCGGACGCGATCGTCACCAGCGCGTCGCGGATCTCCGCTTGGCAGACCGCGTCATCCGCGCGCTGGGTGAGGTAGTCGGGCGAGTAGGCGTCGTGCAGGACGTTGAGCTGCAGCACGAGGTAGGTGCGACCGTCGTTGAGGTTGACCTGCACCTTGCTCGGAGTGATCGGGCCGACGAATGGACCCGCGAGGGTCGGCAGCGGCGCTTCCTTCGCGGGCACGGCGAACGTCGCGGCGACGAACGCCAGCGCGAGTGCGGTGATGCCGCCGCCAATGGCGAGCAGCTTCCCCTTGCCCTTCAGCGCGGCCTTTTCGTGCTTATTCTCGTCGTTCTTGGCGTCGCTCATGGTTGCGTCCTAGTTCTTCGTGCGGGCGGGGGTCATCAGGCGTGCGTCGACACAGCGCGTTCCCGCGCCGGCCGGTTCGACCTCGACAAACCACGCTCGTGCCTCCACCCTGTCGGCAGAAAATTCGTGCTCCTTGAGCAGGTACTCCCGAACGGCCCGCGCCCGTGCCAGGGCCCGGCCGTGGTCCATCCCCGCTCGGGCGTCGTCGAGGGCATGGCCCTCGAGTACGAGCAACTGCCCCCTGCCGGGCCGCAGGGTGTCCGCGAGCCGGTTCAGATAGCGGCGGGAGGTCTCCCCGAGTTCCGAGGAACCCGGCTCGAAGGCGGCGATGGCAGGCTGGAACAGCTCGTCGTGGGGGCGTAGTGACTCGGCAGCGGCCGCGCGCACGAGCTCCATATCGCTCGCGTTCACCATCGTCTCGCGGCGCTCAGGGTCTTCCTCTGGCGGCAGGTTGAAGCGCACGCGGAACTCGTTGTAGATCGCGACCTTCTCGTCCTCGCTCATCATCCCGGGCAGGCCGTGGGACTTGAGCGCCACGACGAACGAGCCGAGGCCCTTCGCGATCAGGCCGTGGTCCTTCTGGCTCGAGAGCGAGACCATGAGAATGAAGAAGGTCAGGGCATTGGTCATCATGTCGCCGAACGACACGAGCCACAGCGGCACCACCGCCTTCGGGTCTTCCTTGAACTCGGCCACGCTCAGCGCTCCCCTTCGAGGCGCTGCTCGTGGGCCCGCTCGAGCGCACGGGCCCGGGCCTTGGAGAGCGAGAGCACGCGAATCTCGACGCGCTCGCCGCGCTGGATGTGGCGCGATCCGAGCCCGTTGACCTGCAGCAAGTCACGCGAGAGGTCGTTGCCTTCTAGCAGGATACGCGCGGCCGCCGCAGCGCGGGCGGCCGAGAGCGCTTCCGCGTCCGGCAGGCTGGAGGTCGGGGGGAAGTCCGCGCTGGCGTGACCCTCGACGACGACCATGTGGGAGTAGTGCTGCAGCACCTCGCCGAGCTCGTCGAGCGCGCGCGCGAGCGGCGCGGGCACCCGCGCGGAGCCGGGCTCGAAGGCGCAGTCGTCGCCGAAGCGGACCAGCAGGCCGTCGGTCGCCGCCACGAAGTCGACCTCGAGCTGGCCGGCACCGAGCTTCTGGCCCATTTCCTCGATGTTATCGGGCAGTTCCTCGGCTGGTCGCGAATGGGGGATCTGGCCGCCGCGCAGGGGATTCGTCCCCAGCATGCGATCGCGCGGAGGTTCGGTCACCGAACTCGAGGGGCCGCCCTCGAGGATGCCGCCCGTGCGCTGGCCGAAGGCGCCGACGATGATCGCCGCCTCGTTCTCCTCCATGGTGGAGAAGCTCATGAGCATCACGAAGAACGTCACGAGCAGCGAAATCATATCGCTGAACGTGACGACCCAGTCCGGCGCGGACTGCGGCGGGTCCTCGGGGACGTCGTGCTTGCCCACGGTCTCGCGCGCTCCGCGCTAGGCGCCGACTTGCTCGCGTGCGCCCGGCGGGAGGAAGCCCTTGAGCTTCTCCTTGATGAGCTGCGGCTTCTCGCCCGACTGGATCGCGACGATGCCCTCGATCATCAGCGAGCGCAGGAGGGCTTCCTCCTTTGCGCGCAGGTCGAGCTTCGCCGCGAGTGGCAGGCAGATCACGTTGGCGATCACGGCGCCGTAGAACGTCGTGAGCAGCGCGACGGCCATGCCCGAGCCGATGGCGCTGGGGTCGGACATGTTCGCGAGCATCTGCACGAGACCCACGAGCGTGCCGATCATGCCGAAGGCGGGTGCGAAGGTGGCGATGGTCTCCATCATCTTCTTGCCCTGCGCGTGGCGCTGCTGCTGGAAGCTGTGCTCGAGATCCATGATGTCGCGCACGGTGTCCGCGGCGAAGCCGTCGATCACGAGCTGGATGCCCTTGGCAAAGAACTTGTCGTCGACCTCCTGCAACTTCGCTTCGAGCGCGAGCAGGCCCTGCTTTCGCGCCAGGTTGGCATAGTTGATGATGCGGTCGATCTCTTCCTGCGGCGTCGCCAGCTTGAAGAACAACGCGCGCAGGCCAACCCTGAACAGGCTCTTCAGGTCAGACGGACGGTAGCTCATCACCGTCACGCAGGCGGATCCCCCGCAGACCATGACCACCGAGGGGAAGTCGTAGAAGAGCTTGAGGGGCGCACCGAGGAGGATGGACCAGACCAGGAGCGCGAGCGCTCCGATCAGTCCGATGATGGTCATGAAGTCCATGGGGTCTCGTTCCGGCGACGTCTCGCCACGGACGTATCGACCCCCTCCCGGAAATGCTTGACGGCCGCCCTCGCCGGTGCGGAGCGCGCTCCGCAGGCAAGGACGGCCGTCCCGAGGCTGGGAAGCGGGCGGCCTAGTTGCCGCCGGCGGGCTCCAGCATGCGGTAGGCGTCGGCGTACTCACGCCACTTGGCGGCGCCGACGTTCTCGAGCAGCTCCTTGGCGCGAGCCGGCTTGAGTGCATGCAGGATGCGGGCCGCGTCTCCCGGTGCGTACTCGGCGAGGCGCGTGCCGAGCTCGGCGGCGTCCCCGTCGGCGAACAGCTTGGCGAGGCGCGTCCAGCCCAGCTGCTCGCGCTCGAAGCGCGTGCGGTCGGTCTCGGTCGCCGTGGTCTCGCGGCCAGCGAGCTCCTTCTCGCGCTCCTCGAGCGCGCGCTGCAGACGCTGCAGCTCGGCGTAGTGCTCGTCGAGCTGCTCCGCGCGGGCGCTGGCCTCCTTCTCGCGACGCTCGAGCTCCGCGAGGCGCATGTCGAGGTCCGAGTTCTTGCGCTTGATCTCCCCCGCGAGCGTCTCGAGCTCGGTGGAGGAGTAGGGGGACTGGATCTGGAACACGTCCATCAGGCCCGCGGTCGCGGTGCGGCGCTCGGACTTCGGCTCGGACTTCGGCTCGCTGGCGACGACGGGCGCGGTCCGCGCGGGCTCGTCCTGCGTCTCGGCCGGTGCCGGGAACAGCGCGCCCGCCACGGGAATCGCGTGCGGCGGCGCGCCCATCATCAGCGCGAACAGAACATAGGCGGCGGCGAAACCGCCGACACCACCGGCCGAATACAGTGCGATCTTGGCATTCTTGTTCATCGCTCGTCTCCCTCGACGTCGTGTGCTCCACAGGCGAGCGCCGCCTTGCGGTCGACCTGCTCGGCCAGTTGCTTGTCCTCGTTGGCCCGCTCTTCCTCGCGGAAGATGTCGCGAGCGCGATCCTCGAGCCGCTGGAGCGCGCGCACTTCAATACGCGCGGCTTGCCAGACGGCCCGGCATTCCTCGACGGCGTTCGCCGCGGTGGCGACTTCCGCGCGTCGGTTCGTCACGCGAGCGAGCAGCGACGGAAGCGTCCGCTGCGCGGCGATGACCTCGCCCGTGTGCAGCGCGCCGTCCGACTGGAGGCGGGCGACGCCTTCCTCGGCGGAACGCAGGTCTTCGCGTGCGGTATCGAGCAGCAGTTCGCACTCGTGCCGGCGCGCCTCGTTCGCGAGCAGCTCGCTGCGCGCGAGTTCCTCGCCGAGCTCGCGCACGCGCTGCAGCCGTGCGAGCGGGAAGCGGAAGCGGTGCATGGACTACTTCTTCCCCCGTTGCGCTGCGAGAGAGCCCGCAGGCTTGGTGTCCCGGGCCTGCTTTTCCTGCGCCACCGCAGCCTGCGCGAGACGTCCGATGAGCTCGCGCGTCTCGGGGAGCGGAGTGGTTTCGTGGGTGCCTTGGCGCAGCAGCAGCTCCACAGCGGGCCGCAGCGCGATGGCCGCGTCGAGGCGCGCGTTGGTGCCCGGCTTGTAGGCGCCGATCTCGACCAGATCGCGACCTTCCTTCCACGCGGCCAGCAGGCCGCGCACCGCGCCCACCTCGACACGCTGCGCCTCGCTCGAGAGCGAGGGCAGGAGACGCGAGAGGCTCGCGAGCACGTCGATCGCGGGATAGTGACCGCGCTGGGCGAGATCGCGCGAGAGCACGAGGTGCCCGTCGAGCAGGCCGCGCAGCGTGTCCGCCACGGGGTCGTTCACGTCATCGCCGTCGAGCAGGATCGTGAGCAGTCCGGTGATCGAGCCCTTCTGCGTGCGGCCCATGCGCTCGACGAGCTTGGGGACCGTGGCGAAGAAACTGGGCGGGAAGCCGCGCACCGTCGGCGGCTCGCCGGCCGCGAGGCCGATCTCGCGCGAGGCCGCGGCGAAGCGCGTGATCGAGTCCATCACGAGCAGTACGTCGAGGCCCTGGTCGCGGAACCACTCCGCGACCGTGACAGCGACGAAGGGCGCCATGAAGCGCTCGATCGGTGGCCGGTCCGAGGTCGCGACGACCATCACGGACTTCGGCATGTTCTCGGGGCCGAGCACCTCGTCGACGAACGCGCGCACTTCGCGACCGCGCTCGCCCACGAGGCACACCACGATCACCTGCGCGTCCGTGCCGCGCGTAATCTGGCCGAGCAAGGTCGACTTGCCGACGCCGGACCCGGCGAAGATGCCGAGGCGCTGGCCGCGGCCGAGCGTGGCGAAGCCGTCGATGGCGCGCACGCCAGTCTGCAGCGGCTCGTCGATCGGCTTGCGCGAGAGCGGGTCGGGCGAGTCGGTGCGCACGTTGCGCAGCTCGAGCTCGGGAATGCGCGGGCCGTTGTCGAGCGGCGAGCCGAAGCCGTCGACCATGCGGCCGAGCAGCTCCCGGCCCACCGGCACGCAGAACGAGCGCTTGAGCGCGATCACCGGCTGGTTGGGGGCAATGCCGAAGATGTCCCCGTGCGGCATGAGCAGCGTGCTCGAGCCGCGGAAGCCGACGACCTCCGCATCCACGAAGGCATTCGCGCTGCCGACGGAGCCGCGGCGAATGCGGCACAGCTCGCCGACGGCTGCCGGCACGCCGGTGGCCTCGATCATCACGCCCGAAACGTTCTCGACGCGCCCGCGAAAGTGGGGTGCCGCGGCTTCGCCGATCGCGCGCTTGCAGCGCTCGAGGTCGAGCTTCACGAGAGCTCCCCGAGCAAGCGCTCGTGGATCGAGCGCAGTGCCTCGGCGTTCTCCCGCACGAGCAGCCCGTGCGGTGTCTCGACGTGCACGTCGCCGCGGGCGACCGCGTCGTCGGCCTCGAGCTCTGTACCGGCGCGGAAGCGCACGCTCTCGAGCTGCGCGAGGTCGGCTGGGTTGAGATGCACGGTGCACGGGCCGCGACCGGCGCCGGAGGCGGCGAGGGCCTCGCGCACCATCGACTCCATGTTGTGCGTGCTGGCCATCAGCTCCTTGCGCACCAGAGTGCGCGCGATCTCGACCGCGAGCGCCACGGCGTTGCGCGCGAGAGTGCCCTGAGCCTCCTCGCGTGCGGCGTCGAGACGCGCGGCGGCGAGCTCGAGAGCGCGCGCGGCGTGGGCGCTGGCGGCGCGTTCACCCTCGGCACGTGCTTGGGCGACGCGCTTCTCGACCAGAGAGGCGAGCCCGCCGCGGCAGAGCGTGGCGGCGCGGGGCGCGCTGGGGAGCGCGAGCTTGAGCTCTTCAGGAGACAAGGTCCTCTCCTGCCCGCACGGGGCGGAACTCGCCGGACTCCATCAGGGTTCGGACGGCCTTCATGATCTCGGCGCGCGCGGCATGGATCTCGCGCACGTTCATCGCACCGGCGATCTCGCGCTCGTCCTTGACCATGTCGCGGACGCGCGAGCTCAGGTTGGCCATGATGTTCTGCTCGACCGCAGCCGAGGAGCCCTTGAGCGAGATCGCGAGGGTGCGCGTGTCGACCGAGCCGAGCACCTTCTGCATCGCGCGGCTGTCCAAGTCAGCCAGGTTTTCCCACATGAACATGAACTCGCGGATGTTCGTCGCCATCTTGGCGTCGTCGCGGTGGATGCCGTCGAGGACGATCTTCTCGACCTCGGGCTGGCTGTAGTTCAGCACCTCGGCGATCGTGCGCAGGCGCGCGCCGGTGTCCGGAGCGACCGGACCGCTGATGGCCTCGCGTACGCGGGCCTGCAGGTCCTGAGCGATGGCGACGAGCGTCTCGAAGCTCGGCGGCACCAGCGTCGCCATGCGGCGGATCATGGTCAGCGCTCGCTCGGCGTCCATCATCCCGAGCAACTCAGCGGAGAGGGCCGGGTCGAGGTGTGCGAGCACGAGAGCGGCCACGGCATCGGACTCGTGGGAGAGCGCGCGCAGGATCAGGTCCGCGGGTTCCTTTTCGATCGCGAGGAACGGTCGCTCGTGCAGCAGGCGCTGCTGGATCTTCTTGAACAGCTCGCCGGCCTGCGATTTGCCGAGCGTCTGCTCGAGCATCGTGCGCAGCTCGTCCTCGCTGCGCAGGCGGGTGGCGCGCGGCTTGCGGAGGCTCTTCACGAACTCGCGATCGAGCGCGCGCACGGCCTCGATGGCGACCATGTCCGCTTCGAGCTTGGCCATCGCCTCGACCACCTCGACGATCACCTTCTCGTCGATGTTCTTGATGACGTTCGCCGCGGCCTCCTTGTCGAGGCTCATCAGGAATGCGGCCGCTTTCTGGGCGCCGCTCATCTCTTTGCTGGAACCCATGGGCTAGACCTTGGCGGTGGCCTTCTCGTCGACCCAGCGGGAGAGGATCTCACCGACCTTGCGCGGGTCGGTGCGCACGAGCTCCTCGATCTGGGCGCGCGCGAGCGTCTCGGGGTCGATGCTGGGCTCCGCGCCGGTCGAGCCCGCGCTGGCGTCGGACCCGGCGCTCGCGGCCTCGGCGGAGGCCTTGCGGCTGCCGCGCAGGCTGGTGAAGAGCAGCGCGAGGAACGCGACCGCGGCCGCGATCTCGACGCCGCGCTCGATCAGGAGCTGCGTCATCGCGCTCGGGCCTTCGTCCTCGACCAGCGTCTCGCCTTGGACCGCGGGCTCGCCGGTGGCGACGTCGGGTGCCACGAAGGCGGTGGTCGTGACGCCGATCACGTCCTGACGCTGGACGTCGAAGCCGACGGCGGCCTCGACGATCTTCTGAAGCTCGGCCTTGCGCGCCGCAAGGCTCTCGTCGACAACGAGCGAGACGTACAGGCGCTCGAGGCGCGGCACGGTGCGCACGGTCTGGGTGCGCGAGCGGCTGGTCTCGTAGGTGGTCTTGTTGTCCTTGGTCTTTGAGGCCGACGGGGTGGAGGAGCTCGCAGCGGCGGGCACGCCGGCCGACTCGTTTCCGAACTCGGTCGGCGCGTTCGCGGTCACGCCCGCGAGGCCGCCGACTCGGGAGCCCGAGCCGAGCGGCGTCTGGGTTTCCTTCGTGTCGATCTGCACGGCGACCGTCTCGGGGTCGATCTTCTCGTCGATGATCGTGCTCTGGTCGTAGTTCCACTGCGAGGTGACCGTCACGAGCGCCTTGCGCGCGCCGAAAGTCTGCTCGAGGTGACGGTTGGCCTTGATGGAGAGCTCGCGCTCGTAGGTGTCGGCTTGGGCGAGGAACTCGCGCGCGGTGCGGCCCGTGTCCTCGTCGGACGTGGGATCGTGCAGCGTGCGGCCCGACTGGTCGGTGATGATCACGTTCTCGGCCGGCACGCCGAAGCGGAAGCGCACGAGCTTGGCCACGTTCGCGGCCTGCTCGGCGGTGAGCTCCGCTGCACCCTTGAGCGCGAGCGCGACCGAGACCTGCACAGGCTTCTTCGCGCGCAGCGGCGAGGTGTCGGGCATCGAGGTCGTCACGGTGGCATCGCCGACGAACTCGAGCTGCTCGAGCAGGCGTTCCGTCTCCTGCCATTCGCGCTTCTGCATCGTCTGCGCGCGCTCGCCGGCGGAGAGGAAGATCGTCGACGCGCCGGTGGAGGAGGCGTCGATGCCGCGGGGCTGGGCCTTGAGCGACTCCGAGAGCGCGACGGCGATCTGCGCGGCGTCGAACTGCGGCTCGTCGACGTAGACGACGAACGGGCCGGGGAAGTCGCTGACGCGGTAGCGCACCTGCGCCTCGGCGAGGGCCTTCTCGACCGCGACGCGCTCGGTGTCGGACAGGTTTGTGTAGAGCTTGACGAAGTATGGCTGCGCCGAGAGCCAGCTGCCGATGCCGAAGGCCGCGATCACCGCGACGAGCGAGATGGCCACCACGAGCTTGGAGCGCGCGGGGGCCTTCATGGCGGCGTCGAGGAGGTTGTTGAGTTCGAAGTTCATCCGTTCCTACCTCACACGCTCATTCGCATGGTCTCGCGGTATGCGTCGATCAGCTTGTTGCGCACCTCGAGGCTGAACTTGAAGACCAGCTCGGACTGCTTGAGCTGCCCCGCGACCTCGTGGAAGTCGCCGACCTTTCCGGTCAGCAGGTCGACCGGCAGGCTCTCCGAGGTCTTGATCGTCTCGTCGGCGCGCGAAACGCCCTGAGCCAGCGCCTCGGCGAAGCTCGGGGCTCCGGTGGGAGCGGCCGCGCCCTGCAGGCCCTCGCCCGCGCGCGGGATGGCGCCCTCGACCTTCGCACCCCGCTGCATCGAGGCCAGCGCGGCCTCGATGGCCGCCTTCGCGAGTCCGCCTTGTCCTACGCCTTGGATCATCGGGATCAGCCGTCTTCAGGTCACTGGAGGAGGCGCAGAGCGCGCTCCGCCATGCGCACGAAGCCGTCCTGCGCTTGCAGGTTGGCCTCGTAGGCACGCATGGCAGTGATCAGATCGGCCATTTCCCGCGTGGTGTTGACGTTTGGGTAGGAGACCCAGCCCGCAGTGTCAGCATCGGGATGAGAGGGGTCGTTGACCCTCTGGAAGGGGGTCTGGGTGTCCTCGGACACGGCCCGGACCCGCACCCCGGCGTTCTCGACTCCGCCCCCCTCCAGCTGGCGCAGGATGGGCTCGAACTCGACCACCTCGCGGCGGTAGGGGCTGCCCTCGGGGGTTTTGGTGACCGAGGCGTTGGCGATGTTCTTGGCGACCGTGTCGATGCGCACGCGTTCGGCGGACATGCCGGTCGCCGCGATGCGCATCCCGCTGAAGAGGTTGTTCACGCCGTCCATGGTTCAGTCTCGAGGGCTCCTAGCGCCCGCTCTGGATCGAGGTGTCGATCAGGTCGAAGTGGCTCTGAAGCATCGCCGCGTAGGTCTCGTACAAGAGGCGATTCTGGCGCTCGGAGTTGAGCTCGAGCTCCAGGTTCACGTTGTTGCCGTCGGGACGCGCAGGGGTCAGCGTGTCCTCGACGACAGCCGGCTGCACGCTCTCGAGCCCGCCCTTCTCGGACTCGAGAGCGTCGCGCAGCAGGCCTTCGAATTGCACCACTTGGCGCCGGTAGCCGGGCGTGTTGACGTTCGCGATGTTGCTCGAGATGACACGCGACCGCTCGGCGGTGGCGTTCATGAGCCGCATCAGCAAGTCGACGTTGCCCGTGCTTCCGGATTCCATGGCGATGCTCCTTCCGATCCTCAGGCGACGAGGCCCAGCTGGCGCCAGAGCTTCATCTTGTTGGAGAGCGTGCGCGCGCTGACGCCCATGCGCCGCGCGGCCTCCGTCTTGTTGCCACCAGTCGCGGCCAGCGTCTCGAGGATCGCCTCACGCTCGATGTCCGCGAGCGGACGGTTCGCGAGCGAGGGCACTGCGGCCGGGATCGAGGCGATCCCGCCCTGCAGCACGCCGACCGGGCCGGTGGCGGCGCCGAAGGCGATATCCGTGGGCTCGATCGTCGTGCCCTGAGTCAGGACGACCGCGCGCTGCAGCACGTTCTCGAGCTCGCGCACGGTGCCCGGCCACGGGTGCGCGACGAGCCGCTCCGCGGCCAGCGGCGCGAGCGTGCGCCGCGAACCCGCGCTCGCGATCAGCGCCAGCGCGAGCGGCACGATGTCTTCGCTGCACGAGCGC
>SXGS01560319.1_pt1 | contig 12151 bp, 12 predicted proteins | sample 3174681 | NCBI WGS metagenome assembly SXGS01 (sample SAMN11356861, study PRJNA531348) | freshwater metagenome | isolation source: freshwater sample F1-80 | place: China: Fuxian Lake, Yuxi | collected 2017-12-25
ACCCACAGGGGACGTCCACTGATTATCCCCGGCTTCTGCTGTAAGGTTTGCCGTCTGGTCAAACTCAAGCTCGGGGATTGCCTCTACTGCTTCTGGAGCAATCAGCTGCTGTGCATTTTCCTCCACCGGTGGTGAGCGCGCGGGTGCGATTGCCGGTAGCTATCGTGAGCCTGGACGTGGCCATGCTCTCTACGGAGCGCGCCAATCACATCCGTCAGCTGGTGGCGGCGCAGACCTCTGTGCCAGCCGCCAATATTGTGCTGAGCTGCACGCATACGCACACGACTCCGTACACCGGCCGCCGTGTCCCGGCGAACCTGGGTGCGGGCCATCCGGCCTATCTGGAGGCGTTTGACCACCTGGTGGCCGGCGCCGCGGTCGAGGCGTGGCACGATCGCCGGCCGGTGGCCATCGGTGCGGCTTCAACCGAGGTCAAGGGCGTCTCGATCAATCGGCGCGACCCGGCGCTGCCGGCCGATCCGCAGCTGGGCGTGATCCGAGTGGACGACGCCGATGGCCGGCTGATGCCCTGCCTGGTCAACTTCGCCTGCCATGGGACGAGCGTCGGCACCCATTACCTGCTGTGGTCAGCCGACTTCCCGGGATTCCTGGCGCGGGCAGTCGAGGAGGCTGAGCCTGACTGCACTTGCCTATTCTTGCAAGGCGCCGAGGGTGATATTCACCGGTGGGATTTTTATTTCGGCAACGAGAACCCTCGCTGGGGTGACACCTACGATGGCTCCGAACGCTTGGGCAAAGCTATCGCCGGGCCGGCCATCGGCCTCTTGCAGCAGATTGCCACTCGTTCGAGCGCGGAGATACGGGGGCGTCGAGCACCATTGCCTTGCCCTCGCGGCCGATCCGCTGGAGCGCCGAAGAAGCTGAGGCCTATGCGGCCGAGGTCGAGGCCAGAGTCAAGCCTTACACCGGCGCCCCCATACCGGATGGCTGCCTGGGCTGTATGTCGGCGCAACGCTTCCCCGATGCATACCTGCTGAGCGGCGTCCGACACGAAGCCACGTTCGCTCGACAGCATCCTGACACGCTGCCGGCGGAGTTGACGGTGCTGCGCATCAACGACATCGCGTTGGCCGTGAATTCATGGGAGCTCTTCAACGAGCTGGGCGTGCAGATCAAGGCCGGCAGTCCTGTCGCTCATACGTTCGTGCTGTCGGTTGCGAATGGCTCTGTCGGCTACCTCCCCACGCGTGAGGCAGCCGAGGCGGTGCTGGGCTTGTCGCTGCGGGATTTCACCGATCCGGTCAAGAATCGGCGCCACTATGGCGCGACGATCACCACCGAGGTGGGGCCGGCGGCCGGCGAGATGGTCGTAGCCGAGACGTTGCGGCTTCTCGTGTCTGTGGGCGAGCATCCGGCGACGGGTAGCCTCCGTAAACGTCGCTCGACCGGCAACGCGTGATCTGTGGGATAGAGCACTGAAGAGCACCTATCGTGACAAGAAGATGGAGCTGCCGAGTCTCTTGACAGGCGATGCGGTACATGGTAATCTGGAAAGGGAGGTGCAATCCACTCGGATGGATTGAGGGGAAGCGAGGAGCGATGCATGGAGTGTGTGATGGCATGTGCTCACACCGACGTAGACGCCTCGAGTGAAACGAGACGTGACGCAGGGTATCCGAAGGCCGGATATCTCACACAGAAGCATCCCCACCCAGGGGAGGAGGAAGACGCAAATGGAATCCAAGAGCAAGCGAGTGAGTCGGAGAGAATTACTGACCGGAGCAGCGATGACTGCGGGCGCAGCGGCGCTCGCCGCATGCACGCCTGCGCCGGCCGCAGCACCCACCCAGGCCCCAGCTGCCGCAAAGGTCAAGCTGAGTCTTTGGAAAGCTCCCCATAGCGATCAGGATGAGAAGTTTTGGACAGAGACGCTGGCGGAGTTCACCAAGGCGAACCCGGACATCACGGTGGACTATCGCGTGACGCCGTGGGACACCTTCCACGAGCAGTACGGAACCGGTTATGCCGGCGACGGCCCGCCGGATGTGGCCTACTTCCCGAACACCTACTACATCAGGTATGCCGCGGCAGGCCAGCAGGTACCGCTCGCCGACCTGAAGTTCGCCGATCTGAACAAATGGAAAGCGCTGCATGACCCGGCGATTTGGAGCCAGGGCGCGTATGGCGGCAAGCAATATGGCCTGCCGTTCCTGCAAATCGGCATCTCCTTCATCTGGAACAAGGCGCACTTCAAGACCGCCGGCCTCGATCCGGAGAAGCCGCCCAAGACCTGGGAAGAGCTGGTCGCTTTTGGAAAGAAGCTGACCATCGACAAGAATGGCAAGCATTCCGACGAAGCCGGCTTCGACCCCAAGAACGTGACGCAGTGGGGCTACTCGATCATGGACAACACTACCGGCGAGATGGGCAACTTCGTGCCGGTACCGATCCGCAACTATGGCGCCGAGTGGCTGAGCGCTGACGGCAAGGAGTGGATCATGAACGACGACAAGGCCGTCAAAGGTTTGCAGATCCAGGTCGACATGATCAACAAAGACCACATCGCTCCTCCGTTTGGCACTTTCGTCGGTCACGACGTGGACAAGGCCTTCACCGACGGCAAGATCTCGATGCAGCTATCCTACTGCAACTTCGTGCTGCCGTTCCGCGACACCATGAAGTTCGATATGGGCATCAGTATGCCGCCGGCCGGCCCCGCCAATGCCGAGTCCCTGGGTGGTATCGGCTACTGGTGTATGGCTACCAAGACGAAGAGCCAAGAGGCCTCGTGGAAGCTGATGGAGTATCTCTCCTCGGCTCCAGTCGAGGAAAAGTATACCGGCCTGGTCAAGCTCTTCCCGTGCCGCACCGATATCAACCCGTTCAAGGATGACAAGTACATGACGGCGTTTGCGGCGACCCAGAAGGGGTATATGGCGGCCCCGATCCTGCCGTTCGACTATTGGTCGATCATTCTGAGCGAATCTGAGGCAGCTCTGACAGGTCAGAAGTCGTCCAAGGACGCGTTGGACGCTGCAGCGAAGCGTGTCAACGAGCTCCTCGCTCAGCAGAAGTGACGTTGCGGTCTTAGCATGGTTGATGGGGACGGCGGACCTCGGTCCGTCGTCCCCGAATTAGGTATGGCTTGGGAGGAGAACCCGACTTGGAAGCGAAAGCTCTTCGCAAACAAATGGAGGTCACGGCGCTGAAACCCCCGCTCAGCTTTCGGCTGCGCACGGGGCTGACGCCATACCTTTTCATCCTGCCCAAACTCATCGTCTGGGTCGTGTTCATGCTGGTGCCGGTCATCTGGACTGTCGCCATGACGTTCCAAGGTGGAGCGATACTCAAAGGGTTGCACTTCGTCGGACTGGAGAACTATCGCAAGATCCTGAGCGACGATCTCTTCCTGAAGGGCCTCAAGAACTCCTTCTACTATTCCGTGTTGGTCATTCCTCTCGTGATCATCCTGGCGGTGTTTATGGCGGCGTTGCTCAACCGGCACATCCGCTTGCGCCCGCTCTGGCGAGCCAGCCTAATTGTGCCATCGGTGACTACAGTGATTGCCGCCGGCGTCATCTGGGGCTACTTGCTGCACACCGACGTTGGGCTGTTCAACAATATGCTTCAGGCGCTGGGCTTGAACAAGATCAATTGGCTTGGCCGGGCGAACCTGGTGATGCCAATCTTCGTCTTCATCGAATGTTGGCGTAGCCTGGGTTTCTACACTATCATGTTCCTGGCAGCCATGCAGTCCATCCCGCAGCATCTTTACGACTCCGCCGCCATCGACGGCGCGACCGGCCTTCAGGCCTTCCGCATCGTCACGTTGCCGCTCATGCGACCCGTCTTGCTCTTCGCCATGGTGATGGCCACCATCTGGAACTTACAGATCTTCGACACACCCTATATGATGACCAAGGGCGGGCCGGGCTACGCGTCCACGACCACAGTAATCTACATTTATAAGATGGCCTTCACTTGGGATAATATGGGCGGCGCCACGACCGCGGCTTTCTTCCTGCTGCTCATCATCCTGGCGCTGACGGCGCTGCAGCTCACGTTCTTCCGCAAAGAAATCCAGTTCTGAGGGGGCGCGCATGGTTCCCAAAGTCTCAACGCCATATGGCTACCGTCGCCATCTATTCGGTAGGATCCTTCGCGACGGGCTGACGTATTTGGTGCTGCTCTTCTTCGCCATCATTGCTATCGGACCCATCATCTATTTGCTGGCGACCTCGTTGAAGAAGACGTACTACCGCATCGTGGAGATGACGGTCTTCCTGGATCCAACCGCGCAGAACTACCAGAACCTATTCTTCAACACGAACTATCTCATGTGGCTGCGCAACAGCGCCATCATCGCCGGCTCGGTGACCCTGCTGGTGCTGCTCCTGGATTCAATGGCCGGCTTTGCCTTCGCCAAGAAGCGTTTCCAAGGGCGGGACACTATCTTCGTCATTCTCTTGTCCACGCTGATGGTGCCGGTGGCCGTGACCCTGCTGCCCACTTTCTTTATTGCCAACCGTCTAAAGCTGATCGATACTTTCGCCATCATGATCATCCCCGCGCTGGCTAACCCCGTAGGCGTATTCATGATGCGCCAGTTCATCCAGACGATCCCGGATGAGCTGCTGGAAGCGGCGCGCATCGACGGCTGTTCTGATCTGCGCATTTTCTTCACCATGATCCTGCCCCTGTCGGTGCCGGGTCTCGCAGTGCTGGGTTGGTTCACGTTCATGCAGCAGTGGGGAAGCTACTTGTGGCCTTTGGTCGTATCCACGACGAATAAGACGCGCCCGATCAACCCCGGCCTGGCGACTTTCTTTGGGCAATACAACACCGACTGGGGGTTGGCGGCCGCCGGCACCCTCGTGAGCATGGTGCCGACGCTGATCTTCTTCCTAGTCGTGCAGAAGTACGTGGTCGAAGGGATCACGGGCGGCCGCGCTGCGAAGGGTTAGCGCCGCCTGACTGGCGGATGGCCGCGCGGGCTCACCCCACTTTCCCGATAGGAGGATACGACTTGGCTAGTCTCAGCTTGCGCAACGTACACAAGGTATTTGGCAACGGCGTTCACGCCGTGAATAACGTGAGTCTCGAGATCGAGGATCGCGAGTTCCTGGTCCTGTTGGGCCCATCGGGCTGCGGAAAGACGACGCTGCTGCGCTGCATCGCCGGCCTGGAGACGGTGAGCTCCGGTGAGATTTGCATCGGCGACCGCCAGGTCAATTTTGTAGCTCCCAAGGACCGTGACATCGCTATGGTCTTTCAGAACTACGCCCTCTATCCGCACATGGACGTGAAGTCGAACATCAGCCTGGGCCTGAAACTCCACAAGGTCCCGAATGCGCAGATCGACGCGCGCATCGACGAGGCGGCCGGCTTCCTGCGTATCCTGGAGTACCTCGAGCGCCTGCCGCGCCAGCTATCAGGAGGCCAGCAGCAACGCGTGGCCCTGGGGCGAGCCGTCGTGCGTGAGCCGAAGGTGTTCTTGATGGACGAGCCGCTGTCTAACCTGGACGCCCGTCTGCGCATTCACATGCGCGCCGAGCTAATCCGCCTGCATCGACAATTGGCGACCACCTTCATCTACGTGACGCATGACCAGACCGAGGCGCTCACCATGGCCTCGCGCGTGGTGGTGATGCGAGACGGCGTGATACAGCAGGTGGGCAACCCACTGGACGTGTATCGGAAACCGGTGAACAAGTATGTTGCCAGCTTCCTGGGCAATCCTGAAATGAATTTTGTCACTTGCCGCGTTGGGACCGACCCCGACGGCGACCTGGCGCTCCTGTCCGATGGTTTCACCGTGAAAGTACCCGCACATCGACGGGCGGCGGTGGCGTCCAGCGCAGGCAAGCGAGTGTGGCTAGGATTCCGACCGGAGACCATCTCAGTCATGGCGGGCGATGCGACAGCCGAATGCGGCATCTGCGGCATCGTGGACGTCATGGAACCGATGGGCAGCAACACGTTGATCTACGTGAAGGTCGATGACGAGATCGTCATCGCCGATATACGCGAGGAGACGCTGCCGGCCACAGGTGAAAGGGTTACCCTTGCTCTCGACCCGCACCGGCTCCATCTGTTCGACCATGAGACTGAACGGGCCATTGAATAGGCTGACTGATTTATTTCAAGACAGGGGGATGTCAAAGCATGGGCAAGCTAGTTGCTGGCACAGGTTCGGCAATCATTACGCCGCCCGTTGGTATAGAAATGGGCGCGTGGGTCCTGCGCCAGGGATTGGCGCAGGGCGTTCACGATGACTTGTACGCGCGCGCATTGGTGCTGGACGACGGGGCGACACCGGTGGCGATCGTCAGCCTAGACGTGGCCGTCGTCTCGGAAGCGGTGGCCAGGCGCATCCGAGAGCTGATAGCGGAGCAGGTGCCAATCCCGTCGAGTAACGTTTTGTTGAACTGCTCGCACACGCATACGACGCCGTACACCCACCTGGCTTCGGTGGAGCATTTGAGCGTTGGACACCGCGCCTACCTGGAGGCGTTTCCGCACTATGTGGCCGGCGCAGTGGTGGAAGCGTGGCATGGACGTCGCAACGCTGCCATCGGAGCGGCGTCGACGGAAGCGCCGGGCATCACTGTGAATCGACGCGACCCTGCGTTGCCGGCAGATGCGGAAGTGGGCGTCATCCGTGTCGACAACGAGGATGGCGCGCCCCTGGCCTGCCTCGTCAACTTCGCCTGCCACGGTACAGCCGTGGGCGCGCACTATTTGCTTTGGACGGCAGATTTCGCCGGCTATCTGGCGCAGGCGATCGAAGACACAGAACCGGATTGCACCTGCTTGTTCCTTCAAGGGGCGCAGGGCGATATCCATCCCTGGGACTGGTACTTCGGCAATCCCAACCCGAAGTGGGGCGACACCCATGAGGCCGCGGAACGGTTGGGAAAGGCAATTGCCGGGCCGGCGTTGGGTTTGTTCCAGCAGATTGAAATGACATCCTCGGCCGACATCGGCGTGGCGGCGAGCCGCATCACCCTGCCGACGCGTCCGATAAGTTGGACGGCCGAGGAGGCCGAAGCCTACCTGGCCAGCCTAGAGGCGACCGCAACGCCGTACACGGGGGCGACCATCCCGGACGGGTGCCCGGGTTGCATGTCGGCGCAGCGCTTTCCCAATATGTATCGGCTGTTCGGGGCGCGACATGAGGCCACCTTCGCGCGCAATCATCCTGCCGGCATCGAAGCAGAGCTGACGGTCATCCGGGTCAATGATATCGTCCTGGCCGCCAACTCGGGAGAGCTGTTCAACGAGCTTGGCATGCAGATTAAGCAGCGCAGCCCGGTGGCGCGCACGTTCGTCCTCTCGTGTACGAATGGCTCGATAGCGTACATTCCTACCCGAGAAGCTTCGGAAGCAGTGCTTGGCATGCCCCTGGAGGAATTCACGGATCCGGTGAAGCATCGCAGGCACTACGGCGCCACGATCACCACAGATCTCGGACCGGCTGCCGGCGAGATGGTAGTCGCCGAGACGCTGCGCCTAATCGGGACGTTGTAAGAGAAGACGGGCGTATGCCATACGCCCCTACGGAGGGTGGCTGGAGAAGCCGCACTCGCAAAGAGAGGACCGCTGATGTCTGCCAAACCCTACCAGTACAAGCATTTCCCAGATTTCCCGGATGGCGAGTACGAAGCTCGCTACCAGAGACTGCGCGAGCGCGCCTCCCAGATGGGCATCGACGCCTTGGTGCTCACGACAGAGACTAACAATCGCTATTTCACCGGCCTCAAGACGACCATCTTTCGGCTCAAGATGCGTCCGATGTTCGTAATCCTCCCGATGCGGAGCGATCGAGAGCCTGTGCTGGTCATCCCTGAATTTCTGGAAGCATGCGCGTTAGCCACTTCCTGGGTGCGCGACATCCGCATGGCCAGCGAGTGCTACGGTAAAGAGAACCGGGACGCCACGGACATCCTGATCGGAGTTTTGAAGGACATGGGTCTGAGCGAAGCGACGCTGGGTATGGAGCTCGGCGAGGCGCAGCATTTGGCCATGAGCCAGACCCAGTTCGAGCATCTGCGAGCCGACTTGCCGCATGTCCGCATCGTCGACGCGGCGGCGGCGATCTGGTCGGTGCGGCGGGTCAAGTCTGACCTGGAGATCGAGGCGCTCAAGACGGCCTGATCGCGCTCGGCGTCCGTCAGCCGAAAGACTTCGGACACCATGGCGAGGGCGACTCCGTCGACGACCGCGGAGAAGACCCAATCGATCTCTTTCTTGAGCCTTTCCGCGTCGATCGAATCGTCGTCGTGGTAGGGAAGCTGGAGCACCGGTAGGACGCCGCGCAAGGCCATGTCAACCCGCCCATTCCACGCGTCGGCCGACCTGCGCCACGAACTGGCCGGGGAAGACCTTCGACAGCCACGGTTGCGTGATGTAATACCCGTCGTGGGGCGCGACGAGCTCGAACGGCGGCTCGTCGATGCGGTTGAAGTCGTGGACGTACCCGAGGAGCTGTCCCTTCCTGACCGATTCGCCGACCGGCAGCGACGGCTCGAAATGGCCGTGGAACGGAGCCAGGAGGGTGGACGCGGGATCTTCGGTGTCGACCAGAATCTGGTCTCCCCGCGGATGGAAGGCGTTCTTCGGAAGGTCGCCCTTCATCTGGCGCTGTCGAACCGCGGCGGTGAGGATGCCCTGGCTAGCCATCGCCACCCCCGTCGCGTTGACCGACTCGCCCCATCCGAGTTCGGTGCCCACCGTGATCTTGCCCAGCTCCTCCGCGCGACCGATAAGGAGGCCGCCCGTGTGGTGTCCGTAGAGGAACGTGAACTTCGTGCCGAAGTCGCGACAGGCTTCTTCCATCTGCCGGCGCTGCTCGGGATCCTTGACCTTGTGAATCGCCGTCGTATGGGGAAGCAGGCACACTTTTCCGCCGGAATGGATGTCGAGCACGACATGAACCTGACGAAAGAGAAATCGGTCGACGAAATCCGCGATGCGGAAGGTGATGGATCCTTTGGCGTCCCCGGGAAAGGCGCGGTTCATGTTCACGCCGTCGGAAGGAGTCTCCCGCGCGCCCGCTTCGAAGGCCACGATGTTGAGCACGGGCACGAGAATCATGCGTCCGAGCACGTCCTCGGCCTTGAGCGCGTGGACGAGATGCTTGATGGCGACGGGACCTTCGTATTCATTTCCGTGCGTCGAGCCGATCGCCAGCACGCCGCGCCCGGGTTTCGCCTCTTTGCCCACGAGGACGGTCACCGGAACCAGGTGAGAGCCCCAGAGCGTGGGATGGGTGAAGCAGACGAAGTAATCGCGGCGTCCGGGCGTTTCGAAATCGAGTCCTTCCGGCTGAACGATCGTGCGTTTCACGGGCGCATCTCCTTAGAGGATACCGGCGAAGTATGTTTTCTTCCCTTGAACGTCGAGCTTGAGACGATAGAGGGCGCCGCCGTGATGAGCAGCCTCGAAGTCATATCCGATCGGCGCCAGGGCTTCATCGCGATAGGGTCGCGCCGCCGTCGTGATGTAGAGCTCCGTCAGGTCCTTGCCGCCGAACGCAACGCTCGAAACCTGCCGGACGGGCATGGGGATGCGCCGTTCGACCTTTCCGTCGGGGTCGTATCGCACGACTTGGGCGCCGTACCAGTGGGCGCACCAGACGAATCCTTCGGAATCTACGGTCAGGCCGTCCGGGATTCCCTCCTCGCGAGGGACCGCGGCGAAGACGCGTTTTCGGGAGAGATCGCCCGTGCGGGAGTCGACGTCGTAAGCGTAGATTTTTCGGGCGCTCGTATCGGCGAAGTAGAGAGTGCCGTTGTCCGGGCTTAACCCCAGTCCATTCGAGAGCTCGATCCCTTCGTCGACGATCCGAAGCGCTCCGGACGTCTGCAAAAGATAGAGGTGGCCGGTCCTTTCCATCCCCTTTTCGCCCCAATGGATCGAGGCGGCATAGACGCGCCCGTGAGGGTCGGCAAGAATGTCGTTGAAGACAAGCTTCTCGCCCTCGTGTTCGGAAGCGATGCATCGACGGGTCTTGGCGTTGTGCCAGAGGTGGATGCCTTCCCATCCCGCGAAAATCATGCCTTCGGGATAGTTCAGCGCGACCCCGGAGGCATGGATGTCTCGACTGATGATCGCCTTTGCGCCGGTGGCCGGATAAAGCTGGTAGACGAGTTTGTTCCAGTGGTCGACCCAGAGGAGCCTTTGCCTCGAAGGATCCCAGAGCGGGGCCTCCCCGACCAGGGTGTCGTCTTCCGCGATGATTTCAAGCTCGGCGGTCATGGCCGAAGTGTTTTACCTCTCCTTTGTTCTATCCCTTTCGGCAGCAAGCTAGTTTCCTTCGCGTTCAAATTGAGCCGCCGCCTTGAAGGCGGTGAAGCCGCCGTCCACGATCATGTTCGAGCCCGTGATGAAGGTCGCCTTGTCGGAAGCGAGATAGAGGGCCATCTGGGCGATGTCGTTCGCCTCGCCCACGCGCGTGAGGTGCATCGCGTCGGTCGCGGCGCGCGCCTTCGGATCGTCGTGATACCACTGCTGGCATTCCGTAATGATATAGCCGGGGGTGATGACGTTGACTCGGATTCCGTAGCGGGCGTAATCAGCGGCCATGATGCGCGAGAGCGCGATCACGCCGCCCTTCGCGGCCGTGTAGCTGTCCGAGCCCGTCTGGGTCAGGACCGCCACCGTGCTCGAGGTGTTGATGATGCAGCCCTTGCGCTGCTCGATCATGGAGGGGATCGCGTACTTGCTGCAGAGGAAGACCCCTTTGAGGCAGATGGCGATCATCTTGTCCCAAACCCACTCTTCGAGCAGGTGGACGGGGCGATCCTTTTCGATGCAGAGCCGGGTCGACGCGGCGTTGTTGTAGAGGATGTCGATCCGGCCGAAGCGCTTGACGGCCTCGTTCGCCAGCCGTTCCGCGTCCGCTGCCGACGAAACGTCGGTCTTGACGAAGATCGCGTCCGAGCCGATCCGTCGCACCGTCTCTGGGCCGCCCTTTTCGTCCACGTCGGCAACGACCACCTTCGCGCCGGCCTGGGCGAAGAGGATGCAGGAAGCGCGTCCGATTCCGGAGGCGCCCCCGGTGATGATCGCGACCTGGCCTTCCAATTCTCGGGTCATGCGCTTCTCCTGTCCAAGCGGTACTTCCCGATCGTGTCCGGATTGAGATCGATCCCGAGCCCCGGCCCTTGGGGAACGTCCACGAAGCCGTCGACGACCGGGAACTTCTGTGCCGTCGTTTCCCAACGGAGCGGCGATTCGGCCACGCAGTACTCCAACGCATAGGCATTCGGGATCGCGGCGAGGAGGTGCAGCGCGGCGGCGATGCTGATGTTCGTCTTGAAGCAGTGGTTGGCCAGCTTCCTACCGCAGCTGTTCGCGATGTTCGCGATGCGCACTGCGCCGGTGAGCCCTCCGCAGCGGGTGATGTCCGGCTGGATGAGATCGACGCCCCCTTCGCGTATGAGCCGTTCGGACGCCGGAACACCCGATTCGGCATCGCCGGCGGCGATCGGGGTTTGGGAAGCCTTCGAAAGGACTCCATAGCCCGCGACGTCGTCCGGCGGCAGCGGCTCTTCAATGTACGCGGGTCGGAAGGGGCGGAGCAACTCCTCCCGACGGAGCGCGGTCTTCGCGTCCCAGCAACACCCTACGTCGATGAGAAAGTCGACTTTCGGTCCCAGGCCTTCGCGGGCGGCGGAAGCGTGATCTCGGTCAAGTGCTTGGTCCTGCCCGAAGGGGCCCCACCCGAATTTGACGGCGGTGAAACCCTTGCGGACGTATTCCACGGCGCGGACGGATAGGAAATTCAAGCCAACAAGCACAAGCAAAGGGTAAACGCTGGGCCCGCACCCGTCAAGTACCACTGTGCGCTAACCTGCACCCCGCCACTGCTTAGTGGTCAACGATCACACTTGTTGGATATTCCGAGGGGTACGCTCAGCGCAACAGGCGGAAATTGCCCGATTTGGACAAACCAGCATCGGCAGCCCTGAATATTCAGTGCACTCTGCCAGCAGCCACACCACGCCTGCTCACGCTGCGCCGCGTGTGCCATTACTACGGCGCAGAATTACCAACCCACTGTCTGATCAAACTCCAGTTCCGGGACCGGCTCTGCATCAATCAGCATCAGCACCCGCACCGGCACCGGCCACTAACCTATCATGCCCGGCTTCCGCTGTCAGGTTTGCCGTCTGGTCAAACTCAA
>SXGS01388727.1_pt1 | contig 12150 bp, 9 predicted proteins | sample 3174681 | NCBI WGS metagenome assembly SXGS01 (sample SAMN11356861, study PRJNA531348) | freshwater metagenome | isolation source: freshwater sample F1-80 | place: China: Fuxian Lake, Yuxi | collected 2017-12-25
GGATCCGTTGTTGGTGAAAGTCCATCATCTCGCGAAACAAGCGGTCCACATCTTGCTCGGTCTTGACCTCTTTCAGCCGTTCACCGAACGATTTCGCCTGCCCCGACGGGGTTGCGCTCAACAGTTCTGCGGCGGTAAACTTCCCCAAAAAGCCGTACTCCTCGACCTTGGCGTTCAACTCCTTTTCGACGACTTCCGCGAGATTGGGCACCGGAGGATCGGCTTGGTACGAAGACTCCTGCTCGATGATCGCCAACACCTGGCAGACGTGGTCCTCATTCGGCATGCGATCGACGTCCAGCAAACCCTGCCGAACCGCCGCCGCCCACGCCGGTTTGTCGTCCACGCCGGCGCGGATGAACCCCGCAATCTGGTCCACCGAGAGCCCAGGATCGGCGGGCTTTCCCCACAGACCACCGCAACCTGCCAGCCACAGCACGAATCCCAGTGATCGCACCATCGCCCTCCAGGCCTCCTACGTCCACGCCGCCAAAGTATTGCACGCCTACACACGCTGTTCGCCGGCGCGGCCGTGATTACATGCACCCTGGGAGGCAAAAATGCCGATTTATTGGGTGGGCGCAGCCGGAATGCATCACTACCCCACGCTCGGTTCCGGTGGCGTGCCCTCGGTTTCCAGAGTCGGCGGCGCCCCCGCGGTCCAACCGATCGGGTCCCGTGTGGACAGTTCCGCCGGGCTGCACGCCCGGATCGCCTACCAAAAACAGCAGGAACACCCTCCCCCAAAGCCGGTGTTTTATGTGGCGGACGTGATGACCTCACCGGTGACCACCTTGCCGGTGACCGCGACGATTGAGGAAGCGCGGGAGTTTTTCCGCACCCACCGGTTTCGGCACCTGCCGATCGTCGACGGCGGGCCGTTGGTCGGGATCCTATCCGATCGCGACATTCTCCGTGGCACGCCGAACTCGGAGCACCGGGAGTTCACCGACGGCACGGTTCCCCAAGTGGTAGCCGATCTGATGTCGACCACCCTGCTCACCGCCACCCGCGACACCCCCATCCGCGAAGCCGCACGGGTGATGGCCGACGAACGCCTCGGGGCACTGCCGGTGTTGGACGACGATCACCACCTGATCGGAATTGTGACCACCTCGGATCTGTTGAGGTGCATCGTGCAGCAGCCCGGGCTGGAGCTCTGGGCCTAGCCACACATCGTCAACTGGGTTGACGATCGGGTGACAGCACCGATCGGTGTTGCACTTCGCTGCCCGCGCGGCAACACTCAGGGGACTCCAATGCCGAATCGAAGCCGACAGCGCTCCCCCCTGTCCCCGCAGCACATGTCCGCGGCCGACCTGATGCGTCCGTCGCCCGAGACGGAAATGTCCGTTCTACGGGAGCAAATGGGGGCGGTCCCCGCCGACCTGTTCGATTCGTACCTCCATCCCGGCCCGGAACGTCCCACACCCGGCCCCTTAGAGAACGCCCGCGGATTGCCGCCCGCTCTTCGAGAATGGTCCCCGGAACGTCCCGATCCATTGGATGAGCCCACCCCGTTCGAACGAGAAACCGGCATCGTGAACGAACAAAACGGCACCCGCCGGGCTCAAACGCCTCGCATCCGAATTCCGGGCAGTTGAACGTACCGATCCCCATCGTTCGGCGCTGCGACTGAACTCCAAGAGCGGGCGTTGTGACGGTGGTTTTTGAGGCGCATGCCTATTGGTACAAAGTGAGGCAAACGCGTCGCCGCTTAGCGGCATGGTGAAGGGGTCTTCCTTTGGAGATCCCATGCCGCGTTTTCTCTGGTTTCCGTTGTCGCTCGCTCTGGGTTGCCAACACGCCGTCGAACCGGTCGCTCCGGACTCCAACGAAAAAAGTGTGGTCGCGACGGCTCCTCCACCGTTCGAACCCGTGGCCGGCATCGACCTGCCTACCCTCGGAAACTCCAACCCGGATGCAGATTTTCTCCGAGCGCCCTTTCGGGTGGGACTCAATATGGTTCGCACCCGAGGGGCCTCTGACGAGGTGAACTCGATCACCGCCGTGAACACCGACATCGCCGCCCTCGGGGCCGGCGGGGTTCGGCAGCTCCGGGACTGGGATGTGGGATGGATCGCCAACGGCTTCTGGGACGGATCGGGTTTCGACGCGGACGATTTCGACTTCACCGACCCCGATCGAGCGCTCACCAACAACGCCGGAGTGTACGCCATTCCGACCTTCTTCCAGGTGGGGCCCGAGTCGGTCGTGGACCGCTTGGTGGCTGCAGGCGTCTCCGAAAACGACGTCGACGAACAGCTGTACACCCCCGACGGCGTCGAACTGGACATGGACGACAGCTACGCCAAACAGGCCGTGGAATCCTACGTCACCGCGATCGTCGAACGCTATCAAGGCACCCTGTACCACTATGAGGTCGCCAACGAAGTGGAGCATTACTACGATACCAACTGTTTTCTCGACGGCAAATGCATCAACGACAAACGCTACGTCGATCTGCTTGAGGAAGTTGCTGAAAGCGCCCACGCCGTCGATCCCGACATTCAAATCGTGATGGCAGGCCTGGCTTGGCACGAAACCAACGACGGAGGCGTCGACAACGACCAAAAGAGTTGGCTGAAAGGGGTGATCAACGAGGGCGGCGACGAATACATCGACGTGTACAACTTCCACTACTACGGGAAATGGACCGATCTTCCAAGCTACATCGGCGAACTTCAGGCGATCCTCGACGACAAGGGCGAGGGCGACAAGCCCCTATGGATGACCGAGGTAGGGTCGACCTACTTGGCCGGCGATGGGGGCTCTGAGAGCGGACAGGCCGCCGATGTGGCGCGAATGCTGGCCATTGCCCACTGTCACGGCGTCGAACTTTCGATGTGGCACACCCACATCAGCAGCACCGACGACACGGGCGAGGCGTTCGCCGGATACGGACTGCGAAAATCGGACGGCGATACAAAAGCCAAGTCGTACTACGCCTTCCAAGCGATCACCGAAGTGCTAAATGCCTCCGTACAATGCACTCGCCGCGCCGAAAACAGCAACGGCCGCTATGTCTACGAATTTCAGGACGAAAGCGGGGATAAGACCTGGGTGATGTTCACGACGGGCGCAAGCACCACCTACAACCTCGATCCATACACCAGTGCATCCAGCGTTTCGGTGACGTCGGTGATCGCCAACGGCAACGGCAACCGCACCACCACGACCGCCTCCGCGACCGCAGTTCCGCTCGGTAGTTCGCCAACGATCGTGAGTTTCTGATCCGTCAGACGGTGATGCTCAGCGCGACCCGGTGAGGCTCCAGCAGCCGATACGGCCATCTTCTCGCCGAATTCCGCGCCGACATCGCCAAATCCAACGCATCGATGTCCGCTTTCAGTGCCAACGCCGCGGCCTTCGAACCCGCGTCCGGCATGTGCCGGGCGAGATCCCCCGTGATCATCGGCGTCGGAAGCCCTGCCGAGCAGAACAGCGTGCACAACGCATGCAGCGCTTCCTTGTTGGCGCGGTTGATTCCGGGCACCAGCCTCGCGCTAAAAAACGCCGGATCCCGAAGGTAAGTTCCCGCATTCTGCGCTTGCGCATGAAAAGCCGTCGCCGTGCAAAACAGCTGTCCAAGCACGTCGGCGAGTCCGTCGGCGAGAGTCCTTCCCGCGGTCATGTCCGGCCCCAGCGCCCCCCACCACGCCTTAACGGCGGGATCGTCCGCATATCCGTTGAAACCCTCGGAATCGCGTACGATCGCATGCGAGAATTTCTCCAGGATCTCCCACCACGCCGTTCCCTCCGTAAAGAACGCGAGATCCACGCCCGGCGCCTGCTCCGGATGCACCCGCTTCCGCCGTAAATCGTCAACAAAGTTTACCATCGGCCGAGGCGCAAACGCATCTTTCAACAGGTGTTGAAAGCCCGCCCATGTAAACGGAAAGGTCCGGTGCAACAGCCCCCACTCGGGAAACAGCAGCAGCGGGGTCGCGCCGTTTGCACCGGGCGTATGAAACAGGAACGGTTTGATCACCCTTCGCAAGGGATGCGTCGGCGGTAAATGTTGTGCCGACGCCAACACCGCTTGATTGCAGATCGTAAAATGCGCTTCCGCAAAGTGGTCGACGATCGCGGCCCACACCGCAGAGGACGACCGCACCACGAACTTCGCGCGCTCCCACCCGGGTTCTCCAGGGCGGATATCTTTTCCGTGCAGGTGAATTCGGGTGGGTTTTCCGGTGGCGTCAAACCACGCATCCCCGCCAAACCGTTCGAACGGGGCCCGCACTTCATAGTCGGCCATGAATTCATTGCGAAGCACGAAGCCATCGACTTCATCGGGTGCTGCACCTTCACCCGCTCGTTCCAGGCCTTGGGCGCACATTCCATGCGTAGCCCACCGCCAGAGGGCGGCATCGGACTCGATGTCCTCCCACACCACCTCGGCTTCCGGCAGCAACCGCCCATACCGCTGCAGCCACGCCTCATAGGCGCGCGAATCGGTCCAGCAGGCGGTGTCGTCCGCCTGCGGCATAATCCGGTGATTAAACGCGATGAACAACCGCAACGGCGGCGGAACCCCGGGTTGATCCTCGTCCACCCCCAGGATGGTCAACCCCGGCCGCAACGGAAGCGGGATTTGGGCGACCTTCGGATCCGCCGCCTTCGAAGGCGCTGGGATCTGCTCCGTGGTGGTCACCGGAGCGATTTTCGCGTTCAACTTAAACAACGCCAGGAAATTCTCGGTGTACATTCTCATGTGCGGGCCGCATCCATCCGCAACGCCCACATCGTCCACAGGGCGCCAAACAGATCCGCAAATCCCATCGGAATCAACGCCAAGGGCGCCCATTTCGCCATCACGAACGCGCCGAAAAACAGGGGGACGGCCAACCGCAGCGGGACCGACATCCGAAAATACGCCGTCCACCCTTCCATCGCCGCCAACACGTCGAAGCAGCCCATGAAGAACATCATCATCCCGCCGACCCGGATCCACACATCCGTGGGAACCGGCAGCCCCAGCAGAGGCAGGAGGATCCCCGGAAATAGGACCAACGTGAGGCCCAAACCCATCACATAGACTCCGAAGGCACCCACGCTGAAGGCTGCCTTTCCCCACGAGAAATTGGGATCGTGTTCCACTGGTTCCCCTTTTTGTTCGCGAGCGTACCACAATGCGATCGATGGAACTCACCCGACCTCAATTCGCCTCGGTTCGCGGAATCTTGTACAAAGATTCCGGCGTTTACATTACCGAAGCGCAGCTCCCCGCCCTGGTGGAAAAGATCCAGGATCGCGTTCAGGAGCTTCGGCTTCCCGACCTCTCCGCCTACGTTCGCTACCTCGATTCTGGCGTTCATCGAGAAGAAGTCCGCGCCTTGATCGAGGTGAGCACCGCAAACCTGCGCGCCACCAACCCTCCCCGGTTTCAAGCGTTGTGCCGTTCTCTGCTCGAGGACATCCTCCGATCCCGAAAAAAGGAAGGAGTTCGCCGACTTAGGCTGTGGAGCGCCACCTGTCGCACCGGAGAAGAGCCGTTCTCACTGGCGATCGCCCTGCGCGAACGCTTGGGCGACGCCTTCCCAGCGTGGGACATCTCCATCCGAGGTACCGATCCCTCCCCAAAGGCGATGGTCCGCGCCCGAGCCGGGATTTACACCGACGAGAGCATCCCGCAACTGTCGGCCCACTCCATGCTCACCTTCGCGGAACCCAGGGGAAAGGGGCGTTGGCAACTCGACGCCGCCCTCCGTGACGGGGTGCAGTTCGAGCAACGCGGACTCCTCGGGGCCAGCGGCGACGTGTGCGACGCGGACCTGATCCTGTGCCGACATGGCCTCGCCGACGTGAGTTCGCCCGATAAAGTAAAGGTGCTTGACGAGTTTCACCACGCCCTTCGGGTGGGGGGCTGGCTGGTGCTGGGCGCCCAGGAGTCCCTGCAACGCCTGCACACTGGATTCCGGCTGGTCCTCTTCAACGACGGCATCGCCTACCAAAAGTCGTGCCCGTCCAACATGGACGACAGCTCCTTGCCGCCGATCGCACCCCACCCCACCTGATCGCACCTATTCGGTCTCCCAGGACCCTTCGCCGTCGCCGACAGACCAGCTGTCCTCGCAAGTCACATAGGAACCGCCTGACTCGATCGTCCACTTCGTGGGCTCGGTATCCGCGCCGTCGTAGCGGTAAGTTGTGGTGGAAACGCCCCCCTCCGAATTGGTCACCGTATCGATCACCGGGCGTCCCGAACCATCGTTCGTGTAGCTGTGATCCTCGGAATACTCGCGCACGCCATCCCCATCGCGATCCTCTTCCCGGTGCGTGCTGACCCGGACGCCGTCCGCATACGCATGCGTTGCCAACGTATCCAAGATACCGTCGTTGGTACCGTCGTAACCTTCCAAGGTCAGGTGATCTTGAGCATCGTATTCGTACGATTGGCGATCGGTGTGGTCATAGACCCCGTCCACCTCGTAGGTCCCCGTGATGCCAACGAGGCGTTGGTCTGCGTCGAAATCCCGCGTCCACGAAACCTGCACCTGCGCCAATGGCTCGTCGTTCCGCTTGGAGGCTCGCCGTTCTTCCACAATCTCGCCGGTTTCACCGCACTCCCGTTCGATCGTGGAAATGACACTGTCACCGGCCTCATTGCCCCTGTAGACCTCCAGAATCGGACAGCCCTCATACCAGTTCGTCTGAGTTTCCCAAGAGTCTTCCGGGAACATCCCCACTTCACGGTACTGGTGCCCGTCCGGGTCAAAATAATACTCCTGGGTGAAAGGCTCATCGCCGGCGCACTCCCGCATCAGCATGCGATAGCTCCATTCGGCCTGGGGTTCCTCGACCGCATCCGGTTCGGACCCCGAATCCGCACCCGTACACCCCTGCAGCAATCCCAACACCAGCGCAATCATTGTGCCTCCTCGCCATAAACAAAGTTTCGTCCAACAGGATACGCGTAGCTGGTGTAGCTCGCGTACCCGTAGGCGGTGACCGTAAATGCCTCCCCATCCGTCGACTGCAGACGGTGGGCACCGCCAGCGACCGGGATGCGGGCCGACCAAAAGGAGGAACTGCCCACCGGCGTTCCTGGAGCAATTTCACTGCCATCCAGCCGAATCCCAGAACCGTTCGGGACCACCACGTTGATCCAGTTTTGTTCGTAGGTGTCGGGGGTCAAAATCACATAGGTGTCTCTCGCTTGCGACATCGGCACGCCACTGGACATGGACGGGTCGCCGAGATCGCTCATCGAATACTGATTCGTGAGCGCAGCGCCGATCAGATATTGCATAGGGAGAATCGGACTACTCGCAGTCACCACAAAGTCGAGATCGGTGGTGAGTTCCAACACCTCTCCGGCATCCAGCGTTTGGGGCTCGGCCACCGCAGGCGAGAACTCCAGGTGAGTCCCGTCTTCCAGGGCCACAACCCGATAGAAAGCAACTGCGCGCTGAACGGCGTCGGGATGCGCGGGGGCGGTCATCACGTATTCGGTGCCCCAGGTCCCAGACGGCGCGATCACTTCCTCCAAGTGGTCGCACGCATCCCATGCATCGGGAACGTTCGCGCAACTATGGCCACCGATCACCGAAATCGGCCGATCGGAGGTCACGACCGAGCCCGTCAGATCGTTGTCCCACAGGACCGCCGACAGAAGCTGTAGCACTTCACCGGCGTCCAAATCGACCGACAGCGTTTCGCCCGCCTGGTAACGCGAAACATCGCCCGGCAAAGTGGAGGCCGACAGCACCACCTCCACATGGGTGTCATCTTGCGTTGCGACGATCGCCGCCAGACCGGTGCTTCCCCGCATTGCGCTGGAGGGATAGGCAGCGACAACATAGTCTGTACCCAGAACATGCTCAGGGATCAGCAGCGATGCGTCGTTCGAAAACGAATACTGCGAATCGCTCTCAAAATGCAGCGGATTGAACTGGTAAGCCGCAACGGGAAGATTGGACTCCACCTCGTAAGCCGCGTCCTGAACAAGCACCGACTCGCTGTACTCCGCCGAGAGTTCGTCGATCATCGGAAGTACCAGCGCCCTTGACTCGCCGGCGGGCACTTCGGTCCAGTTCACGACCACCCCTGCGCGTTTCACACTGACGGTTGCCAACCCCTCGGTGGGATTCGCGATGACAATGCCAAAATCGTCTGAAAATGCTGGCTGGTCGACCAAATTGCTGGTCGTCGTCGCCCAAAAACGCGTGCCATAGTAGTCGTCGTTGAGCGCGACATCCACCGGCGGCGGCGGCATTTCGAAGTGTTCGCTTTCGCCATGCAGTTCGAATTCACTACATGCACACCCAACAAAACACAGCAACGCTCGAGGAGCGAAACGCAATCGCCGATTCATGACGACCTCCCACGGAGACGGTGCGGCCGCCCCCACGGAGGATCACCTGCCCCTCAAAAAAAACTCACGCCTCCCGCGCGGCCAACAGCCCCCGCAACGATTCAAGCGACTCTACCGACAGCTTCCGCCCCCGCCGCACCGCTTCCACCACCTGTGCAACGGTGGCATCCTCCGGCGTGCGCTCCAAACCCGCGGCCCAGTGCTGCACCGCCACCGCGCCAATGGAGCCCGAAGCGCCCTTGATCGCATGGCCGATCTCCCGCACTCGAGCCACATTTCCGGCTTCGGCGGCTTCCTCCAACGCCCTCAGTTGGGTCTCCAAATGCGCCGCATAACGGTCGAGAAACCCTTGCGGCTGCGCCAAAACGCCAACCACCGATGTCCACACCTCACGATCGACCGGACGAATCGGGGTGTCCAGCTCCCGAACCGGCGGCACACCATGCCCCAAAACCAATGTCGCCAAACGCTCCAACGACAACGGTTTGGACACGAGGTCCACCATCCCCACCAGACGAGCGCGCTCCCGATCGCTGCTCGAAACCGAAGCGGAGAGACCATAAATCACAAACACTCGCTCCGGAAATCGCTCCAGCAACGCCCGCGTGACCTCAAAACCGTCGGCCTCCGGCATGCGCAGGTCCATCAAAATCACGTCGACCTCAGCCTGAGATACCGCTTGGCAGGCATCCTCAAGCCCGCTCGCTACGGAAGCTTGAGCCCCCAAGTGCTCCAGCATCGCCTGCAACACATGCCGATTGATCTGCTCATCATCGATCACCAATACCGATAATCCTCGCAGGGTCGGCAAGTCCTTCCGATCCGACGCGGGCATGGACGGTTCGGTGGGGATGCGCACCACAAAACGCGATCCTCGGCCCACTTCGGAGGTTACCCGCACCGATCCCCCCATGGCGTTCACCATGCTGCGCACCAGCGCCAATCCCAGACCCGTTCCGCCGTGCCGCTTGCGAACGTCGGAATCCGACTGTTCAAACGGTTCAAAAATGGACTCCCATTGGGAGCGTTCGATGCCAATCCCGGTGTCTACCACCGCGACCTCCAACGCTCCGTCAATGTAGGAGGCATCCACCACGATCGAGCCCGACGCTGTGAATTTGGCAGCATTGCCCAAAAGGTTGGACAACACCTGCCTCACCCGCTGACCGTCCAGCAGCAGCCATCGCGGCAGTGCATTCCGCACCAACCGGAGATCGACCGCAGGCTGCACGCGCGGACGAAACAATTCCACGGTGCTGTACAAGAGATCATCCATGCAAACCGGACGCGGATCGATCGAGAGTTTACCCGCCTCAATGGTAGAATAGTCCAGCACCTCATCAACCAAACCATGCAACGAATGCGCCGCGGACAGTGCAATCCGTACCCGCTCCGCGGTCACTCCCGATAGTGCCTGGCCATCAAGGAGCTCCAACACCCCTTCCAGCCCGACCAGCGGTGTTCGAATCTCGTGCGCAATCTCTGCAAACATCTTTTCTTTTGCATGCAACCGCTGCTGGACCTGCAGCTGCGCTTCCCGCAGCTGATTCTCCAAATCTCGGGTATCGGTGATGTCCTCAACCAACCAAATTTGTTCGTGGCGCTCGGTATGGTGGAGCTGTTGCGTTTGGACTTGCAACCACCGACCCGCCAATGTTGGGCTCGGGACCACATGCGAACCCGCATTGGGGGGCTGCAATCCCGCCCAATATTCTCCCACCATCCTCTGGAAGGAAGGATTCATCCAATACAACTCAAGCGCCTGGCCCTCTGATGTCCGAAACACGGCAAGGCCTTGGTCGAGGCGACCAAAAGCGCTCGCCAACGTTCGCAACTGCCGCTGTGTGGAGTAAACATGCGACGCCACCGCAAGCGCGAGCACCCCGAGCAGATTGCTCAGCACCAACACTGAGGTGGTCGCCCCGACCGCCACCCACCGCTCGGACTGAACCTCTGCAAAAAAAGCCTCTGAAGTCAAATCCGCGCCGGCCAACACCACCGTTCCCCCCGGCAGCCGGACCGGAAGGAGCGCCGCTCGAATCCCTCCGTCATCCAGCATCACAAACCGAGGTTCGCTCCCTTGAAATACCTCGACCAGCGCTTGGTCATTCAGATACGGCGCCTGGCCGGAAATGGCCAACGGGCGCAAGGTGCCATCCTGCTGTGCGAGCACATACAGGGAGGTGATTCGACCCTCACTGCGCAGCCCCCGCAAAGCCTCGCCGAGCGACTCTGGCGCACCGCCTCGGGCTGCAACCTCCCATACCTCCGGTGCCTCCGTGGCAAATGCCGCCCGGGCCGCAAACTCCAAACGGGCATCGACCCGGCGCATCACGCGCGCCTCGGAGCGACCGACCGACATCACGGCGACGGCCGAGACCACCGCGGTGAAAAACACCATCCCCGCCAATATGCACGCCCGGACGCGTTGCGCCGATCCCAAGACATATCGAGGAAGTCCAGCGGCGGGACCGAACGGGCTCATGCCCCAGCGTACCACGGATCGCCCTCCGAGTGCCCACCCACGCTTGAAACCCTTCCGTAACCGCCGGAGCCCTCCGCGCCGGATACAACCAGACCGGGAAAGGGTTCACCCCCAGGCAACCCGTCCCCCTTTTTTCATTTGCCGCGCCGGAGCGCCTCCTTTGAGGTCGTCCGGCGCGGCATTTCCTTATTTCGGGGCGACCGGAAATCCGCGGTCGCGCATCAATGCATCGCGGCTGACATCCCGCCCGCGGAACGCCCGAAATCCCTCGGCTGGATCGATCGTGTTCCCTACGGAAAGCACGTACTTCCGCAGCCGTTCCGCCGAGGCCGGATCGTACATCGACCCGGTTTCCTCAAATGCCTCCGCCGCATCCGCCGTCAGCGTGTCCGCCCACAGATAACTGTAGTATCCAGCGGAATATCCATCCCCGCTGAAAATGTGCGCGAACTGCGGCGTGCGGTGCCGCATCACAATTTCGGGCGGCATCCCCAGGGCGGCCAGAGTGTCGCGCTCAAAGGCATCCGGATCGCTCACGCCTTCGCTCGACGTATGCAATTTCATGTCGATCATCGCGCTCGCCAAGTACTCCATGGTTCCAAACCCGGAGTTGAACGTCGACGTGCTCTTGATCTTCGCCACCAACGCGTCGGGGATCGGCTCGCCGGTGGTGGCATGCAATGCAAACTTGCTCAACACCTCCGGCGTCCCAAGCCAATGCTCGTTCAACTGAGATGGGAACTCCACATAATCGCGAGCGACGTTGGTGCCAGCCAGCGTAGGATAGCTCACATTCGACAACAACCCATGCAAAGCATGCCCGAATTCATGAAAGAGGGTATTCGCGTCTTCCCACGAAACCAACACGGGTTCGCCAGGAGCGGGCTTCACAAAATTGGAATTGTTGGAGACGATCGTCGTCACCTTTCCTTTGAAGTTCTCCTGTTGCCGGTACTCATTCATCCAGGCACCGGACTGCTTGCCCGGGCGAGCATAAGGATCGAAGTACCACAATCCGACATGCTCGCCTTTGGCGTCGAGCACTTCCCACACCCGAACATCCGGTTGAACGATAGGGAGACCGGACACTTCTTTGAATTGCAGACCATACAATTGACCGGCAACCCAGAACATCCCTTCACGCAGCTTATCCAACTGCAAATACGGCTTCACCTCGTTTTGATCGAGGTCATACCGGGCCTTGCGGACCTTCTCCATGTAGAACCGGTAATCCCAGGGCGCGATGGTGATCCCCGAACCTTCCGCATCGGCGATCGCTTGTTGTTCCGCGACTTCCTCGCGGACGCGCGCCACCCCGGGCTTCCACACCGACTCCATCAACGCA
>SXGS01743154.1_pt1 | contig 12150 bp, 10 predicted proteins | sample 3174681 | NCBI WGS metagenome assembly SXGS01 (sample SAMN11356861, study PRJNA531348) | freshwater metagenome | isolation source: freshwater sample F1-80 | place: China: Fuxian Lake, Yuxi | collected 2017-12-25
ATCGATTTCGCAGTGCAGACTTACGGATCCCGAGTCCAAGACTCACTGCACACGTGGTTCGAGAAGGCCGCGGGGAACTGCCACATTGACTACGCGTTCCATCAGATCATCGGCGGGGTTGACGATGACTCCCTGAAGGCCATGGATGAGTTGGTCGATGAGGGCATCACCAGTTTCAAATTGTTCATGGCCTATCCCGGCGTCTTCTTCAGTGATGACGGCCAGATCGTGCGCGCGATGCAAACTGCGGCAAATAACGGCGCCATGATAATGATGCATGCTGAAAATGGCACCGCTGTAGATGTTTTGGTGAGCCAGGCGCTTGCTGCCGGTAATACCGACCCGATGTATCACTCCCTTACTCGCCCGTGGCAAACCGAATCCGAGGCTCCCAATCGGGCGGTCATGCTGGCACACATGACCGGCGCGCCACTTTACATCGTGCACATGTCGGCCAAGCAGGCCGTCGAGGTGGTGCAGCGCGCGCGCGATGGCGGCCAGAATGTTTTCGGTGAGACCTGCCCGCAGTATTTGTATCTGTCCCTCGAGGACCAACTAATGCAACCGGGCTTTGAAGGGGCCAAGTGGGTTTGCTCCACGCCACTTCGCTCCAAGGCCAAAGGCCACCAAGAGGAGCTCTGGCGATACCTGCGCACCAATGACCTCTCGGTGGTAGGTACCGACCACTGCCCGTTTTGCTTCAAGGAGCAAAAGGAGCTTGGCCTCGGCAATTTCTCCAAGATCCCAAACGGCATCGGCTCAGTCGAGCACCGCATGGACCTCATCTACCAAGGTGTCGTCGATGGCCAGATCTCGGTTGAGCGGTGGGTTGAATTGTGTTCAACCACCCCAGCCCGCATGTTCGGCCTCTATCCGCGCAAGGGCGCGATTGCACCCGGCTCAGACGCCGACATAGTGATCTACGACCCGATTGGGCGCACCGAGATCGGCTTCCACAAGACCCACCACATGAACATGGACCATTCCGCATGGGAGGGTTTTGTCATCGATGGCCACGTCGACACCGTGCTCTCGCGCGGCAGGGTGATTGTTGCGAACAACCAATACAATGGCGTGAAGGGTCACGGGCAATATCTCAAGCGTGGGCTTTCGCAGTATCTGATCTGAAGTCAAAATCGAATATTTTTGGAAGAAACGGAGAATTACTGTGCGCGTCATCGACCACTGGATCAACGGGGCCAAGGTTTCATCGACTTCCGGGCGCACCAGCCCGGTCTACAACCCGGCCACGGGCCAGCAGCAGGCCAGTGTTGGGCTCGCTTCGGTCGCTGAAGTGGACGCGGCCGTTGCCGCGGCCAAGGAAGCCTTCGAGTCTTGGCGGCATACCTCCTTGTCGAAGCGCTCGGAGATCATGTTTGCCTTCCGGGAGTTGGCCAATGCAAACCGGGCCAAGATCATCGAACTTGTCTCGATTGAGCACGGCAAGGTTCCAAGCGACGCCGCTGGTGAGCTGGCCCGCGGGATGGAGAATATCGAATTTGCTTGCGGGATCCCATCTCTCCTAAAGGGCGGGTTCAGCGAGCAGGTGTCCGGTGGGGTCGATGTCTACTCCATCAAGCAGCCACTTGGTGTCGTCGCGGGCATAACTCCATTCAACTTTCCCGCAATGGTGCCAATGTGGATGTTCGCGAACGCGATTGCTACCGGCAACTGCTTCATCCTCAAGCCAAGTGAGAAGGACCCATCCGCGGCCCTGTACCTTGCCGAGTTGCTTGCACAGGCCGGGCTACCCCCTGGTGTCTTCACTGTCCTGCAAGGTGACAAAGTCGCCGTCGATCGGATCTTGGAGCACCCGGATATTGCCGCCGTGAGCTTTGTTGGCTCCACCCCTATCGCCAAGTACATTTACGCAACTGGCACGGCAAACGGCAAGCGAGTGCAAGCACTTGGCGGCGCGAAGAACCACATGGTCGTGCTGCCCGATGCTGATATCAACATGGCCGCCGACGCGGCCGTCAGTGCGGCCTATGGGTCAGCCGGCGAACGCTGCATGGCAATTTCGGTTGTGGTTGCCGTCGGCAGTATCGGGGATGCGATCGTCGACGCGATCGCGGCGCGGTTGCCTAAACTGAAGGTGGGCCCGGGTACCGATCCCGATGCTGAGATGGGCCCGCTAATCACCGGTGAGCACCGGGACAAGGTTGCTTCATACTTAGCAGGTGCCGCCGGCGAAGGTGCCACGGTGGTCGTTGATGGTCGCGATGATGATCTACCTGCCGACGGTTTCTTCCTTGGCGCCTCCTTGGTAGACAAGGTCAAGCCCGGCATGAAGGTCTATGACGATGAGATCTTCGGCCCGGTACTTGCGGTCACCAGAGTGGACACTTACGAAGAGGCCGTGGCTCTAATTAATCGGCACCAGTACGGCAATGGCACCGCGATCTTCACCCGCGACGGTGGCGCTGCCCGGCAGTTCCAGTTTGATATCAACGTGGGCATGGTCGGCATCAATGTACCGATCCCGGTCCCGGTTGCCTACTACAGTTTTGGCGGCTGGAAAGCCTCGTTGTTTGGGGATAGCAATATGTACGGCCCAGCCGGGATTGAGTTCTACACCCGCACTAAAACAATCACCTCGCGTTGGCCAGACCCAGCAACTTCTTCGGTTGACCTCGGGTTTCCGGGCACTCGATAACAAAAGAGGACAGCCATGGATATCGGAGTCGTTCTGCAGTGCACTCCCCCTGCTGCTCGCGTTGTGGATCTTGCTCGCCGGGCCGAGACACTCGGGTTCAGCCATGTCTGGACCTTTGACTCGCATATCTTGTGGGAGGAGCCGTATGTCATCTACAGCAAAATCCTTGACGAAACCCGCAAGATCATCGTCGGCCCGATGGTCACCAATCCGGCCACCCGCGATATCACCGTCACCGCCTCGGTTTTTGCGACCTTAAATGAGATGTACGGGAACCGAACAGTCATTGGCATCGGCCGCGGCGACTCCGCAGTGCGGGTAACCAATGGCAAGCCGGTGTCTGTCGATGAACTCAGGCAGGCTGTGGTTGACCTCAAGGGCTTGGTGAATGGCTCCGCCATCGAATACAAAGGCAACCACCTGCGTCTGCCGTGGGCCGGGGCTAGTAGAACCGAGGTATTTGTCGCGGCCTACGGCCCTAAAGTCCTCGCCCTGACCGGCGAGGTTGGAGATGGCTTTATCCTGCAATTAGCTGACCCATCAATTGCCGAATGGACCATCAAGGCGGTGCGCGATGCTGCAACTGCAGCGGGGCGTAATCCTGACGATGTCTACATCTGCGTTGCCGCACCCGCTTATGTCACCGATGGCTCACCCGAGGCCCACGTTCACGCCCGCGATCAGCTGCGCTGGTTCGGCGGCATGGTTGGCAATCACGTTGCCGACATAGTCGAGCGTTACGGCGCTGCTGGCAGCGGCGTGCCACCGGCGCTAACCGACTACATAAAGGAGCGCAAGGGTTACGACTACAACCATCACGGCAAGGCCAGCGGTGACCATGTCGATTTCGTCCCCGACGAGATCATTGATCGATTTTGCATAATTGGAACCCCGGCAGAGCAGGTGCGTCACATCGAGGAGTTACGGGCCCTCGGCGTGCACCAATTCGCCATGTACCTGCAGCATGACGACAAGGACGCCACCTTGGCCGCCTATGGCGCGAAAGTCATTCCCGCTATCCAAGAGCACCTTTTAGCTACAAGTTAACCGGGCTTAACTTTCCAGGTTGGCCATCACGTGCTTGATGCGGGTGTAGTCCTCAAACCCGTACATGGACAGATCCTTGCCATACCCCGAATGCCGGAAGCCACCGTGCGGCATCTCGGCAACCAGCGGGATATGGGTGTTGATCCAGACGCAACCAAAGTTCAGGCCCTTGGCCATGCGCATTGCGCGGCCGAAGTCCTTGGTCCAAACCGAAGACGCCAAGCCGTAAGGAACTCCATTGGCCCAGCGCAAGGCTTCGGCCTCATCGGAGAACTTCTGCACGGTGATAACCGGTCCAAAGATCTCGTTCTGGATCATCTCATCGTCCTGCTTCAGGTTCGCGATCACCGTGGGCTCGATGTAGAAACCACGGTCACCTTGACGCTTGCCACCGGCCACCACCGAAGCATGGCCCGGGGTGCGCTCGAGGAATCCGAGGACCCGCTCCATCTGACCGGCGTTATTCACCGGCGGCACCATGGCATCTCCACCGGGGCCGTCGGCAAATGTGGTTGATGTGCCCTTGGCCTGCTCGGCCAACGCGGCGACAAAGTCGTCGTAGATGCGGGGGCCGACGATCATGCGAGTTGCCGCGGTGCAGTCCTGGCCAGCATTGAAGTAACCGGCCACCGCGAGCCACTCCGCGGCCGCTTCCACATCCGCATCGTCAAAGATCACCACGGGAGCCTTGCCGCCCAGCTCAAGATGCACACGCTTCACATCACGCGCCGCCGACTCGGCAACCTGCATGCCGGCGCGCACCGAGCCGGTGATCGAAACCATCTGCGGGGTCTTATGCTCTACGATCGCGCGGCCGGTATCGCGGTCACCGCAGATCACGTTCAGGACACCCGGGGGCAGTGCCCCAGACTCCGCGATGATTTCGGCCATCCGCACGGTGCTTACCGGGGTGGTATCACTCGGCTTGAGCACCACGGTGTTACCGGCCGCGATAGCCGGCACGTATTTCCAGACCGCCATCAACATTGGATAGTTCCAGGGTGTCACCTGACCTATTACTCCGATTGGCTCGCGGCGAATAATTGAGGTGAAACCCTTCGCGTACTCCCCCGCCGCCCGGCCTTCGAGAACTCGAGCCGCTCCGGCGAAGAACCGGATCTGGTCAATCATCGGTGGGATCTCCTCGGCGGCGGTAACGGCCACCGGCTTACCGGTGTTCTCGCTTTCAAGAGCCACCAATTCGTCCGCGTGGGCTTCGAATGCATCGGCGATAGTCAGGAGCGCCATTTGCCGCTCGGACGGAGTCGTATTACTCCAGATCTCAAATGCCGCGTCCGCCGCGACATACGCGCGATCGACATCGGTGGCGCCCGAAACTGGGGCCGATGCGAAAACCTGGCCGGTTGACGGGTTGATCAACTCGCTGGTGCGGCCATCGGCTGCCTCGACACTTGCCCCATTTACAAAATTTCGCAGAACCCGATTGCCGCTCACGTGAACTCCAATTCTCGAAAGGGAATTAAGGAAACTCCAAGGTGCCCGAAGCGTACCGCCTCACCGCCGGTTTCGTCAGCCCCATCGGCAATTGGGCGCGGATTTCGCACTTTTCGTTTTCTATGTCAACTAAATCACTTGCCAAATGCCCGGTAATGGCCCAATATGGCGACCATGTCGACCCGTGAGCGGGCACCTGTGGCCCTTGATGACGTCTCGAAAGCGATCATCGAGCAATTGCAGCAGGACGGTCGGCGTCCCTACGCGGCTATCGGCAAGGCGGTGGGCTTGTCCGAAGCTGCCGTGCGGCAACGGGTGCAACGCCTGCAAGATGGCGGCGTCATGGCGATTGTGGCCATCACCGATCCAGTGCAACTGGGGTTCACCAGCGCGGCAATGATCGGGGTTCGCGTTGATGGTGACATTGAAGCCGTTGCCGAGAAGATGGAGTTGATGCCCGAGGTTGACTACCTCGTGGTTTGCGCTGGATCATTTGACATCTTGGCTGAAGTCATCGCCGAAGACGACGACCACTTGCTCGATGTGGTCAACCGACATATCCGGGCCATACCTGGTGTTCGTTCAACCGAGACATTTGTCTACCTAAAACTGCGCAAGCAGATCTACACCTGGGGAAAAAGATGACAACCACACCGCAGTACGTGACCGAACCCGGCAGTGACGCCATGGCTAGCTCGGCGCGCGACCACCTCTGGATGCATTTCACCCGCCACTCCTCCTATTACGAGGGCGGTCATGTCCCGGTTATCGTCAAGGGTGATGGCCCCTACATCTGGGATGACCACGGCAAACGCTACTTCGATGGGCTATCCGGACTCTTCGTTGTTCAGGTCGGTCACGGGCGACGGGAACTGGCGCTGGCCGGTGCCACACAGGGCGAAGAACTTGCCTTCTTCCCGATCTGGTCCTACGCCCACCCGCGCGCCATCGAGCTCGCCGAACGTCTGGCGCACCTGGCCCCCGGTGACCTAAACCGCGTGTTCTTCACGACCGGTGGTGGTGAGGCAGTCGAGACCGCGTGGAAGCTGGCAAAGCAATACTTCAAGCTCACCGGCAAACCCACCAAGCACAAGGTGATAAGCCGCGCGATTGCCTACCACGGCACCCCGCAAGGGGCGCTGTCAATCACCGGCATCCCGGACGCGAAGATCCCGTTCGAGCCATTGGTGCCCGGCGGCATCAAAGTCCCAAACACCAACTTCTATCGAGCCGGCGAGGAGTACCGGCACGATGAGAAGGCATTCGGCCTGTGGGCGGCAGATCGAATCGCCGAGGCTATCGAGTTCGAAGGACCGGACAGCGTCGCCGCTGTTTTCGTCGAGCCGGTGCAGAACTCCGGCGGTTGCTTCCCGCCTCCCCCCGGGTACTTGGAGCGCGTACGCGAGATTTGTGATCGCTACGACGTACTGATGGTCGCGGACGAAACCATCACCGGGTTCGGGCGCATCGGTGACATCTTCGCGATGAATCGTTTTGGCGTGACACCCGACATCATCACTTGCGCCAAGGGCATGTCATCTGGCTATGCAGCGATCGGCGCCATGATCGCAAGTGAACGGCTCTTCGAGCCCTTCAAGCACGGATCCACGGCCTTCCTGCACGGCTATACCTGGGGTGGTCACCCGGTCGCGGCCGCCGTCGCGCTGGCCAACCTTGACCTATTCGAGTCCGAGGGCATTATTCAAAATGTGCTGGCGAATGAGGCCAACTTCAAGCGCACCCTCGACAAACTCAGCGATCTTCCTATCGTCGGTGATGTGCGAGGTGCCGGCTACTTCTATGGCATCGAGTTAGTCAAGGACAAGGTCACCCGCGAGACTTTCGACGACGATGAGGCCGAAAGGCTACTTCGCGGCTTCCTGTCCAAGGCGCTCTTTGACAATGGGCTTTACTGCCGGGCCGATGATCGTGGTGATCCGGTCGTGCAACTTGCTCCCCCGCTAACCTGCGGGCAGAAGGAATTCGATGAGATGGAGGCCATCTTGCGGACGGTTCTCACCGAAGCGTGGTCGGTACTGTGAACGCCGCACCAGCACCCGGGTCAACTGATCGAACCAAGGGCCGGCGAATCCCGGAGAACTCCGTAACCGAGACTGCAGCACTGCATGCGGTACTCGACGCCGGATTAGTTGCCCATGTTGCCGTCGTCGATGAGTCCGCCCAGCCCTATGTGCTTCCAGTGGCCTACGCCCGGCGCGGTGGGCAAGTGCTTTTCCATGGCTCAACCGGGTCCCGACTTTTTCGTGGCCTGGCAGCTGGGCAACCCACCTGCCTGACGGTGACCTTGCTCGATGGCTTGGTCCTGGCCCGAAGTGCATTTGAGTCGAGCATGAACTACCGAGCCGTGATGGTTCTTGGCATAGCGACCCAACTAGCTGGTGACGATGAACTTGACGCACTTGCGTGCATCACCGAACACCTACTGCCCGGCCGGTGGGCGCAGTGCCGGCATCCCTCGGCTAAGGAACGCGCCGCGACCATGACCTTGGCCCTGGATTTGACCGAGTGCTCGGTCAAGATCCGAACCGGTGGCCCTGATGATGATCCCGCCGATCTGGTGGATCCGATCTATAGCCAGATCTGGGCCGGCGTGGTGCCCATCGGCAAGGACTTCCAAACCCCGGTGGCCGATGAGCACACGCCGTCACATGTCGAGGTGCCCGAGTACATCACCAGGTGGCGCACCTCGTGAGTAGAAGTTCGTCTGATCTTTCCCTGTGGTGGAACACACTGCCGACCGCATTGACCTTGCCAATTGGCAATCCGTTGCCCGGTGATGCCACTGCTGACATTGCCATCGTCGGCGCCGGTTACACCGGGCTATGGACCGCCTACTACCTACTCAAGGCCGACCCGAAACTGCGGGTGGCAATCATCGAGGCGAACTACGCCGGCTTCGGTGCGAGTGGTCGCAATGGCGGTTGGGCGTCCGCCCTTTTCCCCGTCAGTCTCGAAGCCCTCGCGCGGGTGAGTTCCCGCGAGGCTGCGAAGTCGATGAGACGCGCGATGTTCACTACCGTGGCCGAGATCGGCCGGGTAGCCGCCGCTGAAGGCTGGGATATCAACTGGCAGCAGGGCGGCACCGTCGTGCTGGCCCGAACTCCCCTGCAACTAAATGATGCCCGCGCCGAGACGGCCAATCTTCGGTCCTGGGGATTCGGTGCGGAGGATTACGCCCTACTTGATGCAACCGAAGCCAAGGACATGGCGAATGCAACTGACGTCCTCGGCGGCACCTTCACACCGCACTGCGCAGCGATCAACCCTGCTCTACTGGTGCGCAACCTCGCGCGTACCGTCGTTGCCCTTGGTGCCAAGCTCTATGAAGACACCGCGGCAACCGCCATCGAGCCTGGCATCGTGCGTACAGCGCGCGGATCGGTGCGCGCCGAGGTGATCGTGCGCGCGACCGAGGGTTACACCCCATCCCTGGCCGGCGAAAAGCGCACCTTGGCACCGGTGTACTCGTTGATGCTTGCGACCGAACCCCTTAGTGAGTCGACCTGGGATTCCATCGGGTTGCGCGAACGCCAGACTTTTAGTGATGGCCGCCACCTAATAATTTATGGCCAGCGCACGGCTGATGGCCGGCTCGCCTTTGGCGGGCGCGGTGCGCCTTACTACTACGGCTCCAAGATCACTGCCGCGCAGGACCGCAATCCGCAAGTACATGCCGGGCTCTGGCAGGTACTGACCGATCTCTTTCCAGCCGTCAGCGCTGCGCACGTCACCCATACCTGGGGTGGCCCACTTGGGGTGCCGCGTGACTGGTGGGCCTCCTGCGGGCTTGACCGCGGCACCGGGTTGGCGTGGGCCGGGGGCTACGTTGGCGATGGGGTCGGAACAACCAATCTGGCCGGGCGCACCTTGACCGAATTGATCACCGGCCAAGTGCAGTCAGCAGGCGACCTAACCACCTTGCCATGGGTAAATCACCGGTCACCTAATTGGGAACCGGAGCCATTGCGCTGGCTGGGCACCAATATTGGGCTTCGGGTGATGACAAGTGCCGACGCCTCGGAGGCCCGCACCGGAAGATCCTCCCGACGCGCCGCGTACTTCGGGCGAAAAATGGGCCACTAGCCCGATAATTGGATCCAATCATCGAAATTGGATACACTTCACCAGATTCGGTTCCCGGCCTACTAGCCCAGGAGTATTGATGCCATCCGCACCCCAACGCCCACTTGACCTGTTCGCGATTGACCACCTGCTTTCGGAGGAGGAACGGGCAATGCGCGATGTGGTCCGGGCCTATGTCGATGACCGGATCAAGCCGCGCGTCGCGGATTGGTTTGAATCCGGTGAGATCCCGGCCCGGGAATTGGCCTTGGAACTCGGTGAACTCGGAGTCTTGGGCATGCACCTGACAGGCTACGACTGCGCTGGAACTTCAGCCGTCGCCTACGGGCTTGCGTGCATGGAGTTGGAAGCCGGGGACTCCGGTATCCGCTCGCTGGTGAGCGTGCAGGGTTCGCTGGCAATGTACGCGATCCACGCATTTGGCTCCGATGAGCAGAAGGCGAACTGGCTGCCGAGAATGGCTGTTGGCTCGGCAATCGGTTGTTTTGGGTTAACCGAGGCTGACTTTGGCTCCAATCCCTCGGGCATGCGGACCAACGCCAAGCGCGATGGCGATGACTGGATTCTCAATGGCTCGAAAATGTGGATCACCAACGGCAATGTCGCCGACGTAGCCGTGGTGTGGGCCCAGACCGATGACGGTATCCGCGGGTTTGTCGTTCCGACTGACTCCCCCGGCTTCACGGCCAACGCAATTCACAAGAAGATGTCCCTGCGGGCATCGGTAACGAGTGAACTCGTCTTCACCGATATCAGATTGCCAGGCAATGCGATGCTGCCCGGAGTCAAAGGGCTAAAGGGGCCGCTGTCCTGCCTCAACGAGGCCCGGTTCGGCATCATCTTTGGCACTATGGGCGCCGCACGTGACTGCCTGGAAACCGCTATCACGTATTCGATCGACCGTGAGCAGTTCGATAAGCCACTGGCCAGTTTCCAATTGACGCAGAGAAAACTCGCCGACACGGCCCTCGAACTCGGCAAAGGTACCCTGCTGGCTCTGCACCTTGGCCGACTCAAAGATGAGCACCTGATTCGACCGGAGCAGATCAGCATGGGCAAATTGAATAACGCGCGCGAAGCATTAAATATCGCGAGGGAGTGCCGGAGCATCCTTGGCGGTAACGGCATCACCCTCGAGTACCCAATCATTCGCCATATGAACAATCTGGAGTCGGTTTACACCTACGAAGGCACCAATGAGATGCATACCCTTGTCGTTGGTGAGGCCTTGACCGGAATCCCGGCCTACCGCTAATGCCCGGCGCACTTGACCAAGTGCTGGTTGCGGATTTCTCCCGGGTGCTTGCCGGGCCCTATGCCTCCATGCTGCTAGGCGATCTTGGTGCCACCGTGATCAAGGTTGAACGCCCCGGCGCCGGCGATGACACCCGGGCCTGGGGACCGCCGTATGCCGAAGACGGCCAGTCCACCTACTTCCATTCGGTCAATCGAAATAAGAGATCCCTGGCATTGGATATCGGCCACGCCGCCGATCAGCGCATCGCCCAACGCCTGGCCGAACGCGCCGATATCGTCCTGGAGAATTTCAAGCCGGGGGCGTTGGCCCGCTACGGGCTCGATTACAAATCTGTTGCTACCGGAAACCCCAGAGTCATCTACTGCTCGATCAGCGGTTTTGGAACCGGTGCTGGCGCTGACCTACCCGGATACGACCTGCTCGTTCAGGCCATGGGCGGTTTGCTGAGCATCACCGGGACCGAGGAGCCGACAAAAGCTGGAGTTGCGGTCGTTGACGTACTGACCGGCTTGCACGCAACAGTTGCCGTTCTTGCCGCGCTTCGTCACCGCGAGCTAACCGGTGCCGGGCAACTCGTTGAAGTCTCACTTCTTTCCAGTTTGCTCTCAGCCCTGGTTAATCAGGCATCGAGTTACGTCGGGGCCGGGGTGGTACCAACCTTCCTGGGCAACGCCCATCCGTCAATCGCCCCATATGAGGTTTATCAAACCGCGGACCGTCCACTTGTCATTGCGGTTGGCAATGACAGCCAATTCGCCGCGCTAGCCACGGCGATTGACTGCCCCCAGCTGGCCACCGACAACCGGTTTGCCACTAATCCCGCGCGGGTTGCGAACCGCTCGGCGCTGGCCACCGAGCTGACCGTTGCCCTGGCCACCGAAGGCGCGGATCACTGGCGCCGGGAGCTGACCGCGGTCAATGTGCCGTGCGGGCCGATCAACAACATCTCGCAGGCCTTCACCCTCGCGGCCGAACTCGGACTGGACCCGATCGCGTTAGTCGGCGCCGCGGCAACTGGCGCAAGGCAGGTTGCGAATCCGGTCAAGTATTCGGTCACCCCAGCGACCTATCACCTATCCCCCCCACATGTTGGCCAAGACAATGCAGCGGTGATCGCGGAGTTCGATCTGGCATGAACGCGAAGCCTTTAACCGTGCAGGAGGACGTCCTCGCCTTGTTGCGAGTCGAGATACTCACCGGAGCACTTAAGCCAGGTCAACAAATCGTGCAGGATGCACTCGCAGATAAATTCGGCGTTAGTCGCGTCCCGCTGCGTGAGGCTTTGAAGATCCTCGAGGGTGAAGGGCAGGTTACCCACCACCCAAACCGCGGCTACTTCGTAGCAGAGTTGAGCATTAGTGACCTGCACGAGGTGTATCGTCTTCGCGCCCTGCTGGAGCGCGAGGCAGTGACCGCCGCCGTCGCGAACATCACCGACCGCGATCTTTCGAAAATAGCTGACCTTGCGAAAGAAGTACGCACCGCAACGAGTACCGGCGAGGTCCTAGCGATCACCGCCGCGAATCGGGCATTCCACTTCGCTATTTTCGAACTCAGCGAAATGCCGAGATTGGTTCGCCTGCTGCGCCAGCTCTGGGATGCCACCGATGTTTATCGCTCGGTTTACTTC
>SXGS01266586.1_pt1 | contig 12148 bp, 9 predicted proteins | sample 3174681 | NCBI WGS metagenome assembly SXGS01 (sample SAMN11356861, study PRJNA531348) | freshwater metagenome | isolation source: freshwater sample F1-80 | place: China: Fuxian Lake, Yuxi | collected 2017-12-25
CGGTAACTTGGAGGAGGGCAGTGGCGGCGGCAGTGAGTTCCATAACACCATGACGTACATGATTCCGTCCAGTTGTGTCCTCTCAGATGCCGCCGTGTCTCCTCACGGGTGGGAGGATTAATTCTGCTCGGTTCCCTAAGTATCCGCTACCAGCCGGACTACCAGGGACCGCAGCAGTACGCAGTGGAACTGGCGGACGAGACGGGCTACCGGATCCCGGCAGGCAAGGCAGTGTTCCGGGACCCCGAAAACGGGGTGTTCATGGTGTCGCTTCCCCGAGCAGCCTTCGGGAGTGGCGGAGCGCTGCGCCCATTCCCAGGCGCTGACAGATGGGACCTGGGAATACTGGCAGAGGTTTTCCCGCGTCGAGGCCGCAGCGTGCTCCTGCGCCTGCTGGACCCGGATACCAGGGCACTGCAGTGCCAGTTTGCTGTGCCGAACCCAGCGCGCCCCGGCCCGTTTCCGGAGTGGAAGGCAACTCCACTCCCCGTCATGCTGCACAGCGGAGGCCTCTCGGTGGAACTGCTGAAACTGCAATCCGGCGTGACACCACCGACCGAGGCGGGGAACGTAGATCGTCTCCACGAGCCCTGGATCAGAGCGGACCTTCGCGTACGCGAGCGAGGCAACCCCACAACCAGGTGGGAACCCGCCGCATTTTCTCTCTCCGACGCAACGGGCAATCAGTACGAACACACCGAGCCACGCAGTGAACTCCGTGATGGGGTCTTGCGCTGCTACAGCATCCAGACCCTGAGTAGTTCCGAACCGGTTTGGAAAGTCCGAATTCGCCTCCGCCGCGCGAACACAACCGCACATCCGGCGGCGGCGGGGCGGGCACGCTTCTGGACCCCCGCACCACTCGCGATTCCTCCGTTTGCAACCGCCTGGAGCAAGCATCAGGTTGGAACCGCCGGCGGGGCACGGATCACGATGACGGCGGAAACAGAGTCCCGTCTCGGAGGAGACCCAGCCGCGGTTCGCATCACGCTGGCAGCCGAACCGCCAACATGGGTGCCGGACCTGAGAATCCTGGATCCGCAAAATGAGTTTGTTCGACTCCCGCACGCCAGACTCACCGCCGAGCCGGGCAGGGCCGTCTGGCGCATTCCGGTCGCCGCAGAAGGGGACACCCTCAAGCTCCAGGTACGTGCGGCTGTGGAGCCCGAGTTCGAGTTCCTCGTCCGTCCGCAGTAGCGCCACTTCCCTGGGCACGTCCGGCAGACCGGCAGGGACGACTTTCGCCCCGACCGGCATCGCGCTTCCGCGCAACCGTGCATACGCTCTGCCCGTACCACCCGCACCAGGAACGCCGAGTGAGGCGGCCCGGACGGCTGCGCCCCCGGGGGAAGCATCAGATCTCGTGCAGACGCGAGCAGGAAACACACTCGGCATGTGCCGAACGTCTCTGCGGCGGGTACTGCCCGCCCACAGCCTCTGTTCTCATCGCAACGCACAGCTCACTCATGCCACAAGTTCCCCACTTCGGTCCTGCTTGCTTCTCGCCGCGTTCGCCCGTGCGGCACATCCCGGGCGCCGCCTCCCGACCCTCACGCCCGCACCATTTCCGTCCCGTCCAGCGCCGCACCGTAATCGCGCTGATCTCGGGCTGTCTCGTGGCAGGCGCTGCGTCCGCCGAGACGTTGTGGAACGAGTTCCGGGGCCCCACGGGGCAGGGCCTGTCCACGGCGGTCGGCTTGCCGGTGGAATGGGCGCCCGACAAGAACATCGTGTGGCGTCAGGAACTGCCCGGCCTCGCCTGGTCCTCGCCGGTGGTGGCCAGGGGCAAAATCTTCGTGACCACCGCGACGCCGCTTCAGGGAGACGATGAAACCAACGGCATTTCCCTGCGCGTGCTGGCACTGGACGGAAACTCCGGCCGAGTCGTCTGGAATACCGAGGTCCTGCGGCAAACTGATGCGGAGGCGATCCAGAAGCATGGAAAGAACAGCCATGCCAGCCCGACACCCATCTATGAGAACGGCCGGATTTACGCTCACTTCGGCCACCACGGCACTGCCTGCGTGGACGAGACCGGACGAGTGATCTGGCGCACACAAGAGCATCGCTACCCGCCCCGCCACGGCACCGGCGGCAGCCCGGTCATCGTGGACGACCTGCTCATCTTCAATGCCGACGGCCAGTTCAACCCCGCGGTGCTCGCGCTGGAAAAGGCCACCGGTAAGCTGCGCTGGAAGGTCGCCCGGCCCGAAACCGCCGCCACCAGCAAGTTCTCATTCTGTACTCCGCTGGTGATCCAGGTGAAGGGCCGGAAGCAGGTGATCTCTCCGGGCAGCGGGATCGTCCAGGCGCTCGACCCGCGCGATGGCCGTGAGATCTGGCGCGTGATGTACGGCGTCGGCTTCTCGGTAGTGCCGCGGCCTATTTACGCGCACGGACTGGTGTTTCTCAGCTCCGGCTACGAAAAGGCCGTCGGCTACGCCATCCGCCCGGACGGCCAGGGCGATGTGACCAACACCCACGTCGCGTGGACCGCCAATAAGCGCGTTCCATTCAACCCCTCGATGGTCGTGGTCGGCGCCGAGCTGTACATGGTGGATGACAACGGCATCTTTTCGTCCCGCGACGCGAAGACCGGCAACCTCTACTATGAGGAACGCCTCCTCGGGCCCTGCTCCGCCTCCCTGCTGGCAGGCGACGGGCGTATTTACGCCCAGGATGAGCGCGGCAAGACCGCCGTGGTCAAGCCCGGCAAGACCTACCAGGTGCTGGCGACGAATGACCTCCAGGAGCGCACGCTGGCCTCGATGTCGGTCATCGGCAGTGACCTGCTGATCCGCACGGAGCAGGCGCTGTACCGGGTGGGGAAGCGGTAGGCTCGTTCGATTTCAGCCGCACCTGCTGCACGACCACATCGTTGGAGCCCGCACAGGTGAGCAATCCTCCGCCGTACCGGGATACACCCGAATAGGCGCCGGACATGACCGCTTCGCTCTTGCCGGTGCGGGCCACACAATACGCCTCATCCAGGCCCGGACCCCCTTCCTGGAGGAAATCAGCCAGCTTTCCGGATGCGTCGTAGTGCGCCATGTAGAGGTCGAAGTTGCCCTCACTGTGCCGGACCACGCCCTGGAAGTCAGCTCCGTCGTGGAAGCAGCCGACTGCATAGCAGCCTCCGCGTCCATCCGGGATCGTGCCCTCGCAGTAGTCAATCGTGGGTCCGCCCGCCTGGCGGGCCCAGACCGGCTTGCCTTCTGCGTCAAACTTGGCGGTAAACACATCGTACATTCCGAACGTCCGCATCACCTCACTGCCCACGGTTTCCGTGGTCTTGAACCATGCGCCGACATACGCAGCCCCGGTTGCGTCTACTGAGACTCCGGTGCCGATGCCCCCGCTGTTCCCCTCGCCCCCCGCAGCCCAGAGCGCCTGACCCTGCTTGTCGAATTTCACCAGCACCATGTCGTCCCCGGGAACACTTCGCCTGGCACCGCCGTAGTCCACTTCGCCGGCGATATCCCCGGTGACCCAGGTGTTGCCGTCGCGATCGGCTGTCATTCCCTGCCCGCTGGAGCTACCGCCCCGGCTGGCCCGGCCCCAGAGTTGACGCCCATCCGGCGCGAACTTCAGCAAAAACATGTGAGTGCCGCGCTGGTCTTCGACCTGCCAGTCGCCGAACACCCCCTTGCCGGCAAGCCCCCCGGTGATGTAGCAGTTGCCGCGCCCGTCGAGCGCCAATCCGTGGCCGACGTCGGAGCGTGCCCCGCCGCCGGTGTGGATCCACTTCAACGCCCCAAGCCGGTCATAGCACGCCACAAAGATGTCGTATTGACCCCGGTTCGGGAGCGGGCCCCGTGCCTCGAACCGGGCATCCACGCTCTGATAGTGTCCGGTCACGTAGCAGTTCTGGTCTCGATCCGCAGCGACGGCATAGCCACGATCCGTCAGGGACCCGCCCCCGGCCCGCGCCCAGAGGCACTCGCCCTTGCGGTCGAACTTCGCCACAAAGAAGTCCAGGGCCCCATGGGTGACCAGCGTGTGTTTTCCAAACTGCGCAGTCTGGGAAAACTCACCGGTCACGTACACGTTGCCCTCGCGGTCCGTCGCAATGCCGCGGGCCTTGTCGTGCGCCGGTCCCCCCACACTCACAGCCCAGACGGACTCCGGCCGCGCCGCCAGCGCCGTCCCGGCCAGCAGTACCGCGCCCAGCATCGCCCCGGCAACACGCCCGCGGCCCCGGCGTCCCTTCATTCCCAGGCTTCCCATTCCACCCTCGCAGTCCGTGCGTCACCGCCCATCCGTTCCCCGACTCCACCCACGCTCACTTGCCGGAAGCTCGCAGAAGAAGCGATCCCCTTCTGTGGGAACGCCACGGATGGCTGTTCCCGCAATATCCGGCTTCCGGCCGGCTCTGTGGGAACAGTTTACTCTGCCTGGTTCCTCAAGAATCCCCGGATCGAGCGCCCCACCTCGCGAGTTTCGCCAGAGAACCCCCGGATCGAGCGCCTCACCTTGCGAGTTTCGCCGGAGTCCGAGGCGCTAGCCTCGTCCACCCTGACGATCTCCACGCCCTCCCCAGCCCTTCGCCGCCGCCAAAACCTCCGGCACACGCGCCCCACCTCGCGGGGTTGCGTCCCGCCGCGGGCCCCTGAGGTAGAGCAATGATCTTTCCGGACGTACTCGCTCAAGAGGGTGGACGAGGCTAGCGCCTCGGACTCCGGCGAAACTCGCAAGGTGGCGCCGTTGTGTCTGGGCGCCTCTCCGGCGTCGCGCGGTGACGCCGTCGTCTCCGGGGTGGCTCTCCGGCGCGACTTGCGCGGTGACACCGCCATCTCTGGGCGCCTCTCCGGCGAAACTCGCCCAGTGACGCCGTTTCATCTGGGGCGGCTCGGCGCGCCCCCTTCCTGCGCACCTCCGGATCAGGCGCTCCACCGCGGCGCACTCGCGGGAGCGCCTGCGGAGCGAACGCTCCACCTCGCGTTTCTCGCCTGTGGAGCGCTCGCAGAAGTAACTATCTACTTTGTGGCAACGCCACGGATGGCTGCGCCCGCAGCATCCGGCTTTGGGCCGGCCCTGCCGGGACAGCCCATTCCACCTGGTTTCCCTGTGGGCGGGTCGCAAGTGCCGCAGCCACGGCCCCTCGCCACTACTCCCGGGCCAGCTCTCCCAGCATCTCCAGCAGATTCCGGCTCAGGACGACGGAGGCGTTTTCCTCGACGCGGTTGGTGCCGAGCCACGTCTCGTAGCCGCCGAGCTGGTGCTGCGGGGGCGTGGGGAGGTAGCCGTGCGCGCCGTTCGCCAGGCTCACCACCATCGTCCGGGCGAACGGGCTGAGCCGCTTCAACTCCAGGCCGGTTTCTGCGAAGGTCTCGAACGGGAAGGTGCAGATGGCGAGATCCCCGATGCGGATCGCCTGGACCGGGGCCGACAGCGTGCGCGGGCCTTCTGCCAGCGCGAGCAGGCGCCGGGCATAGACGTCCGCCAGCGCGGGCAATTTTGCTTTCTCAGCGGGGTCGGTGAGTGCCAGAATCTGTTTGGCCCGCGTGACCTCGGCTTCGGTCGGCCGGCGCATCCGCAGCGTCACCTGGCGCTGGAGCATACCCAGCCGAACGTCCGTCTGGTGGGCCCCGATGCCGGACCAGCCACGCCACACGGTGTCCGCTGCCTTGTGCGCCACAATGCGGATCTGCTCGAACGGCTCCCGCGGCGGGCGCCCCACCCGAAACGGGATGTTGTTGATGTCCCCGGAAGTCCCGTTGGTCATCATCGCCACCGTATCGGGCCCGCCACCGATGCGGGAGGGCGCCAGGCGCGCAAATTCCCCAAAGTAGTCTGCCGACACCCGGGCGCGGGGAGTGCCCCCCACGTAGTGGAGGGAGTAATTGGCGTAGAGAGCCAGCGGCTTGCGCGTGCGGGCATCCTGCACTGAAAGCAGCGTGATGTCCGGATCGGTCGGGCCGGCCGGCCGGTCCAGATTCGCCGGGTCAATCCCGGGGTTCATCTTCACCCGGTCCAGCTTCCCAAACGGATTCTCCGGCATGCGCCCCGGTTTCAGGAACCAGCGCCGGTTGAAGACCTCTTCCGCCAACGGCTGCGCGGCGTGCCCCACCGCCGCCGGGCGCAGTGCCCCGTGGGCCTGCACGATCGCATCGGCAATCCCCTCGATCAGCAGCTTCCGATAGGCCACCGCCGCCGGGTCCCCCTCTTTGATGTTGGACGGGGGGGCCGAATGGCTGTGGGTAGAGCTCACCAGCACGCGCTCGGGTCGAAGGGGGCATCGTCGTGCCGCCAGAGCTTTCGCCTCATCAATCGTCTCCTGGTGTACTCCTACGTTGTCCACCAGCACCAGGGCGAAGGTTTCGCGCCCGTCCGCCAGAACCAGCGCGCGGGCGTGCAGCGGGTCGTGTGCCGCTTCGGCCAGGTTTTCGCCAAAGCCCCCCGGCATGTTGACCGGGAACTGCTTGGGGGTAATGTCTACCGCCGCGGCTCCGGCACGAAGCGAACCCGCTTCCTGCGCCCCCGGGGCCCGCATCGCGGCGACGAAGAGAAGAGCCGCCACTGTCACAGCAGCGCGCAGTACGTCGCGGGAGGGGTTTCGTTTCATCATCAGGTCAGTTTCCGTTCGGAAAGGTTCCGGTCATCCGGTCAACGGCGCAGCAGCACCGAACGTCGCCGGTGTGGACTCCCGCAACTCCGATTGCGGGGTCCTGCTCATCCAGTCAGCGGCAGCACGAGCGAACGTCGCCGATGTGGAGTCCCGCAGCTCCGATTGCGGGCCTCCCGCTCATCCGGTCAACGGCAGCACTGAGCGATCGTCGCCGATGTGGAGTCCCGCAACTCCGATTGCGGGGTCCTGCTCATCCAGTCAGCGGCAGCACCAACGACGGCAGCGGCAACTCGTGGTCCTCGGAAATCGGCACGATGGCCGTCCCGATGGCGAAGAACTCGACGGTGTGGCTTCCCCAGCCGTGACTGTCGTCCCGCACCTCCGCACCGACAATGCCCTCTGCCTGCTCGGCTTCCGCTTCCGCCTGCATGCGCGTGAGCGCGAGTTCACGGGCATCGTAGAGCGCCTGCGTGTAGTTCTGCAATTCCACGTTCCGCCCGATCTGGCTGATTGCCTGCGCCATTCCCTGCAGGGCCACATGATACACGCAGTTCCCCATGACCAGCGACACGGGGCGATAGCCGGCGCGGAGGAGCGTCCAAAAGTCCTGACCGCTCAGATCAGAGGTGAAGGGTCGCCCATCGGGAGCACGGAACGGCTTCCCCTCACGATGGCGGATGGCGGTCCCAATGGCGACGAATTCCGCCAGCGAAGCCCCCACCCCGCGGCGCGCCACGTGCAGCCGCACGCCCACCACCCCATCGGCGCCGAGCAGGTCCGCTTCTTCCTCCATCCGCGTCATCGCCAGATCGCGCGCAGGGGACATGGCCTGCGTCAACACGGTGAGTTCCTGATTCTGAAACAGCCGCGGAAACTGGAACCCGATGTGGTAGATGGAGGTGCCCAGCACCAGGCCCAGAGGATCGAAACCGGCTGCCCGGACCAGCAGAAACTCGTTGACGGAGAGGTCGCTCGTGAAGAGCCGCCGGCCGGGCCGGCCGCGATTCTCTCCCAGGCGGGCGACCGCGGAGTCGGGAAGGCCCACCCGGGCGCCGGGAGCGTAGGGAGTGCGCATCGGGGGATCAGCGAAGGGGCAGCACGATGTCGAGCGGCGCGCGGCGGGGCGGAGGCGGGGCATCGGCAATACCGGTGCCGATCAGCGTGAAATGATACTCCGCACCATAGGTCTCCGTCTCATCTCCGGTCTGTCCGACCTTCAGCTGCGCGTCCACCTGTACGTCCACCAGGCCGGTGGCGCCGAGCTTACCCGCTTGCTCCTCCAGCCGGTTGAGCGCGAGACGGCGGGCTGCGTACATCGCCTCGCTCACTTCGGTCAATTCCTGGTTGGGCGCATTCAGCCGCATGAGTACTCTCCACTGATCGTTGGAAAGCACCTGAAAGTACACACAGTTTCCGACAAGGATGCCGACCGGCCGGAAACCCGCCTGCCGGAGCACCCAGAATTCCTGCCCGGAAAACGTGCTCAGAAACAGCTTGCGGGGCGGGGAGCCTTCACGCAGAGGCGGAAGTTCCCGCTCGCGGATAGCCGTGCCGTGTGCAGAGAATTCGATCGCTCCGCTCTCCTTGACGTGCGCCTTCTCCTTCAGTTTGACCCCGACCACGCCGGTCGCACCGAGTAACTCCGCTTCCTGCTGGAGACGTCCGAGCGCCAGACGGCGGGCGTTGCCCCACCCGGCGGTGAGCACCTCCATCTCATAGCCGAACGCCTTTCCCTGATCCTTGTCCCGCCAGTTGGCCGTCCGCCACTGCATGCCAAGCTGGTAGAAGCTCGTCCCCATCACCTGCCCGAGGGCCACAAAGCCCAGGTCTTCCACCAGAGCCAGTTCCGCAACCGAAAGGTCGCTGCTGAACAGGTGCTGCGGCGTGCCCTGCTGCGCAGCCAGCCGTTTCAGGCGCTCGACCGCGGGCAGGGGCAACCCTCCGGCGGTGAGGTTGCGACGGCTTTCCTCCTCGCGGCGGAGGTGCTCCGCATCGGGGGGCTGGGGACGGAAACCGAACATGGGTCGGGAAAGCGCTTTCGCAGCAGGCGAGCACGGAGGCACGAAAATGGCTGCGCCGGACGGAACGTCCGGCGCAGCCCCTGTAATCGTGACTAACCGGCGGGACCGAACGGCGGGTGGCCCCAGAGTTTCTTGGTATCAGTGGCTGCCGCGCTGGTCGAGGCCGGGTTGTTGTCCGAGAACATCACCTTCTCTTTGCGGATCCACTTGGCATGTCCGTCCAGGTAACCGACGATGGCCCCGCCGCCGTGGCGGAAGCCCATGCCGTTCGCATCACCGCGGCCGGCGAGCGTGCCGGGCGCCCAGTTGACCGGACAATAGAGGTAGTTCAGAGTCCACGCATCCTGGCGCGGTCCGGCCTGGCTCTCGCCGAAGACCAGTGTGTCCGCCGGAACCTCGTACTGGGCCATCGAGAAGATGGTGGTCGGGTAAAGGAGCCGGTAGGACATGTGCGGGTAGTTGTAGGCGTAGGACGCCGGAATGCCCAGATTCGTGTCGGACGGGCACTTGGCGACCTTGGTGTTCTTGACGTACGGCTGAATCACCACGTACCAGTAGGACGGGTAGTTGGTCAGTACGCCGGTCGGACCGTCGTACTGGGGGATGGACCACTCGCTGAACGCGCAGGGGATCTGCTCATCATAGTCCTGGGCGTACATGTACACCCCAAGGGCGAGTTGCTTGGCATTGCTGAGACAGGCGGCCTGACGGGCCTTGTCGCGGGCCTGTGCGAACACAGGGAAGAGGATGGCTGCCAATATCGCTATGATTGCGATCACCACGAGCAGCTCGATGAGGGTGAATGCGCGCCGAATCCGGTGCATGTAGTCTTGACCTCCGCAAGTTCGGTTGACAATGGGTGGTTCGACACGTGCAGGTTGCTGTTCCTCCTTTGAAACGTTACGTTTTCGTTTCGCCCTGGTAAAGAGAGACGCACAGCTCCGGGCGGGAGGGAATCACTCCGAACCGGGGCCGGAAGCATCAACGACGAGTTGCTGTTAACGCTGAACCGACCCGCAGTCCTACTTCCCGGGCCGCATTCCCACCCCGTACCGCGACTTCGTACCGGCCGAAACTCCCCTCGAGGACCAGCACTTCGCCCGGTGCGGCGTCCGTATAGCACCCGACCGGGCCGAACTGATCGAACCGTTCACCCCGGAACCGCCAGCCGCCGGGCTCAGGGTGGCCCAGATCGGAAGGCGTGAGACTGGTGACGGCATTGCCGTAATGATCTACGTAGATCACCTCGGCCCGCAGCGCGCCGCCGGCGCCGGCAGGGACCGGGAACGCCAGACGCACCGGGTCGCTGACGGCAGTGCCCAGCGCCTCGCATGACGCCCCGCCGGCCAGCGCCGCCGCGACCGGGGCGAAGATGTCACGGCCGTGAAACGTTCGCCCCACGTCGGGGAGCCAGCACTCGGGACGGTCCAGGACGAACGCTTCGGGCGCTCCCCACAGGGTGGCCGCGGGCCACAGCAGCCCGTTGTCCGGCCCCACCAGCGTGCGGTCGGCGACACGGAGGCAAATGGGGCGCCGGCAACTTCCCACCCCCGGATCCACCACCGCAAGAAACACCGTGTCCTCGGGACAATAGAGAGCGGCCTGGTGCAGCAGCAGCGCGCCTGCGGTGATGTCCTGCGGGGGGACGGAGTGACACAGGTCCAGCAGGGTCACACCCGGCAGCCGTGTGTGCAGCACGGCTTTGAGCACGCCCACATAGGCATCCGTCAGCCCGAAGTCCGTGAGGAGCGCGACCGGCCGCCGCATGCGTCTCAGTTCTCCACGCGCACCCGCACGAGGCTTGAGGTGACGACCCCCAGCATCTTGTCCAGCCCCCGCACTTCAATCAGATGTTCCCCGTTCGGCACGCGCGTGGTGTCAAAATCCCAGCTAAAGGGGGGCAGATTCGCCACGAACACCCGCTTGCCGTTCAACTGGAACAGGACAAATGCCACGCCCTCCCCCATGACATCCGCCCGAATGGTTTCTTTCCCGGACAGTACTTTGTCGGACAGGGGAGCAGTGACGAGCTGAATCCGGCGGCGCACGGTATCTCGAGACAGGGATCCGAACAACACCCGGAGATGGGTGATTCCGGTCTTGATCGTGCGCTTCGGGCCCACCGCCGCCTGGATTGCCTTCAGAAAGCGATCGCCGTCGAGCGTGCCGCGGAGCGCTGGAACCGGCTCCCACTCTCCCTCATCCAGCCGCACTTCCACGCGTGTCGGACCGGCGTCGGTCACATCTCCACTCGACACCGGCGCGGAAAGTCCGAACAGGCGCGAAACCGGCGGCAGCGGCAAGCCGGCGGCGGGATCACCATCCGGAAGCGCCTCGACCAGCAGTTGGGAGGGAGGATGCGTGGTACCGCGCAGGTTCGGCTCAGCAGGCTGAATGACAAACCCCCCGCGTTCCTCCACAGCGCCGTCTGCGTTCGCCGCCGCCCGCACATTCGGCGCCGTGGAAATCAAGACTGCGGTGGGAGTCCACGACAGCACCGTGCCGGCTCCCGCTCGGTCTGTGCGTGCGTAGCGCCCAATGCCGCGCAGGGGCTGCTTCACACGCGCCAAGGGCCGCTGCACGCCCGAAGCCGTCGTGAGCGTGACACTCCCTCCCTCTTTGTTCTCCAGAGTGACCACCGGAGGCGCCGCATCCTCCGGCAACTGCACAAGGATCACCAGGCGATCGCCGGGGCGGGGCGTGTAGCCGGCGGGGACGGCGCCCGTTCTCCCCTCCCGTTCCAGGCGGACCGGACTGCCGGGAGGGGGAGCCAGCAGCCGAAACAATGCTCCCCCCACAGGGATGTCGGTCTGAATGGCAGCGGCATCCGCCGGTTCTCTATCGGCGATAATCCGCAGCGACCGGAAGGCGTTGGGCGATCCCGGCAGGCGGAGGAGCACGCTATCCGGCGCAATCCCGGCCACCGCGGACGGGGCTGCAACCCCGATGGAGCTGGAGGGAAGGGCCGTGGCCGTGGCCGCCCGCCTGACCTTACCGATCGCCTCCCAGGACTGCCCTTCGGTGGTACTGACTTCGATGGGCCCGCCCGGCTGGTTCACGATCCGAAGCCGGTAGTATTCCGGCGGCCCCACAGCGGGGACTTGCCCCAACGCCCCGGCAGCCGCCACGACGGCCAGCAGGCACGCGTAGAGGACAGGGAAGTTGCGGGGATCGCGTCTCGAGCTGCGAATTCCCGGTGTCGAGGTTCCGGAGGCGAGATCCGAGTCTCGGGTTCGGTTTACGGTGTTACCCTCGCTCAGGACGCGAATCGCGGTCCCCGAAACCGGAGCACGGAGGATCACCGCGGTCCGTCTCCCGTTGTCGCTCGTCCTTCGCATCGGCGCCGTCCTTCCCATGTGGGCATCTATCCCCGTTCTCTGGAACAGTAGGGGCAACCTCCCGTGGTTGCCCCTCCGCCTCCCGCCTCCCAGGGGCAACTACGCGGATTGCCCCTCCGCTTCCCAGGGGCGACCACGGGGGTTGCCCCTCCGCCTCCCGGCAACCCCCCGCCCCCCAGGGCAACCACGGGGGGTTGCCCTGGGGGGCGGGGGCAACCACG
>SXGS01692716.1_pt1 | contig 12147 bp, 10 predicted proteins | sample 3174681 | NCBI WGS metagenome assembly SXGS01 (sample SAMN11356861, study PRJNA531348) | freshwater metagenome | isolation source: freshwater sample F1-80 | place: China: Fuxian Lake, Yuxi | collected 2017-12-25
CAAATCCGGGCTGCGTTTTTTGACGCTGAGGCCTTGCCGACTGACTTCCTGCGGCAACCTGGGCTCGGCCAAAGCCACCCGGTTTTGCACCAGCACCTGAGCCTTGTCCAGGTTAGTTCCCGGCTTGAAAGTGACGGTCAGCGCCATATTGCCGCTATTGGTCGATTGCGAGGACATGTACAACATATCCTCGACGCCGTTGACGTCCTGCTCGCTCGGCGTCGCCACCGTTTCGGCGACCACCTGGGCATTGGCGCCGCCATAAGTCGCGCTGATGACGACGGTGGGCGGGGCGATTTCAGGATATTGGGCGACAGGCAAACGGATCAGCGCCAGGCCGCCGACCAAAACAATCAGGATAGACAAGACCGATGCGAAAATCGGCCGGTCGATAAAAAAGTGGGCGAATCGGTTCATGGTCTATTCCTTTCCGCCGCTCTCGGTGATTGAAACACGTTCAGGATTGACCTTCGCGCCCGGTTTGAGCTTCTGTATGCCTTCGATAACGACCCAGTCTTCAGGCTTCAAACCTTCTGAAATCACGTGCGACTGACCAATATGAGCGCCCGGCATCACCTTACGGTATTCCACTTGGTTGTCCTGATTGGCGACCCACACGAAGCGCTGCGCCTGATCTGTCGCTATGGCTCGATCGGGCACCAGGAGAGCAGGGTAGGGCGCGCTGCCGCGCACGCGCATGCGTGCAAAAAAACCGGGGCTTAACAATTCATCCTTGTTGATGAACACGCCGCGCAATGTCACCGTGCCGGTGGACTGATCGGCGCGCGGCGACAGGTAATCGAGATTGCCTTGATGAGGAAAACCGGCTTCATCGGCAACAGCCAGCTGCACCGGTGTTTGTCCTGCACCGATAGCACGACTGCCGCCGTTCAGCGCTTGACGCCGGTATTTCAGCGCCGAGCGTTCATCCGCATCCACGTAGACATAGACGGGATCGGTGGAGACAATAAAGGTCAGTAAAGTCGCATCGCCCCCGCCGCCATTCACGACATTGCCTTCGGTTATCAGCTCGCGGCCAATGCGACCGTCTATCGGCGCGCGTATCCGCGTGAAGTCCAGGTTTAACCGGGCGGTGGCGAGATTGGCTTCGGCGGACCGGACCGCCGCATCCGATTCACGCAAGCCTTTACTGCGGGCGTCGTACTCCTCTTCGGAAATGGCCTTGGCGCGAAACAGGCGTTCGGCCCGCTCCAGGTCGTTTTTAGCCAGCTCGTACCGGGATTTGGCGCGTTCCAATTCAGCTTCGGTGTAGCTCAGTTGGGCGCTGAACGGCCTGGAATCGATCAGGAATAAAAGATCGCCTTTTTTTACCTTTTGTCCGGCTTTGAAATTGACTTTCTCAAGATAGCCGCTGACCCTTGCGCGCACGTCTACCGAACTCACGGCTTCGATGCGTCCAGTATATTCGTCCCATTCGGTGACATCCTGCGCCAGGGGTTGGGCGATTTTGACATTGACGGGGGCTTGGGTTGCAGCCGGTTTGGCATTCGAGTCGGGTTGTTTGCCGCAGCCGATAATCGCCGCCAGCGTGATCAGCGCGATGAAGCCGGTTTGGCTGTGCTGAAATAGTTTCTTCCATGAGCTCCGGCGACGGCTGTCCATCACCGTGTAGTTTGCTTTTTTCATTCCTTTTACGCCTTGTCCTTGAAAAGAACAATTAAATGGTAAAAAATATTACCATTTAATTTACGGTATGATCATAGCCTGAGTCAACCTGATTTTAATGAGTATGCAGATGATTAAATGCGGACGACCTCGCAAAGGCGAGGAACTCCTGAGTCGTGACCGATTGCTCGATACGGCTTTCAAGCTTTTTCTTGAAAACGGCTATGGCAATCTCAGCCTGGAAACGATCGCCAGGGAGGCGCGCGTATCGATGCGGACGCTGTACAGTCAGTTCGGCGGCAAGGCAGGGCTGTTCGGGGCCGTGATCAGGCGTTGCAGCGACCAGTTTGTCACCTCCCTGTCGGAAGACAGTGCATTGGAAGGGTCGCCGGAAGAAGCATTGGTCGCTTTCGCCAGGCAGTTTTTGCACGGCATTACCCGGCCTGACGCGGTGCGGATACGCGCAATACTGATCGGCGAATCGTTGCGCTTCCCCGATCTCGCCACGCAGTTTTATGAACAGGGGCCGCAACGCACCTTACTGCACCTGGAAAAATTTTTCGCACGGCAGCAGCAAGCGGGTTATTTTGTCGCCATCGATCCGCACGTGCTTGCCGACCAATTCTTGAGCGCATTGCGCAGCGAACGCTCGCAAAAACTTCAGCTCGGACTGGAGCCTACACCGGATGAGGTGGAAATAGAGGCCTGGGCGCGGCAAACAACGTCGTTGTTTTTACATGGCTGTCTGGCGGATACCGGGCCGGTGAAGATTGGCTCGGATTAAGGTATAAGTACCAAGACACGAATGACTGCAAGGTTGTAGAGCAATGCAGGAGCAATTGCCGAGAGCATGAGATTTTCAAGTAACGGGGTTAAATAGATATTTTTCTTGGTATCTCTTTATTTTATCCACAAGTGTCATAACGGACAGATTCTTATCGATAAGCAATAACAGCCTCACCAATAATCAGGCTTAACCGCTGGTTTTTTCTTCGTCGGCACCTTGTCCGGCAATTGGAATTTTTTCAGCTCATCATCAAGAATATAGGAACGTGTCCAATTGGCTAAATCCGATAGGCTTGAATTGGCTGGTCGCTGTTCGCTTTCATTGGGTTCTCTTCTCGGCAGAATCAGGCCAATAGGGTAATCAGGAAAATCTTGCTTTAAAAAAGCCAAAGCGGGTACAAGGTCAGAATCGCTGGAAACTAAAACAGCGTGTTCGCAATGATTATGGACAGCATCACGGTATAGTTGCAGGGCAATGTTTACATCGGTCTGTTTTTCCTCAAGTCGCCAAACTTCGACACGGTCTTGTTTGTCAATTGGCTTTTTGTAGCGGGGTGGATAGCCTTTTTCCAGAATATAGTAACCCTTAATGATTTCCAAGGTTTGTGGGTGACTGTTTAACAGGGCTTTGTGGTAACTATCCTGAGATTGCAAGGCCTTATCGCCTTTAGTGGCAACACGGGTTATGACCGGTGCAGTAAAGAATTTTACTGCGATAACATCCAGTTGCGGATTTTGAACATGGCAAATATGCTTAACCAAGCTGGCAATATCCAGCCACTTGTAAGCGGTGTTCCTGAGTACACCAAAATAAAAATTGTACCCGTCAATATAGACAATTGTTCGCATTCCTTTACCTTATAAATGAAAAAACCGCCCGGAGGCGGTCTTTTCGTCTTACAGTGAAGCCAATTTAATGACAGCCCCATAAGATGAGTTGTGTAATTATTGTAGTTAGTAACTTATGACTAAGCAAATAAATTTGTACTGCTGGATTAGCTGATTTTTATTGGATGTGTCACGACCAGACGTTCGTAGGTGTATTTACCACAGAATGATTTCCCTGGAACTCAACATCATCTAATGTCCAAAAAATCCATCCCTAACCCGCCAAACTTCCGGCGCATCGAGTTTTTTACCAGCAAAAACAATCTGCCGACTATTTTTATCCTCACGTTCTTTTAAATACTGAGTGACATTCATCCAACGGATGGCCGCCTCTCCGGTGCGTTCGTCTTGTTGGCGGATGACCAGATACACATCCACAGGCTGGTTCTGCCAATACTCCAAATGCCGCTCATTTTTTACGGCAAAGATTTCATTGCCATCTGTTTTGCGGGTACGCAAATAGGAATTGCCGCTTTTTAATTGGATATAAATTTTCTTGCCGCTGGCCTTGCCATCGTTATCTTTAAATTCCACTTCGCCGTCAATGCCGTGGTCGAACATCGTCACAGGTCGGAAAATCTGGTTAGCCTCGCCAGCAATCGCCATCATGTGGCCGATGAGGATTTGCTCCAATGCTTGGCTATCCAATTCTCGCGTTGCCGTAGCATCCATGCGAAGCACTTCTTTAGCAACTGGATCAGAAGCCAGGCGTTGTTCGATAAAGTCAATTAAATCCACCCTTTCATCACAGGCTTGGCAGGTAATAAAAGACTTCTTCAAATCAAAACGCTTACGCACCGCGTCCAAATCGGTCACTGCTTTGCCACAAGAGCAAACATAACGTCTATCCCGCCTTACGTCGCCGGCGTATTTTGCCAAATGGCGATGAATGTACTCAATAAAGATAACTTTCAATTCGTCCGGCACGGCAACATCAAAAAACAGGCTGATGGTGGCTTCGCCTTCCCCTTGCTTATTATCGATTTTCAAGCCCAGCGTATGGCCTTTGCTGGTCGCAAATTCCGCGGCATTGCGCCATAGCTCTTTATGCCCAAACTCACGGCTATACCACAAGCGCACTATCAATGTCGTGTAAATGCTTTGCCACTCACCGCAGAAGGTGTAAGACACAAAAATATCAGGATGCTTGGGGATGTTGCGCTCGCGCCGATATTGCGACGGAAACACCAGATGCCGACCGTCCGCCGTGTCTTCGGCGATGCACAAAGCCTGTTCCAACAGAGTTTGCACCAGAGCCCGCAACAATAATTCCTCATCGGCGCGGTTCAGTCGCTCCACACCCGTAAAATCAAAATCAGCGTGGTAAATATCCGCTTCCGCCACACATCCGATTTCGTCGCTGTGGACGCGGGCGGCGCGAATAATCGCCCCGGCGTAACCGTTCAGCAAGTCAGGCCGCAACAACACCAAATCGCCGAATTTCAACGGACGCACCAAGCCATGATTCGCCAACAAGGTCACCGCCGTGCGGATGTCGGCTTCATCAAAGGCTTCTTCCGGCAAAATCGTTTCCAGGCGCTGCGCCAATTCGGCAAAGCGTAGCAAGCGGATGTCGGTATCATCACGCATTGCGACTACGGCGTTTTTAAGCGCCGTCAATAACCGGCGTACTCGTCCACGGCAGCGTCTCCCAGGGAATGTGCTCGGCGATCAGTTGTTTCAGCGCCGACGCTTGTCCGTTATTGCCGCTGTCAGAACAGTTCTCGCCTGTTTTCGCACTGGTGGGCAGCCACGCGGCAAAACCATGCTGCTTGATAAAACGGTCAATTTTGCTGTTGCTCAGTTTCATCCCGCCGACATCACTCTGAGAAAAAATCAGCAGCTTTGCGGCATCATGTTGGGCGTTGCTCGGATTGACAGCGGTGTTAATGGCTTTGAGCCAATCGCCCGCTTCGGCAAAGGGGTCGTCTTTTTGCGGGTTGATCAGCAACAAGGCCAGCGCAGTTTCAGACAAAAACAGTTGATGGATAAGGCGGTAATCTTCCTGCCCCGCCAAATCCCAGAGTAAGGCTTCGCGTTCTTCAGGGACATCGTCGTCTGTAACCGAAGGCTTATCCGGCAAATCCAGCCGCCACACATTCATGCCGTGGGTGCGGTCTTTGATGACATAGTCATCATCAACCAAGCGGTGCGCCAACGAAGTTTTGCCGACAGTGCCTTCACCGATCAGGACGACTTTGGCGTTTTTGTAACGGCTAGGCGCTAATAGGGCTGGAGAAGAGCGGTTTAGCTTAAGACGGTAGATAAATATATTGCCCTCGGTTGTACCTACTACAAGCCGCGCACCATCGCGGCTAAAAGCCACAGAAAATGGAGCATGCACTTTATCAATCTCGATGATTTGCAAACAAATCCCAGCTTGCCAATCCCAAATCCGGACGGTGTGGTCATTGAATCCCGTGGAGGCTAGCACACTACCATCTGGAGATAGAGCAATTGAATCTATGTCACTCTGATGCCCTTCCAATGTGCCCACACAGCTCTGCGTAGCCAGATTCCATATTTTAATGGTTTTATCTTTCGAGCCGGAAATAGCAAATTGGCAGTCTGGGGTGATTTGTACAGATTTTACGCTATCAGAATGGCCTGATAAGGCCATTAGCAGCGCACCACTGGCGACATCCCACACTTTCACCAGCTTATCACTTCCGCCGGAAACCAAGCTATCGCCGTTTTGGCTTACGGCAATTGAGTTAACGAATCCATTTTCTTCGTCTTTGAAGGTGCTTAGCCGTCGATGGGTTGCGGTATTCCACAGTCTGATGGTTGGTGGCCCTTCATTAGCAGAACAGGAGGCAAGGCGTGTTCCGTGCTTGAAAACGGCTAGCCCTAAAACAAAGTGATTATGTCCCCGTATTACGGCGGTAGCTTGGCCTGTTAAGACCTGCCAGCAACGGATGGTGTTGTCGTTAGAACCTGAAAACAGCGTTCCTCTGTCATGTGTGATGACAAGGGCTCTCACTTCTTCGGTATGGCCTTCCAATGTCGCCCGACACTCCCCTGTTTCCATATCCCAAATCTTGATCGTCTTATCATCCGAGCCGGAAGCCAGCCAAGTGCCATTGGGGCTGACGGCTATGCTGCGTATCCAGTTCTTATGTCCCTCAAGTTTTCGTTCCAATACCGCCAGCGGTTCTGTCTGAATTGGCGGCGAAGATTCTTTCGCTGACACTTTGCTTTTGCGTCTAAGAGTTGGTGCAGGTGTCATCACGGGTGCTTCAAGCCCACAAACCGCCAATAACTCCGCAAAAGCGGCTTTCGCCTCAGTCCGATAATCCACATACTTAAACCGCCGCAACGTATCCGGCAGTTCGCAGTCCGCCAATAATAGCGGAATAAAGCGGCGGTCGGCATTGGACGGATCGCGGAACAACACCGTACTGCGCTCCAATCCCACCCAATCCGAACCAAAGGCATTCGGCGACATGCACAAAATCAAGGTGCGCGAGGTTTCCAGCCCGCGTTCGACGGCAAGGTAAATATCATCGCCCGCTTGTATCACCCAGTCATCAAACCAAACCCGCAGCCCCGAGTCGCGCAATTGTTCCGCGAGTTTGCGCACCTGCGGCTTGTCTTTGCTGTTATGGCTGAGGAATACATCAAAGGCGAATTTAGTTTTATCCATAGAGATAACTCATAAGGTTTAAAGTACAGACTGGGCATGGCAAATTATGCGCGGACAATTGACGCCGGTTTCCAAGTTCGGGCTCTCCTCGTTATACACAAATCGACGTAGGCCGGAATAAGTCTGTCCGCGCTTTAGCGCAGGACAGGCGTTTCCGGCACTTCGAAGCCACCTGATGCTGGAAACACACGCCCTTGCTGCCGCCGGGCGTGCTTATTCCAGCCTACATTCACGTCTTGAACAGACTTGTGTATAGCGAGGAGAGCCGAAGCTTGAGAGGCAGTACGGGGGAGTGTTGTTTTTTGCGAGTTACCCAGGATGTTTTGCTGCTTCGCAAGCCGCTTCAATTAGCATGTCAGGCAAGTAATAACCCGCATTTAGCAAGGTCAGGCAAAAGCATCGATCAGCACGCATCGCGTGGCTTCTAGGAACAAGCCTGCCGTACCTTTTACGGGCAAACCATAAACAGGGTGTGCAATCCGTCGTCCCCGTTTCTCGTCGATGACGGCTCTATCCGTCATAGTGGGGCAAACTCTTCAAGCATTTCGTTTTTGCTCAGATCGACGACCGGTATGCCTAATCGACTGGCCGCCATTAAAAATTCAACTCGCCCCATACTACAGAGTTTTCCGGCTTTACCTGATGAGATGCGTCCTAATTCGAAAAGCTTTAGAGCCAGCAAGAAACGGACTTCATCAGAAAAATTATCCGGTAGATCGGCGACAGAAGGCAAGCCTTCTACCGGCAATTCGATGGTCAACGTATTCATAGTATTACCTTAACTTATTGACTTAGCTGTTATTGATTATTTTCAGTTAATGCCTGCCATCGATTCACTATCATACAAAACAATTCAGCGGTTTTCTCGGCATCGTAAAGCGCTGAGTGCGCTTTTTCGTTATCCCATTCCAAGCCTGCCGTCTGGGCAATTTTTGCCAGCACGGTTTGCTGGTAGGCGAGGCCTCCCAAGGTTGCGGTATCGAAGGTGCTGAACGGATGAAAGGGGCTGCGTTTTACTTGGGTCCGATGAATGGCCGCATTCAGAAAAGCAATATCGAAAGCGGGGTTATGGCCGACCAGGATGGCTCGTGTGCAGTTATTGCGTTTTACGGCCTGCTTGATCGGTTTGAACAACAGTTCCAGCGCGTCTTTCTCGTCTATCGCCATGCGAAAAGGATGGTGCGGGTCTATGCCGTTAAACCGGAGCGCCGATTCGTCCAGTTCGGAATTTTTGAAAGGAACAACGTGGGTTGAATAACGTTCGGTTATTTCCAGTTCACGGTTACTGTTCAGTTCAACAATAACGGCGGCAATTTCCAGTAAGGCGTTCTTTTTGGGATTAAACCCGGATGTTTCTATGTCGATAATGACAGGGAGATAGCCTCTGAAACGTTTTTCTAAAGGAAATGCAGGTTTATCCATTATGTTGAAATCTATCCAAATACGCGAAAATGATAAGGCATGTTACGCGAAATTGAGTGCTAATAAAAAATAAAAACGACTTGTGCGGTCGGGGACAGGATTTAAAGGTGCTGCTTGGCTGGTCCCAAAGCTTTAGCTCTCATCGTTATACACAACTCGACGTAGGCCGGAATAAGTCTGTCCGCGCATTAGCGCAGGACAGGCGTTTCCGGCACTTCGAAGCCCCGTGATGCCGGAAACACACGCCCTTGCTGTCGCCGGGCATGCTTATTCCGGCCTACATTCAAGTCTTGAAGAGACTTGTGTATAACGATGAGAGCTTTAGCTTGGGAACTGGAATCGGGAAGCTCTAGCTTCCCGATTCCAGTCATAGACAGGAAGCCAGAGCTTCCAAGACTGCGTTCCCAAGCCGGAGCTTGGGAACGAGCAAGGGTGGTGGTGATTAGTTACCTGTTTTCGTGCTTTTTGTGTCGCCTAATGCGTCTATTGTTGGTTTCCGTGGATAGTAAACCATGCCATTTTTTAAACTTGACGGATTTGCCAGCTCAATGATTCATTTGCCTTTAGCGGCGTAATAGTTAATTCCCCTTCACCATAGGAAGCAGGAACCAGCCACTCGGTTTTTTCCAGCGTCACCGTGCCTGCGTTCCTGGGCAGGCGATAAAAATCCGCACCGTAAAAACTGGCGAAACCTTCCAGTTTATCCAGCGCACCGGCCCGCTCAAATGCTTCGGCGTATAAGGGTAGGGCGGCATGAGCGCTGTAACAGCCCGCACAGCCGCAAGAGTTTTCTTTTAAAGACGTTAGATGCGGCGCACTATCGGTGCCTAAAAAGAATTTTGGGCTGCCGCCGGTTGCGGCGGCCACCAGCGCCAGACGATGGACTTCGCGTTTAAGAATCGGCAGGCAGTAATAATGCGGACGTATGCCGCCTGCCAACAGGGCGTTGCGATTAAATAACAAATGCTGCGGGGTAATGGTGGCGGCAATGTTGGCGCCGGTAGATTGTACAAATTGCACGGCTTCCTTCGTGGTCACATGTTCGACAACGACGCGCAAGGCGGGGAAATTGTCAGCAATGGCAGTCAGGTGCGTATCGATGAATAGCCGCTCGCGGTCGAAAATATCGCACTGTTCGTCGGTGACTTCGCCATGAATCAGCAAGGGCAGGTCATGCTTTTCCATTGCTTCGAATAAAGGATAAACCGCTTTTATGTCGGCAACGCCGGAATCGGAATTGGTGGTGGCGCCTGCCGGGTATAATTTGATCGCATGGATATGTTCGGATTCAGCCGCTTTTTTGATTTCCGTGACCGGCGTCGAACCGGTTAAATACAATGTCATCAGCGGCGTAAAATCCAGGCCGTCAGGAACGGCTTGCAAAATCTCGTCCCGATACGCCAACGCCTGTGCGACGTTGGTAACCGGCGGCTTCAGATTAGGCATGATGATAGCCCTGGCAAATTGCCTGGCCGTATGCGGGATGACCATTTTTAAAACAGCGCCGTTGCGAACATGTAAATGCAGGTCATCGGGTCGGGTTATGGTTAATGTTTTCATTGTTAAGGCTTAAGTCTGTAAAATAGCAGGCTATTTTATAGTAAGCGCCTTGAAAAACTAACACGGGGCTTTATATCTATTATTTTACGGAGTGGTAAATGCCTATTTACGAATATCAATGTCAATCATGCGGTCACGAGCACGAGGCGTTACAGAAACTCAGCGACGCGCCGTTAATCGTTTGCCCGGCCTGCAGCAAACCGGAATTAATGAAAAAAATTTCCGCCGCCGGATTCCGTTTGAAAGGCAGCGGCTGGTATGAAACCGATTTTAAAAGCGGCGCCAAGAAAAATGTCGCAGGTGAAGCGACAGTAAAACCGAGCACTGCAAAATCCGCCGACGCGTGACAACTACTTTTCAGTACGACGGACAAATTTTTATCGTTTCCACGTTTTCAGTGAACTCCTGGTGTATACCCGGTGTGCAATATCAGCAATTTACAGAGTCCGATCACTGCCATTAAGTTAAGAAAGCTCCCTCTCCCTCCGGGAGAGGGTTGGGGGAGAGGGGATTTAATCGCTTAACATAATGGCAATAGGCGGTAACGTGGGAACGAAATGCGGCTTTATCAATTCCGGCGTTTATGCAGTCAAGGTCCGTCGGCTTGTATAAGCCAATCTAAAACAGTAATATCGACAACTTTTTTACACAAACAGGGAAAATTTATGCGTACCCACAAGTGCGGAGAATTAAACAAACAACAGTTAGGCGAAACCGTGTCAATCTGCGGTTGGGTACATAGACGCCGGGATCACGGCGGCGTTATTTTTATCGATCTTAGAGACCGCGCCGGTCTCGTACAGGTCGTGGTTGACCCCGACGTCGCGCAAACTTTTGCCACCGCTGAACATGTCCGCAGCGAATATGTGCTGAAAATTACCGGTATCGTGCGTGATCGTCCGGCCGGTACTGTCAACGCCAACATGCACTCCGGCGAAATTGAAATCCTGGCCAAGGACATTGAAGTTCTAAACGAGTCGGAAACCCCGCCGTTTCCGGTCGAAAGCGAAATAGAAGTCAACGAAGAATTGCGCCTGCGCTACCGTTACATTGACTTGCGCCGTACCGTGATGCAGGAAAAAATGAAAGTGCGTCGCGACGTTACCCGCGTATTGAGAAACTTCCTTGATGATAACGAGTTTTTTGAAATCGAGACGCCTTACCTGACCAAAGCGACACCGGAAGGCGCGCGCGATTACATCGTGCCCAGCCGCACCCACGAAAACTCGTTTTTCGCGCTGCCGCAATCACCGCAATTGTACAAGCAAATGTTGATGGTGGCGGGTATGGACCGATACTATCAGGTGGTCAGATGCTTCCGCGATGAAGATTTGCGCGCCGATCGGCAGCCCGAATTCACGCAGCTTGATATAGAAACATCGTTCATGGATGAGAACGAAATCATGGATGTCATGGAAGAAATGATCCGCCAGTTATTCGCCAAAGTCATTAATGTCGAGCTGGATGCGAAATTTCCGCGCATGAGCTACCAGGAAGCGGTATCGCGCTATGGCATCGACCGCCCGGATTTGCGGATTCCGCTGGAATTGGTCGATATTGGCGAGGACATGAAAGACGTCGATTTCAAGGTCTTTTCAGCCCCTGCCAATGATCCGAAAGGCCGTGTGGTGGCGATGCGCGTACCCGGCGCCGGCGAGTTAAGCCGCAAGGACATCGATGAATTGACCAAGTTTGTCGGTATATACGGCGCAAAAGGCTTGGCTTACATCAAGGTCAATGACATAACCGCCGGTCTCGAAGGCTTGCAATCGCCTATCGTCAAATTTGCCCCTAAAGCGGTTTGGGACAGTGTGCTGGAAAAAACCGGGGCGCAGACCGGCGATTTGATATTCTTCGGCGCCGACAAAGCCGACATCGTTAATGAAGCCATGGGCGCGTTGCGCGTCAAATTAGGGCACGACCTCAATATGCTGCAAGGCGAATGGAAACCGGTTTGGGTCGTTGATTTCCCGATGTTTGCCTGGGATGAAAAAAGCGGACGTTACAACGCCATTCATCATCCTTTCACCGCACCGAGCTGTTCGGTCGAAGACCTGATAGCCAATCCCGGCGCGGCGTTATCGCGCGCTTATGACCTGGTACTGAACGGAACCGAAGTCGGCGGCGGTTCGATTCGTATCAACCGCACCGCGATGCAGCAAACCGTGTTTGAAATTTTAGGCATAGGTGAGGATGAAGCCCGTGAAAAATTCGGCTTC